>Ga0302267_10004140_pt1 | contig 16079 bp, 10 predicted proteins | sample III_Bog_E1_3_FD_194555 | JGI IMG/M metagenome (GOLD analysis project Ga0302267, IMG submission 194555) | Peat permafrost microbial communities from Stordalen Mire near Abisko, Sweden - III_Bog_E1_3 | ecosystem: Environmental > Terrestrial > Soil > Wetlands > Peat | place: Sweden: Abisko... | reverse complement strand
CGCTCGCCGCGTTCATGGCCTTCACCTTCGGCGATGTCGCTGACTTGCCCTCGATGTTGCTGAAACAAAAGTTCGGCATCTGGGGGCAGCAGCTCTGGCTGTTCGCCAACGGCCAGTGGAACGAGCCGCTGATTCTGGAGGTCAAAGACCGCACCACCATCTCCAGCAGCACGACGCTGCCGCAGGACGAGCCGGACTACGAGGCGGCGCTGATGTTCACCTTGAGCGAGGCCATCCGTCTGGTCGGCCAATTGCGCCGGGAACAGATGCAAACTCGGGAAATCAGCCTGGCCGTCCGGTTCAAGGATTTCACCGAGGTTGGCACCAGCCACAGGTTCAAGCACCCGCAGTTTCTGAATTCGGTCATCAACACGACGTTGGAGGCGATGTTCCGGGAAATCATGCAGGATGCTTTTAGGCCAGTGCGGCAGATTCGGATCGCGATGTTCAATCTGGAGCGGCTGGACACGCAGCCGACGCTGTGGGGCACGACGGATGCAGAGCGCTGGGGCGCCTTGGATTCGGCGGCGGATCAGTTACGGGAGCAGCTTGGTAAAAATGTGTTGATGACCGGTGCGCAGCTGGCGTTAAGAAACCGGGACGTTGCGCACATGACCCCGAAGGCCAAGTGCCCGTTCACGCCGCAACGGGAGATGGTGCAAAATCTGTGGGGCAAATGACTTCATCTTTGGCTCCGACTTACGAACCCGACAGCGACGGAACACACGGTGTTGGAATCAGCCGCGCCTTGTTTCAGCGGCGCTTCTGTATCATGCTCATGGGTCAATGAAGTTGCGGAACGATTTGCTGCAAGGCATCGGGCGTTTTCTCGCCCTGGTGCCGGCGCAGACGCGCCAGCGTGGGCGCGACTATTTTGCCGCCGGCAATGTGCTCGAGTTAAAGTGCGTCGAGCCCGATTATCTTTACACAGCGGTCGTGCGCGGTGGCGCGGACTATGAGGTTGGGCTGGAATTCGCCGACCGGGTGTGGCAGTCCGAGTGTTCGTGTCCGATGCAATATGACTGCAAGCATACGGTCGCCGCGATGCTTGAATTGCAGCGCCGGGCGACGGCGGACGACGCCCCGCCCGCTGCCAGGACGCCTGCACAGTCATCCGACCCTGAACGCTCGCCGGCGCCGGTTCCAGAGTCACCGCTTGGCCAGCGGCTCGTCAAGCATCTTGGGCGCGCGCTCAGCCCGGCGGAAGCCGAGTTTATTCGCAATGTGCAGCTGCTTTATGCGTATGCGAGCTACCGGCTGCTCCTGGAAAAGGATCTCGGAATAATCGTCCGCCTGCCCGTCCGGAAGCATGACCGGGTGCCGTTGGAACTCTGGCGAGATTTTCCGGCCGACGATTTTTATTTCTGGCTCCATGTTGCGTGGGAGCTTCGTCGTCGTAAATGGGACTATCCCAAATTCATGGATGGCATCACGGACTTGAGCCTGATCAAAGACGAAATGGCCTCGTGGGAACGCGATGATGAGGTCGCGCATTGGAACAATTGGTTTCGCCTGTTCGACGCGCGGGCGCCCGTCACCGATGCCGGCTCGCTGGATTTGCGGCTCGTCATGCACTCGGATGTGGCGCATTTGGAATGGCGAACCGGCCGGGACGCGGAGTTTGTCGAATTCAAGGAGACCCAGGCCGTCAAATTCGGTGAACAGTTCGAGCGAGGAGTCCTTGATCTCGGCCCCGAATCGCTGTTGCTATGGAGCGCAGTGTTTAAGCCGTGGCACTACGAAAGCTGGTGGTCATTCAAGTATTCGGATGCCACAGCCCGTTCGGCGCTTAATCGTCTGCTCCGGCTGCCGCTGGCACCGGATCGGGTCATCACTCAGGACGGCCAGCCCTTGGTGCGCATGAGTGAGGCGTTGCGATTACACCTGCACCCGCCCGCAGATGCCAGCGGCAAATATGAACTGGCGTTGACCACCGCCGAGGGGACACCGCCGCCACGCATTTATTGCACACTCGCCGGCCAACCTACGCTTTACCTTACGGAGCGCGGACTTTTTTCGGGTCCGCCCGCTGACGCGCTGGATACGGATTGCTGTAAAACCATTCCGGCAACCGCGTTGGAGACCGCTGCCGGCGTGCGTTTTCTGCACGCCGCGGGGGTTCCGCTGCCAGACTCGCTGGCCCGACGCATCCGCGAAGTGCCCGTGAAGGTCACGCTGTCGTGCGAGCTAATCGACTCTCACTCCCGGGTCGAGACAGAGGACATCGTCATCCGTGTGCTCGCCAAAGCGGCGGGGATGAAGACGGAGAAGTTCACCCTGCACGGATGGCAGCCCCACACAGACGGGATGGCGGAGACAATTCACGCGCCGGAAGAAAGTGTCATCGTGGTGCAGGAACTCACCGCCCAAGGGCATTTTCCCCGGGTGCTCGAACCGCTCAATGTGAAATGGGATGAGGATGCGGGCGACTGGAAGCTGCGCGTCACCAAAAAAACTCCCGAAGCGTTCGTGGTCTGGCTCAAGTCGCTCCCGCCCGAAATTGAAGTGTGGCTGGATTCCGAACTCTCCTCGCTCCGGAACGAACCCGTCAGCGGCAGCGTGTCGCTGGACATTAACGAGTCCGGCATGGACTGGTTTGATCTCAAGGTCGTGCTCAAGGTGGCCGACACCACGCTCACCCCGGCAGAATTGAAGCTCCTGCTCAATGCGCGTGGAGATTATGTCCGCCTTGGCCGGAGGGGCTGGCGGCGGCTGGACTTCAATCATACGCCGGAAGACGACGAGCAACTCGCCCGGCTCGGCCTCAACGCCCGGGATTTTTCTGCCGAGCCGCAGCGGTTTCACGCGCTCCAGCTTGCCGACCCTGCCGCGAAAAAATTCCTCGCGCCCGCCCAGGTCAAAATAATCCAGCGGCGCGTGAACGAAATAAAGGCGCGCGTCACCCCGGCGCTACCGCCGGCCATCCGCGCCGAATTGCGGCCGTATCAAATCGAAGGCTTTCATTTTCTCGCCTACCTCACGGCCAACCGTTTTGGCGGCGTGCTTGCCGACGACATGGGCCTGGGCAAAACCTTGCAAACCCTCGCCTGGCTGGCGTGGTTAAAATTGGAAGGTGAAGGCGGCGGGACCGCCACCGCACCGCTGCCAAATCTGGTGGTCAGCCCCAAATCCGTCACCGACATCTGGCGGGCGGAAGCGGAGCGGTTTTATCCAGATCTGCGCGTCCGGGTCTGGCGCGGTGAACCTGCCGAAAAACTTACCGCGGCCCGCGAAAGTGCCGACCTCATTGTCATCAACTACGCGCAATTGCGTTCGCTCTCACCGGCCATCGCCGATGTCTCATGGCGGGCGGTGATTCTTGATGAGGCGCAATCCATTAAAACCCCCGATTCTCAGACCGCCCAGGCCGCGCGCGCACTGACCGCCGAATACCGCCTCGCGTTGACCGGCACACCGATTGAAAACCGGCTGCTCGACCTGTGGAGTATCATGGCGTTTGCCATGCCTGGAGCGCTGGGCAACCGCGCCCACTTTGTTCGCCAATTCAACGCCCAGGACGATCCGCTCGCCCGACGGCGGCTGGCGTCGCGGGTGCGGCCGTTTTTGTTGCGGCGCACGAAAATGCAGGTGGCCAAGGATTTGCCCGACCGGGTTGAGGAAGATTTGCTCTGCGAAATGGAGGGCGAGCAGAAAATGCTTTATCGCGCTGAACTCAAACACGCCCGCCAGATTATTTTAGGTCTTAAAACGAACAAGCAACTCAACGCCGAGCGATTTAACATCCTTACCTCGCTGCTACGGTTGCGGCAGATTTGCTGCCACCCAGCACTGGTGGACGCCAAACTTCGCACGGCCGAAAGCGCAAAATTGGCGGCGCTGGAAGATCTGCTCGAACCGCTGATGGAAGAAGGCCACAAGGTGCTCGTGTTTTCGCAGTTTGTGACCATGCTCGACATTCTCCGAGACATGGTGAAGCAGCGCGGGTGGCCGCACTATTATCTCGCCGGCGACACGGAAAATCGCGGCGAGCTGGTGAAGGAGTTTCAAGCCGCCAAGGGTGGGGCGGTGTTTTTGATTTCGCTCAAGGCGGGCGGCATGGGTTTGAACCTGACCGCCGCGTCCTATGTTGTGCTGTTCGATCCGTGGTGGAATCCGGCGGTGGAAAACCAGGCGATTGACCGCACGCATCGGATCGGCCAAACGAGCAAGGTGATGGCCTACCGGCTGTTGATGCGCGACAGCATCGAGCAAAAAATCCGGACGATGCAGCTACAGAAGGGCGCACTCGCCGCCGACGTGCTGGGTGAGGAGCGCTTCGCCCAAAGCCTGACGCTGGAGGATTTGCGGGTCTTGTTCGCGGAATAACACACGGGCTATGCGGTTTCAGGGCACGAACACTTCTGGTTATCGGTGTGATGGAGACCAAGACGCCGCCCATCTCACGCCGCAACGGGAGATGGTGCTGAATTTGTGGGGACGGTGATTAACGCGCGCGGCTGGAATCATTCGGCCGTAGGCGCAGGATGAAATTTAGGCTGTGACGTTGTGCCGTCCGTCCGGAATCAATTTGGAGCCGGCGGATTGCGACGCACAGTCCACCACGTCACCAGACCGGCTCCGACACAAATCAAAGCCCCCACCGCGATTGTCCATGGCACGCCCACGGCGTGTGACAGGAAGCCCGATTCGAGGCCGCCCAGCGGCATCATGCCGCCGAACACCAGTGCCCAGATGCCCATTACCCGTCCACGCATGGCGTTCGACACGTTGCTTTGAATGAGCGTGTTGGTGGTGGAGAAATAGAGCAGCATTCCCCAGCCACCCACCGCCAAGCACAGGAGCACCAGCGGATACCAGCGGACGACCGCCAGCAGCAGCAACATCGCCGAAAACAACCATAGCCCGCCCAGAATCAACAGTCGTGGCCGGACGCGGCTCCCCCATGTGGCCACGGTCAACGCCCCCAAAAGCGCACCAAAGCCGTTCGCACTGAGCAGGCCGCCATAGCCGCTTTCGCCAACATGGAGAATGTCCGTCGCGTAGGCGGGCAGCAGCACCGCATACGACCAGCCAAAGACGCCCACCACGCCAAAAAGCAGCAGCAGAATCCGCACGCGGCGATGGCCAGCCACATATTTGAAGCCTTCGAGGATGTGCCGCCCCGCAGAATGCGGCTTGGTCGGGGGGATAAACTTGGGCAGGCGCATCATCATCAGGCCAACGATGACCGCAATAAAACTGACGCCGTTCAGGATGAAACACCATGTGATGCCAACGCCAGCCATCAGCCAACCCGCCACGGCAGGGCCGATAACCCGTGCGCCATTGACGATGGAACTGTTCAGCGACACCGCATTCATCAAATGTTCGGTGCTGGTCATTTCGACCATGAATGCCTGCCGTGCAGGCATATCGAAGGCCATCGCCACACCGCCCAGCGCAGCCAGCACAAGGATGTGCCAAGGTTGAATGTGCCCGCTCCCCACCAGCGCGGCAAACACGAAGGCCGTCAGCATCATTCCAATCTGGGTGATAATAATCACGGTGCGCTTGGAATGCCGGTCGGCCACGGAGCCGCCCCAAAGGGAGAGCAGCAGCATGGGCAGCGTCCCGACGGCGGCCACGGTGCCGAGCAGAACCTTTGAGCCGGTCAACTGATAGACCAGCCAGCCTTGGGCGGTGGCCTGCATCCATGTTCCGGTGAGCGATACGAGCTGGCCGACGAAAAACAACCTGAAATTCCGGTGCTTCAAGGCGGCAAAGGTGTCGCGCCATGTCGCACCACCCACGCGCCGAGGTCGGCCCACGACCTCTGGCGGAGTATCGGCAGCCGGGATGGTTGTTTCAGTTTGTTCAGAGGGCATTGACGTGGGTATGTTACTCGTCTGCCGCATTTAAATCGAGTTTCAGGATGAAGATCCAGGACACCCGGCGAAGCCCTGCTTTCAATTTATATCTTGATGCGTGATGCTTTGCAAAATGGCAATATGCCGGTATGAAAAACGTGTTGATTGACAGAACGAAAACGGCGCTGGTGGTCATTGATCTCCAAAAGGGCGTGGTTGGGAGACAGACCGCTCCTTACGCATCGGACATCGTGGTGAAAAATGCGGCTGCTCTGGCCGATGCGTCCAGAGAAAACGGAATGCCGGTTTTTTTGGTCCGTGTGGCATTTTCTCCGGACTGCAAAGACGCACTGCGACCCGTCGTTGACGCGCCATGGCCGGCTCAGACCCCGCCGCCTGACTGGACGGACATTGTTCCCGAAATGGGGCCGAAGCCGGGCGATTTCGTGATCACCAAACACCAGTGGGGTGCTTTTCACGGGACAGAACTGGATTTGCAATTGAGGCGGCGCGGCATGACCACCATCATCCTGTGCGGGATTGCCACCAACGTCGGGGTCGAGAGCACGGCCCGGTTTGCCTTTGAATACGGCTACAATCAGGTTTTTGCGGAAGACGCCATGGCTGCCCTGTCAATCGAAGAGCATGTGTTCACAACTGGCAAAATATTCCCCCGCCTTGGCCTGGTGAGAAAGACTAAGGAAATACTGGCTGATTTAATGACCGCTTGATTTTTGCAACTTCAAACGGTCTCACGGATTCTGTGCTGTCTAAGACCGTCAACCGCACTCACGCCCACACCAGCCAAGGCAATGTGGGTCGCCGGGGAACTTCAGTTTGGCAATCATTACACGCGGCGGCGTGAACGGGCATTTGGCTGCCGGGATGTTTGCCGTGCACTGTCACTTCCTTCAACCCTTCAGCGATCAGCCTTCAGCCAATTTGCTCAGGTGGCCATCAGGGTTTCACCCCATGGACACGGCCGAACCTGGCGCGTAGGGTCATTGTCAGCAGGACAAAATTATGAAAACCAAAATCGCAGTCTTGACGGTTCTTTGCAGCGCCTCCCTATGGGTCTGGGCTCAGACCCAGGCCGGCGGCGGTTCAACGGCCAGCGCGGGGAATGCCGCCGGCAGTCCACCCATGGGCGCGGCCGGAAAAGCGCCGGGCAACGCACCAGGCAACGCACCAGGCAATGCGCCAGGCAATGCGCCAGGCAATGCGCCGGGCAATGCGCCGGGCAACGCACCGGGCAATGCGCCAGGCGGCGGCAATTACAACAATATTATCCCGGGAACCCCACCGAACAACGGCTACAACAACAATTCCGGCACGATCCAGCCGGGCAACGGCAATAACAATATTATCCCGGGAACTCCGCCAAACAACGGCTACAATAACAATTCAGGCACAATCCAACCCGGCAACGGCAACAAGGGGTCGAGCAACGGCGGGATGACCAATCATTGAACTGCTGGCATGGCCAAACCGTGCAGCGTTGGGCAAGGTGTCGTCAAAGAAAGAAACAATATATGGCTATATTCGCACTCGACCTTACCAAACAAGCCCCTCGTAGTCCACGCGTGCGCTTGGGCGGCTTCGTCATTCTTCCGCGCTGCCTCGATAAAGGCCGCGCAACCATCATCGGCAAGCAGGGTGAATACCACTTCGATTGTCCGTTGGATCATCGGAGCCAGTTTCAAAACCTGCCGCCATCAACCAGCGGCAGGTTTTGAAACTGGCTCGCCGTGACGACTGAGCACGTTTAACAGCATCGCGTGCGTGACCTGGAAACGGGAAGCAAGCTTTTCCGGCTGTGCCGCGATCAGGCGGATGTAGGTGTTCTTGTCCCAGTTGACGAAATTCTTCTCGGGCGGCTGGCGCTTCACCGTTTTCTTGCCGTCGCGCGCCGTCTTTTCTGCCAGCTTGAGGTTTTCAATGACGTGCTCCGGTGCCTGCGCGACAACCCAGCCCTTGTCGTCAAAGCCTTTCCGGCCGGCCCGCCCGGCGATCTGGTGGAAATCCCGCGCGCTTAAAATGCCCGTCTTCTGCCCGTCAAACTTGCACAACCGAGTGAACAGCACCGTGCGGATTGGGACGTTGATGCCGACGCCGAGCGTGTCCGTGCCGCAAATGACCTTGAGCAATCCCTTCTGCGCGAGCTGCTCCACCAGCACGCGATACTTCGGCAGCAGCCCCGCGTGATGCAATCCGATACCGTGACGCAGCCATTTCTTGATCTCTGGGCCGTAGGGGCTGGTGAACTTGAACTGTTCCAGCGTGCTGGCGATGGCCGCCTTTTCATCGCGCGTGCAGACGTTGATGCTCGTGAAATCTTGTGCGCTCTCCGCCGCGTCCAATTGCGTGAAATGCACCACATACACCGGCGCACGTCCGCTGGCGACGAGGCTTTCCAAGGTCTTGGCCAGCGGCAGCTCTGAATATTCATGCGCCAGTGGCACCGGCCGATCCGTCGAGGCGACCGTCACCGTCTGCCGTCCTGTCAGCCGCGTCAGCTCTGTTTCAAAAAACGCGGTGTCGCCGAGCGTGGCGGACATCAAAAGAAAGCGCGTTTTCGGCAGCGTCAGCAGCGGCACCTGCCACGCCACGCCGCGTTCGCGGTCGGCGTAATAATGAAATTCATCCATCACCACGTCCTGGACGTTGGCCGTCGCACCTTCGCGCAAGGCAATGTTCGCCAGGATTTCCGCCGTGCAGCACAAGATGGGAGCGTCGCGGTTCACCGAGGCGTCGCCGGTGCTCAAGCCGACATTGTCCGGCCCGAACTCACGGCAGAGCGCCATGAACTTCTCATTCACCAGCGCCTTGATCGGACAGGTGTAGATTGAACGCCGCCCCTTGGCGATGGCCTGAAAGTGCAGCGCGGTGGCCACCAAAGATTTTCCTGATCCGGTCGGCGTGTTGAGAATGACATTCTTCTCGTCGAACAATTCCAGAATGGCGGACTCCTGCGCCGGATAAAGCTCGAGCTTCCGGCCCGCCACATAGTCAAGAAAACGACCCAACAGCAAATCATTGCTGAATTTCTCGTCGCGCGGAATCAGGTCGTATAGGGTTGCGGCCACAGGTCACCAAACATACCGGTTATCGGCGTGGGCGAGAAGGAAGATGAAGGCGGGGCGTTAAACGGCCGATCACTGCTTCCCCATCAACGCATCCCAAGAACAGCCCAGTGCCTTGCGCAGGCGCAGCACCGTCGTCAGAAGGATGTTGACGTCGCCAGCTTCGATCTTCTGGACGGTTCGAATGTTCAGATCTACCAGTTCGGCGAGCTTCTCTTGGGTGATTTTTCGGCGCATTCGCTCGCGGCGGAGGTTCACCCCGAAGGATTTGATTTGCGCTGCTTGTTTGGAATTTAAGGACACGCCCTATTGAGGCGCAGATTCACCTTGACGACCACGGCATGATGGGGCGTATTCTTCGGCATGAGCGCGAAATACTTCTACACGGTCAAGGGCGCACGGCAGGGGCCAACAACGCTCGACGAATTAAAATCATTGGCTGCCCGTGAGGAGCTAAATCGTTCTGATCTCATATGGGCTGAGGGCATGGGAGCCTGGCAGCCGGCCGGATCAACTGCTGATATTTTTCAAGGTCTGCCGCCGGATTTGGATCCTGGGATGGTCGCGAACACGGCGTCCGCCGACACCATGCCACCGCCGCTACCGCCGGCGATGCCGCCGACTATGCCGGGAACATCAACACTGAACCCGGCACAGCACGGTTCGCTTTTTTATTGGTATGTCCACGTCTTAAAAAGCTATGCGGGTTTTGAGGGTCGAGCTACAAGAAGGGAGTTTTGGTCATTCTTTTTAGTCAACTTCTGTATCGGCTTTCTGACGGCTTTAATTGCTGCATTATGTGGCGATTCCGGTGTTTTATCCCTCCTTTATGGTTTTGCCACACTCATACCATACCTTGCAGTTGGCATTCGCAGAATGCACGACACCGACCGGAGCGGTTGGTGGATACTCCTACCGATTGGAAACCTCATCTACTGGGCTGAAGATGGCAAGCCGGGCAGCAATCGCTTCGGACTCAACCCGAAGACCGGCACGTTGTGATCGCTTGGTTTTCGCGGGGATGAGTGCTGGAGCAAAAGAAATTGGCAAAATATATGAGCGCGAAATACTTCTACACAATCAAGGGCGCTCGGCAGGGGCCGGTAGCACTCGAAGACTTGAGATCGTTGGCACAGCGGCAGGAGCTAAAGCGTTCTGATCTCATATGGGCTGAGGGCATGAGGGCCTGGCAGCCGGCCGGATCAACAGCTGATATTTTTCAAGGTCTGCCGCCGGATTTGAGGCATATTGAACAAAAGCTGCCCCCGATACCGCCGCCACCCGAAGCCAAGACCGGCGGATCACATTCGGAGGCGAAGTCATTTCATGTAGGCTTTGGCATCATTGTTTTGGTGGTGGTCATCCTGATAATGCTTGTCATCCATCAGAAACAAAAAGCGAAGCAAGACACGCAATCTTCATGGATGGAAAACTCCTCGAATCAGAAATATTCAGGATCAACAATTCAGCCTCCACTCGTTAGCCAGGACGAGCAGGATTATCAGCAGGCCAAATGTGAATATGAAGCGAGCTTGGCCTCAAGCTATCGTATCCTAAAAGACACTTACCCAAATAATCGTGAGACACTAGAGGAATTTATTCAGGAAGCCTATCGAGAATTGGGTCCCCTGACCCATGAAGAGTTTGTCAAACAGTGGCAGGCGTCCAAACAGCACCAATAGTCAAGCCAGTGAACTAATAAACCGCAGGATGTTGGCAATGAACTCTAAAATCTACTACGCCCATGCGTCAGAGGATAGATGGGAAGGGCCGGTAACAATCGACGAATTAAAATCATTGGCCGAGCGGCAGGAATTAAAACATTCCGATCTAATATGGGCTGAAGGCATGACAGTCTGGCAGCCAGCCGGGTTAACGCCGGCAATATTCGAGGGTCTTGAGCGGCGATTGCTGGATCTGAAAGATTCGGTCACGCATTTGATCCAGGCCGGAAATTACAAGCTGGCGGTTCAGGAGTTGGACAAAACGCTGGTGGAGTTTGGCCCGGAAACTGAGTTGTGGGAAACCAATGCACAAACGGAAACCGCAAGCACTGACGGAGTCGTTGAGACTTTGTTAAGGGAGTTGTTCAATCTCCGCAAGCAGGCACAAGCAGGCCAAGAAAATCTCCTCAAGCAGGAACAGGCAGACCAAGACCGGGTGGCGGAACTCACTGAAAAACTGATTCCGACCTTGTTGACGATGCGGAAGTTTGCCGCCGTGTTGGAATGTATTGACGAATCGGTTCAGTTGGGGGCGGACGAAACATTCGTGCGGCCGATACGTCAACAGGCGGATTCGGCAATCCAGGAGGCCGGAGCCCTTGCCGAGCAGGGTGGTCAGTTGCTTGCGGCAAAAAAGCCAGCCGAGGCAATCAAAGAATTTAACAAAGCCCTGCAAATCTGCGCTGACTTTTCGCGCGCCACCGAAGGTGTTGCCAGCGCGGCGCAGGCCATATTTAATAAAAACGCAATGATTGTAGCAGTGTCGGTAGTGGTGATCGTCATTTTATTGAGGATTGGAATTCCCGCTGTGCACAATTGGAAAGCCAACAGTGCATGGGCGCAGGCACAGCAGGACATCAAGCTTGCCGGCGATAACCAGTCGCGTATCAAAGATAGCTACCAAAAATATCTGGCTTCATTCCCCGATGGGAAAAAAGCTGAAATCGCGCAACAGGTGGTGGCGCAAATACAACAGGCTGAAGATGCGCGGCAGCAGAAGCTTGCTGAGGAAGAAAGGCAATGGGAACTCGCAAAAGCGGAGGCAGAAAGACAACAAGAACTCGCCGAACATGAGCGGCAGCGGCAAGCCCACTATGACAGCGGTGTTGAGAAGCAAGCCAAGAGAGACCTGGATGACCATTTACGAGGCGACCGGGACGGCGCTGCACGGCGAACTCAGCCTGTTCGACAATTTGGATGTCGTCACCCTGCCGTTTCGCGGGACGATCAAGAACGGCCAGGCTGATTTCATGGCCAAAGTGCCGAGAAGCATGACATCAATCACCTGGCACGGAATTATTTCAGGCACGGAATTGACCGGAACCTACAGCGCCCGATGTGCCAGTCCGAACGCCGATCCGTCCCTGCGCCATCAGGAGGGCGTCTGGTCATGCAAATTGATACGGCAGTTGGGTGCCCCGAAGCCGGAAACCGCACATTTTGTCTGGGTTTATCACGATGGGGTTGAAGATGGCCCGTTCACGCCGTCTGAATACATGCAGCGCCTGAACGCCGGCCACTGGTGTCGCAACGCCATCGTGGGATTGATTGACCGAACGATATGGACTACGACGGGGGATTACTGGACAAAATCCCGGGAGCCAGCACCGACCACAAAATACCTTCCACGCCGCAGCCACTCATTATGGCAACGGCTGAAGGACGGGTTGGAATCCCTGCAAATGCCTCGTTGGCGATCAAACCGGCGCGTGCGTTCAAGGCGCAAGCCGCAGATGTCCCGCCTATTTTTGATTTATTTGAAAATCAGCCACGGAAAGCTTCTTTAACTCGATGGTTCCGAGGTCCACCACCGAATCATCGTTTGTGCTGGTCGCCGGCGGAACGACGAGTTGTTGCGGTGACATGAAGGCTTGGGATGCGTCTGGCGTTAATGATTGGCTTGGCTCCGAGAAATCAATGGCCATCTCATATTTGCCGGCCGGGATGGCTTCCGTCTTGAACGAACCGTCGTTAGCAAGCCGGATGGAATACTCATGCGGATTGGACATGGCCTGCTGAAAATCTTCCGATTGGAACAGCGCCATGCGTTCCTCCTGCGTCTTGGCCTGTTTCAGTTGCTCAATCATTCTGAATGAAGCCCCCGCGTGCAAGGTCGCCCGGGCCTGACTGAAACTGGAAGGAACATTCGTCCCAACAAGCGCCACCTTGCCGCTGACGGCGCGTTCATCCCCGCCATAGTTCACGCGCACCGTCTCGCCCGGTGCGACAGTGATGTTGCCCAGCCGCTGATGCATCTGGGTCCGATCGCCCACGGGCACCAGCTGGGCCAGCGTGTGCTCCCCGGGCGGGATATAGGTGATAATAAAACGGCCCTGCTCATCCGTCCGCGACTGAAAATCGCTATAATCATAAATGACCGGATCGAACCGTTCCGGACTGGTATTCGTAAAAGCGAAGCTGTTCGTCCCTCCCGGCTGGGACGAGCGGATTTGGCTTGGCCGGATCTGCGTGACGGAGAGCACAATGATTTCATTGGTCGCGGCGTGGTGGCCGCGCCGCAAAGTTCCTTCCACCCTGCCCCAGGGTTGCAGGGTGATCTGCGGGGAGTGCTTCAAATCAGCTACCGGCACCTGCACATATCCTTTGTCATGCACCGCAATCACCGTCTGGGCGTCGACATACATCGGCAAGGTGAATCCGCCATCGGGGCCGGCGCGAACGATGGATCCGTCCTGCCAGGCCTCAGAAGCTTTGAAGGCAGCCCGGCCCAACGCCAGATATTTTCCCTTCACTTTGATCGCCACCTGCGCATCGGCCGCCGGTTTTCCATCGGGCAGGAGGACGATGCCCTTGATTTCCTCGCCCGGGATACGCACGGCCGCCGGCGGCGCCTGCCCGGTGAAACGGTCCTCCACCTGCCGGGCCTTGGCTTTGATATCCACCTCCAGCGTCTGGCCCGGCGCCAGCTCCACCGGCTGCAACGGCGGTGCCATCCAACCATTGCCATTCATTTTGACCCGGTAGGAAATCAGCAGCTTGCCCGCCGGCACACGGTCGAACACAAAGCGCCCGTTGCCATCCGTCACGGTATGATTGGCCAGGTTGAAGCGCTGATAGGGCTGGTTATCGGATTCCACAAACGACAGATCCAAGTCCTCGTTGGTGCCGAGGCCAGTGGGACGGTGCAGCACTCCCGTGATCGTTCCAAACGGTTGCAGCACGATGTGCGGGTCGGACTGCAACTGCTCCACGGCAATCCGGGTAAAACCATTTGGTGCGGCCACCGCGATACTCTTCATGCCCAGCTGGGGTTTGAAGTGAAAGGCTCCGTTGGTGTCCGTCTGCGTGATTAATTCCTTGTTGCGCCAGGAATTCAAATGGCCTTCGTAATCAAATCCCGCCTGTTCCGAGTCGTCGCAAATGAGAAGCACGTCGGCCTTCGCGATGGGCTGGCCGTTGGTGGTGACCACTTGGCCGACCGGACCAGTTCCCGGCTGCAGAATGAAGTTGGCATTCGTCTGCTCCAATGGCCGGAGCAACGCGGAGGCGGGCAGATACCCTTCGGCCTGCACTTTCAAAATCGGCTGCGGCCATTTCTTGTCCACCAAGACGGAAAAGACACCGTTGGTTCCTTCCGTCTGGTTCTGCGCAGCCCACGTGTTGCGATTCCACGTCAGGTCTGACCGGCCAGGAATGACTTTGAAGTGCGCCAGCGGTTCGCCCGTCTGCTTATCCGTGACGCGCCCGGTCACAGCCAGTTGATACGAACGATCCACGCCCGCCTCCGCCCCGCGCAGGGGTTTGTTTTGCGGCCGGTCGGATTCGGACGAGTCGCCGGTGTAGTCCGGCGTCAGGTCGCCGCCTTTCTCCATCAGGAAAATCAGGTTGGTCACATCGCCAGTGACCCGGCCGATCAGCTGAAACGGATTGAGCCGGTCCAGGCTCGCATTCTTCCCGGAGACCCGGTAGCCGGGCAAGCGCAGGCTCAGGCCGATGGTTTCCGCCGGCACGCCAGCTACATCAAATTTCCCATCCGGCGGCAGCATCACCTGCACATTGTCCCAGGCATTCTCGCGGCTCACCAGCAGCCGCGTCTTGGCCGGGATCATCGCCCCATCCGCCAGCATGACCCGGCCCGTCAGCCGGTGGGCCGGCGCCACCACCAGATTGCCGATGTCCGTCACCTCACCATCTTTTCCGGCATGAATTGTTTTGAGCGGAATCGCCCCCAGCTTCTTGAATGAATCCATGCCGCCGTAAATATAATATTCCACGTCGGGCGGCAGGCTGACGAATAAAAACCGTCCGTCTGAATCCGTCCCAATATCGAAATTGCCGGTGAAGTGCTCCATGTCGCGGTTCACCGACACAACGCCCATGGTGACGTTCGTCACCGGCTGTCCGTTGAACAGCACGCGGCCGCGAACCGCCGCGCCCTCGGTCAGGGTTAATTCATGCACGCTGGCACCGCTGGCCAGTTCGGTGAAATTTTTGTTGGCAAATCCGCGGGCGCTCACGCGGACATCCATCTGATCAAATGGCTTTTGGGAGGTGATCAAAAAATCTCCGCTCTCATCCGTTACGGCGAGCGGATCTACCCCGGGCAAACTGCCCCAGCGACCACCGCCGTTGCGCGTCCGGATGCCGTGGGCTTCCACCACCGCGCCCACCACCGGCTTGCCTTTGGCATCCTGGATGCGCCCATGCAGGCAATTTCCTGGCGCGGCGTCGGCGAGTTCAATCGGATCCAACGTCACCGTGATCGGGCCCTTGGCCGGGTCAACTTTGTTGACATATTTCGGCTTGAAACCCTTCGCCACCGCCAGGACTTGGAACCGCAGCTGCGGGTCCAGCGAGGTGATCTTAAAATTTCCAGCGGCATCCGTCTTTGCGCTCTTCTGGCAATCGGCATAGCACGACGGACAAAACGGACTCGTCCCCACTTTCGGTCCGGCCGTCGCGAGGAAGACCGTCGCCGCCACGAACTCGCCGCTTTTGGCGTGAACCGAACCGGTCAAATTAGGTCTGGCGGTTTGAAGAGTGGTGGTATCCAACCCAACCGAAGTGGAGGCGGATGCAGCTGGCGGCACATCTTCGCCCAATGAAATAAATGAAGACCCGGCGATGAGCGCCGCGAGGATGGTTGAGTTCCAAAGTTTAATTTTCATGGTGAGCGATGATTCGAATAGTTCCCTAAATGACTATAGAGCCCGATAAGGAGCTTTGAACAAGGTGGGCCATGCCGGAAGTCTGTCCAGCCGCGCCCGGATGTCAAATCCACACTGCGGGACCATAGCTGTTTTCCTCTTCTGCATTGCCTCGCGGGGACGCGCTGGTATTGTCACCACATGAACCCCCGCTCCTTGATCTGGCTGGCTTTACTGTGCGCCTTGAACCTTTGCCCCGCACAGGCGATGGCGGCTGGCACGCAGCAGGAGGCCATGGCCGGCCAGCGGTTGTCGGCCGCCGAGGCAAAGGCGCTGGAAGCGGCGGTGGCGAAACAG
>Ga0302267_10004132_pt1 | contig 16106 bp, 6 predicted proteins | sample III_Bog_E1_3_FD_194555 | JGI IMG/M metagenome (GOLD analysis project Ga0302267, IMG submission 194555) | Peat permafrost microbial communities from Stordalen Mire near Abisko, Sweden - III_Bog_E1_3 | ecosystem: Environmental > Terrestrial > Soil > Wetlands > Peat | place: Sweden: Abisko... | reverse complement strand
AAGAAAAATATGGAGATTGTGTTGAGCACACAGATAATCGATGGGCAGCCCGGCTCCCCGAAGATTGAGGCTGCATATTTTTGGTAGGAAAAACGGGCTCATTACGAAGATGCAACGCGCTTTCGCCAAAATGCTGAGTTGCTTGTTTTATTGGCTGCCCCCCAGGGATTCTCAAAGTTGAAATATATTGACTTAAGGCACCATCCAACACACCACCCACAGAACTACCCGCACACGAGTCGCCTCGACAAAAACAGCAATAGAATTCCTTTTCTGGAGCGCTGTACTGCCGCAGTGAAGCCTGAGTGTCAATCTCAAATTGGGGGGATTCGGCAGGGAGTTTGAGGACGTTGCGCCCAGTGGAGACGCGCTGACCATGCCCAAAGACATGATCCAGGACATTCGAGACGGCAAGGTTTCTATTCAAGCGAGCGGTAAGATCGCCTAAGAGGATATTTTTGGTGACTTCCACACAACACCGTTCCGTTTTGTGTGGAAGTCTCTCGGTGATGACGCTGGGGGAAAATGGCTGGCTAGATCTTTTTGGCTGGACTGTAACCCACCATCCGACGAGCAGGATGATCCCGAAGATGTAAATTAGGACACTACCAAATGCTTTGCACCATGGGTAAGCCAGATGCAGAGATTGATGAAAGGTCCAACTTCTCGGACGCTCAATTTGCCTCTGGTTGGTATTTTGGCGAGCCACCCCTAGCCTGCTCGATTTCTTGTAACGGTTGTATTCGTGATTTTGCGCGGCATTAATTGGACCAGTTTTTCTTTACCCAGCTTCGTGTCAGTCGACGGCGGGTATCCGGGTGTAGAATCGGTCGCAACCGGAAACCGAAGTGAGAATTGCGTTTAAGAACTCCTTCAGATGAATCTGAGGTACGGCAGCGACGGATTTCCTGTTCCATCCCACTCAAGGAGACTGCTATGCGCATCGGTGTGATGTTTCTCGCCGGTTTGTCTTTCTGTTCCACTTGCCTGCCAGGTTTGATCCGGGCTCAAACACCTGCCAACGTTCCCCATCTCGCAAAACAGGGCAATGCCACCCAATTGGTGGTGGACGGAAAGCCATTCCTGATCCTCTCCGGGGAATTGAGCAACAATGCCGCCACCGCTCTCGAGCCCATGGAGCCGATTTGGCCCAAGGTCCTGAGCAGCAACCTGAATACAGTTCTGGTTGGCGTCTCGTGGGCACAGTTCGAGCCGGAAGAGGGCAAGTTCAATTACGCCCTGGTTGATGGAGTAATCGCCAAAGCCCGTGAAAATCACCTGCACATCGTCTTCCTTTGGTTCGGTTGCTGGAAGAACGGCACTTCAAGTTATCCGCCTTATTGGGTAAAGAAGGACTATGAACGCTTTCCCCGCATTCAGATCGGGGAGGGGAAAACCGTCTCGATTTCGGGACCCGTCGAACTGCTGAGCACTCTGAGTGAAGCGACGCGCGATGCCGACGCACGGGCCTTCGCGGCCCTGATGGGACATATCAAAGAAATGGACGGGGCACAACACACCGTACTCATGATGCAGGTTGAAAACGAAGTGGGTGTTCTGCGCGATACCCGCGACCGCTCTCCCGCTGCCAACCGCGCCTTCGCTGGACCGGTCCCTCAAGAGTTGATGAACTACCTCCAAACCCACAGGGACACGCTGATTCCTGAGCTTCGCGATGTGTGGGCTGCCAACGGCTACAAGAAGTCAGGCACTTGGGAAGAGGTTTTTGGCCCCGGCAAACCTGCATCGCTCGAGATTCCTATCCAGACCACGGCCGCGTTTCTCGGGCCGCTTGAACATGAAAACAGCTGGCAGAATCTTCATTGGGCGTCCGATGAGATATTCATGGCATGGAATTACGCCCACTTTTTGGAGAAGGTCGTCCAGTCCGGCAAGGCTGCCTACAACATTCCCATGTACGTGAACGCCTGGCTGCAACAACCCAATCATGCATGGCCGGGAACCTATCCGAGCGGCGGCCCATTGCCCCAGGTTCATGACATCTGGCGTGCCGGCGCACCGGATATCGATATCCTTGCTCCCGACCTTTACCTCGAGTACTTCGACAGCGTTTGCGAGCGCTTTACTCGCAACGGCAACCCGCTTTTCATTCCCGAAACCAGCACCAACTCCGCGAATGCGATTGTCGCTTTCGGAAAGTACAACGCCATCGGCTTCTCTCCCTTCGGCATCGATGGAAACAGGCCCATTCCGCCGGAGCTTGCCGCCACGTACAGTCTTCTCAACGATATCTCGCCCATGATTCTGGCGCACCAGGGAACAGACACGATCACGGCGGTGCGGCTCAACCAGGGCGATTCACCGAAACACGTAAAGCTGGGCAACTACACCCTGACCCTGACCTACACGGGCCGCAGCGCCCACATTGCTCCGCAGCCAAAAGGCGAGACCGTTCCCTCCCAGGTTCCGAGTACATTACAAGCCGCCCCAGAGCCGCCGCTCGAAGCTGCTGCAATTCTCATATCTACAGGTCCTGACGAGTATTATTTCGCCGGTGGCGGCATGCGCATCGATTTCACGCCAAATACGCCTGGGCCGCAAAATATCGGGCTGGGCGACGTCCAGCAGGGCAAATTCGTCGACGGAAAGTGGGTGGTTACGCGTCAAATCGCAGGCGATGATGACGCGCAAGGGGAGATTCTGATCTTGCGCCCTAATACAATCCTTCGCGTTACTCTGTACCGCTTTCCATGAAGCCCTAAGTTCTTGTGCTCTGTGGAACTGTTCCGGTGCAAGTACGCGCCTCGGGCAATGGACGCGACATTGAATCTCGAGGTGCGCACTTCCCGCAAAGTACGGTCAGCAATAGATGAATTAATTTGTGCGCTGATATTGGCAAACTGGCGTTTCCTGCTCCAGTGTTTGGACGATTCATTGAACAGGGACATGGCCGGCACACAACTTCGTGTCTTTGTGGTCACTGCATCAGCTACTAGAGCTTCAGCTCGCAACCGACTTCTTTGTTCGCCGAGAGGTACTAGCACTGGTATAGTTCCACGACCTAAAACACGAGTAGGCGTCCTTGCTTCCCACTCTACAGTTACACGCTTTCCTGACAGATCATCATTGAGGACCGTCAGAGTGCGCATCACTAACTGGCCTGCGTGGAGTTCCGGCTTTACAACTGGCCAGTCTCCGTTCTTGTTGCTTGCAGCGTTGAGGAGATCGAACTCAAGGTCCGCGACAGCGACCGGGGCATAGCACTGCTGAATCAATTTGATGTTCGGATTGGACCACGGATCGGAGATCGCCGGCAGAATAGACCAATCCTCCGAGTCGCCGCGCTTCTTGACCTTTCGCTCCAGTATTTCCGTTGCTGCACTCTCGCCGGGCACGTAGTTTGGCCATGCATTCTTGAGTACGTAGTTCCTTAGATCAGCATTCCCTTTCGCCCGTCTCACCCGAATGGTCGTCGCCATCCAGGCAAATCCTTGCAGCGTGTTATCTCTGTCCCAGATCGCCTCGGTTTCGCCGCAAGGCCGATCAAGACGCGCCGCGCCACCTGTTAACGGCAGCCCTCCAAGATCATTCACATAGTGCTGCATGTTAACGATCCCGTGTCCGAGGTCCTCATTCACACCGTCTGCGATGATCGGCCTGGTCCCATCCACTTGCTCTATCGCGGCGATCGCTTCTTGCATTGGCTCCGCCCATTCGTTCGCGGCGCTCCACAGCACAATCGCGGGGTGATTGCGATCTCGAAGAGCCATTTCACGGTCCATTGCCAACATGCTTTCGTGTCCGGCCTTCCAGTCTTCCTGCCCTCCTTCGGAGCCGCGCAACGGGCTTTCCCCTACCAGCATCAACCCCTCTTCGTCCGCAACATTGAGCATGCAGGGCGTTGCAGGAATCTGGTGGATTCTCATCACATTGAAGTTCAGTCGAAGAAGATTATCTACCGCCTCGGGCCATCCTCCATAGGTTTCGATCGGCCGTCCGAAGCCGTTCTTGATTCCGTATGCGTCGGTTCCAAAATTCGCCTCCTGTTGATTGTTGCCACGGAGGTTAACGTGAACGCCATTCAACTCGTAGTGATTGCCAACCGCCCTGAACTCCCTGAACCCAAAGCGCGTTGTCTTGCTTTCTATGGCATGGCCGGATGCGTAAAGCTGGAGTGACAGGGTGTGCAGTTGGGCTTTGTAACCAGGGCGATAAGGCACGTTTGGCCACCAATAGCTTTTCAGTCCGAGGGGCCAAACGATGGGAGGCATGGACACGCTCACTGTTCCATGCGCTGGTATTGTCGCCGTAGCCGGTTGCACCTTCGGATATTGGTTGAAGCTCTTGTTCCAGGATTGAAGCCCGCCGGAAATGTTCACTTCTTGCGGACGGTCGTCAGCATTCGACACGGAGACAGTGATGGTCAACAGGTCAGGATTGCGGGTGGTTACGATGTGAACATCTTCGACATGGATGCGCGGCAACACTTGCAGTTCGACCCCCCGCAGTATCCCGTCCGCAACATCCGCGGACCACGACGCTCCCTCAGCGACAGCAAAGCGTCCATTTGCCAGACGATATTTCTCTCTGCCCTTCACCTCGACTTCCACCAGCAGTTCACTTCCCGCCGTGGCTACAGCGGTTATGTCTGCCGTGAATGGCATCCAGCCGTTCAGATGTTCAGCGACCTTCTGCAAGTGGGACTCATCCGGGCCAGCCAACACAACGGCCCCGAAGTTCACAGCGGCAAACGCCAGGCGAACAACATGCCCGGTGGCAAATGCCGGAACTCTGACGTGCGTGCGATACGTACCAGCATCGCATTTGAAACCTTGAGTTTTCCAGCCACCCTCTGGCACTTTTACGGACTGCCAGGCTCCGTTTTCGGGACGAAGTTCCCAGTTATATCCTGCCGAACTCGACAGATCAATCGAATCTGATTGATCAGGGGTCCGAAAGCCTTGGGCAATTTTTGCCGTTTCGGAAGTGAATGTCGGCGGCGTTGCCTCTGCGTTGGATTGCGCGGCAACTGGATTCACGGCGATTGCGAATACAACCAGAGCGGTGATCATCCCAACGCCCTGTAGCCAAATCATAACTGGCCTCATGATTTCAAAAAGCGTTCGTTGAGCGTGCGATGCCATTGCACGTCCTTCCAGTTTGCAAACTGCGGTTGAGCATAATTATGCGGAGTCCAGCCCCAGAACTTGCAAGCGATTGCGTCATCACACGACCACTTCGCCCAATCCAGCAGCCAGGTCCAGTCCAATCTCGGGTCATCGATGTAATACCAAGTCGCCCAAGCCTCCGACGTTGTGAGAGGCGCCCCACGGCGCGCCGCCCAATTTGCGAACTCCGACATCTTGAATCTTTGACGTGCGCGCAACATGGGCGCTATCGAGGCGGCAGTCTTGGTTGAGCGTTCTGAAAACTCCTTGAACCAGCGGTCCTTTTCAAATATTCCATCTTCGACAAACTCGTTGAAGCGTGTGCGCTCAGTCCAGCGAGGATCGGCATCTGCATAGAAATGCACATCGAGGCAGTCGAGTTCCATCGGCACATCGAGCCAGCGCAAGTCTCCGTGAATCGACGTTGTAAAACGCAACTCCGGGAATTCACGCCGCAGGAGACCCAATGCCTTGTTGATTTCGTTGGCCAGGAAAGATACCTGTTCGGCTGAGAAAACAGGGTACTCGTCAAAGCCCGCGCCTGTGGCCTTTTTCAATTGTGCCAGCAGACCCGGGAAAAAATACGGCGTTTCGTTTGCGATGTCGACATAGACAATTCGGTCGAATCCAAATCGCTTTTTCCAGTCAGCCAAAAGCGTCGCCCACATCTCCGCTCCCTCGGCCATGCTCGAAGGTTTCCGAAGAACGTCTGGCACGGGAGGCGATGTCGGCGACCCCGGCATGAACCACCAACCGCTCAATGTGTAATTGAGCGAGCTGCGTTTCTGCAACTTTTCGATAAAGTCAATGACCCACAGAGCGACCGGCCCTTTAACCGCCGTGTTCCAATTCCACGGCATATAGGGCTGGTGCGGGTCGGGCCACTCCAGGATTTGGTCGGGTTTGCTGAAGTCGAGCCACTGGGGCATCGGGTCAATACGCAAGGTATTGTAACCACGCTCTACCGCCTCATTGAGGACGCGATCATAGTCTGCGAAACTGCCGCCTGGCCCGTGGCGCAACGCGTAAGCAACATCCCACATCGCAATGGTCAAGCGTCTCGGTTTCAGGTGGTCCCGCATATCGTATCCGTTGAGTCCATCTGCCGCAACGTGCGGAGACCTGTCGGTTGCTACTTGCATGGGCACCTGGCTTGGCGCCGGGCCGCTTTGCGCAACCCCCTCTGCCATCGCCGGCGTACCCTTGGTTAGCGCCGTCAATGCTCCGGCTGTTCCATATGCAATCAGTTCGCGCCTCGAAACAGACATTCGCTGAACTCCCTTCTTCCTCTGAAGCGTATCCACCTGTTATTTCACAAACAATCATTCTCGTATTTAACAGCTGCTCTTCCTGTTTCCTCTATCCTTCATGACCGGAATAACCAGCGGAGCCGCGCAACCTAAAGAGGCTGCGGCTTAACTCTGGTCCTGCCACTGATCGACGAGATCGTGTAAAGCTTTCCACCCGCAGGAACGTTGCGCAACTCCAGGTCCTCAGTCAACATCCCATTCTGCAATCCAAACGGGTTTCCGCCGTCGTCGATGTCATAGAGCGCCTCGATGCCGATTTGGCAAAGCAGCGCTCCCCATGTGTAATGTGGATGATCGTCGCCTGTACCGTCTGTGCTTCGATAATTCTCATTGCAGGTGCCGCGCGCGGTCCAGTTACGCATGAAGAGGTTCACGCTGCGACGAGCAAACTCCGCTTGCTGTCGCGGCGTACCGTAACGCCGGAGTCCCAGCCACACCAGGTAGTTGACTGGCCCCCAGATATGACCCTTCCAATATTCCTGCGTGGCATATTCAGGATCGTCATAGGGCAGGGTGGGGATCAACCAGGGGCCCCAGAACTTGCTGGGATCGGTGAGCGTCTGCAACACACGCTGTGCTCGGTTGGCATCGGGAGCGCCACAGAACAATGGATAGAAGTTCATCGGCGTGATGCGAGTGAGGAAGACGCCTGGCTTGGAGTTCTCACTCCACAGGCGCGTGCAGTAGAGGCCTAACTCCTCGTTCCAGAGTGACTCGTTGATGCGGCGATTCATATCCAGATGTTCCGCCTGAAGCCGTCGCGCCTCTTCCGGCCGATTGAGCACAACCGCCATTTTCGACAGCATCTCCGCGTCAAGCGACCAGAGGGAATTCAAGTCCACTGCGTCGGCTGTCATTTGTCCGTTTACGAATCCGGCTCCCTCGAAGTGCGGCGTGTCGTCCCACCCGGTGGCCAGCCGAGCGAGTCTGAAATCAGTCTTCGAGCCCCACTCGAGGAGACCATTCCTGTTCCCGTCGCTGTTCTTCGGCCACCAGTCATGCCAGCGCAACAAACGAGGATAGACCTCTTGCAAGAACTGCTTATCGCCCCATCGCTGATATAGCTTCCAGGCACAGAGCGAAGTGACAGGCGGGTTGGAGCAGGCCGTATTGACGAATGACCCGGATCCGGTTGGCCATTCGGTGACCTGCGAGATCATACCGTCCGGGAGTTGGTACCGGAGCACTGTGCGTATCGTCTCCTTGGCTGTTGCTGGGTCTTCGATGGATGCCAGCAGCCCATTGAACGAGCTGTCCCAGGTAAAGTAAGGAAGGAAGTCAGGATCTTTGACGAGCCAGCCGCTCCTCCCGATAACATTGCCGACCCGTTTCGTAAGGCTGCTGTAAAGCCGATTGTTGTTGAGATTGTCAGTGATTGCGCCCGCGAAGTCTCCCCATTCACCGTGTGCCTGGGCGCGGTGCTTGGTGTAGCTGGCGCGTGCAAGGTCGATGGTTGAGTCCACCATATCGATCGAGGGAAAGGCCGAATAGCCGGCGACGAAACGGGCCGGACGGGCCGGTTCGATCTGCAATTCGACGGAAGCATCGTTACCCAAATGAACTGCGCGGAGAGATTCGGGATCGACCCGCAAGCTCCACAGGATGTAGCTCCCATCAAAGGTAATCGCGGAAACATCCAAGCCGCCATCCGCAACGTTGAGGCCATGGAAAAATGGACGCCATGGATTAGCCGGAATCTTGATCAGCAGGCTCACGTTGTGATCTGTGCGAATGCGAAAGACTGCGGCCTCCTGGCCCACGCGTCCCCATTCGACCGTAAGGTTGGCGTCCTCCACTTTGAAACTCCACGTGCTGTATGAACAATCCGGAGCTGTAGAGCCGGGCTTGCCCGTGCTGTCAAACCCGATATCCAGCACGATCCCTGCTTGATCGTCGCGGATGAAGGCAACCGCTCCCGGCAGAAGCGCATGGACATTGCCGATAAGTGTTCGCCCGGGCTTCGCGCAAGCTGGTCCATGGATCTGCTCGTGAGCGCCATCGTCTGCAGCTTCGGACGCTGCAATTGCCGATGGTGCCGGTTCGCCGGAAATCGCCCGCGGCAGCAACGAGGTGGCCGCTCCTGCAAACGCTGAGCCAAGAAATCCGCGACGCGAAACCGGCCGTGGGGCTTTATTTCTTGCCATTGACGTCCCCTTGAAGTTCATAGGAGGTTTGACTAAGAATTGGTCGCGCGAAGTCAGGCCGCCCATCTAACTCGATAAGTAGAACGGGCGAGGTATTACTCCTCAGTGCGGCCTTGTGAGTCATGATGTCATTTCCAGAGCTGCACAAGCGTTGCTTGAGGGGGCAAAGAAACGTTTTCGATGCCGGTTGGGGTGGTTCCAGAGGCTCCCCACAGCGTCGTCGAGTGAAGTGCGGAAGGAGCCGTAAGTTCGCAGCTCACCGGCCGCGCACCTCCGTTTACCAGAATCGTCACATAGACGCCTTCATTCCTGAGCACGCGCAACAGGCAGCCAGGCTGTGGCTTAGCAAAGTGAAACGGCTCTGCGTCAAGAGTGCTTTGCAGCGTGGAATGAAGATAGGCTGCCAAAGGAGCTGAGTCCCCCATCCATGCGCCCAACCCAACCAGAGACGGAATCCAGATCACCTTGCCGCCACCCGGCACATCGCGAACTGTGGCCGTCGTCTCTCCGTTCCAACTCGCAATCGGCTGGGCATTGAGAGTGTGGATCGTGCCAAGCCAAAGAGATGCAGGCAGTGATGCTCCCGCGTGGTCCCAGTCAATCTGCGGAGCAGCAGGTATCAGCACTTCCTTAAGCTCTGCACCCGTAATCCTTGCCAGCGGAAACCCTGCCAGGGGCCATGCTTTCACGTAAGGATCATAGAAACCGGTCAGCCCGGTTACGATCAATGTGTTGCCATTGTGGACAAAGCTCTCCAGTTTATCTAATTGCTCCAGCGAAAGCGCTCGCACATCCGGCAGGATCACCGTGCGATGACCGGCATCAGGCTGATTCCATACAATGTCATCGAAGTGCTTGATCCGCGGTGGCACTCCAGACTCGGCCAATGCCTGATAAAGGCCAAGTGTTTCGAGCACCTGTGCGTCGCGGTCTCTGCCTGGCTCGTCACTGTGTGCAGAGTTATCCTCCAGCGTCATGGTTTCAAGACTCAGCACAAGCGTCACGTCGGGCCGAACGGGTTTGCTCTCATCGAAAAAGCGACGGTTTGTCTCCAGGATTTCAGCAATCTGCGACGCGGTTTGCAGCCGAAGACTTGGCCGCTGCTGGAAGTCGAGCAAAGACCACTCGCCTGCTTCTCCGCCTCCACTGCGTGCATTCAAGAGCCAGAACAAGACGCGGTCCGCGCCCGCGCCCACGCTGGTCCACACCCATTGGGCAACGTCTTCCGCCGTCGGGTCCATCGGCTGGATTCCGCTCGCGATGTTCGTGCCCCCTTGTAGTTCGGTCACCCAATGCCGCTTCGGCTCGATGCTCCCGTCGACCAGATCGTTTACATACGAAACCCCAAGCGCATATTGATCACGCTTTAGCAGACCGAAGTGCCACGCCGGGTGAATCGAACATCCCAGCGTATCCAGAAAGGGTCGCCAGGATGGAAGATCGTCTGAGAGCTGGGCAAGATTACCAACGAGAGCATGGGGATTCAGGTGCAGCGGATGCTGTGCATCGTGCATGCGGACCTGCTGCGCCAGCCATTCCAACTGCTCTGTTTGATAACCGCGCCAGAAGGTCATCCAGTCGATCGTCCCGGTCTTGTTCCAGGAGCTTTGCTTTCCCTCCGGGATCACCTGCTCAAAGGACGAATAGTTCGTGCCCCAAGCGCGATTCAGTGCGTCCACGGCCCGGTAGCGCCTCGCGAGCCATGACCGGAATCCAATGATTGCCAGCGGCTGCGCCGAAGCAGCCTGGCCCGGTTCGTTCATCAGGATCCATGTGTCAAGCGCAGGGCTGTCGCGGTAACGATTCACGACGCGCGCGATGTAGTCGGCAGTAATGCCTCGGTCGGCTTCGGAGCCAACAATGGAGTTTCCCTGCTCACCATCACCACCCAGAAAGGGCGGACGGCCGCTGGGCGTCAGTGTGGCGACAATGCGCACACGATGTTTTTCGGCTGCCCGGAACGCTTCGTCGTACAGAGCGAAATCCCAAACATCTTTCTTCGGTTCCAGATCAGGCCACATCAAAAAGAGCCTTGCCACCGGCATGTGGGCCTCGCTGAGCTGACGAAACCATCCATCGATCTGCGCAGGAGTCTGGCCTGGTTCGATCCAAATCTGAGCACCGATCAGAGGTGTCTCCGCTGTCCCCGTGAGGGTGCTCAACAATAGCGCCAGCGCCACACAAATCAATCGCATCCTACCGAGTATGTGAATCTTGCTACTCATCAAGAGTTCTCTCTATCCTGGTCCTTCTCAGCTCCCGGCCCGAGCGCCACGTCTGCTTGATCGGAAGGCAACCTGGAAGGGTTCATCTCGGTAACAGATGCAGTCGTTCACAACAAAAAAGCCAGTCCGGCCGCACACGGCAAAGTCTGCAACAGCAGTTCTCATTCCTTCACCGCGAAAGGCGCCTCTGCCGCAAGTGCCTTTCGCGGTTACCTCGGTACACCTCAGGTTAGGGCGCAAGTGGAACGCCGCTTGTACTGAAGCCCACGGTAAACGCTGGCGAATTCAGCTGAAGCGTGTAATCGCCGCCAGCGGCATTGGTGAACAATGGATCGGTGAGCACTGAGTTTCCATCCAAAGTGGCGCCGCCGAAGACCGGATCAATCGCTTTGGCGACATTCTGAAAGAGAACATTGTAGTCAATGGTTCCTGGAGTGGGGTCTACATAGGACGGACAGGAATATGAGGTCCAGTCCCATAGATCGTTTGAGTAACCTCCGTTTCGGTAAACGATATTGTGGGTAATCGAGAAGTTCGTCGGCATCAGATCGTCGCAACCCGCCGCAAACCCATGTGCACCCATCGTGCCGGGGGTCGCTTCGGGAGCCGGAATCAGCACGGCGGTGTTGTTCACAAACAGGGATGGATAGTTCAAGGCGGTTGTTGACGCGCCACTGGTTGCGCCGTTGGTCAGCGCAATCCCGATGCGATGAATTTGATGAGGTGTTAACGCGACTTGAAAGACATAGTTGGTCGGTGTGCTGGACGCCGTGCCGCTGCCAATCACGACGCCATCGGCCTGCACATCGAATTGAGCGCTCGTCCCCCCGGACGCGGTGCCGGAAAGTTGAACGACGATCGTGCTCGTAGCCACGCTGTTGGGAAAGTACGATGGCAAGAGGTCGATGCGCGTAGTCCCGTTATACGGCATATATCCTGAAGATGCCGTGATGCCGTTCGGGGCCTGATCATAGAGCGCCGGCGGCTGTAAAATCAGCACGTTGTTGTTCGCCGTGTTGGTTTGGCAGCCATTGCAGAGGAGTACTCCCTGGCTGCCACCGGCCTCGATCACGTTCTTTGTAATCGTCACTCCGCTCGCATGGTCGTCCATCATAATGCCCCGAGACAATTCCGCTTGCACGTAGTTTCCCGATCCGTCGCGGTCCAGGCCGCCGACATTCTCGATACGATTCCCGGTAATCGTGGTGTTCTCCATCACATGCCCCGCGATGTTTCCGGCATAGGAATAGACCGCGCCGGTATCGTTGGTTTGCTGGCTGGTATTTTGAATCGAGTTATTGGAGACCACGTTTCCGGTCAGAGAAACGCCATCCGATGGGTACAGATCGATACCCCACCGTCCGGAACCGTTAATGGTGTTGCTGTCGATGGTGTTCGAAGCGCTGTTCTCGAGGTGAATTCCGGTTGACCCCGCGTTGATGCTTCCCAGACCTGTGAGGATGTTTTTTGTAATGCTGTTGTGATTGCTATTGGCCACAAGGAAGATTCCCGATCCACCGAGTTGATTGAAAGTGTTACCGGCAATCGTGTTGTTCGATGAGCCACTCAGCGAAATTCCATTTCCCACGTTGAGAAAGGTGTTTCCGCTGATCGTGCTGTTGCTCAGGCCCACACCCTTGATGGCCGCCAACTGATCGGTGAAGGCGCCTGAATAAGGATTCTTGTCGGAAGTGGTGGCCGAAAGAGTCAGTCCGCTGATCGTAATGCCGGAAACATTTGTGAACGAGATCAACGTGCTGAGTTGCGCGGCAACCACGGTGCCTATGGCCGGGGTCCCGGAGTTCACTGGGTGAAGATAGACTTTGGAAGTGGAGGGATCGTAGGCGAACTGCCCTGCAACACTGAGATCCGCCGGATCGTTCAGCACTCGCCAACTCGAGGTATGCCCCGGCTGGTTGCAGTTGGCTCCATCACTGATGGGGTTCGCCAGCGTAATGGTGTTATTGGACGCATCTACGCTCACAATGGTCGTAAAGTTGTCGCTGTAACGATGATCGCTGATCACCTGTACAACCGCTCCAGGCTTCACGGAAGCGGTTAGATCGGCAGCCAACACAGTGATCGTGGCGCCGGTGGTGCATGCCTGACTCGGGTTCACAATCCTCCAGCCGGACATATACGGCTGCAGGGGATTGTACCCAATGTCGGCGGCAGTCTGACGGACATCCGAAATCGTCAGGTCCAGTCCCACCGGCTGGGCTGCAGTTGCCGTATAGATCCCGTTCCCCTGGCTGGTCCATCCGGTGAGAACTTCCCCGCCGCTCAAAACGGCACTCGCCCCGCTCGCTGCTTGCCAGGTTTCACCGTTATCGGCTGAAGTGAGAGCAAGAGGTGTGGTGAGGTAGTAAGTGCCCGCATCGATGATCGTGGCCTTGGTGGAGGACTGCTGCATCGCCTGCTGCGCACGCGCCGGCGTAGCAAAGGGGTTCGCTTCGGAGCCGTCCCCTGTGGTGTCGTTCCCGTTGGGATCGACGTAGAAAGTGGTCGGCACAGACGACGCGGTTACAGTGAGCATCACGGTATTGCTGGCAGTGTTCCCCGCGGAGTTGGACACGACCACGCCGAACATCGCTCCGTTATCGCCCGCCACCGTCGCAGGCGTAATGTAACTGGAGGCCGTCGCCCCCGTTATGGCGGCCGAATTCTTTTTCCACTGGTAGCTCAGCGTTCCTGTGCCTGTTGCTGTCACCGAAAAGGTCGCGGTTTGCCCAAGCGTCACAGTTGCGCCGATGGGCTGAGACGTAATCGTTGGCGGTGTACCGCCGCCTACCGGCGGAGCGCCGCCTCCTGCCTGCCCGCAGCCAATCAACAGCCCAACAAGCAGACTAAAGCTTCCCTGACATTGAATTGAGAGAACTTTGCCGGACATTCTTGTCAGGCTCGCAACACTCATCGAAAGATTCATCAGATACCGTTCAATCTTCCACAATTTGATCTATACCTGAGCGCAGATCGGAGGTATCTCCGCCGGCCCCGTGCGGTGCTCAAGGGCGATCAAGAAGGCACGTGCAGGCGAGATGCCTGCACGTACCCTGGTTAGGGGTTAATGCGCGAACTAGAATTCAAACCGCGCGCCAACCTGTCCTCTGCGATTTCCAGAGACACCTGTCACGTTGCCGAACTGCGGGCTCGTATAGCTTTCGTTGATTCCTGAGTACTGATGACGGTTGAGAAGATCAAAGAACTCTCCACGGATGCTTCCCTTGAAGCGGCCGTCAGTTCCAAACGAGAAGTGTTTGACCGCGGAAAGATCCTCGTTATAGTTGGCAAATCCACGCCAAGTGTTGGAGTAGGGCAGCTGATTCCCAAGTTGCCCATACATCGGATTGCTGGTGCTCAGGGTCTGGTCCGAGAACGCGGCCGGACTGAAGTACTGGTTGCTGACATCGCTCAAGTTGGCGAGGTCCAGATGCTTGAAGTGATTGGCGAGCGACACACCGGTACTGTTTCCGAAAGTCTGTGCCCAACCGGGATACGCGTTTGCGGCTAGAACAGCGGGCATTGGCAGGCCGCTGTGGTAGTTGACATCGCCACTCAAGGTCCACCCACCTACCAGGTAATCCAATTTTCTGCTTCCCTGCAACCAACGTCCATTCCTGCCGAATGGCAGATTGTAGGAGACATAACCTTTCACCTGATGCCGCACATCCCCTGGAGAAACCAGATTCTTGAACTGTCCGTAGCTGTATGGATCCTGAAACTCAGAACCCCCACCCCCAACGACGTACTGTCCCCACTCGTCAACCTGATTCACGCCAAGGACGTTTCCCTCTGCCTTGGATAGTGTGTAGCTCATATCCATGGACAATCCGTTTCCAGCCCTCTTCTTGACCTCGGCAATGACAGCGTTGTAGGAAGCGCTGCCAACAGGGTTGCCTGTTACCTGCAACGCACTACCCCAGCATGCGTGGGTCTGTGGATCGAGATCGATCGCGGACACGGCGGAATATCCTCCACAGCCGCCGTTCATCGCCGGCAGGAAGGGGTACCAGGGCACCCCCGCGGCTGCGGCGGACGCCTGACTGTTAATGTTGTCCCCAGCATGGCCGCTCATGAGCAGCGGATAGTACTGGCTAAAGGTGGGAAAGTTTTGTGGGAACAAATTTCCGTCGTGCAGATCGCTGCCCGCGTTCCCCATGTAACGGACATCCACTACGGTATTCTCGTTCAATCCGTACTCGAAGCCCAGGTTCCAGTTCTGCGTGCGGCCAAGCTTGAGCGTGTCTGGAGTGGAATAAACCTGTCCCCAGCCGAAATCGGGAGCATTGGCGTTTTTAGCCGCCGGGATCGGCACGCCGGGATAAAGGTTCGCGTCCCACTGAAATGAAGGATCGACATTGGAAGCGCCGGGCGCCGATTGGTTGGAGCCAAAGCAGTTGAAGCAACCCTCACTCTCATACGGGACTCCGCCCCACATGTTCTGGCCCATCGGAACGTAAAACAAGCCCCATGCTCCGCGCAGCACCAGTTTAGGAGAAATCTGATATGCGGCGCCCACGTGCGGGCTGTAGAGCCGGTAATCCTCAAGCGTCTCGAAGCTGCCCCCAGGACTGGCCAGATAGGAGATGTTGCCTAAGAGACCTGGATTACCGCCCGCAGCTACCCAATTCGGATTCTGCGCGTTGAAGTCCCAGTTCGATTGATTGCCGTTTTTTTCATGAAGCCTGCCGTTCAAGTCCCAGCGCAGGCTGACGTTCAGCGTCAATTTGTTGGAGACCATGAACTGATCGGAAACGAACATATCGACGCCCGCACGGGTGGTGTTCGATCCTGTAGTGACACCCTGCTGGGCCGAAGCCACATCGCCGACCATCATGTTCGCAAGGCCGTATCCAAGGCTATTCGAGACGGTCGTGTTATTTGCGACATTCTGAGGCAGACCGGTAAAGTCGTTGAAGTTGTAAGAGAGAATTCCGCCCGGATTCTTGTTGAGCTGATCATAGGCGGTATACTCGCCGCCGAACTTTACGACGTGCTTGCCATGCACCCATGACATACTGTCCTTGAAGCGCCACTGCTGCCAACGTATGTCGTCGTTGAAGTCCTGGCCGACGGTGCTTTGACCGACGCCCAGAGACGAGGCATAGTTGAGATTGGGGTAGGTTGAGCCAGTAGCGCCAGAGAAGCTGCCACCGGCAGGTGCGGGCGTAACGTCGGCTTTGTTGTTCCAGTTAAACGCAACAATGAAGGTGTTAAGCAACGTCGGGCTCAACGTGTAATTATCTGTGAGATGAATGGTCGCAAACTTCTGCGGCGCTCCCTGCGCGTCGGCAAATG
>Ga0302267_10004131_pt1 | contig 16108 bp, 13 predicted proteins | sample III_Bog_E1_3_FD_194555 | JGI IMG/M metagenome (GOLD analysis project Ga0302267, IMG submission 194555) | Peat permafrost microbial communities from Stordalen Mire near Abisko, Sweden - III_Bog_E1_3 | ecosystem: Environmental > Terrestrial > Soil > Wetlands > Peat | place: Sweden: Abisko... | reverse complement strand
GATCCGCCACTGGGCCCCGACCTTGAAGGCGCCGGGGATCTTGCCGGCGGCCACCAGGCGGTAGGCGGTCGAGGTGCCGATGCCCAGCTGCTCGGCGGCCCACGAGATCTGTTTCACGTCGTCAGGAAGCGAGATCGTCACGTGTCCCATCCTTCGCCTCGAGTTGCTGTCCTCGTCAGTGCCATGTGGCCTCCAGCGGGTCGGATCGGGGCCGAATGCCCGTCTTCTTCGTTCATGATCCGAAATCAACGTCACCCTCAACGTCACCCTCACCGAAACTGCCTGGTCAGACGGTACGGCGAGAGCCACCAGAAAGGCCCAAGCGGCCGCAATTTTGCCGGTCGCACCGAATTGGTGCACGGGTGTGGACATTTTCTGTACCGCTCTGGCGGAGCCGATCTGGTGAGTCATCCAGGCGCCCATGGCGGGCTCGATGCCCGCCCGGGCGCCTCTCTCGTTCCCCGGCACCGATGCCACCGTTCCGAACGATCGTCACCACGACGGAGCAGACAGCTCAAACCCCGCAACGGCGTTCTCCGGTTGGACTCGGGATCAGTCGTTGCCCGGCTCGATGCCGGGGAACGATGGGACCGGCGAAACGCAACGTCCCTGCACGTGGTCCCTGCTGGCTGCCAGTCGGGTAGTCGGCGACACCGGCGGCCATGGTTGTCTCACCAGGGCGGGTGATGTCGAGCGGGGCTTCCGGCCCCGCAATGGCCCGACATCAACCGCTGGGAGCCGAAAGCCACGCCCGGACGAGGCGGTCAGGGGAGCAAGCGCAGCGGGAGCGAGAAGCGCAGGCCGGATGGTGAGGCGAGGAACGAGCCGACCCGGAGGGCTACCAACCGTGCCAGCGCCTCGGAGCGCCGACCTTGACGGCCGAGTCGGGGGTGGATCAAAAAGGTGGTCTGAGCTGGGAGGGTGACGTTCGAGGGTGACGTTCGAGGGTGACGTTGCTAGGTGGGCCAGGGTGACGTTGAGGGGCTCGGCAGGTCGGCCATGCAAGGCGTCACTATGTGTGGCTGCCCGTGGTGCATTCGGCTGAAGGTCTGCTTCAATTCGGCGCCCGTCCCAGTTGGCGCCCCGCTGCGAGAATCTTCGTCGCACAGGGCCTACGGGACGCCTCCGGCCAGCGACCCTTTCTGGCCTGGGACGTCGCCGTGCGAGGTTCGGCTAACGGACACGCGGGAGAGGTGGGCGAGGACTGGTCTGATACTGCAGCCGCGGTTGGTGTCGGTGGGTAAGCGGGATCAACGTCCGGGACTCCCGCTCCGCGACCGCAATCAGATGAAGGTCTCGGCTCGCAGCCCCGCGAGCAGCAATCGCACCATGCGCTCCGCGCGTCCAGAACTCTCGATCACGGCTGGGCCGCCCGTGTGGCAGAGGTTCGCGACTGCGCTGAGGAATTCGCTTGCGTCGACGTCCTGGCTGATCTCTCCGGATTCTGTCGCGGCGACAAGCAGTCGCTCGAGCGTTGGCGCGAGGCGCGTCGAGAAGTACTCGGCGAGCGGCTCGTACGCGGAATCTCCGGAATGCAGCGCTGCTGCGAGTCCACGTTTGGTGGCGACGAATTCGGTGTAACGCATGATCCACCGGTCGAGCGCTTCGCCGGGAGGGTACGCGGCTTCGATCTCGGTCGCAGCCGCGACGCACGCATCCATCTCGCGTCGGAACACCGCCGAGATGAGGTCAGATCGGAGAGGGAAGTGTCGATACAGCGTGCCGACCCCGACGCCCGCGCGCGCGGCGATCGACCGTACGGGCGCGTCCACGCCTGATTCGGAGAAGGCAGCCTTCGCGGCCTCCAGCAGCGCGTCGACGTTCTGGCGCGCGTCGGCGCGCATCCGGCGCGGTTCCCCGCTTGCTGAACTCGTGGCGGTGTTGGTGGTGGAAGGCAAACGACATCTTCTCTTGTAGATGGAACACCATTCCGGTTATAGTGAGAACGTAAGGGAACATTGTTCCGGTATGCAGCAGCCGATCCGGACGGCTGTTCCGATTATCCGATCGTAGGGCACCGTCCCGTCGGGTGCCCCGATGACGAGCCTCAGGAGCAGACAGCATGAAATGCCGCACACTTGGCCGTACCGGCATCAAGGTGACCCCGTACGCGCTTGGCGCGATGATGCTCGGGGCCCTCGGCAACCCGGACCGACAGGAGGGCGTCCGCATCATTCACCGGGCACTTGACGCCGGGATCAATTTCGTTGACACCGCCGACCGCTACGGGGACTCGGAGGAAGTTGTCGGCGAGGCGCTCAAGGGCCGCCGCGACGAGGTCGTCCTCGCCACAAAGTTCTGGGGACCTGTCGACGACGACGTCAACCATCGCGGCGGCTCTCGCCGCTGGATCATGGAGGCCGTCGAGCGTTCGCTCCGCCGCCTGCAGACCGACCACATCGACCTCTACCAGCTGCACCGGCCGGACCCGGACACGGACATCGACGAGACGCTCTCCGCGCTCACTGACCTCATCCGCCAGGGCAAAGTTCGCGCGATTGGCACGTCGTCGATGCGCGGGTCGGAGATCGTCGAGGCCCAGTGGATGTCCGAGCGTCGCGGGTTCGAGCGATTCCGCACGGAGCAGCCGAACTATTCGATCCTCGACCGCGAGATCGAGCGCGAGATCCTCCCCGTCGCCGAACGCTACGGCATGGGAACGCTCGTCTACAGCCCACTTGCTGGCGGCGCACTGACGGGCCGGTACCGGGCGGGGCAGGAAAACGACAACTTCCGTTCCACGAAGACCGGCATGCGCCACTTTCGGGACGAGCGCCGTCTCGCCGCCGTCGAGGAGCTCATCGCGTTCTCCGGCGAGGTCGGCGTGAAGCTCACGCACCTCGCGATGGCGTTCGTCATCGCGCACCCGGGGGTCACCTCCGCGATCGCCGGGCCGCGCACGATGGAGCAGCTAGAGGACACGCTTGCTGGGGTCGACGTCGCGCTGTCGGACGAGGTCCTCGACCGTATCGATGAGATTGTCCCGCCCGGGGAGAGCATCGGTGCGATGGACATGGTCTACCGCGGCCCGGAAGTCGCCGACCAGACCATGCGCCGCCGTCCGGCCGCACAGCGTTCGGCTGCTTGACCCCGTCATGGACGAAAACGACTGGGTCGCCGGTCAAGTCGCTACCGGAACCCCGGAGTTCATGGCCCGATTCACGCTCGGCATCCACTAGGCCGCAACGGCAGGCTTCTTCGCCGGGACTGATCCACTGCTAGGTGAGCTGCTCGGCCACGAATCTCGCAGGGTACGGGACCTGCTCAGCCAACCTCACATCTGACGAACGGATCAATTGTAATCACCGGGATCAACCACGGAAGGAACGACTGGCAATGACCAACGACTTGTCGATCGGCGAGCGCGGTCAACGTTCTCCCTGCGATGGTGCTGAGATTCCGGCGGCGCTGGCCGCTTCCATGATTTCGGGATGCCCGAGACGCCAGGTGACGTTGAGCCTGACCCGCACCAGCTTCCAATTTCCGTCCTCGCGCACGAGCCTGTTCAGGTAGTAGCCGCCGATCGTGTAGTAGGACTCCGGATCCTCGGGATCGAACACGTGGTGGGCCCGCATATACATCGTGATCTGCGCGCTGTCGCCTTCCAGCTTCACCAGCGGGTTCGACATCATGTGCTGCGTCGCAGCGAGGCCCCCGAACAACGGCTTCTGTGCGGCAACCCAGTCATCAGCCGCCATCGTCATCGGCGGCAGCCCCGGTCCATAACTCGAGAAGTCGAATTCGACCTCGTCGGCGAACACCGAGCGGTACATTGCCCAGTCACGGGTGTCGACGCCGATAGCGTACCGATACACACACTCGGCGACGGCAAGCTTGTCCTCTGCACTCATACGAACACATCCTCTCTCACTCCTCGATTTGAGTTCGTTGCTCTGGTCACGAACTCGGTGTCGCGAGGTCCACCCCATGATGGGGAAAGCAGCGTCGAGGCCAGGTACGGAAACGCTGCTCTCCACGCTATGGAGGACCGCCAGGCATGAGAGCTTCCTGACTACGACAGGCATTCCTTTTCCAGTCTTCCAGACGCCACCAGCGGACCGCAGTCAAGGACTAGACAAGCTCCAGCCATCCTCGAAGTGCCGGTCAGTCACCATCGATAGCCGTTCCGCTCCCTGCGATCGGGAGGGCAGGACATTGGAAATGGCTGAGCATTATGGACGCCGGTGTAGGAAGGTGACACCGACATCCGCAGGGGCAGTTCCTGAGATCGAGTCACCCTGGACCAAACAGTCGTGTTTGAGGTGGCAGGCTGGGGCTGGGGTCGATAACAAGCCGATGTTCCGTCACAGACAGGTCACGGAGGTTGCTGAAGATTCAATCCCTGGTTCCGTCATGGACCGCAACAAGCCTCAGCGTTATCAGTACGTTTGATGGGGACGCGTGGGACGATGCGAAACGGTGCATGACGCCCTGAGCTGCAACGATCACGGTTTCGGAAGATTCCCGACGGCAGCTAACTGCGCGAATTATACGACAATCTGCAGGACAGCGTCCGCGAGAAGGACGGTTAAGGTCGCTGAGCGGCTGCGGAAGTCGTGCGTCCTCCATCGACGATTGTCGGCGGGCCCATGCACCGTCGGATGGACGTCACGTCACGTCACGTCACGTCACGTCACGTCACGTCAACTTTGCCGCCCATTCGTCGATCAGGCGAACAAAGAGCTCAGGATCCTGCTCGTGCATTTGGTGAGCCATCTCCGGGAACGAGAAGTAGTCGAACGTCTGGCCTGCGGCAGTGACAAGTTCACGCACCTGTTGGACCTGTACATCGGAGATCGCCCCCATGAGGGCGCCAGTACCCGCTTCGAGCTGACGGAAATGGTGCGTGAATAGAACTGGCACTCGCACACTCTCCAACATGCGGGCGTGGTCGCAACCTGACATCGCCGTACCGGCAGAGAACGCGCGTGCCCACTCCGGGTCGTATTCCTTGAAGTTCTGAGGTGGACCCTCCGGCGCGCTCACAGCATCGTCCCCGTCCCGCTTGACTTGCATCCCCTCATTGGCGATCACCATCCTGAATGGAAGCTCTACTGGCGCCGCCGCTTGCATTCCTGACCAATCGCCGATCGACCATTGATCACCGAGCCACTTGCTCCACAGATCCATGATTGGTCCCAGCGCTTGACGGCTCGATTGGCCGCATGCCGGGTTGACCTCGGAGGCAAAGAGCGGTGCATCTTCCCAGACGGCGCCTCGTATCTGGCCGGGCTTGGCGAAGGCGGACAACCATGCTGAAACGAGTCCGCCTGAAGAGTTCCCACTGACTAGGGTTGGTCGTCCGATCACGAGGTCGATGAACCGGACGAGATCGTTACCAAAGTTGTCCAGGTTGTAACGGCCCGGCGTCCATGTCGAACGGCCTTGCCCGCGCAGATCGACGGCGTAGGTCTGAAAGTGCTCTGCCAGCAGGGGTAGGGCAGCCTCATAGCCCCACCAGGACTCGGTCTGACTGGGAATCAGGAGGAGCGCCGGCTTGGAGGAGTCTCCGAGAGTGCTGTAGTTCAGGCGAACCTCACCGAGGTCCACGATCTGCTCGGCGAACCTGTGTGTTGTGAACGTACCTGACCTGTCTTCGGCCTCAAGAATCGTCATAGATCTTCCTTTCTCTACCTAGCAACACGCGTCTGGAATTGGCCATTATCGGGTGGTGCTCTCACTGCGGCTTGTCACATCTGTATGTGTGAGATGCGCGGAAAGACCCCATAGCTTGGAAGCCGTGTCTGGGTCCTGTAAGGACTTCGGCGCCTTGGCCAGTTCCGGGTACCCGCGCATGTGGCCAGGACCGTTGGGTCCCACGAATGAGCCCCCTGGGATGTCCTGGGAGGCGGCGAACAGCGACGGCCATGCGCCGTGCTCCGCGCTCTGAGCGATCACACTCACCACGAGCCTGTTCATGGTCCCGACGAATCCACCAGCATGGCTGATCAGGTTGGTCTTGGCCACGCCAGGGTGTGCTGAGATTCCGCGGATAGAGCTGCCCGACTTGGACAGTCGCCGCTGCAACTCATCGGTGAAGAGGATATTGGCCTGTTTGGAGTCAGAGTAGGCCTGCGATGCCTTGTACGGCCGGTGCTCCCAGTTCAAGTCATCCAGATCGATCTTCCCACCCGAAGCAAGATTGGAGGTCAGCGTGACGACCCGGTCGGTGATGTGAGGAAGCAGAAGATTGGTCAGTGCGAAGTGTCCGAGGTGGTTGGTCCCGATGTGCAGCTCGAACCCGTCGGAGGTGCGACCCTCGGGGGCGTACATAACTCCGGCGTTGTTAATCAGAACGTCGACTTCACCCCTCCAGGAATCTGCGAACCTGTTGATCGATGCCAAACTGGTGAGGTCAAGCTCCAGCACTTCGGTCTTTCCCGGAATGGTCCGGGCGACACGCGTGCCCTTGCTCGTATCTCGCACCGCCATCACCACTCTTGCCCCAGCCCGGGCCAGCTCCCGAGCGGTGATCGCGCCGAGTCCACTGGAGGCGCCCGTGATCACCACCGTTCGGCCAGACATGCTCGGAAGATCTTCAGCAATCCATTTGTCATTGTTCGGGCTCATGTGTTTTCCGTCCTTTTCTCTCGATATCTCCTGCGTATTCGGCGTAGCTGTCAAAGTTTCGCCGAGCCCGTGTGGCTGATACGGATAGATACTTCTCTTACCTCGATTATTGGCCCCTCACGGTCGTGGTGTAAGAGGAGCGCTCATCCAGGGAGCGCCACTCCGTGCTTTCGATACGGGACCGACTCCCGCTACAGATCGTTCAGGATCTGTGCTCTTGAACGGGGGAAGGTGCACGCTTGGCCCAACCATCACGGCCGGAGTTCAAGAAGTTCGCCGAAGCCCATGCGAGTGATGAAGCTCTCCTGATGTCGGCGGGCGACACCATTGACCGCCTCGACGCTGAGTTCCTTGACCCCAGCGTCGGTGAAGTCAATCACGCTGCGGAACGGCTTGGCTCCCACGGGAAGTGAAAGGATGCGCGAAATCTCCCGGGCGATGCTGATCGGGTCGGCATCGAGATCGAGGGCAAACAGCCCCTCGGCTGCTTCCTCGCTTCGGGCGACCATCGAATCGAGCGCCGCATAGGCGCGAGTTGTTTCCTCGTCGCTGGCCTGGCTGGCATTGGGATAGTGCTCGGTTCCCCGCGTGAATGCACCAGGCATGACGATCGTGGTCTCGATACCGAACTGGCCGACCTCGTAGGCGGTGGTGTGGGCCAGGGCGTCGAAGGCAGCCTTTGAGGCCACATACGGGCCGAGGAACGGTGGCACGCTGATGGTGCTGGTGCTGCCAACGTAGATCAGAGTCCCCGAGCGTCGGTCCCGCATGTGGGGCAGCGCTGCGCGGTTTACGCGCTGCAGGCCGATCACATTGATGTCGAAGAGATGGGCGATATCTTCGGCCGTGAAGGCCTCCGCGTAGCCGATATAAAGGTGTCCGGCGTTGTGTACGACGACGTCCAGCTGGTCACTCTCGGCCAGAATCGTCTTGACGGCCGAGTCGGCCGAGTCCTGAGACTGTACGTCGAGTTCGACAACTCTGAGGTCAACATCGTCGCTCTGCGCCACGTCAAGCAACTCGTCCGCATGTTTGGAATTCCGGCCAGCAAGGTTGCGCATGGAGGCGTAGACGGTATGGCCGTCGTCAGCGAGTGATCTTGCGGTGAGGTTGCCGATCCCGGTTGCCGCCCCGGTGATGAGGACTATAGACATGGCGATAGCTTCTATGCTCGGGTATCGGTTCAGTTACCGGTGGTGAGGATCATTCGGAAGCGGGCCTTGCCCGACACCATTCGCTCAAAAGCCGAACCGGCCTCGGAGAGCGGGACCTCTTCGATCATGGGTCGAACGCCGGTAAGCGCAGCGAAATGAAGCGTCTCTTCGACTTCGCGTGACGTGCCCGACGCGTGGGTGTACATCTTGTGCTCGCCCATCAGTGCGAACGGGTTGACCTCGAACGGCTCGGGATTGACGCCAACCACGATTAGTTCACCTCGGTGGGTGAGGCCGCCCAGTGTGTCGGTCATGGCGGCGTTGTCTGTCACCGTGCCGACCACCACCTTCGCTCCGCCGAGAGCCTGCAGTTCTGAGGCCACGTCTTGAGTCGTGTTGTCGATGTAGTGGTGTGCCCCGAGCTCTTGCGCCAAGGATTCCTTGTCGGCCCCGCGGGCGACAGCTACGGTCTCGAAGCCGAGCGCGGCCGCGAACTGGACACCGAGGTGACCCAGCCCACCGAGACCGAGGACGGCAACCAGATCTCCCGGGCGCGCTGCGCTGCGCCGAAGCGCATTGAACGTCGTGACTCCGGCGCACCCCATCGGGGCAGCCTCCGCTGCCTTGAAGTCGTCGGGGATGCGTGCCAATGCCGAGGAGGGCACGATGATGGCATCGGCAAACCCTCCTGGATAGGAGAGTCCAGGGGTCTGCAGCCGGACGCAGTTGATGGCGTCACCCTCCCTACAGGCCACGCAGTACCCGCAGTTGCCGCCGAACCATCCCACCGCGACCCGCTGGCCGGGCTCAAACCCTTCGACGCCCTCACCAAAGGTGTCGATGCGACCGGCGATCTCGTGTCCTGTCACCAGTGGGAACGTCACGCCGGGCATAAACCCGCTGATGAAGATCGAGTCGCTATGGCAGATCCCGACGGCCTCGACGATCACCCGCACCTCTCCGGCGCCTGGCTCAGGGATCTCCTTCTCGACAAGATGGAGTTCAGCTCCTGGTTCGTCTACCTGCATGGATCGGTAGGTCGTCATCTTTTGGTCCTTGATCGTCACTGGGGAGCGAATGTGGAATCAAACCGCTCCATCCACGATGAGCCAGATCGGCGCCGGGCGAAAGGGGAGCGTCGATCCATGGACTGGCGGTCCACGGACACACCTCGATCCATGGACTGGCGGTCCACGGACACCCCGCTGGACACCTGTCATCGGCCTTTCGGGGTGCGTGGCGCTCCCAACAGGCCAGCCCAAAAGGTGGACTGCCGCTCCCTGGCTCGGCCGCAGAGAGAAGGTCCATACTGGAGCCATGGACCGAGCGCAGCTTGCTGACTTCCTGCGTAGCCGGCGCGAGGCAATCCAACCTGGCGATGTCGGTATGACTCGGGGGCCCCGACGCCGCACCAACGGCCTACGCCGTGAAGAGGTTGCCCAGCTAACAGGCATGTCAACGGACTACTACGCCCGGCTCGAGCAACAACGTGGCCCGCAACCTTCCGAACAGATGGTTGCCGCGATCGCCCGCGGCCTTCGACTGACCCTCGACGAGCGTGATCACCTCTTCCGCCTCGCTGGTCACACCGCCCCGATCCGTGTCCGTCGCTCCGACCATGTCAGCCCCACGCTCATGAAGGTGCTCGACCGCCTCGACGACACCCCCGCCCAGGTCATGTCCGACCTAGGTGAAACACTCGCCCAGAACCGCCTCGCCATCGCCCTCCTAGGGGAGCAGACCCAGTTCACCGGTGCTTCCCGAAGCGTCGTGTACCGCTGGTTCACCGATCCCACAGAACGAGCCGTCTATCCCGAGGCGGACCGTGAGTACCAAGGGCGATCCGTGGTATCGGCCCTCAGAGCTTCCCTATCTCGAAGCGACCCGGACGGCCAAGGTGCCGGCATCGTGGCCCAACTTCTCAAAGAGAGCCCGGAATTCGAGTCTGTCTGGAACCATCATGAAGTTGAGGCCCACACCGGTAGTCACAAGACGATCGTCCATCACGATCTGGGCAACATCGAACTCGACTGCCAAATCCTCTTCACCGAGAACCAGGATCAAGCCCTACTCGTCTTTGACGCCTCCCCAGGAAGTGAGGGCCACGAAAAGCTCCAACTGCTCTCCGTCATCGGAACTCAGAGACTCAGCCCCGAACCCTCGGAGCCTGCGGCTGGACCGCGAAGAGATTGAGAGGCTGACGGCGGAGGCCATCCGTCGGACCGTTCGCTCCGATACCACGCCGAGCAGCGAACAAGCCTGTCGAGCCGGCGTTGCGAACCTGAAGCTCTCCAATCGATTCTCAACCGCGAGGTCGACCGGTCGGCAGACTTTGCCCCTGTCAACGTGGCCGGTGAGAAACGATCCGGTCGAGCCTGGCCGACAAAGCCGTCGTTTCGTCCACGCTGAAGTCGACTGGTTAAATGAGAATAAGGGCGATCAAGGGAGACACTTCTGACCGCAATAGATTGAAGCTTGGTTCCTCGCGCTCACCTTCGCTATGTACCGAAGGGTGACAACCCTGCTCTGTTCCTCGCGACCACGTCTGTAAACAGTCTACCGGAGGAGCAAAGGTTGTCGCATAGTTATCCGATAGTCGTGTGAAGTTCCTGGTTCGTGACTACAACGTGACTACAACTCCCGGCGAAAGCACGCGATGGCTGATGAGCGGTGAGAACATGCGTGCAGCTCACGGTCGGTTTCTGTCACCGCCGGCGAGCCCTGAAATCGACCAGGTCTAACTTTTAATCCCAAGGTGGCGAGATCGAGACTCGCACGGCCCACTGCATATCCAGGTCGGAGTCACGTTCGGGCCGATGGCTCTTCGCTTGACTTCCGCTCGTGACTACATTTCCCGATCGGCCTCATCAGTTCGCCCGTTCGTTCGTCGAGTCTCAGTACAATTAACTACTTAGATTGTTGAATATTGAGTAGTTTTTAGTACTACTATAGGGACAGACTGAGTACGTACTACTACTGAGGAGCTGAATGAGGAGCCCCCGCCGTACCGCGAGAAGACGTCTGGACCAGCGGCTTGTCGGCCTCGATCTTGGTCAGAGGCCGCCCCGCGGCTGGGTCCGGGCCATAAGAGAGGCCTTGGGCATGACCACGGCCGAGCTCGGCCAACGCATGGGGGTCACCCAGTCCCGGGTCAGCCAGATCGAACGGTCCGAGGAGCTGGGCTCCATCCGCCTCGACACCCTGGAGCGCGTAGCCCAGGCACTCAACTGCCAGGTTCACTACGTCTTTGTGCCAAATGAGTCACTGGAGGAGATGGTTCAACGCCAGGCTCGCCTGCGGGCACAGGCCGAGGTCGATGCCGTCACTCACACCATGGCCCTCGAGGATCAGGTTCCTGAACCCGGTGTGCTCGACTCCCTGGTGACGGAGATGGCCGAGCGATTCGTCGACGAGCGCCACCTGTGGGAGCAGCCCAATGCCCCGGCTCCTCGATGACCGCCCCTGGCGATCCACTGCTCCCGCTCGGTGGCGGTCACACCCCACTCGATGGCGATGACCGCGAGGGGTTGAAGCTGACCTACATCACCACCCGTAGTGAACTAAACGAGGCCGAGCAGGAGAACATCCTGAGGGCCCGCCGCGGGAGGCGACATCCGACGTTGCAAGCGTTCCTGGACGACAAATATCTGCGCGACCTCCACCGCGCCATGTTCGGCGATGTTTGGGCTTGGGCCGGCACCTATCGGCGGCTCGAAACATCGATCGGCATCGATCCTGCCCGGATTGCCGTTGGTGTTCGAGGCCTTGTGGCAGATACCAAGATCTGGACCGAGCACGAGGAGCCGCTGTGCGTCGCCGTCCGGTTTCATCACCGCCTCGTGTCCATCCACCCGTTTCCCAACGGCAACGGACGGCATGGTCGTCAGGCTGCTGACTACCTGATGGAGGCACTGAAACAGCCGCCGTTCACGTGGGGGGCAGTCGGGGGCCGGGGTGATGTCGAGGGAACCCGACGGCGGTACCTTGCCGCCCTCCGTGAGGCGGACAAAGGAGATCTTGCTCCACTCGAGGCATTCGTAGTCAGTTGAAGTCACAGTTGCCAGCCCCGCTCAGGCAAATGCGGCCGTTTCAATGCACGAGGCGGAGAACCCTTCAACCCGTCGGGGTTGAGTTGAAGGGTGTGCAACGTCGAGCCGGCCGGCACCTGCCTGGCCGGAACCGGCATGACCCTGGACGAGTCGCCATGAAGCACCATTGAGGCGTGTTGAGTCCCAGATCGTCTGCGGTCCTCCTGAGAATCTCGGGGGTCGCGCGATCGAGACGCCCCGGCGAACCGTCGGCTCGCTCCGAGAAGAGGCAAATGTTGGCGGTCACAACATTAGAACTCAAGATCGCGCAGCTCCCGACGCGAGGAAATGCCGAGCTTTCCGTAGATGTTCTGAAGGTGATACTCAATGGCCTTTCGGCTCACATAGAGTTCCGATGCCGCTTCAGGGTTGGAGTAACCCTTGGCCACGAGTACAGCAACGTCCCGCTCACGGTCGGTCAGATCAAGCGAGGATCTGGCCGTTCTCCGGCGGGATCGGGCTCCGGTGCGCTTGAGATCTGCCTGCACCCTGGAGGCGAATGGCTCGGCGCCGACGGACTGCAGCGCGTCGTACGCGGAGCGAAGGGTCGCCACTGCCCCAGTCCGATCACCTCGTTCCAGTTGTAGCTGACCATGGGCATGGAGCAAGAGCGTCCTCTCGAGGAACGGATCATCGGGAGCGAATGAGTTCAGCGCCAGAGCAAACAACTCATCGGCCCGGTCGAGTTCGCCCGTAGCCTTTGCCAATCGGGCTCGCAAACCGAGGAGGCGAGCATCCATATCGAGACCCCGGGCCGCTGCACCCGACTCGAGCTCTTCGATGGAGGCCTGGGCTCGATGAAGCTGGTCGGTCTCGATCATCGCCGCGACGTGGGAGGGCCAGAACGTGAGGGCGGCCAGCATCGGCGCCAGGGCAGTAAGGGGATCGAGTGCCTCGATGACCCGTGCGGGCTGACCGCTGGCCATACCTAGGGCGGCACTGGCGATGTGGGCTGTCGCGACGCCTTCGACGGCACCGAGGCGAGCCGCTGACTCTGCCGCCGCCGCCACGTGTACCTCTGCTCGTTCGGCGTCACCGCGGTACGCCAGGATCGTGGCCAGCAGCCCGTGGCACGCGGTTTCCTCGACACCTCGAGGATCGTCGGTGGCGATTCCCAGCCCGGTCCGAGCCTGCACGAGCGCCTCGTCCCACTCGCCCACCGCCAGCAGTGCCGTGCCCAGCTGCCGGTGGGTCCGGGCCAGTTCAACCGGAATAAAGCCACGTTGGGTGAGCGCCACCACGGCGCGCAGGTCAGCCAGGCTGGCTTGGATCCGGCCGGCAAATTGGGCGAGGGTGGCTCGGACAACCAGCATGTCCACCTCGTCACCAGGTACCTCGTCGGCGGGTTGTGGAAGTCGCTGGCGCAGGCGAGCCAGACCTGATGCTGCCCCGTATATGTATCCTTCAGCCAAGGCGGCGTGGATCTGCGCAAGCCGCTCAGCGGAGGTGTGCCGCGGCGCCAGCGCGAGGGCCTGAGCGGCAGCCCGAGCGGCCTCAGCTCCCTGACCCAGGGTGATGTGGATCTCCGCGAGCTCGGCCCACGCGCGCGCGGTCACGGCTCGGGTCTCGGCATCGTCCGCGTCCTCTTCGTCGACCACTCGCTGAAGCCACAGCCGAGCGCCCTCTGCGTCACCTTGGTCCCACTCGAGCAGCCCCAATACCAGGCTGCGCCCCGGCCCGTCGTCGAACGATTCGATGGCGGGTCGAAGGGCCTCGGCGCGGCTCAGCTGTCCTCCGTTGGCATAGGCCAAGGCGGCGTCCACCAACCTGCGGTTCGCCTCCGCAGAATCGATACTCAGCGACGAGGCCCACTGGAAGGTCCGCCCGGCCTCGGTCTTCCGTCCGTCTTCCAGCTCGCGTCGCCCCTTCGTCTCCAGCTCGACCGCTAGCGTCTCGTCGGCCCCGTCGGCGGCGGCGACCCGATGAGCGAGTGCCACTTCCGGGCTCGTGACCTGGGCAGCGGCACGATGAAGGTCGCGGCGGCGGCGGGGCGAGAGATCCTCGTAGACGGCCTGGCGGTAGAGCGGGTGGGTGAACTCAACTGGAGATCCCGGTTCCTCTGGATTCCAACGGACGAACCCGGTGCCCAGGAGCTCCTCGAACGGCTCGAGCGGGGAACTGAGGGCCGCCATACGGGCCGCCATCGTCAGCGGGACGCGCTGGTTGATGACGGCCATGGCGGCAACCAGGGCACGCGCTGACTCCGGCGTCTCGGAGAGGCGCGCCGTCACCGACGAAGTCAACGAGCGCGGGGCGGGAAGATTTCCATCACTCCGCTGGAGGTCCGCGGGGTCCAGTTCGCCAAGCAGGGTTCGAAGGTACAACGGGTGGCCCCCGGTGTGGGAACGGAGCCGTTCCGCCTGATAGGGAGTCAGATCCACCCCTACGGATGACGCAAAGAGCGCCACTTCCTTGGCATCAAAAGGGGCCAAACTGAAGCCGAGGCAACGATCGGGATCGGATCGGAGACGCTCCCAGCCATCGTGCAGTCCCGGTCGGGTCGTGACCACTACTGCGACCCGATCCTTGTCGAGCCGCTGCACGGCCGAGAGGAGCGCCTTCGACGACGCGCTGTCGGCCCAATGCAGGTCCTCAACCAGAACCACGACTGGTCCTTGATCTTGCAGGCTGGACCATGCTTCGAGGATTTCCATACCCGCACCGAAGCACTCGGTAGACGTGCACCCGAACTGCCGGGCGAGCTCGAAGGGTCGGTCGGCAGCAAGCTCTTCGGCCTGCGTGTGCGCTACCTGGATCTCGGGAGGGAGCTGGCCCAGGACGTGCCGGACGAGCGCCGTCTTTCCCAACCCGGCCTCCCCCTCCACCCACACCACCCGGGGAGCTCCCGAACCCATATCGTCGAGGGCGCGGGCGATGATTTGGCGCTCAGAACTCCTCCCGACCAGCTGGCCTGTAGATCCAGGCCTCTCGACCGTGGCCACCCTCAAACGGTAGCGGTGTCCAACGGCAGCCGCCGCTTTCGGTACCGTGAAGCGGTTCCCTCGGCATGTCGCAGCTCCCGGCTACGAACCGGCGCTCGGCATCGGCGGATGGGTCACAGCCAGCCGTTGGTCCGTCACCCGGGAGATGTAGGCGATCAGATCTGGGGAAAGTCGGTAGAGATGCTTGTGGTCATACCAGCCGGTGATGAGTAGGCCGACCACGACTGCGGCCACGATCTCGAGGCTGAGCACGATCAACGCATGGGTCAGGCCAGCGTCCCCACGCGCCCCGAAGTACAAGACGGCCCGTGCGGCCGTAAGGACCTGGCGGAGTGGTTCCACGTGTCCGACGAAGTTGTAGAAGCCCGGGAGGGCCTGGGTGGGAACGGTACCGCCCGACGACGCCAACGAGAGATAGATCAGACTGAGCATGGCCAGGAGCTGCCCGATCGACCCAAACACTGCGAAGAGCGTCAACGTGACACTCGCCACCATCAGTGAGGCCAGAGACAAGACGGCCCAGAGAAGGGCGGTGTTGGGTGCATCCATGCGCAGGATGCCTGCAGCCACGCCCACAATGGCAGCGTCGAGGATGGGAATGGCGACGAGAGCGACAGACCACTTCAAGAGAAGGATCTGCTGACGTGCGATCGGGAGTGGTCGCCGTTGCTTCCAGCGTGGCCCCAGTTCGGTCGTGGAGTAGCCCAGGGCGCCGTCGAGAGAGGAGTTGACGATGGTCGCACCGACAAAGCCGGCCAGCATCGCCAGAAGCGCCACATAGAACGCACTAAGCCCGAGAGCGGTGTTCGGTGAGAGTGGCCGGTAGCTCACGGTCTCGAAACGAATGGGGTCGTGCAACTGCGCCAAGGCGAACGAAGTGCTCCGCACCGCAGTTGCGCTGTGAGCAACCAGCTCATCTCCGATGGTTGAGGAGATGTTCTGGAAGGCCGGGGTCAGCACGCCCGCCGCCAGGTTTACACCCAGGCTGCCCAACCGGCCGTTTTCCAACAGCTGCACCGTGGGCCGTGCGTTACTCCCATCAGCCGCCGGAGGACCGGCCCCGGCGGCAGCGAGAAGCGAGTCGGTGAAGCCGGCCGGAATCAGAATCGTGGCATAGGCGCCCCCGCGATCCATCGCTGATTGGGCCTGATCCAACGTGACGCTCTTCAGCTTCAGCTTGGTACTCACTACTGACGAGCCGTACAACGCCTGGACCACCGTCGCACCCTCATCGACGTGCTGGCCGTTCACAATGGCACCGTGGTCCTGGTTGACCACCATGACCGGGAGCCCGTCCAGGTGCGCCGCCGGGTTCAAGACGGCGCCGATGTAGATGAACGACATCAGCACGACC
>Ga0302267_10004125_pt1 | contig 16127 bp, 10 predicted proteins | sample III_Bog_E1_3_FD_194555 | JGI IMG/M metagenome (GOLD analysis project Ga0302267, IMG submission 194555) | Peat permafrost microbial communities from Stordalen Mire near Abisko, Sweden - III_Bog_E1_3 | ecosystem: Environmental > Terrestrial > Soil > Wetlands > Peat | place: Sweden: Abisko... | reverse complement strand
CCACCGTCCTCTGCTGCTACGCCTTCGTCGTGGCCGAGCGTGCTCGGTCTTTTTTTCCCTCGGCCGATCGCGCGGGTCGCGACCACCCGCTCCGCTGCGCGGCCTGAGCGACACGTCGCCGACTCCTTCTCCACCATCCGTCGCGCCATCGCCCGCCCTCTGATCGCGTGGTTGCCCAGGTGCCCCGCATGCCATCGAACCTGCTCACGCAGCAGCGCTCAGCGTGGATTTCGCGACCCGACTGACGTTGTGAGTGCGTGAATGGGCGCCAGCGAGCGCGCTTCCCCTTGAAATTGAGCCCGGCGAGCGCATCCGTTCTGGTTGCGATGACAAAACAAACCCGCCCGCCGAGCACCCGCAAGGTGCGACGAGACGCGACCGGAGGCAAGAGGGCAGATGGTCACCGGCGACGCTGCGCCATCCGACGTCCGGACCCGACGAAGCTCCGAACGGGACCCACCGATCCGTCACTGACCAGTGTCGCCGGACTGGTGATGTTCGGCGTGTTCCTACGCGGCCTCGGCGTCGACCGTGCCCTGCGTGAGGCGTTCGGCACGCTCAAGGGCGGCACGGCCGTCTACCCGATGGCCGCGCAGCTCCGCATGCTGCTCGACCTGTTCATCGTCGGCGAGCACCGCGTCTTCGGTCTGGAGAGCCTCGCCGCGGACCCGCTCTTCGTGCACCTGGCGGGCGGGGTCGTCCCGAGCCTCGACACGGTCTACCGCGACCTGGCACGGTTCGAGGAGGCTTCGTTGGGACGGCTGGAAGCCATGATGGCCGAGCACGGCCTGTCGCTGGCGCGCCGATCGCTCAAGGCGCGCGTCGTCCACCTCGACATCGACACCACGGTCACGCCGATCTTCGGCGAGGAGATCGAGGGCGCGCTGCCCGGACCGAACCCGAAGTATCACGGCCGCCCGAGCCACCACCCCGTGCTCGCGCGCATCGCGGAGACCGACAGCTGCGTCGGCGCGCTGCTGCGGCCCGGCGACACCGCCTTCGGCGCGGCGGAGACGCCGCTCATCGAGCGCTGGATCGACCGGACGCGCGAGGCCGTCGGCCCCGACTGCCTGATGTACGTGCGCATCGACGGCGCGGGAGACTGCGCCGACACCATGGCGGCCATCGCCGCCAAGGGCGCCTTCTTCCTGACCAAGGCCAGAATGACGCCCGACCTGTGCGGCGCGATCGCGAACCACCGGAACTGGCGGACGGTCGACCGGGATGCCGACAACAAGCCGATCCGCCAGGTGGCGACGATCGACTTCGCGCGCAACGAGTGGCAGAAGCGCGGTCTCGCGGTCCGCGTCGTCGTCGTCCGCTCGCGCGAGCGCGAGAACGGCAAGCGCATCTACCTCTGGGAAGACCTCGACTACACGGCCCAGGTCTTCCTCACCAACGACGTCTACTCCGACGAGGACGACGTGGCCTACCGCTACGATAAGCGTGCCGGGATCGAGCCGCTCATCGGCGAGTGGAAGGGCGCGTGGGGGATCGGCAAGGTGTCGAGCGAGAACTTCGAGGCGAACCACGCCGCACTGCTGCTCAAGCTGCTCGCCCACAACCTGCTGCGCCGCTTCGTCCACGAACATCTGCCCGCCTTGCGCTCGTGGCGCGCCCCGTGGATCCGCCGGGCCGCGATCCTCGTCCCCGGCCGTCTGCTCCGGTCCGGCCGCCGCCGGTCCCTCCGGATGGCGCCGCGTCCGATGCTGAATTGAGCGGCGCGCCAGCCCAACGCCGTCGTGGGGGAAAGGGGGACGTGTGTCGCAAAAACGCCCCCGGCGAGGGGCGACGAGGAAATAGTGCCTCCAGCGCTGCCGCAGGCCCTCTCATCCAAGCTGGGCTGTGAGGAACGCGAAATCCACGCTCAGCCGCTCGCCCAGGCGCCACCGTGACACAGTGGTGCTACGAAGCCTCGCGGCGGCGTGCTTCCACCCGTCGCTCTGCAACTGCGCGGGGCCGCACCACGCCGAGGACCGCAAGACAGGCAACGTTCAGCTTGCCTGCCTTGACGGGCTCTGCATGTCGTACGTGCCCTGAGCCCCGACCTCAGCGCGATCATCCGCGTGCACGCGGCCGCAGCCGTTCAGGGAGAGGCGACAACTCTCCCGAGATCGGCGCCGCGCGGAGCCCGGTTGGTAAAAGTGCCTGGGTCGCGAACTCGAGCTCGGTTAGGCGCCCCAAAGAACCCCTTCGACGCCGCCCGATGGCGCTTGTGGATACCCCGCGACAGGATCCCGATCCCGAGCCTCCAATCCGATGGTCGGGGGTCTGGGAGCTCGCCTGACGTCAACCGCCGTCGCCTGCATCGCAATTGTCGACGGTGCAGTTGCCGACCGGGCCTGTCGGCGAGGTCCCCGCGTACAGCGCCACCTCGTCGATCCAGACGTCGAGGTTAGGTCCCGGCGTGATCCAGCTGAGGCCAAGAATGATCCCGTTGACCTTCACGGGACCCGTGGCATCGGTTCCGGGCGCGAGGTCGGTCCATTTGATGCTGTAGTGCATCCAGCTCGCGCTCAAGGTGACCGTGGTGCTGGGGTGATTGAAGCAATCCGACACACAGTCGCCGCCGGAGGCCTTGGATTGCGTCGCGGGGACCACGGCCTGGAAAGTGAGCGCGTTGCCGGCACCCGCGGAACCTTTGGCCCAGAACGATACGCCGTCGAACACCATGACGCCGGCGCATTGCCCGCTGGCGTTCTTCATGTTGAATCCGAATCCCGCCCCGAAGCCTCCGGCCGTCGGCGAAACGATGCCGGCCCCGCTCGTGTTGCCGGCCCAGAAGGTGCCGGCGGCGCCGGCGCCCGGGCCGTCTCGAGCAATCGTCGAGAAGAACATGGACGGGGTCCCCGCATCGGGGTTCGGTACGTCCGCGAACGAGTACCAGCCAAGAAAACGCGTCGGGGTCTCGAAGTCGTCGACGAACCCCTGCGAGGCCGGTAACACTTCGATGTTGTTGTCACAGACGCTGGAAGTGGAGCCGCCCATCCCGCCGCTCGAACTGCCCGTCGTGCTGGCGCTCGTGCTTGTGCCGCTTCCGCTCGCCGCCGACGTTACGGAAGCCCCGCCGTTCGAGCTGCCCGTCGCGCTCGTGCTGGTGCCGCCTCCGCTCGTCGATGACGCCACCGAAGCCCCGCCGGTCGAGCTGCTCGCCGTGCTCGACCCGGCGGGCGCGGCGCCCCCGGCCCCCGCGCCCTCCCCGGGATCGAGCCCGAGCAACTGCTGACAGCCCGCGAACACCGCGACGATCAAGACCGCCAGATAACAACGACGGATCATGTCACACCTCTCGGAAGGGAACCGCCATCAGCACGCGCCGGCGTCGCTCGCCGGGTGCTCATGAGACCTCCCTCTGGGCTACCACAGCGTGGTACCATTGTTACACCGGTGGACAAATCAGAAACGCGGTAAACGAAAGTCATTTACCCGGGTGACGCCAGCGGTGGTCAACCCCGACCCTTGACCGTGAATTTCCTTGCCGCGGCCGGCGCGCACCACGTTACCATGCCCGATGGAGCCCGAGAGGGGCAGGCCCGCGGGAGGTAGAATCATGCGATCAATCCGAGGTGTCTGGCCGCGCGTTCGATGGCTTGCTCCCGCTCGCGTCCTCGCCACAGCGCTGCTCGGGGGTGGCCTTACCCTGGTTGCGCTGCCCGGTCGAGCTCGGGCGGCGACCTGCGTCATGACCCCCTGGTCCGGTTCGGACGGCCCGTTCAACGTCGTCAGCGAGAGCGGCTATTCCGTCGACCAGGCCGCCGGCGCGCCGGGGAGCTACGCCGGGTTCATGTATTTTCACCGGCCCGCCGGGTGCGCGTTCACGGCCGGCAATCCGCTGTACGTCGAGATCGACTACCTCGACGTCAGCGGGGAGAGCGGGGTCCCTGACAGCGGCAACCTGGCCATCCAGTACGACGCCCAGGCGACCCTGGGAAGCGCCTTCGAGAACGCCGCCTTCGTCGTCAACGGCGCCATCTTGAACACGGGGAAGCTCGAGACGGCCGTCGCCCGCCTCGACGACGCCGCCTTCAATCTGGACGAGAACGGCGGGAACGACATGCGCTTGGCGCAGAACGGCGCCTTTCAGCTCAACATCGTCCAGGTCCGCGTCAGCGACCAGCCAACGGCTCTGTTCACCCAGGACACCGCATTCGTGGGACCGTACTCCGGCCCTGCCTATGCGGGAGGAACGCCGGTGGACTCGAGCGCGCTGACCGGGAAGCTCATCTGTGGTTACCAGGGATGGTACGGCGCGCCGGGGGACGAGGACAACCTCGGCTGGTCCCACTGGAGCAGTCAGCCATTTTCGCTCACCAACGCGACGCTCCAGATCGATCCCTGGCCGGACATGGCCGAGTACACTCCCGCCGAGCAGTTCCCCGTTCCCGGTTACACGTACCCCGGTGGCGCGGCCCAGCTCTTCAGCTCCGACAGCGCGCGCACCGTCCTGCGCCATTTCCAGTGGATGGAGGCGTGGGGCCTCGACGGCGTCGCGGTCCAGCGGTTCGTCGTGGCGGTCCCCAGCCTGCCCCTGGATCGCGTGCTCACCAACGTTCGCCTCGCCGCGAACGAGACGGGGCGCGTGTATCAGATCGAATACGACATGTCGGGAATGACCGAGGCGAACATCGTCCCGACGATGACGGCGGACTGGCACTACCTCGTGGACACTCTGAAGATCACTGGAGATTCGCGCTACCTGCATCAGGGCGGGCTGCCGGTCGTCGGCATCTTCGGGTTCTTTCCGAGCAGGCTCAGCGCCGCGACGGCCAATGCGATTCTCGATATCTTCGGGACGGCGGGCCCCTACCAGGCGTTCGTCGAGGGAGCCGGCGACTGGACGTGGCGCACCTCCTGGGCGAGCGACTGGCTGACCATGCTCTACCGCATGGGTGCCTGGCAGCCCTGGAACACGGGCAACACCACGGGGTCGAGTCCCGACTACGCGAGCACCGGCTACTGGGCCGCCGACCAGGCGCAGCTCGGCGGCCACAACGTCATGTACGTGCCGCAGCTCTACCCCGGGACCTCGAGTGTCAACCGCGACGGCACGTCGCCGGGAACGGGGCTGCCGCGCCTGAAGGGGGCGGTCCTCTGGGCTCAGCTCGCGGCAGCCCACACCCTCGGCGCCGCGTCGACGTTCCTGGGGATGTTCGACGAGGTCAGCGAGGGGACGCAGATCGTCAAGGTCACGAACTCGCCGCCCACGAACGCACCGAACACCGTCACCTACGAGGGGATGCCTTCGGACTCGTACCTTTGCTTCACCTCCCAGGGGTCCAGGATGTTGAAAGGGGAGATCCCCTATACGGCCACCCCGCCGAACTGCCCCGGAATGACGCAGCCGACCATCCCCGATGCGATCGCTCCGCTGAACGGTGCGGTCGTGTCCGGGCCGAGTGTGACCTACACTTGGTCCGCGGCGCTGGCGCTGGCGGGCGGCGGCAGCTTGACGACGTACGACCTCTGGCTGGACGGCGCCGTGCAGTCGACCTCGTCGCTGGCCCTCAGCACCACGCTGAGCGCGGCGCCCGGCGCTCACCTCTGGCGAGTCCGGGCCACCAACTCCCTGGGCAACTCGGGCGGCTGGAGCATCGCCCAGAGCTTCACGGTGACGGCAGCGGACGGTGGCGCAGGCCAGAGCTCGAGTAGCGATAGCTCGAGTAGCGGCGACGGCTCGGGCGGCGCCTCCGGAGCCACCACGGGTACCGGTGGCGGCTCGGGCGGCAACTCCGGACCCACGGGCGCCGGTGGGGCCGACGCAGACGCGGGGACGCCTGGAGCCGGAGGCAAATCGCCATCGTCCGCTGGCTGCACGTGCACCCAGCCCTCCGACAGCAGCGCCTCCTCCGCGGCCTTGGTCTGGATGACCGTCGCCATCGCGGCAGTGTTCACGAGGCGACGCTACCGGCAAAGCGGAGCCGCCTCGAACGATCGTCGCTAGTCTCGGCGGGCCCCGGTCACCCTCCGGAACGCCCGAGAGCGTTCCGGGACCGGCCCGCCGTTGCTACGGCCGTGGCCGGCGTCACCACCACATGCTCGCGGAGAGCGAGATCATGTCCTTGTCGGGCTTGAGCGTGGGGTCGTCGACCGCGGGGTAGCCGCTGCGCACGAGCGGGCTGGAGCCGTAGGTGAAATGGGAGTACTGGAGCACGACCTGGTTACGGGACTGCCAGCCCGAGCGGAAGATGAGCCGGGGCGAGACGACCCCGAACTCTTGCCCGGGAAAGTTGCTGGTTGGCTTCACGTAGTCCAGGCGAGCGGAGGCGGCGAGCCAGGACAGGAGTGTGTAGGTGCCCTCCGCGCCGATCTTGAGCTTGTGATCCCCGTTGTAGTGCGGATCGGCGCTCGTGACGTTGGTGAGGATCCCGAACGCCGAGAGGACGACGTCGCGCGACTTTCCGTCGAAGTCCCTCGGATAGAACAGCAGGCGCGAGAGGCTCAGGTTGTACTCGCCCCCGACCGTGAGGATCTTGCCCGTCCCGTTGCTGTTCGACCCGAGATAGTCGCGCATCAGATCGAGCCCTCCCTGGGTGTTCATGATGGAGAGGATCCGGCCCACGGTGCTGGCGTTGTCGGCGACCGTGTACGAGGCGCCGATGTAGGCGTGGCCGAGGTGGCTCGCGGAGAAGCGCATGTCGGCGCCGAACACGTTGATCGACCCGTCGGGCGTGAAGCCCTGATTGGCGTGATCGTCCTGGCTCCACGCCACCATGTGATGAAGGCCGGCAGTGAGCTGGCGCCGGTAGTTGAACCCGATGTGCTCGTGCTCGACCAGGGCCGTCCCGGCGTTGGGATCGGCGAAGCCGTTCGAGCCGTCGGAGGTGAGCCCGATCGGCGCGCTGTCGAGCTGCCCCTGAAAGCCTTGCTCCACCACGAGCACCCAGTCTCCGAGCGCCAGGCGCCCGATGATGTTCTCACCGACGCCGTTGGTCTGGCCGATGAGGGGCGTCCCGTAGTGACCCTCGTCGTACTCGCCCATCGTCCCGTAGCGGTTCGAGAACGCGCCCACGTTGATCTCGAGGTGGGCGTTCTTGGCCAGGTTCGGGAGGTTGAACGTGATGAAGGCATCGGTGATGCCCCCCTGGAGCGAGGGATCGAAGAAGCTCTCCGCGGTGGTGGCCGTCCACGCCTTGATGATCGCCGTCCCCGTCACGATCGAGTTGCCGTAGGTGAACGCGAGCTGCGCGTACGGCTGGGGCACGATGCTCGTGTAGTTGGGCGAGTCGGCGTAATCGGGGACCACCGGGGGCGCGTGGAAGACGAGGTTGTGCTGCTGAGTCGTCACGACACCGGCGCGTGTGTTGAGCCCCACCCGGAACGGCATCGTGATGAAGCCGTGGTAGTCGAACACCTGGTCCTGCTCGTCTTTGGGCTTCACCCCGTACGCCGGCCCGACCCCGCCGGGCAGAGTGGCGACGGACGGCGTCCCGGGCGAGAGACCGAGCATGCCGAGCCCGGACTCCGAGCTGTCGCTCTGCTTCGGGGCGTCGCCGGTGAAGACCTTCTCGACGATGGACTGGCTGTCCTTCTGCTGGGCCAAGGCGGTGCTCGCGACCAGCGGAAGCGCGAGCAGCGCAAGGAACGGAGCCCGCGTGACGTTGACGTGCTTGCTCATGTTCACCACCACATCCCGAACGTGAGAGCGAACATCTGGTTATCGAGCTGGTCGTGCGTCCAGTCGATCGGCGATTCACCGTGAGTATGCGCGCCGTAGAACCAACGCGTGTAGCTCAGGTTGACCTGCTCATGGCTGTTCCAGTTGCTGCGGAAGACCAGCTTCGGGCTGATCACGTCGAAGCTATCCTTGATGTCGCTGGAGTTGGGGGCGACGTGATCGTAGCGACCAGTGATCGCCATCCACGAAGCGAATCGATAGGTGACCTCCGCCCCGACCTTGTACAGCTTGCGACCGTCGAAATTCGGGTCGTCGCTCTGAAGCGTCGCCGCGACGTTGGCGAACACGCTCGTGACGAGATCGGCGCCCTCCCCCCAGTAGGCTTCCGGATGCCAGAGATACTTCGCCAGGCTGAAGTTGTACTCGAAGCCCGAGATGAGGAGCTTGCCTGTACCGCCACCCTGTTCACCGAGGAGCCGCTGGGTGAGGATCGCGCCGGTGTCGGACCCGTAGTAGCTCATACCGGTCAGGAGCTGCGCGAAGCTCGCATCGGCGTACGAGATCGCCAGCGCGCAGTTGCCGAGGTGGTTGTTGAGCATGCGAAAATCAGCGCCGAGCACAGTCATGTGCGGGTCGGCGCGATGACCGGTGTCGATGAACGGGGTCTTGGGGTCGGGGATCTGGTCGCGCTCGTCCTGCGCGAAATTCGAGAGGTAGTGGAGGCCGAGCACGAACGGCACCTCGCCCTCGATCGCTAGCCCGAGGTGCGCGTGGTGAACGAAGCCCGATGGGATCGATGGGTCCGCGTCCTGGTTGTCGACGGTCGGCCCGCCGCCGATGGGCACCTTGCTGAATCGCCCCATGAGCCCGTGCTCCGCGATGAGCGAGAGCGAGCTCGAGACCTTGTACTTCGCGCTCAGCGTCTCGCCAACGCCGAACGGCATGCCGATGATCGCCGCGTTGTACTGGCCCGCCCCATACTGTCCGAGAGGGCCGTAGATGTTGCGGAAGGCGCCGACCGTCCAGTATACGCTCAGGTCCGAGACCGGCTGCCAGTTGAACACGAGGAACGCCTCGTTCAGCCAATTCTGACTGCCGTTCTCGAGGTAGGTCTCCCCGGCAGCCGGCTTCCAGGTGCTGAGCTTCACGACCGACTTCACGTTCGCGTTACCGTAGTCGAAGCGCAGCTCGACCCAGCTACCCTGGGGCGCGTTGGTGCCCTGCATCGCGCCATAGATGTCCGGCGTCCGCGGCGGAGCGACGAGCGAGCTCGTGAACTGACCGGGGGTCGCGTCGTCGCGGTGGCCGGCCGAGAGCCGGAACGCGGCGCTCATGTAGCCGCTGAACTTGAAGTTGAACTCGCTGCTCTCGTCCTCCGGCGCGCTGAAGGGGACCGTCGCCCCGCCCGGCAGGGAGGGCCCGTCGGGCGCGTGAGGCGAGAGGCCGAGCCCGATCGAGCGGCGCGACCCGGGGATGTAGCCCCTGGGGGGCGCCGCGGGGGGCGACGCCGAGGGCTCCGCCGACGCCGCAGAAGCGTCCGGCGGCGCCGACGGTGCGGGGTCGGCCGCCGGTCCTCCGGACGGCGCGGGCGCCGGAGGTGAGCTCTGCGCGAGGGCCGGCCTCGCCGCCACCATGGCGAGCAGAGTCCAGACGAGCACTGCCGGTTGGCGAAGGTGTCTCATCGGAGCCCTCACGGGTTGTTGTTCTTGTAGAACGTCACGTTGTCGACGTACACGTCCACGTTCCCGACCGGGAACTCGAAAGCCGCCTCGTAGATCGAGTGCAGGTCCATGTACGGCGCCGGCTTCCCGAACCCGACCTGGCGAAAATCGCCGAACGGGACCACGTAGATCTGCCAGTCCGTGGTCAGGTTGATGGACACGACCCAGCCGTCCTCGCAGCGGTTCGACTCGTCCGGCGGTGGCTCGGTGCCGTAGCAATAATAGGCGGCTTGTTTCCCGGAGAACTCGTAGGGCTTGCACGTGGTCTCGTCGAAATCCGGGTCGACGTAATAGCTGGGTGATACACACGCGCTCGGACCGCAGCGGGGATAGATCTCCTCGAACTCCGCCGGCTCGACGACCGGGGCCATGCCTGCGACCGGATCGAAGCAGCGGTACGTCGGCGGCGTCGTGGCGTCGATCGGTGATACCGTGCAGGGAGCGTAGTTCTCGCAATAGGGCGTACAGGTCTTGATACGTTGACAAAACGTGTTGTTCTGGCGATTGAGCGCGTCGCTCGTGAACTTGTCCTGCAGCGCGATCAGGAGGCCGTCCGTGCCGTCCGGACCGATACGCGCCCAGAAGGTGATGCCGTCATACAGGCTGAGATCCCAGTACTCGTGCGGCGCCGGTTGCGCGTACGGGACATTGCCCGGGGCCGTGAGAGGAAAGCCGGCCGAATCCGTCGTCGCGCCCGGTGCAGGGGGGCAAAAATCGGAGTCTATAGGGCACGCTCCGAGAGGGTGCTCCATGCCGGCACCGTAGTAGTTGAAGCGGCCGCCGCGGACGTGCATGGCCCAGTTGTTGGGCTGGCCATCACAGCTCGGCCCGTTGGAAATCTGCTCGGCGGCGAGGCCAAACGAGGCCGTATAGAGCCCGGTCAACCCGGGGTACCAGGACGCATCGCCCGTCACGCGATAGGCGCCGTAGGTCCCGTCGTCGTACGACGAGAACGCCGGTCCGACGCCCACGGAGCCCGCCAGGGTGGGATCGGCCTCGAAGTCCACGCGCGCCAGCGTCGAGAGCTGGATGTTGGCCAGCGGGCTGCAGTCGATGGGCGCCGAGCCGGGATCCGGTGCGCCCGTCCCGACCGGCGGAAACAGGGGCAGGTTCGGCGTGACCAGGCTGCCGTCCGGGTTCCGCAGCGCCACCCCTCCATTGATCCACGGCACCTCCGCCACGAGCGCGTCGGGGATCCCGACGAGCCCGGTGTTCCCGCCCCCGGCGCAGCCGGCCGCGAGCGAGAGCGCCGCTCCCGTCAGCCAGTGCTCGACCTTCATCGGCCGCCCTGCGACCTACGGAGGATCTGCATGAAGTAATCGGGCCGCTGCCACCGCCCGTGAAAGTAGTAGTCGTAGTTACGGTTGATGCCGGTGCCTTCACCGAGGTCGTTCCAGGTTGCGATGACGAGCAGCTCCGAGTCGCGCGTCTGGTCGAGCACCCGGGAAAAGACGCTGGCGTCTTTGATGATCAGGTCGGTCTGGCGGGGAAGCTCTCTCGGCCGCTCGCGCCCCACCGCGTCCCACTTCACCATGGCGTGATCGATGACATGCCCCTTGAGCGTCGAACGGCTGCGGTGCTCGTGGGAGTTGAAGGTGAACCACTGGTAGCGCGCGTCCGCCGCCTTCTCCATGGCGGGGTCGTCGAAATAGGCGGAGTCTGCGTCCACGAACGGCTCCTCCTGGAAGTCCGCGACGAACATCGCCTTGAGCCTCGTGATCAGCGCCGCGGACCTGGTGCGAGGCAGGAGCGTCCCCCCGTTGTAGAAGTAGACGAAGGGCTTGCCCTTGAAGCGGTACCAGTGGCGCTTGTCGACCTGCGAGAAGAAGGGCTTCCACTTCATCTCGTAGATGAGCTTCGCCGCCGCCTCCGTGTCGTTGAGATCGGGCTTTTGCTTCCAGGCCGCGGAGAAGTAGGGCTGGCCCCACGTCCAGGTGTCGTCGAAGAGCGCGATCTTGATCGGGTCGTCGAGGCTCGCCAGGGCCGTTGCGAGCGGCTTGAGCTTGCCGTTCTCGATGTCGGGCCCATAGGTGTTGAGCAACAGGAAGTCGAGCCCCGCGTACTTGGCGTCGATCAGCTCGCGCCGCCAGAATCCGGGGTGAGTGGGCACGTAATATCCAACCCTCTGATCGCCGAAGCCGAGCAGCGGGTGTTGCTCATTCATGCCCGACGCGTGCGTGTTGGCCCAGTCCATGCCGCAATTGGGCTCACCCGGGCAGTTGAAGAAGAACATGCACACGGCGCCGACGTCGCGCTTCACCTTCTTGACCAGAGGGTCCGTGAGCTCCGGATGGCTCTCCCAAGGGTCTGAATAGGCGAGCTTGCACTTTCGGTTCTCCTCGCCGCAGAGCGCCAGTACGACGTCGATGCGGCGGGTCCTCGGCATGGTCTTCAGCCTCTTAGACCAGCCAGAGATGGTCTCGGGCGCCGGCTCCTTACCGGTGATCTGGCAGTGCACCGCACGCACGAACGCTTCCGGGGTGTGTCCGAGGTTGACGTCGATGACGTCTGCACGCTGGCACGGACCGATCCATTCCGGCTTGAGCTTGAATGGCCCAAGGTCGGATTCGTCGATGGGGTGACTCATGCCTCGTGCTCCCGCCGTGGACGTTATCGGCCTCGTGCCCGTCACCTGCGACGGGCCCTGCTGCGGACTGTCGACCCGGCTCACCCTCTCGTCGAAACAGCTCGAGGTGAGCCACAGAATTAGCGCCGCCGGCCCGAGGGAAGTCGCCCACCCGGCGCCGACTGCAACGGCTCGCGGCTTCATCCTCTCAACCGCCGTCGGGCGCGCTGCTGCCGACCGCGCCCGCCGGTGGCGTGCCCGAGTAGAACGCGATTTCGTCGAGCGTGAAGTCCCAATCCGAGTCGGGGCTGAGAAACGCAAGCTCCTGAATGACGCCCTCGACCGTGGCTGATCCGCCCGCAGCCTCGGAGAACTTGGCCGTGTATTGCGCCCAGTCCGCGGTGAGCGTGAAGGTCACGCGCGGGTGGTTGTAACACTTCGTGCCCGTGCAGTCGCCGCCGGTCTGCATCCCGGCGTCGTTCTCGGACGCCATGTTGGTGGTCGGAAGCACGAAGTTGAGCGAGATGGTCTTGCCGGTTGTCGCCGCCTTCGCCCAGAACGACACGCCGGTGAACGCAGAGATGTCGACACAGTAGATCCCGGCCCCAGGATCGATCGCAGTGTTGTAGACCGTCCCCACACCATAGCCGCTCGGCGTGCCGGTGGGGGTCAGCGCCCCCGACCCCGCATAATGGCCCGAGTGGGCGGTGCCGACGGCGCCGCCCAGCACCTGCGTAATCTGGTATGAATCCGGGGTGACATCAGCAAAGGACGACCAGCCCGGCGAAATCGCCGCCTCCTCGAAGTCGTCGATGAACGCGTCGGCCATGGAAGTCGTGAGGATGCGTGTACCGGTGCCGGCGCAAACCCCTGTGGTGGGGATGCCGCCGCTGCTCGAGCTCGTGGTACCGCTGGTGCTGGTGCTGGTGCTCCCGCTGGTGCTGCTTCCGCTTCCGCTGCTCGTGGTGGTGCCGCCCCCGGCCCCTCCGCCCCCGCTACCGTTCGGGTTGGCGGTGCCCGACGAGCACGCCGAGGCCAGCGCCAAGGCCGTGTAGATGGACACATGCGATGCACGAATACGCTTCATAGTCTGGCCCCGTTCCTTGCAGGCTTCTCGGAGGTGTCGCGGGTGTGAACCGTGTGTGTGCAGGTTCGGTCAACGGCCGAGGTGGCGTCAACACGAATCGTGGTCAACTCCCGGCGTTTACCTGAAAGTACCCGTCGTCAGGTGTAGTGGACCATCCGGCCGGCGCGCGCCGCGACGCAACGCGGCGAGTCTTCGCTACGAGGACCGGCACGAGCGGGGGCTCGCGTCGCGCGGGGCCTCGGCCAGCCGCGTTGCGTCGCCCCGCCGCGCGCGGGCTGGCCCGCCGGGCCAAGTTGACACATCTCCCGCTGCCGGCCTGCGAGGGCCCGCGCGCTCGCCGTAGTAAATGCTCGAAACTTACCCATTTATTGGTTGTTTCGTCGACCGCTGCGCGGCTAACGTGTGGCCATGTGCCGTTGCTGGTCGGCTCGTCTCGACGTTCGGCGTTCCGGGGCCTTCGCCCTGGTCTCCTGGCTCGTCGTGGCGCTGTGCCTGCTGTTCTCTCCCGCCGCCCGTGCCCAGACGCAGGTCCCTCCCTCGCCCGAGGGACGGGTGCGCGTCAGCTACTGGGAGAAATGGACCGGCATGGAAAAAGAGGCGATGGAGGTCGTCATTCGGGACTTCAATCGCTCGCAGTCCAGGATCTGGGTCGACTATCAATCGGTCTCCCAGTACCAGCACAAGACGCTGATTGCTACAGCAGGCGGCGATCCGCCGGACATTGCAGGGCTCCTCGCTGCGGATATTGCCGACTTCGCCGAGAAGAACGCGCTCGTGCCGCTCGACGATCTCATGCGTGGTACGCATCTTCGCCGGGAGAGCTTCCTGCCGGTCTACTGGGATATGGGGGTCTATCGGGGCCGCGTCTGGGCCGTCGTGTCCGTCCCCATCGTCGTGAGCCTGCACTGGAACAAGGATCTCTTCGCGAAGGCAGGGCTTGATCCGGAGCGCCCCCCGCGCACCATCGCCGAGCTCGATGCGTTCGCGGAGAAGCTCACGATCCTCAAGGATGGCAAAATCGAGCAGCTCGGATTCATGCCCGCCGACACGAACTGGTGGCCGTACGCTTGGGGCTTCTGGTTCGGCGGACGACTCTGGGACGGAGGCGAGAACATCACCGTCCACGCGGCTGAGAACGTGCGGGCGTTCTCCTGGTTTCAGAGCTACGCGAAGCGCTACGACGCCAGCCAGCTCCAGAACTTCACGAGCTCGTTTGGCAACTTCGCGTCGGCGCAGAACCCCTTCCTGAGCGGCAAGCTCGCCATGGTGCTCCAGGGGGTATGGATGGGGAACTTCATCCAGAAGCACAGCCCCGATTTGCGCTGGGGCGCCGCGCCTTTCCCTTCCGAGAAGGCAGGTGGACCGCCAGTCGCCATCGCTGACGCCGACATGCTCGTGATCCCGAGCGGCGCGCGGCACCCGGGCGAGGCCTTCGAATTCATCAAGTACCTGACGCAGCAGGGCCCCATGGAGAAGCTGTGCCTGGGTCAGCGGAAGATCTCGCCGCTTCGCAGCGTGAGCGCAGAGTTCGTTCGCGAGCACAAGAACCCGTATATCAGCATGTTTCAGGACCTCGCCGCCAGCCCCGGCGCGACGCCTCAGCCGCGGATCAGCGTCTGGAACGAGTACACGCTCGAGCTTCGAAATGCCTCCCAGCGGCTCTGGCTCAACGAGGCCACGCCCGATCAGGCGCTCGGCGATGTCCAGAGGGTAATCCAGAGATCGTGGGACCGTCAGCGTCAGCGGCAGGACGCCGCCCCGTCTCGCTGGGTCCCCGTCCTCCCGTTCTTGCTTATTGCGCTCATGGTCGCGGGGATCGTCGGGGCCGCTCGACGCGAGCAGAGGAACCTCGTACAGAGCGGCGGCGTCGAGAGGCCGGTCCGCTCGAACGCATCGCTGCGGAAGGGGCTCGCGTTCTTTTCGCCCTGGGGCCTCGGGCTACTGGTGTTCCTCGCGTATCCGGTGGCGTCGTCGATGGTCTACAGCTTCTGTGATTACTCGGTGCTTTCGCCGCCGAGGTGGATCGGGCTGGCGAACTTCATCGACCTGTTCCACGACGAGGTTTTCTGGATCGCGCTCAAGAACACGGTCCTCTACGTGGCGGTGGCGCTGCCGGTGGGTCTCACCGTGTCGCTCTTCTTCGCGCTCCTGCTCGACGCCAAGGTGCGAGGTTCGAGCCTCTACCGCATGCTCATTTTCCTCCCGTCTCTGGTCCCGGTGGTGGCGGGCGCGACGATCTGGATCTGGATGCTGAACGGCGAGTTCGGCGTGATCAACCACGTCTTGCACAAGGTGAGCTTCGGGTTGTTCCCGAAGATCTCCTGGCTCGCCGAGCGGCGCTTTGCGATGCCGTCGTTGATCCTGGTGAGCACGTGGACGGTGGGCCAGACGGTCTTGACGCTGCTCGCTGCGATGCAGGACGTGCCGCGTTCGATCTACGAGGCCGCCGACATCGACGGCGCGAGCTTCTTGCAGAAAATCCGCCACGTCACCATCCCCATGATCTCTCCGGTCATCTACTTCAACGCGATCATGGGAATCATCGGCGCACTCCAGGTGTTCGCCATGCCCTACATCATGACGGGCGGCGGCCCGGCGCGCGCGACGCTGTTCTATACGCAGCGCCTGCAGGAGAACGCGTTCCACTTCCTGCGCATGGGCTACGCGTGCGCCATGGCGTGGGTCCTGTTTGTCGTCGTGCTGGGGCTCACCGCGTTGGCGCACCGCTTCGGGCACAGCCGCGTCCACTACGGGGGGGCATGAGCCATGGCCGCCGCTGACTCCCCTTTCAGCAGTACGTTTCGCCAGAGGCCTTGGTCGAGGGCGGTCGTTCATGCCCTGCTCATCGTCGGCTCGCTGCTGTTCATCTTCCCGGTCCTGTGGATGCTGTCCACGTCGCTCAAGCCAATCGAGCAGACCCTGACCCCCGAGCCCGTGTGGTTTCCGCGTCCGGCCGAGTGGCGGAATTACGTCGCGACCGTCGAGTACATCCCCTTCTTCCGGTACGCGCTCAACACGGTGTTCGTCTGCGTCCTCGCAACCGTCGGCACGACGCTGTCGAGCGCGCTCGTGGCGTTTAGCTTCACCCGGCTGGAGTGGGCGGGCAGGAACCTCTTGTTCGGACTGACCCTGGCGACG
>Ga0302267_10004113_pt1 | contig 16162 bp, 15 predicted proteins | sample III_Bog_E1_3_FD_194555 | JGI IMG/M metagenome (GOLD analysis project Ga0302267, IMG submission 194555) | Peat permafrost microbial communities from Stordalen Mire near Abisko, Sweden - III_Bog_E1_3 | ecosystem: Environmental > Terrestrial > Soil > Wetlands > Peat | place: Sweden: Abisko... | reverse complement strand
ACGCCCTGCCCGTCGCAAGAGCACGCGCCCGAACACGATCGCGAATCTCGCCGAAAACGTCTCCTTCGGCAATTCCGCTCTGTTCGCCCGCTAGAACGGCGGAGCGCAAAGCATCGAGCTTGGCCTTGTCTTCCTTTTCGATCTTTTCAAGCGCACGCAAGCCAGCACGAAGGACTTCGCTGGCATTCGCGTAGTGGCCCCGCTTGATTCTTGCGTCGACAAACTTGTCCATTTGCGGCGTAAGGTTAATATTCCGAGTAGGCATGGTCGCACCTCTACCCAATCATCATAAAGCGATTGGCAATAGTTGGCAAGATTGCGATTCCGCTGATTTCGCGGGAATCTCATAGCCGCCGCTTCGCCTCCAGCACCCGCTCCAGCGCCTCTTCCGCCGTCGCGCCCACAGCCGACAAGTGCCCCATCTTCCGGCCAACGCGCGGCGTATGTTTTTCATACAAATGCAGCCGCACGCCCGGCACAGCCAGCGCCGCGGCGAAGTTCGGCTCACCTGATTCACCAAGCCACACCTCTCCCAACAAGTTCACAATCGCGGCGGGAGTAATCAGCACCGTATCGCCCAGTGGCAAATTGCAAGTAGTCCGTACCAGTTGCTCAAACTGGCTCGTCACGCAGCCGCGTTCGCTCTGGTGATAGCTATTATGCGGACGCGGCGCCAATTCATTCACCAATAACTCTCCGTGCTTGGTCACAAACAGCTCGACACACAACAACCCTTCCAAACTAAGCTTTGCGATAATCGCCGCAGCCAGCGCCTCTGCGCGCGCCTCAAGTTTCGCGGGCACTCCCGCCGGCAAAACACTCCACTCCAATATCTGATTCTCATGATGATTGCGCGCCGCCGGATAACTGCGCACCTCGCCCGCCGGATTCCGCGCCGCCATCACGCTGATTTCGCAGTCCAACTCAAGCGCCTGCTCGGCAACGCACGGCCTCTCGGCAAGACTCAACCATGCAGCGTGAATCGACTCCTCCGTTGCCGGTCCATCGAATCCAATGCGCGCCTGGCCGCGCCCATCGTATCCGCCGCGCCCAATCTTCAAAAACACGCGTCCGCCCAGTGCAGCAACCGCTTCGCGCAACTCCGCTTCGCTCAGCACCACGCGAAAGGTGCCAACGGGAAATCCATTCTCCGCGAGCCACGCTTTTTGGATTGTCTTGTCCTGGATAATTCGAATCGGCTCGACGCCGGGCCGCAGAGGAGCAATGCGAGCAACTTCAGAAAGAGCATCCACGCCGATCTGCTCAATCTCCAGCGTCACCGCATCCGCGCCCGTCGCCAGTCGCCGCGCCGCGTCCACATCGTCCCAGCGGCCCACAATCGTCTCGTCGACAACGAAGCTCGCCGGACACGCCGCCTCCGGGTCCATCACGCGCACGCGATAGCCCATGGTGCGCGCGGCCATCGCCGTCATGCGCCCCAATTGCCCGCCGCCCAAAATGGCCAGCAATCCACCGGGTTTCACAACTGAAGAATTCAGGGGATGCGGCGCGGAGAAGCTCACCCGGGCAACTCCTGGTCGAGTGTTTGCCCGAGCACTTCCTGCGTCCGCGCCGCGCGCCAGGCAGCCAACCGATCGTAAAGCACCGCATCGGTCACCGCCAATATCTCCGCCGCCAGCAGCGCTGCATTCGCCGCGCCAGGCTTGCCGATCGCCAGCGTCCCCACCGGAACTCCTTTGGGCATCTGCACAATCGAGAGCAGCGCATCCAGACCGTTCAATTGCGTAGCCGCCACCGGCACGCCCAGAACCGGAACCAGCGTTTTCGCCGCCAGCATTCCCGGCAGGTGCGCCGCGCCTCCCGCGCCCGCGATAATCACGCGCAGTCCGCGCTCCCTTGCCGTTGCTGCGTATTCAAACAGCCGGTCGGGGGTGCGATGCGCACTGACGATCCGTGCCTCGTGCGGGATCTCCAGCGCGGTCAGAATCTCCACCGCCGCGGAGAGCACCTCGTAATCGCTCTTGCTGCCCATCACCACGCCAACCAGCGGATGTTCGCTCATGAGCCTGATTATACGAGGCCCCGAAAAGCATTCCGAACAAGAATATAACGACTCATGCTGTGCCTGCTTCCTCCGCGGCACTCAATGCCTGCGCCAGGCCTCGAAGGCCACTTCAATCACCGCGAACAGAACACTCGCCGCAGCCACGAATCCCTTGGCCCGCTGCCAGTTCTCTTCGTGCTGAAACATGCGCCGCTCCAGTTCCGCGACCCGTCCGCCATTGCCGTCGCCCATCAGTCCGGTCATCTGCGTTTTCAGCACGCTCAAATCGCTCAATACCTGCGCTTCGAATTCATTCATCATCCGCATCCGGCCCGCTCCATACTCTCCAGCGATCGGAAAATGCTTATCGCGCCAACCGCTGGCCACTATCCCTGCTCTCTGTTCTCTGCCCACTGTTCACTGTCAACTGCTCAGCGGAAGGTTAATGAATAATGCCGTTGAGAACTGCGAGTAGTTGGGAGGCGTCGATCCGTCATACATCCTTATATAGAAACGGTCGTTTGCGCTCTGGCGCGAAAACGTGATGTTCGGCAAAGTCGCCCTGACCACAAGGTCCGGATCTTCTCCAGCCATGAAGGCAAAATCACGCCGCCGTATCTCAAATCCACCACCCGCGGGCGGAGTTACACCCGCGCTGATCCCCACCGTGCTCCCGGTCAACGTAGTTACCGTTAGCGCATTCAGATTGGCGAGCGTCGTAGGAGCAATCGCCGCGGGCAGCCACGCATCCACCGGCACCGTTGTGCTGGTCTTGATGGCCAGATCGTCCGCCCAGTCGTTTGCAAATGCGATCGCATATTCCACAAAGTCTGGATAACTCGCCCTATAACTCACCTTCACCGTTCGCACTACCACCTGCGCAGATAGATCCATCGATGGAGCGTTCAACAGCAGCGCATCCCCCGGCCACACGTCCATCGCGAAGCTCGTCCTGTTCCCGTTATATGTCCCGCTCCAAAGCGCACTCACTCCCGCCGCCGCCTGCTCAATCGCCATCGCCGCATTCAGGCAATCCGCGGAGCTGCGCGCCGGAGGATTGGTCACCGAGCCAATCCACGCGGCTACGGCCGGCGTTCCTGCCTGCGCCAGCGCCTGCTGGCTGGCCGTGTTCACCGCTCGCCCCACCGCCCTGCCCACGGTGCGGTAATTCACCGCAATCTGCTCTCCCGCCACCGGCACAAAGCCGGTATAGAACACGACCTTGCCGGTACGCTCCACGAAACACTCGGCAGCTTCGGCCAGGGTGCCCACCCTGCGCGTGTACGAGCTTCCAGTCGGCGGGGTGCTCACCACCCAGCCCGATCCAAGATTCGTCAGGTTGATTGCCCGCATGGTCCCAAGCAGGTTGATACTGCTCGCTGCCACAACCGTACACGCTGCGGGCAAACTCGTGATCGCGCCGTCATAAAGGGTCACCGGCATTCCGCCCGCGCCATTGACAAACTCCTGAATCTCCAGCTGTAACTTCCCGGAACACACGTTGGTCTGCCCACCCAGAGTTATAGCGCCACTATCTCCAAAGGAACGATAAATAGCCAGCGCTCTCTCATTCTCAGCGCAATGCACCCTGGCGCGCAGCGTGTACTGGTTAGCAGGATTCACCGCGTACGCCGTTCCCTCCGGCGTTCCCTGAATCAACGGCTGCAAGGTCACGGCGCCTGTGCCCTGGTGCGCCGTCGCCTGAAATCCGGCAATACATCCAGCCTGTGTGTTCATGCCCACAAAGAAACCAGCCAGGATCCCTGTGCTGCCCGACGAGAGAGTTACACCCACTGCTTCCAGCAGCAGCGTTCCGCCCATCTCCGCAGGATCGAGCCAGCTGAGCACGGTTTGTCCGTCAACACCGTTCCCGCCGTTCATGACCAGACCGCCGGCGCCCAACTTGAGATATCCATCGCCACCCGGATTGCCCCACACCCGCAGGTCGATTGCACTCCCATTGAATAACTCGCCGATGATTGCCGACTTCGCGCCGGAGGGAGAGAACGCATCCTCGGCCAAGTAGAAATCCGTTGTGACGCCATCACCAAGAAAGGACTCAGTCACATATGCAACCGGTTCATGCTCACCGCAGACAGTAACATCGTTGGCCAATGCGCGCTTTACGCTGGCAGTGAATCCCAGGCTCGCCAGGTTCAGGCTGCCATCCGTCTCGTTGAGCGTGTGCACTGCACCCGGCACTGCAACTGCCGTCAGCGCGCCATTCACCGCCCGATACGCAGCCCGCGCCGTGCTTGCCACCTGTCCCGCGCAATTGCTCCAGTTCGCGCCGGGCTCAGGAACAAACTTGCTCACCGCCGCATTCAGCGAGAGACCTTCCGTCGAAAGCGCCGTGGATCCCGCATGAGTTACGAGCGCACCCATCAGCGCACCGGCAGTCTCGCCCGTTGCGCCCGCGCTCGGCGGCATTAGTAGCTGGTCCAGCAGCAATTCATCGCTCACGGCCTGAATGGCAATCCTGTATCGCGGACCCTCCATCGCCAGCCCTGCATATTCCGGCAGTGGACTTACCGCGATGTAACCCGTGAAGTAAGGCGTGCCGTCATCGCCAGTTACCGCCAAGGCTTGATTGCGAAAAGGGGTCGCCAGGCTGCCATTGGCCGGCAGGCTGAGCCATAACTCGCAGATGGAAGGTTCGTTGAGCTTTCGCTCGATCGTCACCGGTCGCACCGCGTCGAGCGCAGCCGTGTAGTTCTGCCCCTGAATCGTAATCTTCATTGCTCACTCGCTCGCTTCTTCACTTATTTACTCATTCACTTCTTCACTCATTCACTTGTTTACTTGCGCACTTCCTCACACCAGCGCGTTGAGCGCAGGCAAGAAGCTCCGATAACACACCACGTGCTCCCCGTCCAGCGGATCGGTCACCGGCATAGCCATAAATTGTCCCATCAGGAGTACGCGCGCCTGGCTGCCCTGCCGTTTTCCGTCCAGCGGAATCATCGCTTCTTCTGAGCTTGCCATCGTCTGCAACCGCGGATAGTGGAAGAAGATTCTCTCCCCCTGACTCCCCTCCATCACAAACAACGCCGACCATTCCTGAAAGAAACTTCCGCCCTCGCGATCCATGAATCCGGTCACCGCCTGCAGCTTTGTGCCTGTTGCCGGCGCACCGCCCGGCAAAGGCTCGGCAAGAATAAGTCCGCTCGAATTCGCTTGGCATACCAGGCCAACATTGAAGGTCACTCGTCGAATGTAATCCACATCCGTCAGCGCCTGTCGCACATACGCACCTGAGATCGGCGCGCCCACAAAACCCGTCTGTCCCGTGTAATCCACATCGAGTGCGACAATCGACCCGGCTGCAAACTTCACCGCATCCGCGGGCGCCAACACAAAGGAGCTGGCCGTCGATCCAGCTTGCGGGATCACAGCAGTCGTCGCCTGCGCGCCGTCCGCTGCCGCTACCGCGCCCGTGGCGGCAGCCAGCACATTCATGTGTTGCGAGCCTGTCGCCAGTGCCATCGTCAACTTGGTCCAGCTTAGAAACTGCATGCTAACCTGCGCCTGCAGCGTCTCGCGCACTTGGCTCAGCGGCGCAGCCGGAACGCCCGTCAACACCGGCGCGCTCTTGCTCCCCGGCTTGCGCGTGAACCCCTGAATCCACCCCAGGCTGATCCACGGGGCCGGAGGAACTTCAAGATCAAACCGGCCTTGTTCCGACGGGTCAAAGAGCACCGGCATCTGCGTTCCGCGATTCACCGGCGCAAAATACCCGCGCACTCGCCGCGTTACCGGCGCGGGTGCCGAAAACCAATTCGCCGCCATTTACTCCCCCTGCTCTTGGTAGCTGTAGACCATCGTCTTCGCGGACCTGCTCAACCTGTCCCGCTGCGTCGCAACTGGACTCATTCCAGGCTCGTCCCAGAACACCTGCGTCAGCATCGCTGCTGGCGGAGTCGCCGCGTAATTGAGCTTCGGCGTATAGAAAGGAGTTAGCATCGCTACTAACTCCTCATCCATCTTGCTCAATGCCCGTCCGCGATCGAGACCCCCAAAACTCTGCGTGCCGCAAGTTTGATAGAGAATCTCGCATTCTGCGGCTGCCATGGTTGCGCTCAAATCCATATCGACTCCCAGGCCCAGCCAGCGCAGCACAAACACGTCATTGGGAAGCTGACTGAACGGCGCCTCTGCCTCCTCCACCAGGATCCCCGGTCGCAAAGTTCCGCGCACCAGAATCGTTCGCTCCGGATTGATCGTGGTCAGCCGCGTGCGCAGCGCCATATAAAACGAGTCCTTCGCATTTTGCATGCAGCATCTCTCCCAATCCACTGACAACTGACCACTGATAACTGATAACTGCCTTCACACCGCCTGTTGGCGCGCTTCTCGCAACAGCAGCCGGTAAAGATACACCTGTCCGAACGCTTCGTTTGAGGCAATCGACTCAATCAGGTAATCCTGGCCTGTTACTGTAACTGCCAATGTCATTGCGAAAAGAGATTGGGCAGATGCCAGGTCCAGCGCAGTTACCTGTTGCTGCACGCTGGTCGCTGATACCAGTAACTCCCACTTCGAGTCACCGCCCTCCTGCCACGTAGGCCGCAGCTTTCGCATCACTACCGGGCTCACCGCCACATCGGCAAAGGTCGTTGCCACCAGTCCCAACTCGGACATGCTGGTATCGGTATTCGGCCCTGTTACCCGCAGAAGAGCCGTCGTTCCTGTCATGCTGCGCAGCAGTGCATCGGCCAGCATCTGCGGCGCTCCCACCGGGTTACGCGGCGCGGTATCGCTCATCGCTCACCCCAGCCTGTTCGCAATGTAAGGACGCAGCCACGCCTGCACTGTTTCATCCACCAGCGAACTAGAGAAATACTGCACCTGCATCGTGTCGATCTTGGTCTTGCTTGCATTCAACGCCGGAGTCGACTGCGCATTGCGCACGATCTGCGCGCACGCCGTCTTCACGTCGTCGCCAATCGTCGCCAGGCCGGCCGTATAAGTGACCGCGACCTCGTTGTAAGGCAGCCCGAGCACATTCCACGGCAGCGTCAGCTCGCCCGTATTCGGATCGAAGTCCACCGAGTTCGGATCGATCCCCGCCCATTGGCCGGGTAGCGAAAACGCCCATACCACCTCGAACAGCGGCTCGTTAAGCGTCTCCCCACGTCGCGGCTTTGCATAACGCCCTTCGATGCTGACGATCGGCGTTGTCGCTGTTCCCAGCGGAGCAAGAGGCAGATAACTCAACAACACCGTCTGCGAGCCGCTGGTCAGCCGCAGGCGCTCCGTGTACTGGATTACGTTCAGGTCCGGCCGCCTGCAGTAACTGTTGATCAAGGCCGTCGCGGCCGTAATCCAGTCCGCCGTCGTTCCAGCCGGTAGTCCATAGTTCGGGTAATCCGCTGGCTGCAGATATGCCATCGCGTGTCCTTTCAAGAGCTGATGCGAGATACGAAGGGACTAAGGGGCTTGGGACTAAGGGGCTCGAAAGACTCCGTCGATGCGGAATACTCTCCGTCTCTTAGTCCCTCGGTCCCTTAGTCCCTATTCCCTGGTCCCTTAGTCCCTTGGTCCCTGTTTTTGTCTACCGGTCCACCAGCACCTGATAGTGAGCGTAGTTGGCGCCCTTCACCACCGGAGCGCCGAACTTGACCGCCACGTACTGATAACTCAGCGATCCAGGCAGTCCAAGCTGGAAGATACGCGGCGTCGGGTCCCCGAGCCAGTGGTATTCGATCAGGTCCTCGGTCACGATGTAAGCCGGAAGCACCGCTGAACCCGATCCCGGCGTACCCGTATAACTCAGGCTCCAGTCCGGAATCAGCGGCAGGTCGCCCGCCTGCGTCGACAGCATCTTCACCCGGATGCCGCCCGTGATGTTATCGGTGTTCAACACCACGTTGAACTCCGCCTTCATCTCCCGGTCAATCAGATCCAGCAACACCGGGTTGGCGTAGATCGCTGTCGGCCGCACATAGTAGCCGTTGTTGGCCACCATCTGCGCCACAGCCGACTTAATGCCATCCACGATTGAAGCTGTTGTCCCGATCGTCGTCGTTAGCCCACCGGCCACAATCTGCGGAATCACGCCCATGTACTGCGTCGTTGTCGGCGTGCTCAGGCTGGTGTCGTTGCCGTTCCAAAGAGCAACATCGTGCGCCACCATCACGCCGCTCACCGTGTCCACCAGGTCCTTGGCCTGCAGATAGGCGAACTGCTTCTGCTGATCGCCCAGTTCGATGTCGAACAGGTTGTAGTTGATCTGCGAAACGATCGCCTTCAGAGGCACGCTGCGCTCCACGCGCGTCGGGCTCACCACCGGCGCCACGATGCTGCGCGGATTCACGAAGCCGGCCATGCCCGGATTCGGAATCGCCGTCTCCTCAAAGAATCGCGAAGGATGACCGGTCGCCGGAACCTGCTTGATGCGCTGCCCAAACGGGCTCGAGCGCCGGCAAATGTCGAATATCTCGGTCTGATACAGCGGAACTTCGATTGCGCCCGGCCCGATGTAATCCGCTGCTGCGTGAATGTCTGCAAAAGTTGCGTTCATAGGCTCTTTCCGCCCCCTCCATGGGGCCATTGCTTGAGTGATAAGTTGTCAGTGATCAGTGATTAGTTATCAGCCGCCAATAGGAGCAATCAGCTAGGCCTGATCACTGACAACTGACCACTGACAACTGCTTTTACGCGATTGCGCCCGCCCGCAGTAGTTGGCTCTTCACCGCGATGCGCTGTTCCAGGCTCAGCCCCGTCAGCGCGGCGTCAAGTGCCCGCACATCCACCGGGCCGTCGCCGATTCCATGCTTGGCCAGCATCTCCGATGTCGTCGCCGGCAGCGTCCTGCGCAGCGGATTCGCTGCCGGGGTCGCAGCCGCCTTCACTTCCGCCAACTCCCGTTCGGCCAATGCAAGCTTCTCGGTCAACTCCGCCTCCCGGCGGCTCTGTTCGACGGTGGCCGAAATCCTCTCCACTTCGCCGGTCAATGTGCTTTGCCGCTCTTCCAGCCAGCTCAGCGTCTTCTCCAGCAGCGTGGTTGCGGCTTCAAGCCGCTCACCCATCTCTCTTTCGTTCGTCTCCATGAACATCCTTTCGTGGTTTTCGTGAATGAACTTCAAAGCCTTACATAACTCGGGAACGACAAAGGCCCCGCAACCAGCGGAGCCCTTCTTCACTTCTTCACTTCTTCACTGCGTCACTTCTTCACTTGTTCACTGCTTTCCGTCTAACTCGCCATGCGGAAGCTGGTCCCCCGGTAAGCCGCCTTTTCCCTCAGTAGAATCGCCGCCCCGGTAAACGTCACGCGGGTCAGCTTCCACACCTCGGCCCGCATATCCTCCACCCGCGCATCGGCCAGTTCGTAACTCATGCCCATCGCCCCTGGCGAGTGCGCCTCAATCGCCCCAGCCACCTCGGGAAAATCCCTCGCATAGAGATAGCCCCGCACCATCAGCCGCTGCCCCACCAGGTCCGCCTCCGTCAGCAGCCCGATCTTGCGCCGCGCATCGTGGCCGTCCCACCCTGGACGGTAGTCCACCGCCATGCCCAGCAGCGAAGGCAATGCCTTTTCCGCCGCCTCGCGCGTCAGCATCACCCGGTGCCCGCGCGCACCGGCAGGCGCCTTGTCGCTGGGCGCATTCACCACCGTCAATACCCCTTCGAACGCCACCCTGTTGGGGTGCCCGTCCACATGAGGGAATTTCACCGCCATCGCTTCCAATCGCATTCGCTTCCATCCTCTGCGCCCGCCGCGCCCCGCCTCTAACTCGCCAACTCGCTAAACTGCTGACTCGCTGACTTGCTTACCCGCCGACTCGCTGACTTGCTTACCCAGCGGCCCAAGTCCCCGCATCGCCCGCACCTCGTCCACCGTCAGCACCCCGGCCTGCAGCAGCTGCACCTGCACCGCCAGTTCCGTCTCCTCATCCCGTGCGTTCAGCTCATTGAAGACAAACTCAAACTCCCGCCACCCAATGCACTTGCCGAAGAGATCGCGTGTAATATGCCCGGCCAGCAGCATCGCCAGAGGCGAAATCGCCCCGCGAAACGCCTCGTCCGTCATCTCCGCGGCAGTCGACTGGTTGACGTCCGCCTCCAGTCCCAGCATCAGCGGCGGCAGACCAAACGCGTTGGCCACCATCCGGATCAGAAACTCCTGCCAGGCCAGCCGCATGTCGGCATCCGTGCCCTGCGCAAACCGCAGTACCTCCGGCTTCTGCTCAGTCGAAATCAGCGGAACCCGTCCCGTCCCTTCGATCTCGTCCTGCCACCAGCGAATCAGCCTGTCATGCTGCGACGGCGTCGCCTCGTTCAGCCACAGTGCGTATTGCGCCACCGTGTTCGCCGCCAGCTTGCCCGCAAACCGATGCGCGCTGAGAAACTGATTCACCGTCTCGAACGCCACTTCAAGCGGCCCCAGTCCGAACGGAGTAAAGCTGCGCGGGTTCATCCGGACATACATCAACTGGTCGTCGCGCAACTCAATCGCGCTCGACTCCATCTGCCCCGGCAGCGCCTGTGCATACCGCGCCGTCTCCGCCTGCCCATCCCACCGGGCGTTAATGCGGATCGACGCCCCATCCACGGCCCACATCATCGCCGGCCGCTCCGCGTCGCCCGTCGGCTCCATCTCGATCGCCCCATACCCGCCCGTCAGCGCGTCTTCGATCACCTGTTCAATCAAGGTGCGAAAACTGTCCACCGCGTTCGGATCTTCCAGCGTCCTGCGCAGCGCCCGCAGCTTCCTCTCCGTAAACGCCACGTCGCCCGACCGCACCCCGCGCCGCACCCGCACCTGCCAGTCCATCGCGGCAATGCGGTCCTTGATCACATTGATCGCCCGCCGCACCACCGGTGTCTCCGCAAACCGGCGCAGGTTCACCGGAGTCGGCTTGGGCAGCAGCCGCCCCGGAAACTGCACTGGACTCAAAACCGCGGGCAGCGCCAGCGTTTTGCGCTCCGCCTCGGCATCGGCTGCACTCGCCGCCAGGCCGGTCCTGCGGCCGCTTCCGGTCGCCTGCCGCCAGATATCACGCAACTGTTCGCTTACCCTCACGCGCACCTTCCTCTTCCCGCCCAAAAGCAAAAGGCGCAGCCTGTATCGGCCGCGCCTCTCGATCTTGGTTTCGTTTTGCTAACTGCCGGCTCTTAGCTCCCAGCTTTGAGCTACCAGCTTTGAGTTGCCAGTGAAAAACCGTTGTTTGTAACTGACAAAATCAATCCTACAACAAACCGACTTAATTATCGGCAAACTTACAAAAGAAATTTCAACCCCATTCTGAACCAGGTCAAAGCCCGCATTCCAGAGCTGATAGCTAAGAGCTAACAGCTAAAGGATGCCTCTCAAATTCGCAGCTCCCGCCTTGCCGTCTCCGCCACTCTACCCAGGTCCGAAGTCGTCAGCACCCTTATCTGGTGCTCTTCCATGATCTCAACGCCAAATCGGTACATCTCCAGCCGCTCCGGCACTTCCCCAGCCGCTCCCGCCCCGGACACGCCTAATTGGGCAGCCGGCTCAATCACGGCAGTCAATTCCAATTGCGCCTTCTCCACGCGTTCCACGCCGGCCCGCAATCCCGCCGCCGAAAACGCCAATACCTTTGCCATCTCAACCCCTGGCTCCAGGCTTACCGCATGAAACATCCGAATCATCCCGTTCGGCCTGTACCCCGCATCGATTCTGAGCGGATCGCCCGGCCGCGTATACTGCGCCGCCGCAATTCTCTTGCGCATCAGGTCCCACACCCCGGCATGCTCAAACTCCGTCCGCATTTTGGCCTGGATCGCCGCCCGTCCTCTCAGCCGCGGCACGCGTTCTCGCGGCGCCGGATCCACATAAAGGCGCATCAGCTCTTCCATCCCCGCCGGCAGGCTCTCCGCCAGATACGCCTTGGCCTCAGTCATCTGCACGTTCAGAGAAAGCGCTTCGGTCAGCAGCCGCATCAGATCTCCGTCCGGCTCCGCCTGGAAGCGCCTGCGCAACTCGCTCTCCATGCCCTCCAGAACGGCCGTATCCGCCTCCGGATCGAGGCAGCGCACGCGGCGCCAGTCGCGCGTAAACCGCACCTGCGCCCCATCCCGGCTGCCCTGCTCCCGCAGGATCACGCCAATGTGCACAAACTCGTTCCGCACCGCATCCGGAACATACCGGAGCAGTTGAAACTCACATGCCCGCCGCTCGCCGTCGCTGCTCATCGATAAGAACCCCGAGCTGTCTCCTCAATTCACCCTCCCCGCAATGCTAGTCCCCCATGGCATCCCCATCCAGCCCTCTCCCGCAGTTTTTTCCCCCACCCCGCCCCAATTGGGAAACGGCTTCCGATCCGACCTCCCAAACCCCTCAATCAGCTCCCTGATCCGGCTTCGTCTGGCCAGCAGCTTTTCCACCAGCATTTCCATGTCGCTCAAATCCCCGCCATACCACTCCGGCGGAACCTCGTTGGCTGCCGCCCAAACCGTCTCCGCCGCCATCGTCTCCATCCGTGTCAGCCACGGCTCGAATGACTCCCATCCGGTGATCTCCCGGTACACGTCGTTGCGATAATAGACCCCCCGCAGCGGTGCATCCTCAAACCGCCACTCCCCGGCGTGAAAGCAATACCCAAAATCGATGAACACCGCACGGTACCTGCGTTCCCGCTGCCTGCGCGTAAACACCGCCTGCCGGCCGTTGGCGTTTCCGGTCCACTTGTCCAGCGCCAGGATGCCGGCAAACTCGCCCAGGTTCCTCACCTCGATCAACTGTTCCTCGGGCAGAAAGTCCGTCACCTGCCCGGGCATCAGCCCGCCCACAAACCGCGACCCGAACTGCAAGCCATGCTCGCATTTCACGCGCGTCCGCCCCAGGTCGATCTCCAGTTCCGGCGTGTTCTCGATCAGCCAGCTCGATACCTCGACCAGCTCCGCTTCCGGCGCCGTCAGCCCAGCCGCCACCGCAATCCGGGAAGCCATAAACTCATTGGCCAGCACCCTTCGGTGCTGCGGGTTGTTTTGGAACTTCACCACGTACACGTGGCCGTCCGCGCCCAGCATCAACTGGCCCTGCGCACCGCCCCGCATCCGCCGGATATGCTGCACCGCCACAACCGCCAAGCCCGCTCCCGTCTTTCCAGGATTCCTACTCGAATTCTAAGCGCACAAAGCAGAGATCAGGGATCAGTGATCAGAGATCAAGGTTCAGAAACCAGACCGCACCGTCGAATCCCGGCCCTCTGCCCGCCTAAGACTCATCAGCGACAACTGATCTCTGATCTCTGACCACTGATCTCTGATCTCGCCCCCAGCCCGATCGCCATCGCCATCACCCGGTCGTCGTGCGTCCCCGCCCGCGCTCCCGTTGCGCCGTTCGGCTGCCTCACAAAACTCCTGCACTCCGCCAGAAGCTTCCGGCTCTGAAAGCACTCCGGCCGCTCCACCAGCGCGGCGCCCAGCCTCCCCAACACCGCCGGCCGGCTTACGGAAGTCGTCAACCACCCCGCCTGCCCGCCTTGTCTGTACACCCGCTTGCACTTGCACATCGTCTCCACAAACGCCAGCACGCCGCTGCCGTGATTGTTTCTCTCCACCACCAGCCACGCGTCGTTATACTCCGCCGCCAGTTTCGTCATCAGCTTCGCCAGCTCCAGCCCGCCCATGTGCCCGGCAAACTCCGCGCACTGCAAGCCCGTCTCCATCTCCAGCACCTCGGCCGCGGAAAAATCCCCATCGCTGCCGCCGCCTGCCGGATCAACCGCCACCAGGTACTCCTTGCCCTTCACCGGCGGCAGCCAGGTCTCCAGTTCCCCATTCAGCCTGCGCTCCTGCGGCTCCGGCGCCGTCTTCAGCCGCGCCTCAATCGCCTCCAGCTCAAATACCGAGTTGCCGCTGGCCAGAAAGCAGCTATCCTCATCCTCGGCATACTCCTGCCGCGCCAGCCCGCGAAAGTTTGCCCGTATCTGCCGCCGGTACCCGATCTGCTTGAGGTTCAGTCCCGCCCGCGCCATCAGATCCCGTTCTTCCCCGGTCAGGCTCTCTGCTCCCACAGCCGCTGACCGGTACCGCTTCTCCATCCACCACGGAAAAAAGTGCCGCACCATTCCCGTCCTGGCCGCGTTCTCCCACTCTTCGTGAAAGCATCCTCCCACCCCGTCCGGCGTCGACTCCAAAATCAGCTCCGCTCCCGGCGCCATCGCCGCTCGCAAGCCCGCCAGTGTCTCCGCCGCATCGCCCGGCCATCGCGCCAGCTCCGAGCAGTGCAGATTCTGCACCGTCATTCCCCGCCCTGCATTCCTGTCCCCCGCACTCACCACCCGGTATGTCGAGTCGATCCGCGGAAACACAATCTGCCGCACGTTGTCCCGGGAAGTCCTGAGCGGCCCCTCCCGCAGCCTTTCCGGCAGCCAGTCAAAAAACCGGTGAACGATCCGGAAAATCTCTTCCGCCGCCTCCTGCGTGTGCGCCACCTCCAGCGTCAGCGTTCCGGGCCGGGTAATGGTCTTCAGAAAGAACCGCGCAGCCACCCACGTCGTCAAACCCATCTGGCGTGCCTTCAGCACAATGTTCTGCTCGCCCCGCCACCGCTCAAACTCCTGCTGCACCCGATTCGCCTTCAGCTGCGCCGGCTTTCCCTCGCGTGTCCTCACCAGCAGCATCCGCTTCGCCAGTTCTATCGCTACGGTTCGGCTTGGCATACTTGTCGGCCTCTGGTCCAAAATCCTCCCAACTCTCTCCAGTTCCTCGATGGTCGGATCTTCAAGGCTTAACTCCCAATCCAGTTCTTCAGCCGTCAGCCCATCAGCCTCTCTTGCCACATGTCCCCCGTCTGCCTATGGCAGTAATTCGGTTCGCTTGAAATGCCGAAGGCGCCGCACCTACGGTCGGAATTCCTCCAGCCATGGTGTCTGTGCCGATGCTGGTGTCCGCGGCCATTGCGCAGACGATGTCCCCCGCTGCCTGGGCTGCGGCAGGGGACAGGAATAGAAAGGTGCGTCTGGGTTACAAGGTGCGAGGCACGACGTTGATCGTTACCCTGGGCGCTGTCGTCCGCTCAAATCAAGCGACTGCGCATGGATCTTCCAAAGTTCAAACCTACCAATTGGAAAATTCTGCTGTCCAACCTGCACCGCCTGCGCCGCCCGCACCACAACCTGTATAAGAAAGGCAACTGCCACCGGACCCTCCTGCAACACTGAGGGTAGGCCAGGTCGATACGGCTGCCTGCGAAGAGAGGATGATTACCCCGCCGCCGCCGCCGCCGCCAGCACCTGTGTTATTGGCCGTCGCATTTCCTCCGGATAGTCCATTTGCGGTGATGCTTCCCGTGTGGGTTCCATCTGTGCCAATGAGCGAACCACAAATCAAAACCATCCCGTTGCTCGCGGCGCCGCCGGCGCCACCGGAACTACCCCCTGCACCACCACCAGCGCCGCTCAGTTTTAAACCATCTTGACCATTCGCACCGAGGGACGCTGCCCTTTGAAGTTGAACAACAGGCGTGCCTCCCGAACCACCAGAACCGCCAGATGCGGTCCCTGCTGAGCCGCCGGATAAAAATGTGTTCCCTGTAGGACCACCCGAGCCGGTTCCAGCGGTGCCAATAGCAGCACCTCCACCACCTCCTCCTCCGCTTCCTCCTGCTGTTCCTACTCCGTTACCGCTTGCTGTGATCGTGCCCGCGATTGTGCATGTGCCTGTCGCATGAATCGTCAGACCAAAAAGAGTGTTTGCGGTCACCGTGTTCCCATAGGGCACCGTGAAATTTGTGTAGAAATAGACCCCGCTCATATTGCCGCTCGCATTCGTGTTCGCGCCGTCCGCTCCCGTGCCCAGGTATTGCAGCCAGGCTGGGACACTACGAACCAGCGGTGGAGCACCCGCGTCCTGTAACTGTGAACCGGTGCCGCTGAATACTGCCGCGTCTCCTGCCATGCTGCTCGTTGGCCCTGTAGCAGCGCCAGAGCCGGGTGACGAATGATTGAGTATGAATGCGGTGCCATACGAGGACAATCCGCAGTTATGATCCGAACTGTTAAAGATACCGCCGGGGTAAGACGACAAATTGTTGTCCAGAATCGCTCCGGAAGTGAGCAGGGTGTTGTACCCCCCATTCCCCTGCTGACCCATGCACCAAACATCCCTCACCTCGCCGGAAGTTCCCGCAAAGAAGTACCCCTGCGACCCGGCGGACGATATGTTTTGATTCCAGAACTG
>Ga0302267_10004106_pt1 | contig 16183 bp, 12 predicted proteins | sample III_Bog_E1_3_FD_194555 | JGI IMG/M metagenome (GOLD analysis project Ga0302267, IMG submission 194555) | Peat permafrost microbial communities from Stordalen Mire near Abisko, Sweden - III_Bog_E1_3 | ecosystem: Environmental > Terrestrial > Soil > Wetlands > Peat | place: Sweden: Abisko... | reverse complement strand
TTAAACTGCATACGGTGCGGTCGCTCCGCGAATCTATGGTGTGGAAACCAGATTCTAAAGCACGCGATACCCACCCCTGCCAGCTAAATCAACGCACCCTCGGATTTTTGCAAGAGGCTCCTGGGGCTGGATTTTGAGACCTGGGATAGCAGGACGCCGGTTAGAGCATTTTGCGGAATGGTGTAGACCTGGATTTCATTGGTATCCCACCCATTTCCGCAAAAAACGCGGAAATGGATGGGGCACGGGAGTCTATAGCAAAAGCGAAAATGCTTTAAGAGCGACGGTTTTGAAAGCGAATCTCAGGGGCTGATCTCCTGCTCTCCCATGTTCCCAAAAGCGAGCATTTGGGGACATGGGAAGAGGAGGACTCAACGCACCTGAACTCCGGGTGTCCAAGCCTCGCCATCCAACATAGAAAAACCGAGGCCCCTCAGCAAAGGGGGGCCTCGGTTTTTGCATTCGCGCGGTTCTTTTTCTGCTTTGACTGCACTCCAACTGCAACAATCCCCAGCCAGCATCGGTGAAACTCTTCTTCGGAGCCTTGGCCTGCGCGCTTTCTCTTCACTTCCGTTCTTCGTCGCGCGACAATGGCCATCTGCAGGCCAGACTCATGAGGCCGCACCGCTGGAGATTGATTCGATGAAATCCGCAAACCTTATCGCCACAGTCGCTGTTTCGCTCGCTTGTTCGCTCGCTCTGGCGCAGTCCCCTGCTCCGGCCGCATCGGCTTCCGCCAATCCACTGGCTACAGCGCGCGTCTTCCGCTTTGAGGAGATGCCCGTTCATGTCGCTCCCAATGGTTCCGAGAGCCGCGCCATCTTCAACGGGACGCTGGCCACCGGCGAGTCAGTGGGCGCACATGAAACCACGCAGCCGGCTGGAGCCACACCTAGTCCTCTGCATCCCATTCAGCACTCTGAGTTGATCGTCATCCGCCAGGGTACGGTGGCGTTTGAGCACGATGGAAAATCGGAGCTGGTGGGGCCGGGGGGCATCATTTATGTCGCCCTCGGAACCGTTCATCACCTGCGTAACGCCGGGGACGGACCCGCCAGCTACGTTGTGATCCAAATCGGTGGCGACACAAAGAAGTAGCCCTGCGGCAGATTCGACTGGAAAAGTACAGCGGCCCCGGATCAATCGATCCGAGGCCGCTCGCTTCTTCTTGCACAACTGTGCAGGTGATCTAATCCTGCGCACCCAGCGCAAAGATCAATCCGATGGCTCCGCCTACCAACGGCGAAATCAACAGGAAGCCCGTGGTCATATTCAGTGAGTGCACCAGCGACTGAATGGCCTGGTTGCCGATGGCCAGTCCCTGGTACTGCTTCCACGGGTCGGTCGACTGCGCCGGAGGATTATTCAGGTCAATGCGCGCCAAAATCACGGCACCGGCCATCAGCGCGCTGATCATCGCGCTCCACACACCGGTGGCTATGCCTACATTCGGGCTGTTGGCCAACTTTGCGCCGCGCATTCCCGCCAGCCCCCAGCAGATACTGGCGGCGACCAAAACGCCAATCTGCATATAGAGCATCTGCTGGCTGTGTTGCTCGCTCAGATACACAAACCCGACGCAAAGCAGGCCGGCTGGAATAGCCAGCGCCACGCCGGAACCGAGGGCCCGCTGCACCTTATCGTCGCGGCTACCGCCCATCCAGAACAGCAAAACGATATAAACCGCCAGGCAGATCGCAGGATCGAAGCCGCTCGTACCCTGCACAGGCAGATTGACAATCTCCGGCCACGGCCGCAGACGCACCGCCAGCAACGCCAAGTCGCCAGCTGCAAGCAAAACAATAGGAATCCGTAAAAAAGACATCGTACCGGAGGCCATCCGCTCTCCCATGTCTTCCCCGTTGCAAGTATGTGGGGAATCTCTCTGCGTGAGCTCTCAGTGTAAATCCACGCCTGCCGCGCCGCATCGCCAAAAAGTGGTAGCCGCCGCATCCTGTAAAGTCATGCTCCGAAACAATGCTCCGCTGCGATCCATCAAGCCGCTTATCGCGAGCGGCTGTAGAACGGAAAGACGATCAACAGCGCGAAGCCGATGGCGGCGGCCAGGGCCAACGCGGCCAAGGTATAGAGCAGCACCAGACTGGGCCCGGAAGAACTTGGTCCGGAGGGGCTGGGTTCGCCCTCCGGCGGCTCATGATTACTGCTGGCTGGGTTACTCATATTTGAGCGCGTCCACCGGGTTCATCTGCGCGGCGCGGGTGGCCGGGACGGTGCCGAAGATGACGCCGACAGCGACGGCCGAGCTAAGGGCGATAAGCACCGACCAGAGCGAGACAGGCAAGTTGTAGTCGGTAAAGAAGCGGATCGAAAGCGGCACGGCCAAGCCGATCAGCGTACCCACGATGCCGCCGGCGAGCGAGATCATGATGGCCTCGGTGAGGAATTGCAATCGTATCTCGCGAGCGGTGGCGCCCAACGCCTTGCGGATGCCGATTTCGCGGATGCGGGCGCGCACGTTGGCCAGCATGATGTTCATGATGCCCACGCCGCCGACGGCCAGCGTGACCGCAGCCACCATCACCAGCACGCCTGTAATGATGTTGGCAATGTTGTTGGCGATGCTGAGCATCTCCTTCATGGTTTGCGCCTGGTAGACGGAGTTGGCGCGATGGCGGCTCTTGATGATGCGGATGATCTCAGGCGCGGCCGCGGGCACCTCGTCCATGGAGCGCATGGAGAAGTAGATCTGGTTCACGCGCTCTGTCCCGGTAAAGTAGCGCACCACGGAATAGGGGATGAGCAGCGTCTGGTCGGCAATCTCCGACTCGCCAAAGTCGTCCACCGAGAGCTTGAAAACGCCGATGACCGTGAAGGGGATGCCGCTGATTTCGAAGGTCTGGCCGACAGCGGCGTCGTCGCTGCCGTAACGCTCCTTGGCGTAGGATTCCGAGACCACGGCGCACTTCATGTGGGCGGCCTCGTCGGTGTCGTCGAGGAAGCGGCCGGCAGGGATGAGCAGGTTGCGGATGTTCTGGTACTGGGAGCTGACGCCGAGGATCAGCGTGTCTTTCATAACGCCGCCGCCAAAGCTGATGCGCTCGTGCATGTCCATGACGGGCGAGGAGTATTGGACGCCGGGCAACTGGGCGTCGACGGCCTTCTCGTCTTCGTGGGTCATGTAGTCGGTGTAACGGACGCGCTCGCTGGCCGACGGGCCGCCGCCCTTGTACTCGACCTCGACCGAGTTGGTCTCGATCTTCTGCAACTCCTCAAGAATGTAGTGCTTGCCGGTCATGCCGATGGTGACCACAAGAATCACCGAGGCGGTGCCGATGACCATGCCGAGCGCGGTGAGCGCAAAGCGGGCCTTGGAGGAGCGGAAGCTGTCCATGGCGATCTTCAGGATCTCGCTTAGCACCATGGTGCGCCTGGCGCTGCGGAGGGTTTCTTCGAAGGATCGCCGTCTTTGCTGCTGTTCGTTCGGATTCATGCGGTTCCTGAGTACTGGATGCGCCGGAGGTCGAACCGGTTTCCTAAATCGCGGAGCACGCCAACGAAAGGCCGGTGAAGCCGGACAAACTGCTCCTCTAGCTTACGCGGTGAGGCGCAGGGTGCGAAATGGTCTTGGACTCCTGGCAGAGGTCGTCTGGGCTCGGGTCTGGGGGGGGGGCGGAAAACGCCTTGACCGGACCCAGACCTGCTGAAAACAGGCGGCCAAAGGGGTGGCAGGCATCGAACTGCGCTGAGTGACAGCGCTCACCGCAAGGAAATCGCAGAGAAACATAGGATTCGCGGTACATGACAATCCTGCCGTTCACGATGGCCGCAGGCGAGGCGCTTGCGCTGGGGTTTGCGACGGGTCCGGTGTGCGTGGCCACCTGCGGCCCAGTGGTGGTGCCGTGGATGCTGGCTCAAAGCGAGGGCGTGCGCAGGCATGGCCTGCAACTGGGGCTGTTTATGACCGCCCGGCTGACCGGATACCTGCTGTTTGGCGCGGCTGTATGGCTGGCTGGGGCGGCAATTCCCCGGGCCTGGACAGGACGAAGCTGGCTGCTGGGCGCGGTGCAGGTGCTGCTGGCGGTGTCGCTGGCGGCGTATCCGACGGGGTGGCCGCGAAGACGGCCGAAATGTGCACAACGTCCTGAGCCACTGGTGCAGATTGGCGAACCAATGCGCGGGAAAGCGCGCTCGGCGTTGGCGCTGGGCTTTCTGACGGGCATCAATATCTGCCCGCCATTTCTGGTGGCAGGGGTCAGGGCGGTTCAGTTGGACAGTCTGTCCGCATCGCTCTTGTTCTTTGCCCTGTTTTTTGTGGGAACCGCGGTGTGGTTTTTACCGTTATTATCCTTAGGCCTGTTGCGGCGCACGCCGGCAGTGGTGACGGTGGCTCGGGCAGCAGCGTTATTGCTGGCCTGCTGGTACGGGTTTTCCGGTGTCCTGGTTTTGATCGAAAGGGTGATCTATGGCTAGTCAGGCGTCGCCAACCATGAGCGCGCCGGCCTTTCGCAGTGTGGGCCGGTCGATGTTGCTTACGGTGCCCATGGCGCTGTGGTCGCTGCTGATGTTTACTCCGTCGTTTTTGCATGCCGGTCCCGACTCCCGCATCGCCTGCGGCGTGGTGGCGGCCTTCATGACCGTTCTCTTCTACCAGATGATGCGGACAGGAACCACGTACCGGTGGCGCAGATACTTCTTTGTCGCGCTGGGCCTCTTGTTTCCTGTGGGTTTCATTGCGTCGCTGGTAGCTGTGCGCGGCTCGATGAGCATTCCCATTGAGCGAATGGTCTCGGGTGACACGCCCTTCTGCTACATGGTGACTCCTATGCTGATTATCCCGGCGGCATTGACGCGGACGCTGATCTTTCCGGGGTCGATTTTGCCTACGGCGAGCAATCCGCACTCGATTGCGGCCATGATCGGAATATGGCTGGCGATGACGCTGGTGCTGGGCAAGGCATGGTGCAGTTATGCGTGCTTCTTCGGCGGCATCGAGGAAGGTTTTGCGGCGCTTCCGAAGCACGCCAGAATCCGAAAGCTGGACCCGCGGTTTCGGCTGGCGCCATGGGCCATTCTGTTGGCGGTCGTGCTGCTGTCGGCAGTGATGTTTGAGCCGGTCTACTGCATGTGGCTGTGCCCATTCAAAACGGTGACCGAGTTTCCTGCCGTGCGCGATGCGGAGACGGCGCTGCAGTTCGGAATCTTCGTCGCGCTGTTCCTGGGTTTGGTGGTGGCGTTGCCGCTGTTGACCAAAAAGCGGACGCAGTGCGGATTCTTTTGTCCGTTCGGAGCGTTTCAGTCGCTGTTCAACAAGATCAATGTTTTCGATATTCGCTTTGATCGGACGAAGTGCGTGGATTGTGGTTCATGCCGCAGTGCTTGCCCGACCATGGCAATCACTGCCGAATCAGTGCGTGAAGGCAAAACGCTGCTGAACTGCATGAAGTGCGGCGCCTGCGTGGATAGCTGCAAGAAAGATGCAGCCGTGTGGCATGTGAAAGGCACGGCTGTGGCGGGCAAGCCGGAGCGGGCGAGATTGCTGTTTCTCTACGGCGCGTGGGCCATGGCCACCATGTTTGGCGGCAGTGTGCTGGCGCACGGCGTCGCAACCTTGATCCACTTTGTGGCGCGGAACTGAAGGGAGACCGAACATGCGCAAACGCATCCTGGCAGTGGCTGGTTATGTGGCGGCAGCGCTCACGCTGTTCGTTGCGCTATCGGTTCCATTCGTTCTGATGGGAGGAATTGCGAAGGCCTTTGCCCAAGCGGGGTTCAACCTGGCCCCGGTCTATTCAGGAGGGACGGTAGCGCGCACGATTGAGCGCAATGGCTATCGAATCCAGGTCTACCAGCCGGTGCGTCCGCGGCCGTTCCAGAACGGCGAACCATTTGTACAGGTGGCCTTTGTGCCAGCCTCGGCCCTACCGGCGCAGATTTGCGAAGAGATCGATCTGGATGGGTATGGGCGGCCGGATGTGCGTGTCAGCTTTGCCGTGCCTAGCAATCCGCAAACACCCATGCGCGGCGATGTGCAGGCGCTCAACGACCGGTACGACACGTTGACGGGGATTGGAGCGGACTCTTACTCGCGCTTTCTGGCCCGTACAGGCGACCGGATTGTGCTGCGGATTCCCCTGCCCCGGCACGATTGAGGGGCGCTGTCAAAGGGCCGGAGTTACTCTTGCGCCGGAGCAAGAAGCGCGTTCGCTTGTACAAGCGCCCGGCACAGTGAGGCAAAGTCTATGAGCGAAAGAGATTCCGCTCGGGCCAGCGGTTCGAGTTCGGCCTTGGCCAGGGCTTCGGCCGCAACGGTTGGTTCAATGCCAGCCGCGCGCAGGTTGTTGGCCAATGTCTTGCGTTTTTGCGCAAAGGCCAGCTGAATCAGGCGCAGAAAAGGTGCCGGCTCGACGCCAAGCTCCTCAAAACGCGATGCTAACCGCCAGCGAAAGACGGTGGAGTGCACCTCGGGCGGCGGCGTGAAGGCTGAAGGCGGCAAGGTGAATAGCCGCTCGGTGGCCCCGTACATCTGCGTGGTCACAGAGAGCAGGCCGTAGTCGCGCGAGCCGGGCTGGGCCACGACGCGGTCTGCCACCTCGCGCTGCACCATCAGTACGGCTACTTCAACGGCGGCATGAGCCTCTGCCAGCCGATGCAGAATGGGCGAAGTAATGTAGTAGGGCAGGTTGCCGACCACGGCCAGCCGCTGACCGGCTTCGACGGCCGCGTGCGCAAAGTCGAACTTGAGCACGTCCTCTTCGATAACCTCAACGCGCTCACCAAAATGGACCTTGAGCCGGATGGCGAGCTGGTGGTCGTACTCGACTGCGACCAGGCGACCGGCGCGGGCGGCCAGCGACTCAGTGATGGCGCCCATGCCGGGGCCGATCTCAACCACCGTGCGACCGGCAACGGCGCCCACGGCGGCGGCGATGCGCGCGATGGCGGCTTCGTCGTTCAGGAAGTTCTGGCCGAGCTTTGACTTCTGGATCATGTGCTCCTTCGATGGTAGCCGACGGAACTGCTTGGCGCGGGCCTGCGTTGTGCCGCCGGTGTGGTTTTGCTACCATCAAAAGACCAATGGTGCGCGTCCCCCAGCTCCGTTCCTGTTGTTGCCTGTTGAACATCTTCGACGGGTGTCTCCGCTAGTCTTCGATCTCACTGAGCACAAGCGAAGAAAACACACCCGCAGCCGAGCCAGCCGGGCAGAGTTCCCTTGCATACGGCCTTCGGCGATTCCTTTTCCCGCAAGAGAACGAGGTCCTAATGCCGGTAGAAGCAAGCGCAGTTCGCGACTCTTCCAAATTCGTCACAAAGCCCACGGCCACCCGCCTGAGCCACTTGAAGCTGCTCGAGGCTGAGAGCATCCATATTCTGCGCGAGGTTGCGTCGGAGTTTGAGCGGCCGGTGATGCTCTACTCCATCGGCAAGGACTCGAGCGTGATGTTGCGGCTGGCGCAGAAGGCTTTTTATCCGGGGCCGATTCCGTTTCCGTTGTTGCATGTGGATACAGGCTTCAAGTTCCATGAGATGCTTGCGTTTCGCGAGCGCATGGCGAAGGAAGTGGGCGCTGAGCTGCTGGTGTGGCGTAATGAGCCGGCGATTGCGGCAGGTACCAATCCCATCAAGCTCGATACCAAGCGCTGCTGCTCGCTGTTGAAGACGCAGGCGCTGCTGGACGCGCTGAAGCACTACAAGTTTGACGCGGCCTTTGGCGGCGCGCGGCGCGACGAAGAAAAATCGCGCGCCAAGGAACGCATCTATTCCTTCCGCGACAGCGCTGGCCAGTGGGACCCGAAGAACCAGCGGCCCGAGTTGTGGAACCTGTACAACGCTCGCGTGCATCCGGGCGAAAGCATTCGCGTCTTCCCGCTCTCCAACTGGACAGAGATGGATGTGTGGCAATACATCCACGAGGAAAAGATTCCAGTCGTCGATTTGTACTTTGCCAAAGAGCGGCCCATGTATGTGCGTGGCGATGCTCTGTTGCCCATTGAGCAGGATTTTGTGGCGCTGCCCGGCGAAAAGCCGCAGATGGTCAAGTGCCGCCTGCGCTCGCTCGGTTGCAGCCCTTGCACGGGCGCAATTCATTCGGATGCGGAGACGATTCCGGAGATCATCTCCGAGCTGATCTCGTTCCGGTCGTCGGAGCGCGCCAACCGCGCCATCGACCACGACCAGGAAGGCTCCATGGAACTGAAGAAGCGGGAGGGATATTTCTAAATGGCGACGGCTTCTCAGTTTTCCATTGAAGAGTTTCTGGCGCGTGAGCAGGCAAAGGATCTGCTGCGCTTTTCGACCGCGGGCAGCGTGGACGATGGCAAGAGCACGCTGATCGGCCGCCTGCTCTACGACACGCAGTCAGTGTATGAAGATCAGGTGCGTTCGATCGAGGGCAAGGGCACCACGGCGCCGGGGCAGATTGACTTTGCGCTCTTGACCGATGGGCTGCGCGCCGAGCGCGAGCAGGGCATCACTATCGATGTGGCCTATCGCTACTTTTCGACGGCGCGGCGCAAGTTCATCATTGCCGACACGCCGGGTCACGAGCAATACACGCGCAACATGGCCACGGGCGCATCCACGGCCGACGCGACGGTGGTGCTGATCGATGCTTCAAAGGGCGTGCTGATCCAGTCGCGGCGTCATGCGTTCATCGCGTCGCTGCTGCGCGTAAGGTACGTCATCGTCGCCGTGAACAAGATGGATTTGATCGGCTACGACGAGCAGAAGTTTCGCGCTATCGAGGCCGATTTCGCCGCTGTGCTGGCGCGCATTGCCGCGGATACGGGCAACGCTGTCGAGGCGGTGTATGTGCCGGTGAGCGCGCTGGTGGGCGACAACATCGTGCACAAGACGGATGCGATGCCCTGGTACACGGGCCCGTCGCTGCTGGAGTTGCTGGAGGAGTTGCCGCCGTCGGAAGGCGCGCTGGATGCGCCTTTCCGACTGCCTGTGCAACGCGTGGTCCGCCCTGACCGCACCTTTCGCGGATTTGCCGGGCAAATTGCCTCGGGTGTGGTGCGCGTGGGCGATGCCCTTGAGGCGTTGCCCTCCGGCCGCGCGGCGAAGGTGGAACGCATTGTCACCTTTGATGGCGATCTGGCAGAAGCGCGCGCGCCGCTGTCTGTAACTCTTGTATTGGATCGCGAGATCGACATCAGTCGTGGCGATCTGCTGGCTGCGGCCCATGCACTGCCGACCGTGTCGCGCCACCTGACCGCGCAACTGGTGTGGATGGATGAGAAGCCGCTGGCCTTGAACAAGCGCTATCTGCTGAAGCACACCAGCCACACCGTGCCAGCGTTTGTGCGCGCCATCAAGCACCGCACCAACATTGCCACCCTCGACCACGAGCCGGCCGAGACGCTGGAGATGAACGCCATTGCATTGGTCGAAGTGGAGTTGCTGCGGCCGATTGCTCTGGATGCCTACGGCGAGAATCGCGGCACGGGCGCGCTGATTCTGATCGACCCGACGACCAACGCCACGGCTGGCGCGGGCATGATTGCCTCCGTCGAAGCCGACACCTCAGACGGCGAGGATGAAGCTGCGGAAATCACCGGGCCGGTGACGGCACAGGAACGCGCCGCGCGCTGGGGACACCAGGGCGGAGTGCTTGAGTTGGAAGGCACCGCAGAGCTGATTGATCTGGTGGAGCGCTCGCTGTTTGCGGTGGGCGTCATCACGCAGCGGGTTGACCGGCGCGACGCAGTGTTTGCGCGCACGCCGGGCCTGCTGGACGCATTGACGCGTATGCAGGCTGAGGCTGGCCTGCTGCTGCTCGACACCATTGAGACCCAGAGCGAGCAGTTGATTGCGCGGGTTGGCGCGCACAAGTTGCTGGTGGATGGCGTGAATCCGGCAGCCGTGGTGGCGGCCGTGCATCACCTGTTGCACGAGGCAAAGATTCTGCACGAAACCGAGCGGGCAGGGCTATAGGCTTCTGGTTTCGGGGAGTTCTTTGAAGGGTAATGGCTTTATTGATCTGGCGCTGAAATAGGGTGTAGGCTTCCCGTCCATTTCGCGATAAAGCCTGCGAAATGGATGGGGCACGGTCAGGGCACGGTGCTTCTACTCACGGTACTTTTATTCGAGGCCGGATCAGTAGCCCGCACTGCAAGCGCCCCAGAGAGGCGCAACGCCAATAGCCCAGGGTAAGCCGAAGGCGCGGCCCTGGGTAGCCGGCAAATAGATGCACGCGCGCCGTAGGTGCGCGGTGAACTGAGCGAATCAGCGATCAGGAGATCGAATCATGGCGATCGACGCAATTCAGAGTGAAGTAGCAGCCAAGCTCGACGCGGTGCGCAAGGCTCTGGCCGAAGAGATCAAGGCCGGCGTGGGCGACGTGTGCCTTACGTGCAGCTTTCAGGCCGAGGACGTGCTGCTGACCAAACTCGCGCTGGAGCTAGACCCGAAAATCCCCGTGCTGTTTCTCGACACCGGCTATCACTTCCGCGAGACGTATGAATATCGCGACCGCATCGCGCAGGAGTGGAACTTGAACCTCATCAATCTGCTCCCTGCCAAGACCGTCGCCGAGCAGGAGGCCGAGTTCGGTTTGCTCTACCAGGCTGCTCCCGATCGTTGCTGCGGATTGCGCAAGGTAGAGCCGCTGTTCAAGGCAGTGGCTGAGTACCGCGTGTGGATCACCGGGCTGCGTCGCGAGCAGGCCAAAAGCCGCGCGGCGCTTGAGGAGCGGTCGGTCTTTCACTTGCCCGCCGGCGGTCAGGTGCTGAAGCTTGCGCCGCTCACCGAGTGGACCACGCGCGATGTTTGGTATGCCTGCGAACAGCTTGCCATCGAGCGGCTGCCGCTGTACGACAAGGGCTACACCTCCATCGGCTGCGAGCCGTGCACCACGGTGCCGCTCGACCCCAACGATCCGCGCTCAGGCCGCTGGGCTGGCCACAAGGTTGAGTGCGGCATCCATATTGAAGCCGCACCCTCAGGCAACTGAAGCGCGGCAACGGCAATTTGGCGCTCGAAAAACGCACCGCATGAAACCCCAGTACAATTGCCGTGCAAAGGATTTCATTTCCATGGCCAACTTCCAGATCATGACCAAGCCGATGGGGCCAATCTGCAATCTGGATTGCACCTATTGCTTCTATCTCGAAAAAGAAAACCTGTACGGCGGCGATGCGAAGAACTTTCGCATGAGGGACGAGTTGCTGGAGAGTTACATCCGCCAGTACATCAAGTCGCAGTCCTCGCCCACGGTGAACTTTGCCTGGCAGGGTGGCGAGCCGACGCTGCTGGGCGTGGAGTTTTTCGAGAAGGTGGTGGCGATTGAGGCCAAATACGCCGATGGCAAGCGCATTGAAAACGCCTTCCAGACCAATGGCACGCTGCTTGACGATCGCTGGGGCGAGTTCCTGGCGCGCAACAGCTTCCTGATCGGCCTCTCAGTCGATGGCCCGCCGGAGCTGCACGACGCCTATCGCGTGGACAAGGGCGGCCAGCCGACCCATGCGCGTGTGATGCGCGGGCTCGATGTGCTGAAGAAACATGGGGTAGAGTTCAACACGCTGACGGTCGTCAACCGTCTGAACTCGCAGCATCCGCTTGAGGTCTACCGCTTTCTGAAAGAGATCGGCAGCACGTATCTGCAGTTCATCCCCATCGTGGAAGAGATTGCGCCGGAGCCGGACAACAATGGACTGCGCCTGCTGAAGCCTTACGCGCCGACGAAGACCACCGTCTCTGAGTGGTCAGTAGATTCGCTGCAGTATGGCGTCTTTTTGCAGACGATCTTCGACGAGTGGGTGCGACAGGACGTGGCGAAGGTCTTCGTCAACCTCTTCGATGTGGCGCTGGAAGCGTGGATGGGTATGGACCCGAGCCTGTGTGTCTTCGCGCGCAAGTGCGGTGCGGCGTTGGCCATGGAGCACAATGGCGACGTCTACTCCTGCGATCACTTTGTGTATCCGGAAAACAAGCTGGGCAACATCATGGACCGGCCGATAGCGCAACTGGCCGTGCTGCCGCAGCAGATCAAATTCGGCGAGGCCAAGGAGAAGGCTCTGCCGCGCGCCTGCATCGAGTGTGACGTGCGCTTTGCCTGCAACGGCGAGTGCCCCAAGCATCGCTTCCTGAAGACGGAAGACGGCGAGGGCGGGCTCAACTATCTGTGCGCCGGCTACAAGCACTTCTTCCACCACATTGACCCTTACATGCGCTTTATGGCGAGCGAGCTAAAAAGCCAGCGGCCGCCGGCAAATGTGATGGCATGGGCGAAAAAGCAGGGAATAGGGCCGGAAGCTTTGGTGCGGAAGAGGGGACTTGAACCCCTAAGCCTTTTGGGCGCTAGCTCCTAAGGCTAGTGTGTTTGCCATTTCACCACTCCCGCACTTCTGGTTGAGCCGGGCGTTGGGGATGCCCTTGGCTCCTCGAACGGCTGGCGCACACGCGCTTTGCCGGATGAGGCCGCGCTGCCGGATGCGCGCTGGTGAGGGAGCGCAAGCGAAAGCGGACTACTCAAGTCTAGTGGGATTTGTCGCAGGATTGCAACCGCAACAAGTGAATAGCGGTGATCGTTGTGCACCTTCGTGCGGATGTGGAGGCGAGCTGCGCAGGTGGATGTTGTCAGCGGGTGGGGCCATCGCCTAAGATTTTGCGCAAGGAGTTTATAGATGAAATCGGCCTTGGGAGTTATTCGTTGCGGGATTTTGTTGCTGATTGCGGGATCGTTATCAATGGCAGTTCCGGTGCGCGCGCAGAGAGGCGGTGAGGTTGCCAAAGCCACTGCGACCCTGCCCGCGGAGACGCAAACCGTGTTGCATCGCCTGGAGGCGCTGCGCGAGTTGCCGGATGGCGCGTGGTTCATGCACGCAGGCGACCTGGCGCACGGCGAAGCCGCGGAGCTGGACACAAGCAGTTGGCAGAAGGTTAGCAATGGTTTCAAAGCGCCCAACGAGGCGGTGTGGTTCCGGCAGACCTACACTGTGCCGGCGACGCTCCGGGGCTACGACCTGACCGGCGCGCGTATCTGGTTTGAGTTCCATGCGGGCGCCAACGGGCCCATGCCCGAAATCATCTACTTCAACGGCCGCCGCGTGGCGCTGGGCGAAGACCTGGAGCCGGTGGTGCTGTTTGACAAGGCCAAGCCTGGCGATACGGTGGTGGTGGCCGTCAAGCTGCTGCACACCGTGGATACCAAGACGATTCGCGGCGCTACGCTGCGCATCGACATTCCGGAGACGCGTCCGAATCCGGTGGATTTGTGGCAGGAGTTTCTCTCGGCCGCAGTGCTGGTTCCTTCGCTTGCGCCGGGCGACGCAGCCAAGATGCAGACGCTGCTGGACGCCATCAAGACCGTGGACGTGGCCGCGCTCGACGCGCACGACCAGGCAAAGTTCGACGCCAGTCTGAAGGCGGCCAGCAGTCAGCTTGCGTCGCTGAAGCCACTGCTCCAGCAGGCTACTTATCACCTGGACGGCAATGCGCACATCGATGCCGCGTGGCTGTGGCCGTGGACCGAGACGGTGGACGTGGTCAAGCGCACCTTCGGAACGGCTCTGCAGCTGATGTACGAGTATCCGGGCTACACCTATACGCAGTCCGCCGCGGCCTATAACGAGTGGATGGCGCAGAAGTATCCGGAGATGAATGCCGAGATCGGCAAGCGCATCAAGGAAGGCCGCTGGGAGATTGTGGGCGGCATGTGGGTGGAGCCTGACCTGAACATGCCGGACGGCGAAAGCCTGGTTCGTCAGCTGCTGGTGGGCAATCGCTGGTTCAAGAAGAACTACGGGGTGACGGCGCGTATCGGCTGGAACCCTGACTCCTTCGGCTACACGTGGCAGCTGCCGCAGATCTTGAAGAAGAGCGGCCTCGACTACTTTGTGACGCAGAAGATGAGCTGGAACGACACCAACCAGTTCCCGTTCAAGCTGTTCTGGTGGGAATCGCCGGATGGCTCGAAGGTGCTTACCTACTTCCCTCACGATTACGTGAACACCTCGCTGAATCCGGTGCGCCTGGCCGAGGATATCAAGCTGGCGCGCGACCACGCGCCGGGCATCACGGAGATGCTTGACCTTTACGGGGTGGGCGATCACGGCGGCGGCCCCACGCGAGCCATTCTCGACGAGGGCTTCCACTGGTCGAACAAGGAAGGCAACGGCGCCAGCAAGATCACACCGAACTACCAGTTCGGCGGCGCGCAGGCCTTCTTTGACGCGGTGGAGAAGCAGATTGCGCCCCAGAGTCCGGAGTGGAACTATCGGTCCATCGCCAAGGGCTATACGCCTCCGCAGGCTGAGAGCGGCAAGATCACCGTGCCAACGTGGAAGGCAGAGCTTTACTTTGAATACCACCGTGGCGTGTTCACCACGCAGGCCAACCACAAGCGCAACATGCGCGAGAGCGAAGAGCAGGTGCTGAACGCCGAGAAGTGGGCCTCTGTGGCGTGGCTCGACGGCAAGCCCTATCCGGGCGACGAGATTACGGAAGACTGGAAGAAGGTGCTCTTCAACCAGTTTCACGATCTGGCGGCCGGCTCGGGCATCGGCGTCATCTATGCCGATGCGCAGAAGGACTACGACGTGGTGCGCTGGTCCACCAACGAGATCAAGGCCGGCGCTTTGGCAACCGTTGCCGCGCAGATCGACACGCGCGGCGATGGTATTCCGGTGGTGGTTTCAAACCAGTTGGGCTGGGAGCGCTCGGGCGATGTGACCGTGGACGTGCAGGCCGCAGACGCCGGCGCGGCCAGCTTCCTGGTGGTTGACGCCGCGGCGCAGGGCAAGCCGGAGATTCCGCTGGCAAGCTCGGTGGACGCGAAGACCGGCATTGCGCATCTGACCGTGCATGTGGCCAACGTTCCGGCGCTGGGTTACAAGGTGATCCATGTGATTGCGTCGAAGACCGGTGTGGCAGTGGGCTCAACAGCCAGCGAAACGGCGGACTCGATTTCCCTGAGCGAAGGGCGTTTGCGCGTGGTAGTCGACAAGAAGACCGGCTGCATTACGAGCCTGGAAAAGGACGGCTTTGAGACCCTCGCCAAGGGTGCCTGCGGTAACGAACTGCAGGCCTTCAAGGATCTGCCCAAGCAGTACGACGCGTGGAACGTGGACCCCGGCACGCTGGACGTTGCGCCGACGGTGCTCACAAAGGCCGATGCGGTGGAACTGGTGAACGCAAAGGGTGGGCACGCTGGCATTCGCGTCACGCGCACTTGGCAGAGCTCGAAGTTTGTGCAGACCATCACCATTCCGCCGGGCTCGAACTTGGTGGATATCGACAACTCCATCGACTGGCACGAGCGGCACTTCCTGCTGAAAGCTGCCTTTGCGCTGGCTGCCACCAGCGGCATGGCGACCTACGAAATTCCGTACGGTGCCATCGAGCGGCCGACCACGCGCGACAACAGTTGGGAGAAGGCGCAGTTCGAAGTTCCGGCCATGCGCTGGGCAGACCTGGGCGACGGCCAGCACGGTGTGAGCCTCATCAACCAGACCAAGTACGGCTACGACGCAGTGGGCAATCAGCTGCGCCTGTCGCTGCTGCGCGGAGCCACGTGGCCCGATCCAGAAGCCGACCAGGGGCACCACAACTTCCGCTATGCGCTCTATCCGCACTCCGGCTCGTGGAAGGAAGCGGGCACGGTGCGCAAGGGCTGGGAGTATGACTATCCGCTGACGGCGCAGGCCACCACGGCCCATGCGGGCGCGTTGGCCGCCACGCACTCGTTTGTCTCCGTCGACCCTGACAACGTGGTGCTGACGGCAGTCAAGAAGGCTGAAGACGCCAAGGGGCTGATCCTGCGCGTGTACGAGTGGGCTGGTAAGACGGGAACCATAGAGTTCCACGTTCCTTCCGGCGCTTCCGGCGCAACCGTGACCAACATGAGCGAGACGCCCGAGGGCGCACCGCTCGAACTCAAGGACGGCGTGGTGAAAGCGTCGATTCATCCCTACGAAATTCTTACCGTGCGGGTGGATTATCCGTCGGGAGGACCGAAGGAGTAGGGCCTTCAGCAGTTGTCAGTTCACAGTTTTCAGTTGTCAGTGTGGGGCTCCGGCGACGGAGCCCCTTCTGTTTTGGTAGGTGGTGTTCGACCTCTGTCCGGTCCGTATCTGCTCCTGCCCAGGCCCTATTGCCATGGTGTAAATTACTTGTTTTCTTTGAGTTGTAAGGGGTTAGCGCTGCAAGTCAATCATAACAGTAGATTTACCGGCAAATGATTCTCAGTAAGCGAGTTAGCTAAGAATTTGTGGATATT
>Ga0302267_10004105_pt1 | contig 16184 bp, 11 predicted proteins | sample III_Bog_E1_3_FD_194555 | JGI IMG/M metagenome (GOLD analysis project Ga0302267, IMG submission 194555) | Peat permafrost microbial communities from Stordalen Mire near Abisko, Sweden - III_Bog_E1_3 | ecosystem: Environmental > Terrestrial > Soil > Wetlands > Peat | place: Sweden: Abisko... | reverse complement strand
GGAGATATGGCCATCCATTCCCGCGGCCCGGCATCGCTCGCGGACGGCACCCGGGCTGCCTCCCTTGCCCAATCGCAGCTCGAACCAGAAGGTGCTGCCCTGGCCCGGCTCGGATTCCACCCCCAAGTCACCGCCCATGAGGGCCACCAGATCCTTGCAGATGGCCAGGCCGAGGCCGGTTCCCCCGTGTTTGCGGGCGATGGAGGGATCCGCTTGCTGGAACGACCGGAACAGCCGTTCCCGCTCCGATCCGCTCAGGCCGATGCCGGTATCCCGGACGGCAAAGTGGAGCAGCACGCCCTCCCCGGTATCCCCCACCAGGTCGACCCGGACCTGGATTGCGCCCCTTTCGGTGAACTTGATCGCATTGTCGGCCAAATTGATCAGGACCTGACCCAGCCGGCCCGGATCTCCTGTCAGCCAGGCGGGCACCCGGGGATCCCCGGTAAAAGCCAGGGCCAACCCCTTGGCGGCGGCTTGGTGCGTCAGGAGGTCCTCGACCTTGCCCAGCACCGTTGCCAACTGGAAGTCCACCCACTCCAGTTCCACCTTGCCCGCTTCGAGTTTGGCAGCGTCCAGCACGTCGTTGAGCATGCCCAGGAGATGTTCGGCGGCCGCAAGAATTTTGCCCAGGGTTCCGCCGCGGCCCGGGTTGGGATCATCCTTCAAGGCCAGGTGGGCCATGCCGATGATGGCGTTCAGCGGAGTCCGGATCTCATGGCTCATGTTGGCCAGGAAGTCCGCCTTGGCTTTTGCCGATTGCTCGGCCAGGCGTTTGCCTTCGACCAGAACGGCCGCCAGATCCTCTTGGTGACGGTTCGCCTCCAGGATCCGGCGCCGCCGTTCCAACCAGACCGCCCCGGCCAGGAACGCCGTGAGGAAGACCATGGCCGACAGCAGGACCCGGTCCAGGGGCCCGAACAGGGAGTCGGGGTCGGCCAGCCCGATGAGCTTCCAGGCGCCCCCTGCATCCTGCCAATCGATCACCCGGTCCACCCTTCTGCGAAAGCGGGAATCCTTGGCCAGCCCCAGGGGTTCATGGCCAGCGAACGCCAGGGCGGTGCGGGGGGCCTGCCGGGCCAGGGCGGCCTGGGCTTGGCCGCCCTCGACCCGGAACAGCCAATCCGGCACATTGGCCGCGAACACCACGCCCTCCGGGGAAACCAGGGCGAAGCTTCCGGATTCCCCCTGCAACAGGCCATCCACCTCCTGGAAGCTCATTTTCGCCACCACCACGCCCACCGGAACAGCATCGGCCCCAAGCACCACCGGGGCCGCCACATAGAGACCCCGTTCCGCCGACCGCGCGCCCAGGGCGGCATAGCTGTTGCTTTGGCCCCGGATAGCCGCCTGGAAGTAGGGGCGCAGCCCCAGATGGCGCCGCGGCAGCGGTGGATCCGGTTCCAGGGCGTTGCCCACCACGACCCCGGCCCGGTCCAGGACGAAGGCGTTTTCCGCGCCGATGGCGCCGGAGAAGCGCAGGAGCAGCCGTTCCATCCCGGGGTCGTGGGCGGGCAGAATCCCGGCGGCCAGCCGCCGGATGCCATCCTGGGTGCTGCCCAGGGTGGTGACCGCCCCCAGCGCCAGGGACTCGCCGGGCATGGCCTCGAGGCTGGCGCCCAACCGCTCGCACCGGTGCCGGAATTCGGAAAGACGGCGCCGGTTCACCTGCCATTCGGTACAGGGGGTCACCAGCAGGGCTACGACAGCAGCGAACGCACAGGGTTTCCAATAACGCATCATCACTGCCGCCTGGGCAGAAGGTGGGAAAGATATGAATACAAAATATTAATATATTCAGTTTCTCTCCGCCCGCAATCCATGGGCCGAAAAATAGGCTTCCAGGCTCTTGAAAAGTTTAATCTACTAGACTTCAACACCTTGTTTTTCAGCCGTCCCACCCTCCCTTCCCTGAACACCCCGATGTCCCCGGATTCCCCCCTCCATCGACCGGAATGGCTCGCTGCCGATCAGCCGAGCGTGGGACGTTATGTGCTTGGGCCCATCCTGGGCCAGGGCGGGGCCGGGGAAGTGCGGGAAGCCTGGGACGTGGTGCTCTGCCGGACGGTGGCCCTCAAGGTGCTCCGGAAGATGGAACCGGTGGGACTGATCCGCTTCATGCACGAAGCCCAGATCCAGAGCCGGATCGTCCATCCCAACATCTGCCGCATCTACGATGTGGACAACGGCGGCGGGGTGCCCAAGATCTCCATGCAACTGGTCCGGGGGCCGACTCTGGCCCAGGTGGCCCAGCAACTCACGGTCAAGGAGGTGGTCACCCTCCTCGCCCGGGTGGCCGAGGCCATCCACGCCGCCCACCGGGTGCAGCTCATCCACCGGGACCTCAAGCCTTCCAATATCCTGCTGGAACAGGATGCCGAGGGCGGCTGGATCCCGTTCGTCTGCGATTTCGGGCTGGCCGTGGCCCTGGATGAGCCCACCCTCACGCTCGGCCCGGGCCTCCTGGGCACGCCGGCGTTCATGGCGCCCGAGCAACTGCTCGGCCAGCGCCATCGGGTGGGGCCGGCCACGGACATCTATGCGCTGGGCGGCACGCTCCATTATGCCCTCTATGGCAGTGCCCCCGGCGGCCTGCCGGGCAACGGCGGGCCCCTGGAACTCCGCCGGCACGGGATCTTCGAGCCGGCCCGCCACCCCAGCCCCGACTTGCCCAGGGACCTGGAGACCATCCTGCGCAAATGCCTGGATCCCGACCCGGAGCGCCGCTACGGTTCAGCCCTGGCCCTGGCCGAGGATCTCTGGCTGTTCCGGAACGGGGCGCCCATCCACGCCCGCCCGATCGGGGCCCTGGAATGGCTCTGGCGCCGTTCGCGACCCTACCGGGCCGTGGTCGTGTTGGCCTTCCTGGCCGGGTGCGCAATCCTGGCCGGGCGGGTGGTGGAAAAGGCCAGCCTGACCCGGGAGCAGACGGCCCGGTCCGAGTGGACCCGGTTCTTCGTCCTGGAGGCCGCCGACATGGAAAAGGAGATGCGGCTGGAAAAGATGATGCCCATCCATGATATGCGCCCGGCCAAGGCCCGGCTCCAGGCCCGCATGGAAGCCATCCGGGCCCGGATGCGGATCCTGGGTCCCGGAGTCCAGGGGCCGGGGCATTATGCCCTGGGCCTCGCCGACTTCCTGCAGAGCGACTACGCCGGGGCCCAGCAGGAGCTGGAACAGGCCTGGGCCCTGGGCTATCAGGCGCCCGAGGAGGCCTGGCTGCTGGCCAACAGCCTGGTGGCCTCCGCCGGTGAGATCAACAACGCGGCCATCTTCGCCACCGGGGCCCCGGCCCCGGCCTCCGCCGCGATGGCGGAACGGGCCCAGGCACTCGTCCTGCGCGGGAAACAGGCCCAGGGCAACATGCCTCAATTCGCCGAAGCCATCCTGGCCTTTTCCAGAAGAGATTATCCGGCTGCAGCGGCCAGCGCCCACGCCAGCATCGTGGCCCAACCGTGGCGCTTCGAAGCGGCGGCCCTGGAGTCCCTGAGCCTCTCGGCCCTGGGCCGGCAACGCTATGACGCGGGCGACCTGAGGGGGGCGGAGACCCGATACCGGCAGGCCATGACCGCCGCCCAGCGGTTCATCGCCATCGGCCCCAGCGACGACGTCACCAACCATGTCTATTTTCTGGCCGGCACCCGGCTGGCGATGCTGATGGGGAGCCGGGGTCAGCCCAGCCTGGATCTGCTCCAGCGGCTGCGCGCCCGCTGCGCCACCGCCTTGACCATGGACCCCAGGCAACCCGATCTCCAGGACGACTGGATCCGGATCAACGTCATAAGCGCCTTGCGCCTCCGGGACCTGGGCCAGGACGACGGACCGGCGCTGGATTCCAGCCTGGCCTACCTGCAAACCTGGGCCCGGGAGCCCCTGACGGTTGAACTGAGGACCCACCGGATGGTGCTCCATTGGCACCTGGCGGAGCGGAACTTCGCCCAGGGCCAGGACCCGGAACCGGAACTCCGGGCGGCGCTCGAGGACCTGGGCCACACCGGCTCCTTTCTGCACCGGGACTACCTGGGGGATGTTCTCAACTTCAAGGCCCGGGTCGAAATGGAGCGGGGGTTGGATCCCCGGCCGACCCTGGACCAGGCTCTGGACCGGATGAATCCACTCCTGGAGCGGGATCCCTCCTGGACCGCCTGCGAAACCATCGCCGAATCCTGGTATCTGAAAGCGGCATGGGAGGACGGCCACGGCCAAGATGCCCGGACCAGTCTCGAGCACGCCCAAGCCATGACCAACTGGGCCTTGCGGATCAACCCCGGCTCCGCAACCGGCCACGCGCTCAAGGGCCTGACGGAAGTACTATTGATGAATTACTCACCCAACAACCGAGAATCCCTGCTGGGTCAGGCCCGGGACCAGCTCCGACTGAGCAGCCGGGGCAACTGGAGCAGGCTGCAGGCCCAGCTGAAACTCAGCTTGTCCAAGTGACGGGACGGGGCCTCCCTCGATTAATATCCCCCTGACAATCGGCGCAAAAACCTTATATTGGTTTTGTATAAAATAATAATTGATGATAGGACTCCCTCTGTCCGCTCCATGGAACCCGACGCGCCCCAGCTTCGCCCCCAATGGCTTGATGGCAACCATTCCAGGGATGGGCGCTACGTCCTGGGTCCGCTCCTGGGCCAGGGCGGTATGGGCGAGGTCCGGGAAGCCTGGGATGTGGTCCTTTGCCGGTCCGTCGCCCTGAAGGTGTTGAGGCGGATGGATCCGGTCAGCCTGCTCCGCTTCATGCGCGAAGCCAAGGCCCAGAGCCGGGTCGCCCACCCCAATATCTGCCAGATCTACGATGTCGACAGCTCCGAGGGCGCGCCGAGAATCGCCATGCAACTGGTGCGGGGGCCGACCCTGGCCGATGCCGCCGGGACCTTGGCCCCGGACCAGATCGCGGAGATCCTGGCCCGGGTCGCCGACGCCGTCCACGCCGCTCATCGGCTCCGGCTGATCCACCGGGATCTGAAGCCTTCCAACATCCTGCTGGAACGTTCGGCGGACGGCACCTGGACCCCTTATGTCTGCGATTTCGGCCTGGCCATCGGCCTGGGCGAGGCCACCCTGACCGCCGGCCAGCAGGTCAACGGCACCCCGGCCTACATGGCGCCGGAACAGGTCCAGGGCGACCGTGCCCGGATCGGTCCGGCCACCGACGTCTTCGCCCTGGGCGGAACCCTCCATTTCGCCCTCCATGGCCGCCCGCCCAAGGGGCCCCAGGCCGACCGGGAATCCCTGGGGGAAGCCAGGCAGGCCCATGCGACCAGGCCGGTGCCCAGGGATCTGGATCGCGTCATCCGGAAGTGCCTGGACCCCGATCCTTCCTACCGCTACCGGTCGGCCGCCGCCCTGGCGGAGGATCTCCGGCACTTCCTTCGGGGCAGCCCGGTCCATGCCGGCCCCAGCGGCTTCCTGGGCCAGCTTTGGCGGTACTGGCGCAAGACCTGGAAGTTCGCCCTCCCCGGAACCCTCGCGGTCGGTTCGATCCTGGCCGGACTGGAGCTGGAACACCGGCACCGGGCCCTGGAACTGCAGCGGCGGGCGGAATGGGCCGGGTCCTATGGCTCCGAGGCCGCGGAAATGGAACAGGCGGTTCGGCAGGAGATCATGCTGCCCGCCCATGACCTGAGACCAGCCTATGCCCGGTTGAAAACCCGGATGGAAACGATCCGGGCTCTGCTCCCGGCCCAGGGCAAGGACGCCCAGGGGCCCGGTCGTTATACCCTGGGTCTTGGCCTGTTCCTGCTGGGGAATTTCGCCGGCGCCCGGTTGGAGTTGGAGCAGGCCCGAGCCGCGGGGTTCCAAGGCCCCGAAGTCGACCTCCCGGCCCGGGCCATGGCCGGCGTCCTGGCCAAGGCGGACCAGGCATCCAGGTTCGTTACCGGCCGGGCGCTCCCTTCTTTGTCCAGGGCGGAGCCGGTGGCCGAGGTGGAGGCCCTGATCCGGCAGCAGCGGGCCCCGGGTCTCAAGCCGGACGAATACGTCCTGGCCCTGCTGGCGTTCGTGCGCCAGGACTACGCCGAGGCGGCCGCCCATGCCCGGGCCGGCACCCCGGCCCAACCCTGGCCCTCGGCCGAACTGGAATGCGCCTGTCTCACCGCCCTGGGTCAGGAAGCCTTTGATGCGGGCGACTCCGTCCTGGCGGAGGCACGTTATGGCGAGGCCATGGACGTGGCCCGACGGTTCGCCCAGGCGGAACAGAGCGATGAGCGGATCCACCATGCCTACCTGCTGGCCGCCCGGAACCTGGCGACCCTCCAGCTGGAACGGGGCCAACCTTCGCTCCCGTTGCTGGCGGGCCTCCAGGCGTTTGCCGCCCAGGCCCGGCAACTGAACCCCGACAATCCTGACCTCCAGGACGACTGGTTGGCGCTGGCCGTCCTGAAAGCCATGGCACTGTCGGAAAGGGGCCGGGATCCGGGCCCAGAGCTGGATTCGGCCCTGGCCTTCTTCACCACCTGGGTCCGGGAACCCATCACGGTGGAACTGCGGGCCGACCGGATGCTGATCCATTGGCAGCTGGCGGAATGGGAGTTCCGCCGCGGCCTCGACCCGGACCGGTCCCTGGCCAGGGCCCTGGTGGATCCGGGGCACACCCCTTTCCTGGGCCGGGATTACCTGGGCGACATCCTCAACTTCAAGGCCCGGGTCGAGGCCTCCCGGGGGCGGGATCCCAGACCGATCCTGGATCAGGCCCTGGCCCGAATGCAGCCGCTGCTGGGACCGGCAGCCCCGCGCACGCTCCGCCGGACCGCGGCCCGATCCTGGCTCATCCGTGCCGACTGGGAAGCAGCCCACGGGCTGGACTCCCGCCCCAGCCTGCAGCAGGCCAGGGCGCTGGAGGACCGGCTCAGGAATCAAGTCCCGGGTCGCCTTCCTTGAACCTGATCCAGCCTCTTTTGGCGATATATCTCGTGAACTTGACGATTCTCCGGACCGCCTCGTCCAGGTCGTCGCCGGTCTTTTCGCTCTGGATCCGGGCGACGTCCAGGACGCTGCGGGTTCCGTCCATGCTGAGCCATGCCGACGAGGACAGCGGGTCCAGCTCGATTTCGCAGACCGCCTGGCCATGGACGAGCCGGGCCATCAGCTGCTTCAGGGGGTGGATGGCGAGTTCCATTACCACCCTGCCCGCATCGGTCACCCGGAACCGCTGATGCCGGATTTCAGGAACATAGAGAACGAAGTTGTACTTGTCCTTGGCGTGATCCTGCCGGGTCATCATGACTTCACCCTGCGCAGGGAGTACCAGTACATCCAGCCGCCCAGCAGGACGAACATGACCAAGGCCAGCAGACTGTTCTTGGCCATGGCCGGAAACAGCTTGATCCCGAAAGCGATATTGATCTGAAGGGCGGCGAACAACCCCACGGCAATGCCCATCAGAGCGTCTCCCGCCACGATACCGGAGGCGAGCAGGATGCCCTTGTCCACGGCCTTCTCATGGGGGGCTTGCTTGGCTTTCCTTTCAACCAGATTCCTGATGATGCCGCCCGCGAACACCGCGGCGGTCATGCCGATGGGCAGGTAGATGCCGAGCGCGACGGCGAGGATGGGAATGTCCACCAGGAAGCAGAACAGCGCCAGCGCGATTCCCACCGCGACCAGGGTCCAAGGCAGCTGGGCCGTCATGATGCCCTGCACGATCATCTTCATGAGCGTCGCCTGGGGCGCCGGAACGGCCTGGCTGCCGATGCCGTAGGCCTTGTTCAGCAGCATCAAGGTGCCGGCCGCGGCGATGGCCGCCACCGAAAGCGCGACGAACATGCCGGCCTGGACGTTCCTGGGATTGCCGCCGATGATGAAGGTCGTCTTGAGGCTCTGGGCCGTGCCGCCCGCCACGGCGATGGCGATGCAGATCACCCCGCCGATCATGAGCGCGGTGGTCATGCCGTGATTGCCGGTGTTGCCCATGAGCTTAAGCACGGTGGTGACGATGAGAAGCGCGGCGATGGTCATGCCCGATACCGGGTTGTTGGAGGCGCCAATCAGCCCGACCATCCTGCCCGATACGACCGCGAAGAAAAAGCTGAACACCACGGCCATGAGTCCGCCCGCCAGGCCTCCACCCACCACCGGAACCAGCCAAACCAGGAGGAAGCCCAGCACCGCCGCCCCGATGACCCAGGTGAGAGGCGCCTCATGGTCCATCCGGCTCACCTTGCCGGTCGCGCCTTTGCCCATGCCCGCCGCAGCCTGCTTGAAGCTGCTGACCAGGGTGGGAAGGGAGCGCAGCAGCGAGATGAAGCCTCCGGCCGCGACCGCGCCGGCGCCCACATACCGGATGTAATTCGACCAGATGGCATTGGCATCCATCTGCGCGACCGGCACCGTGGAGGGATAGAGCGGGTGCGGCATTCCGGAGCCGAACAGTTTCAGCAGGGGAATCAGCGCCAGCCAGGCGATGACGGAGCCGCCGAACATCAGCGAGGAGGTCTCCGTGCCGACGATGAAGCCCACCCCCAGAAGCGAGGCGATCGCATCGACACTGATGATGGTGCTCTCGTAGGATTTGATGGTGTAGGAAGCCTCCTCGCTCCATACCGAGAAGCCGCCGGCGAGCAGCTTGAATGCAGCTCCGACGCTCATGCCCATGAGGATGGTCCTGAAGCCTCCTCCGCCTTCGGTTCCGGTGACCAGAATCTCCGCGGCGGCCATGGACTCGGGATAGATGAGCGTGCCGTGTTCCTCGACGATGAGGTACCTCCGGACCGGGGTGATGAAGAACACGCCCAGGAGCCCGCCGATGATCGTCACGATGACGATCGTCAGGATGCTGAGGCCGAAACCCAGGAGGATCAGCGCGGGGAGGACGAAAATGATCCCGCCCGCGATGGACTCGCCCATGGCGGCCAGAGATGCGACCACGTTCGCTTCCAGAATATTGTTCCGCTTGAACAGGTTCCTCAGCAGCCCGATGGCGAGGATCGCGCCGGGGATGCCTGCGGAGATCGTCATGCCCACCTTGAGACCAAGATAGGTATTGGCGGCGGCGAACAGGATCGCGAACAGGATGCCAAGGATGATGGAATACCCGGTAATTTCGGGCATCGCCTCGGTCGTGGGCACATAGGGCACGTAGTCGCTTCCCGCGCAGCCGCCATAGGAATTCTTGGATAAACCGGGCTTCTCGACCCCATCTGCCATTTTCGCTTCCCCTGTCGCCTGGCGAGGTCGGCTTCCCGCAGCTTCCGCTTTGCCGGAGGCGGGCAACTGCGCTCAGGCCTGATTTCCATGGATTCCCCCCGAACCTGACAACGGTGCCAAGCAGCACCAACCCGGGGAACTTCCACCCATGCAGCTTCCGCGCCAGTAGCATAAGTTTATTAATTTAAGAATTTATATATGAGGCGATCCACCCCCACCGGGTGGATTCCCCTTCAAAGTGAATGAGCCCCTCGGGTGGAACTAACCCAGAGTGGTCAGCAGCACCCCGGCCATCACCAGGGCGAGCCCGAGGCCATAGCGCACCGTGAAGGTCTCGCCCAGCAGGCCGATGCCGAGCAGGGCGATGAAGACCAGGCTCAGCTTGTCGATGGGCGCCACCCGGGAGGCGGGCCCCAGTTGCAGGGCCCTGAAGTAGGCCAGCCAGGAGATCCCGGTGGCCAGCCCGGAGAGGACCAGGAACAGCAGACCGCGCCGGCTGATGGACCCGAGATGGGCCGCCTCGCCGCGCAGGAGGACCAGGCTCCAGGCGAACACCAGGATCACCACAGTGCGGATGGCGGTTGCCAGGTTGGAGGGGATGCTCTGCATCCCCAGTTTGGCCAGAATGCTCACCGCCGCCGCGGCCAACGCCGAAACCAATGCCCACGCCCACCACGCCATGGCCCCTCCCGCTCAAAACCTGCATTGCTTTGACCATACAACCGGTCGCCCAGTTTGATCCATGCCTCATGGCCTTCGCCGCCATCCAGAAGACCTTCCTGGCCCGGCACCTGGGCGGCAGGGATCAATACCGCCTACCGGAGGGAATGAGACGGCTTGGGGAAATCACCGCTGAACCCAGAACGGTGGTGTTGGCTCGCCATGGCAAGTGCAGGGAAAAAACCGGTCAATATGATTGAGTTGCCCATGCCGGGAAGGGCTTGCGTGAATCTTTTCGACGGAAAAGCATCATGATCCCACCATGGCCCGAAACCTGCTTTCCCACGTATCCGCGCGGTCCGCACAACCTGGCACCTCCGCCAGAAAGCCGCAGGAAAGGGGTCGATCGGAATGCTTGAAGACTTGAAGCCAAAAGAGGTCTTTCACTTTTTTGAAGAACTGACCCGGATCCCCAGATGTTCCGGTCATGAACAGCAGGTGAGCGACTACCTGGTCGAGTTCGCCCGGCAGCGAAACCTCGAGGTCTCTCAAGACCGGGCGCTGAACATCATCATCCGGAAACCTGGAACCCGGGGATACGAGGATTCCCCTGCGGTGATCCTTCAGGGGCACATGGACATGGTCGGCGAGCAGGCCAAGGGGTGCCGGCACGATTTTTCCAAGGATCCCCTTGCCCTGAAGATCGAGGGAGATTTCGTGCGCGCGGACGGCACCACCCTCGGCGCGGACGACGGCATCGCCGTGGCCTATGGCCTGGCCCTGCTCGACAGCGCGGACATCCCCCACCCGCCCCTGGAATTGCTGGTCACGACCAGCGAAGAGACCGGCATGGACGGGGCTCAGACCCTCAAGGCGGACCATCTCACCGGGAAGACGCTGCTGAATATCGACACAGAGGAAGAGGGCGTACTCATCGTCAGCTGCGCGGGGGGAGCCAACCTCACCTGCGCGTTCCCCACCCATTGGGAGAAGGCCTCGGGCGAGGCGCTGATCATCCACGTGTCAGGTCTGAAAGGGGGACACTCGGGCCTTGAGATCATCCAGCAGCGGGCGAACGCCATCAAGGTGCTGGGCAGGATCCTCGACGGCGCCAGAGCGGCCGGGAAGTTCAGGATCGCCGCGCTGTCCGGAGGCTCCAAAGCCAATGCGATCGCCCGGGAGGCGCAAGTGACCGTCATGGCCAAAGCGCCGGTGCTCGCGCTGATCAAGCCCATCGTGAAGCGGTTGGTCAAGGATCTGAGAGCGGAGTTTGCAGCGGTCGATCCGGATATCAAGGTGACGATGGTCGCCGGTGACAAAGTCCCCCGCCAGTTCGACGCTGGATCCACCCGGAAGCTCATCGACTTTCTGGTGATCACCCCCCACGGGGTCCAATCCATGAGCAAGGACCTGCAGAATCTCGTGGAAAGCAGCATGAACCTCGGCATCCTCGAACTGTCCGGCAAATCCGTCCACTTGACCGTGTCGGTCCGGAGTTGCGTCGGTTCGATCGGGGAGGATCTCGCCCGCCGGGTCGAGGCCCTGGCGGGCCTGGTCGAGGCCAAGTGCGTCCGATCCGGAGCGTATCCCGCCTGGCGCTATGAAGCGGATTCCAAGATCCGGGACCTGTGCCTGAAGGTCTATCAGGATTTGGCCGGCAAGGAACCGCAGATCAAGGCCATCCATGCCGGACTTGAATGCGGCCTGCTCAAGGAGAAACTGCCGCAGACGGACATGATCAGCTTCGGTCCGAACATCTACAATGCCCACACCCCGGAGGAGCACTTGAGCATCCGTTCCGTGGCGCAAACCTGGACCTTCCTGAAGGAGGTCCTCGCCAAATCCAAGTGAAGGCCAGCGACCGGCGGCAAGAATATCAACTGGCTATGGCCAGCAGATGGTTCCGGTCGATGGTCAGCATGTCGAACTCGCCACGGACCCGGTTGAGGAAGGTCTGAATGGTTTGCTTGATATCATCGTCCATTCGGCCGAAGCAGAACACGACGACTTCGACTTCCGTGCTCTGGGGGCCATTTCCTTCCTTGACCTTGTCGACTTCGATCATGGCACCGGGATATCGCTGTTCCAGCCACGCATGGTATTGCCCACGCAGACACTCGGCCACCTCCCTGGCCACTTCCCAAGGGTCATCATAGAAGTACCCTTCGGGGGCCCTCTCTTTCATGCTGGCTTCACTGATCATCTGGTTGACTGCAATGAACATTGGTTCCTTCCTCCCGGGTCGTTGCCGTCCAGGCTTGAATGGTCAGGGAACGTCCACCGGCTCCCGGGAAGGTGCCGGACAGAAGTGCCCCTTGCAATGGAATCAAAGGCCGGCACGGCAATACGGACCGCGCCAGCAATTGGCGGCGGACAAATGGATGGCGGAGCCCAGGTTCCTACCGATATGCCGAAGAAGGTTCATGCGTCCCTCGGCCCTGTTATCCATAGGCAGCTTAAGGATAACATGGATGTGCAAGGCTTGCCGGAGGGTCCATGAGCGCTGTGGTTTTGCCCGGGGGCGAACCGGTTCCCGCCCTGGGCATGGGGAGTTGGAGGATGGGGGAAACCCCGGCTCGCCGCCGGGAGGAGATCGCGACCGTGCGGCTCGGGGTCGAACTGGGGATGACCCTGATCGATACCGCCGAAATGTACGGCGAGGGCTTGACCGAGCAATTCCTGGGCGAAGCCTTGGCCGGTTTGCGCGACCGAGTGTTCCTGGTCAGCAAGGTCTATCCGCACAACGCAAGCCGCAAAGGCGTGGCGCACGCCTGCGAACAGAGCCTGCGCCGCCTCGGCACCGATCATCTCGATCTGTATCTGCTGCATTGGCGCGGGAGTGTGCCGCTGGACGAAACCGTCGCCGGCTTTGAGGACCTGCGCGCCGCCGGCAAGATCCGTCACTGGGGGGTCAGCAACTTCGACACCGACGACATGGTGGAACTGTTCACCCTGCCGGGAGGGCGCCGCTGCGCCGTCAACCAGGTGCTGTACAACCTGACCCGACGCGGTCCCGAATTCGATCTGCTGCCCTGGATGCGCCAGCACGGCATTCCGCTGATGGCGTACAGCCCGATCGAGCAGGGTCAGATCGACCCGGGAGGTCCACTGGCCGAGATTGCCGCGCTTCACCGCGTGACCCGCTGGCAGGTGGCATTGGCCTGGGTGCTGCGCCGACCCGATGCCATCGCCATCCCGAAAACCGCCAGCGTGAAGCATCTACGTGAAAATCACGCCGCCCGGACGCTCCTGTTATCAGAGAATGAACTGACAATGCTCAACGCCCAGTTTGTCCCGCCCCCCCGCAAGCGGTCGCTCGAAATGCTTTGAACCTCGCCCGGATCAACCGCCCCCCGGTTCCGGCTGCACCTTTCAGGCAATGCCAGGACCGAGACAAGATCCCCATTTTGTTCGATCATGGATGCAAGGGATGGATCGGGCAGTCCCGCCCGAGAAATCACTTTCCCGGGTGCTTGGTCCCATCGAGCTCAGCTGAGGGTGGCGAAAGCCTGCTTGGAAAAGGCCTCCAGTTCGCCGGTGCGTCCTTCGCGGATCTTCTCCGCCCAGGCCGGATCCTGCAGGAGGGCGCGCCCCACGGCCACCAGATCGAACTCATCGTTGGCCAGACGCTGGTCCAGCTCGCGCAGATCGGCGATCTCCGTCAGGGTGTCCGGCTTGGCCCGGAAGCCGCGGATGAAATCGTCGCCCTGGAGGCCCACGGAGCCCACGGTGATGGTGGGGTGGCCGGTCAACTGCTTGGTCCAACCGGCGAGATTCAGGTTCGAACCTTGGAATTCCGGCTCCCAGAACCGGCGGGTGGAGCAGTGGAAGATGTCGACTCCGGCCTCGGTGAGCGGCTTCAGGAAGCGGGCCAGTTCCTCGGCCGTCTGCGCCAGACGGGCCTCGTAGTCCTGGAGCTTCCACTGGGAGAAGCGGAAGATGATGGGGAACTCGGGCCCCACCCGCAAGCGCACGGCGCGGATCACCTCCGCGCCGAACCGGGTCCGCTGCGCCAGGTCGCCGCCATAGCCATCGGTGCGTTTGTTGGAACCGGCCCAGAAGAACTGATCGATCAGGTAGCCGTGGGCGCCGTGCAGTTCCACCGCGTCGAAGCCCAGGGCCTGGGCCTGGCCGGCGGCTTCGGCGAAGGCCTCGACGGTAGCCGCGATATCGGCCTCGGTCATGGCGGTGCCGAGGTTCTCCCCGGTGGCCGAAAGGCCCGAGGGCCCCTCCGAGGCGGCCTCGGGATGGGGCCCAGTGCCGGCCTGTCGCGCCATGCCCTGGTGCCAGAGCTGCGGAGCGATCTTGCCCCCGGCCTGGTGCACCTGCTCCACCACCCGAGCCCAGCCCGCAAGGCTCGCCGGGGCATGGAAATTGGGGATCGCCGCGTCCCCGGAAGCGCCGGGCCGATTGATGGTGGTGCCTTCGGTGATGATCAGGCCCACCCCTGCCTCCGCCCGCCGGCGATAGTAGGCGGCTACCTGGGCGCCCGGCACGCCGCCGGGGCTCATGGAGCGGGTCATGGGCGCCATCACCACCCGGTTGGCCAGGTGCAAGGCCTTGTACTGCCAGGGACGGAACAAAGGATCCTGATTCATCGTCGTTTCTCCGGAAGGAACGGGCTCATGCCCGACCGCGCTTGAAGGTCAAAGCGGCCTCCGCGACCCGCACACCCAGCCGTTGAGCGGTCTGCAGATCGCTGTCCAGCATCGCTTCGGCGCCCTGGTCGGCGTTGGCCTGGGCCATGGCCCCGGAGAAGCTGCCCAGGCGGTTCAGGTCATTCACCGAGCCCTTGGAGTTGTTGTTGCCCGGCATGATGTCCAGGCCGACCCAGAGCATGCCGTGCTGGTTGGCGAACACCATAAGCTGGATCAGGGTGTTCAGCTTGTCCCCGGACTGGGAGGCGGAGGTGGTGAAGCCGGAGGCGACTTTATCCTTCCAGGCCCGGGCCATCCAGGGCTTGGAGCTGGCGTCCATGAACTCCTTGAACTTGGCCGAAGCGCTGCCCATGTAGGTGGGGCTGCCGAAGATGATGGCCGAGGCGGTTTCCAGCTCAGCCCAGTGCGCTTCGGTGAGGGTGTCCACGGCGAACATCTTGGCCTCCGCTCCGGCCACCGAGGCGGCGCCGGCGGTCACGGCCTGAGCCTGGCGAAGCGTGTGGCCGAAGCCGCTGTGGTAGGCGATGGCGATGAGGGCCATGGTTATCTCCCGGAAGGATGAGACGGTCGGTTGTTTTACCGCCTGGTTGGTAAATTACCGTATGGTATAATATTCGTCAAGGTTATTTTCACCCCTGGAGGTTTTCTGACGAACCGTGGCCGTCCCCGTTGTTTTGACCCTGAAGAGGCGCTCGACGCGGCGATGGCCGTGTTCTGGAGCCACGGCTTCGAAGCAGCCTCCATGGCCGAGCTCAGCGCTGCCACCGGGCTGAACAAGCCAAGCCTGTACGCCGCCTTCGGCGACAAGGCCCAGTTGTTCCGCCAGGCCCTGGAGCGCTATGCCAAAACCCAGGCGGAGCCCCATCTGCGGGCCTTGGAGCGGGAATCCGACGTGCGCTTGGCCATCGCCGGCTTTCTGGCTTCCATGGCCGATGTGCTGGCCGACCCCGCGAAGCCCGGAGGCTGCTTCATCGTCAATGCCAGCGCGGCCTGCGGCACCGGCGATCTGCCCCATTCGGTGGAAACCGCGGTGCATCAGGCCCATTCCCTCACCAGCGACGCCATCCGCCGGCGGCTGGCCCGGGCCGAACGGTTGGGCCAGTTCCCTGCAGGCACCCCGCTGGACGCCCTGGCGGACTTCCTGCTCACCGTGGTGGCTGGCATGGCCGTGCGGGCCAAGGCCGGAACGCCCCGATCCGCCCTGGATCCGGTGATCGCCATGGCCCTGGGCGCCATCCCCCGCTGACGAACTGCTCCCGGGCAATCTCCAGGGATTTCCGGCTGGACGCGTCCGCAGCTAGATCCCGGTGCGCCGCCTAACGATTTGGCCGACCAGCTGGATCATTTCCTCGGGGTTTGGCTCGAGAACCAGAATCCGCTTCCATGCCAAGACAAGATCCCGATTTTGTTCGATCATGGAGGCAAGGTTTGAATCGGAGAAAGGCTCCCACAATACCTTTTCGCCGGTTCTGGCGCCCGTTTCCGGGGCGATCCCAAAATGCTAAATTCTCTTTTTATTTTCGAAAAGGTTTCACATGAATGTCACGTCTAACAACAAGTTACATTTTATAAGCAACTTGCGAGAGCTGTTGGACATGATCAAGTTCGAGCACACGGTGTTCGCCCTGCCGTTCGCGCTGCTGGGAGCCCTCGCCACGGTTCGGGGTCTGCCACCCCTGGACAAGCTGGTCTGGATCCTGGTGGCCATGGTCGCGG
>Ga0302267_10004093_pt1 | contig 16210 bp, 14 predicted proteins | sample III_Bog_E1_3_FD_194555 | JGI IMG/M metagenome (GOLD analysis project Ga0302267, IMG submission 194555) | Peat permafrost microbial communities from Stordalen Mire near Abisko, Sweden - III_Bog_E1_3 | ecosystem: Environmental > Terrestrial > Soil > Wetlands > Peat | place: Sweden: Abisko... | reverse complement strand
CGACCGCGGTTACAACTTCCTCGCCATCACCGATCACAACCAGGTCACCGATCCCGCGCGCTACCGCCTGCTCGAGCGGGCCAAGCGCTTCGTGATGATCCCCGGCGAGGAGGTGACCATGCGCGGCGCCGGCAAGCAGGTGCACGTCAACGCGCTCTGCACCACCCACACCATCGGCGCGAAGACCTTCGACACCCAGCAGGAGGCGCTGCGCTGGGCCGTCCGCGAGGTGGCGGCGCAGGGGGGCGTGGCGCTCGTCAACCACCCCAACTGGGACTGGGCGCTCACCGCGGCCGACCTGCCGGCGGCGCGCGGCGCCCAGCTCCTCGAGATCGCCAGCGGTCACCCCTACGTGCACACGCTCGGCGACGAGACCCACCTCTCGCACGAGGCCATCTGGGACGTGGCCCTCGGGTCCGGCCTGGACTTCGCCGGGGTCGCCGTCGACGACGCGCACATCTACGGCCCGCACGCCTCGGAGAAGTCGGCGCGCCCCGGCCGAGCCTGGATCCAGGTGTTCGCCCCCGAGCCGACGCAGAAGGCCATCTGCGACGCGCTCGGGCGGGGACGGCTCTACGCCTCGACCGGGGTCACCCTCAAGCGCATCGCGGTGACCGAGGACCGCTACGCGGTGTACCCGCTCGACGCCGCCGCCGAGGTCGAGTTCGTCGGCCAGGGCGGCCGCGTGCTCCAGCACGGCAAGGCCGGCGCCGACGGCGCCGCCCGCTACCAGCTCGTCGGCGGCGAGGGGTACGTGCGCGCGCGCGTCACCGCGGCCGACGGCAAGCACGCGTGGACGCAGCCCTCGCGGCTCGCCCCCTGACGCCCGTCCCGGGGGTGCCCCGCTCGGTCAGTGCACGCTCTTGCAGCAGCGGAAACCGAGGTGGTAGTTGACGTGCCAGGCCTCGGCCATGGGCTCGACGTGCCAGCGGGGATCGTAGGTGCAGTGATCGGGGTAGGTCTCGCGCCCCTTGGGCGGGCGCTCGTCGGGCTTGCGGGCCACGTCGACGTAGAAGAAGGCGCTCCCCCGGAGCTGGCTGTACCAGTGCCCATCGGGGTCGAGGCGCGCCATGATCTCGGCGACGTTGCCGTGCTGATCGAAGACGCCGAAGCGCGACCGGCAGCGCGGGTAGGCGCCGGTGGGCTCGCTGTTGGTGGAGCAGGTCTTCCACGCCGTCGACGCCGAGTCGGGGTCGCAGCCGGGGCTCCAGGTGGCGCCGGGCTTGTCGGTGTTGCAGACGTCGAGGTCCATCTCGTCGCCGTAGGCGAACTTGCTGGGCTTGCCGCCGTCGGGGTCGCCGTTGCAGGCGAGCGTCCACTCCTCCTGGGCGCAGAGGCGCTTGCCCTGGAGCTCGCAGAGGACCTTGGCCTGCACGGGGGCCACCCAGACGAAGGGCAGCTCGCAGGCTTTGTTGGGGAACTCGAAGACGTCGATGCAGGTCTTGGGCTTCTTTCCCCGCTTCCAGATGGGGACCATGTTCTCGAAGCCGCCGCAGGTGGCGCGCTGCTCCTCCGTCTGCAGGGTCACGCCTTCGAGGCCCTTGAGGCACGCTTCCCTGGAGATGGTGTGCCGGGCCAGGGCCTTGTTCCCCTGGTTGATCAGCGAGGGCCGGGTGGTGCCGAAGCTCTTCTGCAGGAAGCCGTCGGCGTTGCTGTCCCTCTTCGGCGGTCGGTGGATGCTGAAGAGGGCGAGCAGCTCCTCCTTGGTCTCGCGGTGGAGCGCCATCGGGTCGCCGCCGACGCCGCCCTCGACGCCGCCGTCCGCGGGGAGGGGCGCGTCGGCGCTGGTTGTCGGCGCGCTCACGCTCGTGGAGGCCGCCGCGGACGCGGACGCGCGCGATCCCGACCGCTCCCCGGCGGTGGAGCAGGCGGCGAGGACGAGCGGCACGAGCAGGGCCGGGAGCGGCGGGCGAGACACGGCGCGCCATCCTAGTGCGACGCCCGCGGCGATCCAGTGCCGCGCCGCCCCAGGGGCTCTCTTGCCCACCGCGCGACCGTCATGGTAACGGGCTGGCAAGCTGCTCACTTCTCGCGAAAGGCGACCGATTCGAATGCGCTCTCTTCCGGTTTGCACCAGGGCCTGCCTCGCCGGAGCGTTGACGATCGCCAGCCTGGCCTCCGCGACCCCCGCGCTCGCCCAGCAGGTGTCGCAGGTCGCGCTCGACCGGTTCGATCCCGCGCCGGCCGGCGACCGCATGTTCGGCGTCGAGTCGCCCTTCGCCGCCGGCAACGGAGTGCCGCACGTCGCCCTCCTCATGGACTACGCGCACAACCCCTACGTCCTCTACCACGGGCCCGGGCTGACCAACGTCGGCGCGGTGGTGAGCGACCAGGCGTTCGTCCACCTGAACATGTCGGTCGCGATCCTCAACCGGCTCACGGTCAACTTCGACGTGCCGGCCGCCGTGCTCCAGGACGGCAGCGATCCGACCACGACCACGACGCCGGCCACGAGCTACACCTCTCCGCACGACACCGTCTTCGGCGACATGCGCCTCGGGGCGCGCGTCACCCTGTTCGGGGAGTACGACGACCCGTTCCAGCTCGCGGTGAGCGGCTACCTGTGGGTCCCGACCGGCGCGACCAACGCCTACGTGAGCGACGGCTCGGTGCGGGGCATGCCGTCGGTGGTCCTCGGTGGGCACCTCCCGGTCCTCAACTGGGCGTTCACCACCGGGTTCCAGCTCCGGCCGCACCAGATCATCGACACCAACATCACCTCGGGCGACAGCATGGTCTTCGGGGGCGGCGTCGGCTTCCTCTTCGCCGACGGCAGGGCGCAGATCGGACCGGAGGCGAAGGGGTCCTTCGTCCTGTCGGACCTGAGCCACCGCAGCATCAACAGCGAGGTGCTCCTCGACGGGCGCTACCGCATCGCGGACGACTTCGAGCTCGGCCTGGGCGCCGGCCCCGGCCTCAGCTCGGGCTTCGGCACCCCCGACGTGCGCGTCGTCGCCATGCTCGCCTTCACCCCGCAGGTGAAGCCGCCGCCGCCTCCCGATCGCGACGGCGACGGCGTCCCCGACGCGGAGGACGCCTGCCCCGACATCGCCGCGCCGCGCGCCGCCAACCCCGCCAAGCCGGGCTGCCCGGCGCCTCCCGATCGCGACGCCGACGGCATCCCCGACGACGTCGACGCCTGTCCCGACGTGGCCGGCGTGGCCTCGACCGATCCCAGCCGCAACGGCTGCCCGATGGACCGCGACAACGACGGCATCCCCGACACCAAGGACGCCTGCCCCGACCAGGCCGGCCCCCCCAGCGCCGATCCCGCCAAGAACGGCTGCCCGCTGCCCAAGGACTCCGACGGCGACGGCATCCCCGACAAGGACGACGCCTGCCCGTACCTCGCGGGCATCAAGTCGACCGATCCCGCCAAGAACGGCTGTCCCGGGGACCGCGACGGCGACGGCATCCGCGACGACCTCGACGCCTGCCCGGACGTGCCCGGCGTCCCCTCCAAGGACCCGAAGAAGAACGGCTGCCCCCGCGCCCAGGTGACCAACGGGGAGATCAGCATCCTCGAGCAGGTCGAGTTCGCCACCGGCACCGCCCAGATCCAGCCCAGCAGCGACGCGCTGCTCGAGGACGTCGCCGGCATCTTCAAGAAGTTCACCGACATCACCCGCGTCGAGGTGCAGGGCCACACCGACGACCAGGGGAACAAGGGCTTCAACCGCACCCTCTCCCAGCAGCGCGCCGACGCGGTGAAGAAGGCGCTGGTCGCCCGCGGCATCGACGCCAAGCGGCTGCTCACCAAGGGCTACGGCTCCACCAAGCCCATCGCCGACAACGGAAGCGACGAGGGGCGCGCCAAGAACCGCCGGGTCCAGTTCGTGATCCTCCAGCGCGTCGACCCCAAGACCGCGGTCGCGCCCCAGCCGCCGGTGCGGAAGCCGGCCGCCCCCCAGCCCCCCGCCCCGAAGAAGAAGTGAGCACGGCCATGAACCGCGAGCTCATCAAGAGAGGTATTTCCGTGACTCGACTCTCCCGCACCACCGCGCTCGGCATCGCCGCGACGTCGCTGCTCGTGCCCGCCCTCGCCACCGCCCAGACCCCGGCGCCCGGTGCCGCGACCCCCATCTCGGGCGTCACGCCGGTGTACGTCGACAAGGCCGAGTTCAAGCCCGACAGCCGCCCCCAGGGCTGGGGCTCCCGGGCCAACATCGGCCTCACCGTCGCGTTCGCCAACAACAGCGGCGTGGTCGGTCAGGCCGACGGCACCTCGTTCTCGTTCGGCATGAAGGCCGACGGCGGCCTCGACTACAACCGCGAGCGGCACGAGTGGCGCAACACGATCGGGCTGGGCGCGTCGATCACCCGGACGCCGCTGGTGAGCGACTTCGTCAAGACCAGCGACAACCTCAACTTCGACTCGATCTACCTCTTCCACGCGCTCCCCTGGTTCGGCCCCTTCGTGCTGGGCTCGATCAATACGGCCATGTTCCGCGGCACCGACGTGGAGGCCACCGCGGTGAACTACGTGGTCACCCGCGCCGACGGCACGCCCGGCCCGGTCACCAACGCCACCCACCTCAGCCTGTCGGACCCGTTCCGCCCGCTGACGCTGAAGGAGTCCGCCGGGCTCTTCGCGCAGGCGTACCAGTCGGTCCCTGCGACCGTCGAGATCCGCCTCGGCGCCGGCGCCCAGGAGGTGCTCGCCGACGGCCAGCTCAGCGTCACCGGCACCAAGGTGATGACCGGATCCCCGACCGAGGTCGACCTCCAGGCGCTCTCCAACTCCAACCAGCTCGGCCCCGAGCTGGCGGCCTCGATCTGGGGCACCTTCGTGGAGAAGACCATCACCTACCGCGTCAACGCCGACGTGATGACCCCCGCGGTCCACACTGCGCTGCTGGCCACCGACACGCGCGGCCCCGTCGCCCTCACCAACGTGCAGGTCGACGGCAAGGTCTCGTTCCACTTCGTCTCGTGGGCCTCGCTCGACTACCAGATCCGCGCCATCCGCCAGCCGCAGGTCGTCGACGCGCTCCAGCTGCAGAACACCCTGCTGCTCACCTTCGGCCTCTCCTACGGCGGCAAGCCCCCGGTGCCCCCGCCCTGTACGCCGTGCACGGTCCCGCCCCCTCCGCCGCCCCCGCCCAGCACGCCGCCGCCGGCCCCGCCCCCCGCCATGTGACGCGCGGCCACCTCGCGCGAGGTGGCCCTGCTGGCTCAATCGTCAGCGCTGCGCTTGGCATCGCCGGCGCTGCGCTTGGCGTCGTCAGCAGTGCGCTCTGGACCGTCAGCGCTTGCCGACCCGAGCGGTCGCCTTTGCGTTGCAGCGGTCATCCATGGCGCGCCGCTTGCGCGATCAGGACGCGCGCGACGTCAGGGCGCGCAGGGACAGCAGTAGAACAGGGCGTTGGACGGCGTAGGGATGGGGATGATCGTGCACCCGAGCGAGGGATCCGGGGCCGGCACGCTCCCCGCGCCGCGGCAGGAGAGCTCGTAGTCCGAGGCGCCGCAGAGGGGCTTGCAGCTCTCGGAGCCGTCAGCCGCCTGCTGGCAGATCTGCGCGGGCGCGCTCGGGAGGCAGCCGGCATAGCCAGAGCTGCCTCCGTCGGTGGCGGTATCGGCGGCGGCGGGCCAGGTACACGCCATGCCGTCCACAGAGGCGCTGCTCCCCGAGGTGGTCGAGGTGCAGCCCAGAGCGGCGAGAGCGACGGCGGTCAGCGGCCCGAAGAAGTTTCCCATGCCGGAATCCCCATGCACTGGCCGTGCCCGCGCCCTCGCTTCGCGCTCAGTAGGTGCCCCCGTCCATCTCGCACGCGACCGCGCCACCACGACTGTGCGGGGTCGGCGTGCACCCGGCGTCCGCCCCGTCCGCGGAGGGGAGCTCGTACTCGTGGCCGTCCGGGTACGACGAGCTCATCACCGCCCGCGGCGCCCGCGGATCCTCGCTCGCGGTCTCGTGCGCGGGGGCGCGCGGAGGGGGCGTGCCCTCGCCATGGACGCACAGGCCGGAGGCGCGGTTGCAGTGGGTGCCGGCGATGCACTCGGCGAGGCAGCCGCCCGCGGCCCGGCTGGCGACCGCGCCCGCGGCTCCCATGCCCACGGCGGCGGCGGCGTAGCGCCCCCCCGCATAGGCGCCGGAGCTGGCGCACGCGGCCGCGCAGGTGAGGACGGTGAGACCGAGGGTGGCGACGAGGAGGCGGGCAAGCATCGCGCGAGAAGGTATCCCCCGTCGGGGCGGGCGCCGCTACCCGTTCCGGTGGGTCACGTAGCCCACGAAGAAGGGCCCCATCTTGGCGATGTACTCCGAGGTCTGCCTGGTCTTGCGCATGGTCTGCACCAGGTGGCTGAGGGGGTGCAGCTCGCGGCCGACAAGGCCGATGACGAACTCGTTGTCGCTGGCGTCGAGGCCGTGGCAGGCGAGCCGGATGTCGTGCGCCAGCTCCTGCTGGCCGTAGGCCATGCCGATGGTGGCGTGCTCGCGGAGGATGCCCCCCTGCTCTTGGGGCTCGAGCCGGGCGAAGGCGCCGGTGCGGCGGAGGGGGTACCAGACGTGCCAGGGCTGCGTCTCGTCCAGCACGTTGTCGATGGGGCGGCGGAGCAGGACGTGGGCCAGGTCGGGCTCGTGTCCGGTGCTGTAGGTGCGGCCGATCATGCCGAACTCGGGGCGCATCTTCACCCCCGCGAGCGCGGGCAGGGAGAAGAGCGGGCGGACGGCGCGGACGAAGTGGGCCGGGTCGTCGCTCCAGGTGAGGAGGCCGATGCCCCGCGGCTGCATGGTGTCGGCGTAGACGACGCCGGGGATGCGGTGGGCGCGGAGCAGCGCGTCCAGGGCCGCGCCGGTCTGCGCGGCGTCGCCGCCCTCGGGCACGTCGAAGACCAGGAGCGCCATGAAGAGGCGCCGGTTCATGGCCTGGCGCTCACCGTCCTTCTTGCCGCCGTACTCGTTGACGTCGATGGCGGGCAGGCCGGGCTGCTTGGTCTCGGGGGCGGGAGGGTTCGCGGGGGGGGTGGTCATGATGAGGGCGCGCATTCTGCCGCGGGCGGGGCCGAGAGGACAGGGGAGAGCGCGTCCAGAGGCGATCCTCCCCACCGAGCGCCGCCCTCAGGCAGGGCCATCGTCGAGCAAGGCCTGCACCGCGCCGGCCACCTTGCGGTGGAGCGCGAGCATGCCGGCGCGGTCTTCGGGGTCGAGGGGGCCGTCGGCGCAGGGGTCGATGGGCTCGCCGACGAGCTGGGTGATCTTCACCGGAAAGGGCGGTGACAGCGGGAAGAAGCCCCACAGCCCGACGCCGAGCCAGAGCGGCAACCGCCCCGGCGCGCCCAGGCGCTTGCCCAGCGCGTAGCCGTCGTTGAGCCCGACGTAGCCGTCGTCCACGCCGCGCGCCGCGATGGGGATGATCGGCAAGCGATGCTTGAGCGCCATCCGCAGGTAGCCGGTGCGCTCGCCCCAGTCGACCTGGTACTTGTGGCGGAAGCTCCGGCAGCCCTCGCGCGTCCCGCCGGGCTGCACCAGCACGTGCTCGCCGCGCGCCACCGCCCGCTCGACGGCCTCGCCGTCGCCGGTGACGAAGCCGAGGCTCGACGAGACCCAGCGCATCACCGGCTCGCGATCCACGGCGCCGTGGACGACCCCGTGGGGCAGGTAACCCAGGCGCTCGTGGAGGGTGACGGTGAGCATGCAGAGGTCGTACGCGATCGGCTTGCCGTGGTAGCCGACGAGCAGACAGGGGTCGCGGCGGAGCAGGCGCTCGAGGCCGACGACCTCGTAGCGGTGGTAGCGCCGCATGGCACCGAAGAGGGCGAGCCAGCTATCGAGGGGGAGATTCACGAGGTGCCCGGACATTAGAGTCGACAGCGCGCCGCGTCACCCATTCCTCGACGGATTCTCCCTGAAGCGTTAGGGTGGGTCCTTACCGATGCTCCCTACCTTCGAGCCCGCCGCGAGGAGCGCATGATCGCCAACGGACCTCCGATCGAGCCCTGGGCCGTGGTGCTCGGTGCCTCCGCCGGGACAGGCGCGGCCATCGCCCGCGGCGTCGCCGAGGACCCTGGTCTCCACGTCTTCGGCGCCCACCGTGGTCGCCATCCGGAGCTGGCTGACGCGCTCCAGGCGGAAATACTCCGCACCGGGCGGCGCTTCGTGCCCTTCCTCGGTGACGCGGGCACGGTCGAGGGCGTCGCCGCGGGCGCCGACGCGCTGCTCGCGGCGGCCGGCCCGCGCTCGGTGCGGTTCTTCGTCCACTCGATCGCCAACGCGTCGGTCGGGCGGCTGGCGTCAGGCGCCGAGGACCAGCTGGCCGTGTACCAGTTCCACAAGACCTTCGACTCGATGGCGCACTCCTTCGTCTGGTGGGTGCAGGCGATGCTGGCGCGGGACCTCCTCGCCGACGGTGCGCGCCTGCTCGCCCTCACCAATCCCCTTCACGAGTCGCTGTTGCGGCAGTGCGGCCTGGTGGTCGCGTCCAAGGCTGCCCTCGAGATGTACGTGCGCCACCTCGCGTTCGAGCTGGGCCCGCGCGGCTACCGGGTCAACATGCTCAAGTTCCCCACCGTGATGACGACGGCGGTGGAGAAGGTCTACAGCCCCGAGTCGCTGGCCCGCCTGGATGCGACGCACCGGCGGATGATCCCCGCCGGGCGCATGTGCACCGTGGACGAGGTGGCCCGCTTCGTCAGCCTGCTCCTGGACGATCGGGCCGAGTGGTTCAACGGCGCCACCATCGACTTCACCGGCGGCATGACCCAGAGCCTGCTCGACCTGCTCCTGGTCGACGACGCTCCGTGAGCGCCAAGGGCCCCCGCGGTCCCGACGAGGGCGCGCTCGGTGCCCTGGCCGTGCTCCGCGGGCTCGCGCAGGCACCCCTGCTCGGCGCGCTGGGCTACCAGCTCCGACGTCGGCAGTGGGACCCGCGTGACCTCGATCTCGACCTGAGCGATCGCGTCTGCCTCGTCACCGGCGCGAGCTCGGGCATCGGCCTCGCCGTCGCCCGCAAGCTGGCGACGCAGCGCGCGACCGTGGTGCTGGTGTGCCGTGACGCGGCCCGCGGCGCGGCCGCGGTGAGCGAGGTGACGGCCGCGGCGGGCCACGGTCGAGTCCACCTGGAGCTCGCCGATCTCTCGTGCCGCGAGGCCGTGCGCGCGCTGGCGGCGCGCACAGCCGACCGTTTTCCTCGCCTCCACGTCCTCGTCAACAACGTCGCCGCGACCTTCCTCGAGCGCCAGCTCACCCCCGAGGGCCTGGAGCGGACGTTCGCCACCAACGTGCTCGGCGGCTATCACCTCACGCGTCTCCTCTTGCCGCGCCTGCTCGCCGCAGCACCCTCCCGCATCGTGCACGTCGGGTCGGCGGTGCAGTACCTCCACCGGCTCGACGTGGACGCGCTGGTATCCCCTCCGCAGCGCTACGTGGGCGAGATCGTCTACGGCCACAGCAAGCGCGCGGTGGCCGCGCTGAACCACCTCTGGGTCGACCAGCTCGAGGGCACCGAGGTGAGCTCGACCTGCGGGCAGCCCGGGCTGGTCGCGACGCCGGGGGTGGCGCAGACGTTCCCGCGGTATCACCGGGCGATCGGCCGGCTGCTCCGTGACCCCGACCAGGGCGCGGACACGGTCGTCTGGCTGGCGGCGTCGCCCGAGGCCGCCCGCTCCTCGGCCGATCTGTGGTTCGACCGCGAGCGCCATCCCGAGCACCTCTTCCGCTGGACGCGCACCGAGCCCGACGAGCCCAAGCGCCTCTGGGCTCGCTGCGCGGCTCTCTGCGACCTGCCCGAGAGCCTCTCCACCCTCGTCCCGGCTACGCGATCACGGTAGCGCCTCGCCCCCGCCTCCGGGGCTCTGCCGCGCCGGCTCGGGCATGGCGGGCATGTGGAAGGTGAGGCAATAGTAGAAGCGTGAGCCCTGCTCGTCGACGATGCCTTCGGCGCCCGCCGGCAGGAGAGCGCGCGGGCTCTTCGAGTCGGGCTCGTAGAAGGTGATCGCCCAGAAAGCCGCGCGGTGGAGCAGACTGTGCGACCGGCCGCGATCGAGCTGCTCGTCGACGACCACGATCGGAGTACCGGGCACGGCGACGCGGGCCATCTCGGCGAGCGCCTTGCGCGCGTCGCGGTAGCCGCCGATGCCGCCGACGTGGAACACCCGGTCGAAGCTCCCGTCCGGGAAGGGCAGCGCGTGGGCGTCCGCCATGAGCAGGCGAACGCCCTCGTAGCGGCCCTTGCGGACTGCCTTCTCGCACTCGCGGAGCATCCCGATGCTCAGATCGACGCCCCAGATCTCCGCCTCCCGCCCGGCCAGATCCCGGCGGATGAGCGGCAGGTTGGCGCCGCCGCCGATGCCGGTCTCGAGGATGCGGAGCGGCCGACCCGGAGGCGGCTCCGCGGAGGCCAGATCGATCCGGCGCATGTACACGTCCCGCCCAGCGCTCTCGCTGATCCCTTGCAGCACCGGGGTGAGCAGCGTGGTGAGCGGGTCGTGCAGGCTGGGGAGCCCGTCGTAGATGGTCCGGAGCAGCCGGTCCTTGCCGCGCACCAGCTCCTCCTCGTAGAGGCGCGGCGTGCCCGCGACGACCGGCCAGCGCGCCGAGCAGCCGCCGCAGCGCAGGAGCCCATCGCGCAGCGCGCCGCGTGGCTCCACCCCCTCCCAGAGCAGGGTGCCACGGCAAGAAGGGCAGGCCAGGCGCGGGACGTCATCACTATGGAGGGACATTCGATACCTCGTCGTCGGTGGACTCGTCGGGGGTGAGCACGCCTCAGCCGCCGACCCGATAGAGGACGGCGCCGTAGGAGACCCCACCGCCGACCCCGGCCATCAGGATGCGATCGCCGGGGCGCACCCGGCCGGTCCGGAAGAGCCGGTCGAGGGCCACCGGGATCGACGCCGACGCGACGCTCCCGATCGTGTCGACCACCACCATCACCCGCGCCGGGTCGACGCCGAGCTGCTCGATGAAGAGCTTCACCATCACGCCGTTGGGCTGGTGGGGGAGCACCCACTCGATCTCGGAGAGCCGCACGCGCGCCTCCGCGAGCACGTGCTCGATGGCGGTCCGCAGCGCGCCGAAGGCGATCGCGAAGAGCTCCGCGCTCGGCTTGCGGAACTGGGCGTGCTCGCGCTTGCCGGTGAGCGAGGGCTCCTCGCCGAACACGTCGGCCGGGAGCGTCCCGTCGTTGCCGTAGAACGCGGCGAGCACGCCCTCGCCGGGGCGGGCCGCGCCGACGATGGCCGCGCCGATCGCGTCGCCGAACACCAGGTAGGGTCGGTGATCGCTGAGCTGGATCCCGCGCGAGTTGAGCTCGCCCGACACGACGCCGATCGGCCCGAGGCCGGTGGCCACCGAGCGCGCGGCGAGGTCGAACGCGGTCAGGAACCCCATGCAAGCGTTCTGCACGTCGAACGCATCGCAGGAGCCGGAGAGCCCGAGCCCGGCCGCCACGCCGTTGGCGGTCGCCGGGAAGGTCAGATCGGGGGAGCCCGAGGTCACGAAGATGATGCGGCGCAACGCGGTCGCCGGTATCCCCGCCACGTCGAGCGCGGCACGGAGCGCCTCGGCCGCGAGCGGCGCCACCCTGGTGCCGGGCTCCGCCCAGTGACGGGTCTTGATCCCGGTCTTCTTCTCCCACTCGGCCGGATCGCGGTGGACGGGCAAGGCCGCGGCGATCTCGGCGGTGGTGCGCGGCGGCCCCGGGAGCAGCGAGGCCGTACCGAGGATCCGTGCCGGGAGCATGACTTCTGCGCTCATTTCAAACCTTTCTGCGGGAATGCCGGGCTCACCGGCGGGGACGCGAGAGATCTCGGAACGCCGCCGCCGACGCCTCGACCGCGGCGCGGAAGCGGGCATCCCGGGTCCTGACCTGATCGACGATCCGCGCCGAGGCGGAGTAGCCGAAGGTGGAGAGCAGAGGTGCGGACGCGGGCTCGGCCGAGTAGACGATCCGGCGCGCGGTCGGCGCGTGCTCGCCGGCGAGATGGAGCATGAGCTCGAAGGAGACGGCGAAATCGCGGAGCCTCGACAGCGGACCCCACCCTCCCGCGTTCGCTCGCGGCCCCAGCCCCGCCGGCAGGGGGTTGGTGGCGATGACCAGATCGGCGCCCATCGCTTCGACGAGCGCGATGGGCACGTTGTCGCTGACCGCACCGTCGACGTAGATGGCGTCGCGCGTGGTCGTCGTCGCGAAGAGACCCGGCGCCGATCCGCTCGCCCGGACGCCGAACCCGATGGTCCCGCCACGGATCACCTCGGCCCGGAGGAGGCTCAGGTTGGTCGCCACCGGGAGGAACGGGATCTCGAGCGCCGAGAGCGACGCGAACCCGAGCTCGGCGTTGACCGCGTGCTCCACGGCGACCGACGAGAGCGCCATCAGCGGCATCCCCCTCTCCAGCACGGGGCCGTTCTCGATGATCCGCTGGACTCCTTCGACTCCCGCCGCGCAGTAGTAGGCGGCGATGAGCGCTCCGGAGCTGGCGCCGGCGACGAGGTCGACGGGGACCCCGCGCTCGCAGAGCTCGAGGATCAAGGCGGCGCTGGCGTACCCCCAGGCGCCGCTGCCGCCGAGGGCGAGCCCCACGCGCCGCCGCGTGAGGGCGCGCGCCCAGCGCCCGAACGTCTGCCGCGCCGTGGAGGGCAACGCGTGGAAGGAGGGCTCCCGCATCGACTCGAGGGCGGGGAAGTCGAGCCGAATGCGGCACCACGCCGGCGTCGGGCGCGCCTCCGGGTACGGAGCGCCCCAGCCTTCTGGCGACGTCGTCCGGGGCGGGACCATCATGCGACGCAGCACGTCGGCGAGCCGGACGCGATCGGTCGAGAGCTTCGGCGCGCTGTCCTCCGCCAGCACCACGGTGCGCAGGACAGCGCAGCCTGGAGGCGCGGGCGGCAGGGGCCCGTCGTCCTCCCGCGTCAAATGGATGAGCTGCGTGACCCGCGGCTCCACCCGAGCCGCGGCAGCGGGGTCGAGGCGCGACGCGTCGAGGAAGACGTACTGCGATCCGGCGGCGATGCTCCGCGCGATCTCGGCCTCGAGGATCGCGTGCGCGCGCCCGTCGCCCGGTGTCTCCAGCCACACGTGCCGCACCTCGCCGGCGATCTCCCGGCGTGCCGCCCGCGGCTCGCCGTCCGGCCGCGCGAGGTGCAGGACGGCCGCGGCCTCACCGAACAGGGCCGAGACGGCGTCGGCCAGGAGGGTCGAGAGCCGCGCGATCGGCGCGTCGAGCCCTGGCTCGGCCCGCACCAGCACGATCGTGCAAAGCTCCGCCCGGGCGAGCGGGGACTCGGTCGCGCGGTCTGTGCTCGTGAGGGTCATGCGGGCTCGACCAGCACGTCCGACGACGAGGGGCCTTCGCTCCGTGTCGGGAGGGGCTGAACGATCAGGGGCAGGCGCTCGAAGCCGCGGAGCAGGGGGTTCTGCTGATGGACGGCCTTGCTCCGAGGGTCGAGGGCGAAGCCCCTCGTCCGGTGGAGGAGGGCCTCCACGAGCACCCGCGCCTCGAGGCGCGCGAGCTGCGCACCGAGGCAGAAGTGGATGCCGTGGCCGAACGCCAGGTGCCGGTTGGGCGGGCGCAGGATGTCGAAGCGGTCCGGATCGGGGAACACCTCCGCGTCCCGGTTCGCCGAGGCATAGAGCACCAGCACCTTGCTGTCCGCCGGGATGGCGACCCCGCGGAGCTCCAGGTCACGGGTGGTCGTGCGGAAGAGGCCCTGGACCGGCGAGTCCCAGCGCAAGACCTCCTCGATCGCGCCGGGGACGAGCGCGGGATCCCGGCGCAGCGCCTCGGCCTGGTCGGGGTGCCCGGCCAGCGCGGCGACCGCGTTGCCTATGAGGTTGGTCGTCGTCTCGTTCCCCGCGGCGAGGAGCAAGAGAGCAAAGTTGAGGACCTCGCTGGTGCTCAGGGCCCCCTCGTCGCTCGCCGTGCACAGCACGCTGAGGAGATCGCCGCGGGGCGCGCGACGCCGCTCCTCGACCGCGGGCAAGAGGAACGCCTTGAACTCGCGCCAGCTCGTCATGTAGCGCTCGAACCCGGCGAGGGTCACCCGCCCGCCGAGCTGCTCGAAGGTGGCGTCCGACCAGCGCCGGATGTCGTCGCAGCGATCCGTCTCGACACCGAGGATCTCGGCGATGGCCACGAGCGGGAGCGGGAGCGCGGCGGTGCTCACCAGCTCGCAGGCGCCGCGGGCGATCACCTCGTCGAGCAGCCGATCGGCGATGCGGCGGATCCTCGGCTCCACCTGCGCGATCATGCGCGGCGTGAACGCCTTGCCGACGATGGACCGCAGCCGGGTGTGCTGGGGCGGGTCGCACGTCAGCATCATGGGCACCCCGGGGATCTTGTCGGGTCCGACGCTCTGCGCGGACGAGAAGTCGAGGGGGTTGGAGAGCACCTCGACCGCTTCGGCGAAGCGGCTCACCACCCAGAAGTCGTCGCACCGTGAAACGGGCGCCTCCGCCCGCAAGCGCGCGTAGTGCGGGTAGGGGTTCGACCTGACCTCCGGCGAAAAAAGATCGAAGCTCATGAGGCTCCCGAGCGGCAAAGGTAGGGTGGACATGAGCAATGCTGGGCGCCCACCTCGCCCCCGCCGGGAGCCGAAGCTCGCAGCGTGTTCCGTCCTACATCCATGGACGACGCACTGCGTAGGCTAGCATCCAGATCCGTCCGATTGCTACCCAGGCGGGGACAAATCAGGCGTGGACATTGTAGACGGCACGCGTAGGCTGGTACGGTGCGTCATAGGCGTCTCGGCGCCGGGGGGGCGCTCGATGATCCCTGTTCGTATTCTCGGGACGGCAAGCGCATTGCCAGGCCGGGCGGTGTCCACGGCGGAGGTGGCGGCGGCCTGCGTGCCTCCCCGCGACGCCAAGAGGCTCGAGGCCAGCACGGGCATCTCGGAGCGTCACTGGGTCGACCCCGACACGTTCGCGGCCGACCTTGGCGTCGAGGTGTTGCGTCGGGCCATCCTCGACGCTGGCATCGAGACCGAGTCGCTGGAGCGCATCATCTTCGTGAGCTCGGCGGGCGGCGACTGGCTCGTACCGGCCACCGCGACGGCCATCATCGGGGCGCTCGGGTTGAACGGTCGCTGCGACGGCTTCGACCTCCAACGCCTGCCCCGGGTTCCTCTCGGCGTTCGACGTGGGAGCTCGCTGTGTCGCCACCGGCATGGGCAACGTCGCGATCGTCGTCGTCGAGCTGAAGCGGCACTCGCTGAGCCCCACCGACTACCGGACCTACGCCATCTTCGGAGACGCGACCGCGGCGGTCATCCTCGGCGCCGCGCGCCCGGGCGAGGGCGTCCGCGCCATCACCCTGGCCAACGACCAGGCCGACGGTCCGACGGCGCGCATCGCCCACCCCCATCGCACCGGAAAGTTCGAGGTCGGCAGCTTCTCGACGACGGCGCAACAGATGGGATTGATGGCGGTCGAGGCGCTGGTGCGCGCCGTGCGAACCGTGCTCGCGCGCGCCGAGGTCTCGCTCGACGAGGTCGAGCACCTCGTCCTGCATCAGCCGAACGGCCCCATGCTCATGGGCTTCGTCGGCGCCCTCGGGATCGATCCGCTCCGGATCACCCCGATCGTCCAGCGCACGGGCAGCATCGGGGCCGCGTCCGTGAGCATGGGGCTCGACCTCCTGTGGCACGGCGGCAAGGTGCGCCCCGGGGATCGCATCCTCATCGCCTCGGTCGGGAGCCCGCTCGTGAGCGGTGCCCTGCTCTATCAGGTCGCACCCTGAGGGTGACTCCGGTCGCGGGACGCTCTCGGGCGTCCCGCAGGTTGACCGGTCACCCGAGCGCGTCCTCCCCTGCTGCCTCCTCGCCGAGCAACGCCAGCGCTGCGGCCTCGTCCTCGGCGGCGAGCCTGCGATCGCTCTCGGCCCGCCGCGCCTCCTCCGCCCGGAGGATGGCGCCGCAGCGGCGCCCCGCGGCCCGCAGGAGCACCAGGCCGAGCGTGGCCCACCCCGCCATCGCCGCGACGCCCGCGCCGAGCTGGAGGTCGCCGGCGGCGCTGGAGACGGTCCCCAGCATCGCGAACACGTAGAACGGCGAGGGCGCCGCGAGCATCAACACGTCGTGGTCGAGGCCGCGCTCGCGCATCACGCCGGCCACCAGGGCGACCACCCACGGCGCGACCGAGACGCCGAAGATCACCGCGAGGAGGAGCACCCGCGCCACCAGCGGCGACGAGGCCCCGGCCCGCAGGAAGGCGCCCAGGCCGACGACGAAGACGTAGAAGGCCAGCGCATAGGCGGCGTAGAGGAGCACCGAAAC
>Ga0302267_10004091_pt1 | contig 16217 bp, 10 predicted proteins | sample III_Bog_E1_3_FD_194555 | JGI IMG/M metagenome (GOLD analysis project Ga0302267, IMG submission 194555) | Peat permafrost microbial communities from Stordalen Mire near Abisko, Sweden - III_Bog_E1_3 | ecosystem: Environmental > Terrestrial > Soil > Wetlands > Peat | place: Sweden: Abisko... | reverse complement strand
TGTCGCCATCCACCGAGATGCGGTTGAAGCTGACCTCGATGGCCTTGCGCAGGTAGCCGTCCAGAATCGACGGCTCGACGGCGGCGTCGGTCAAGATATAGACCAGCATCGTCGCGTGCGGCACTAATTGCGGGTGAATCATTCCCGCGCCCTTGCACAGGGCCGCGATTTTGACTCCCTTTCCGGCGATTTCCAGCCGCGCGAAGGCGGTCTTCTCCACCGTATCCGTGGTCATGATGGCCTGAGCGACGGCCTGGAATTGTTCATATTCGGCGCTCAATCCGGCAGCCAGGCCGGGAAGCGCGGCGATGAGCTTTTCGGCCGGCAGCGGCACACCGATGACGCCGGTGGATGAGGGAAAGACCTCATCCGGCGGACAATCAAAGAGTCGGGCGGCTGCCTCGCAAGTGGCGCGGGCCGCGTCCAGACCGGCACGGCCGGCGGCGCAGTTGGCGTTGCCGGCGTTGATGGCGACTACGCGCACCTTGCCTCCGGTTGCCCGCAGGTGCTCTTTGCCAATAATCAGCGGGGCAGCGGTGACGCGGTTGGCGGTGAAGGCAGCCGCGGCGCTGGCTGACAAGTCGGCCACGATAAGGGCAAAGTCGGTACGGCCGCTCGCTTTGAGGCCCGTCTTGGCAGCGCCAAAGCGAAAGCCTTTGGGAATTACAAATTTAGATGTTCCGGAAGTCTCGGTCATGGGAACCAATCCATTTAATCTAACAGGTGAGAAGAGTTTGATGACCGCGAACCGGAACGAAGAAGCGGAGATTGCTGGCGAGGCGCAGTTTCTTGATCTGCGCCATGTGAATGTCGCGCGCGGCGACACGGTTGTGTTGCACGACGTGAATCTGACGATTCGCGCCGGGGAGCACGTGGCGATTCTGGGGCCAAATGGCTGCGGCAAGTCCACGCTGATCCTGGCCATGACCTGCCAGCTCTATCCGATCGTCGAGCCGGGTATGTCGGTGCGCATCTTCGGCCGCGAGCGCTGGGACCTGACGGAGTTGCGCAAGCATTTCGGCGTAGTGGCTGCGGGACTTGTGGGGGAACTGCCGGGCGAGCGCACCGCCGTCACCACGGGCCTCGATGCGGTGATCGCGGGGTTCTTTTCGGCCTCGACGCTGTGGCCCAATCTGCATGTGACCGGCGAGATGCGCGAGCGGGCCATGGAATCCTTGGTCCGAATGGAAGCCTTGCACCTGGCCGAACGACAGGTGGGAGAGATGTCTGCCGGGGAGAGGCGGCGCATTCTGATTGCGCGGGCGCTGGTGCACCGGCCGCGGCAACTGCTGCTGGATGAGCCATCGAACGCGCTCGACCTGGCTGCGCAACGGGAGCTGCGCGAAACCCTGCGGGGACTCGCTCTCGAGGGCACAGGCTTGGTGCTGGTAACCCACCACCTGGGCGACATTCTGCCGGAGATCGACCGCGTGATTCTGATGCGAGACGGAAGGATTGTGGGCGACGGAACGCGGGAAGAGCTCTTGACGGAAGCGAGGCTGAGCGAGCTGTTCAACGTGCCGGTGCGCATCGGCCGGGACGAAGAATGGCTCCATAGCTGGTGACGAGAGGGAGCCGGGGAATAGTCGCTGGTGCGGCATCGCCGGGTTCGAACGATAGCAAGAAACGGTCATGTCTCCGTGGCTGTTTCTCGCTGCAGAACAGATCGAATGCGATCTCTAAATCGCGCTGGAAGTGATGTGTCTTCGAAACAGCACAAATGCCAGGCCGAGAAGCCCAGTGCTCAGCAACAACAGGGAAGATGGTTCCGGGGCCATGATGGGCTGGCTTAGATTCGTGCTATTGACATAATTGCCGCTGTCAGTCCATTGGTACCCACTTCCAACGCCGTAAACGTTGATGATGAGGCCATTGATTTCAAATGCCACACCGCCAAAGTCAAGATCCGGGCGGTTCCCTGGGAAAAGCTGCTGGTCGAACTGAATGCTGCCGATAGTGTTGTAGCCATTGCCGCAATTGAAGCCGCAAGGGACGTTGATATCCGGGAGCAATGAAGCAGTACCAGGTCCTGACGTGTCGCCTGTGGCGGTGTTGAATGTGACGGTCAGAGGAATATCGGTTCCCGCCGAAATTGTTCCGGAGACACCGGTAATCGTAAAGCCTGGCGCCGAAGCGTTTGGGGTAGCAGTGAATGTGAGGGCGGCGTCTAAACCACTGCCCACGAAATCGTAAGAGAACGAGTCGGCCAGAGCAGCCGGAGTAATCACAAAGGCCGTTGCCAATGCAAGTAAAGCCAACGAGAGTTTCTTCATGCCTTTCTTGGCCTCGAACATCAGTCACGGTTCCGGCCGGTCGGGGGCACTAGACGGTAACCAGGTTTAGGCAGATCAAGGATGGGCGGCAGGCTCGAATTCACAAACCGGAACAACCCGATCCAAGTTCAATTCGATCTTCTAGAAGCACCTGAGGGGCCATGTCTAAAGTTTCGATCCTGGAGCCCCAGCGAATCCGGTAAGCCATTGACATATGAGTCATGTACGAATCACAGAACACGATGAGTCAGACGCAGTTGCAGAACTTGATTCAGGCCAAGAATATGCATCGACTTGCACACTCTAGGCAAGGAATTGCCATTTCGCGACTATGGGTGAACCCGGTAGGACCGAGAATCCAATACGCGGTCTAGCTCCAACCGACCGGCGTTCTTTCACATCGCGGGGTCCCGGACGGAAGACACAATGCTGGCAGTCTGGATTGGGAATCCCGTAAAACGGGAAAGCCAGGAAAACGATCGATTCGACTACGGCAAAAACTCTTGTTGACGTGGGATGAATCTAGGCATAGATTAAGCGCACACGGGAAAGGAGGTTGATCCAACTGATGACAAGAGACTGTTCGAGTTGTTTCGTACGTGAGGTGACTGAGGCTTAGGGCATCGCGCCTTAGACCCCTAGTTCGCCCCAGCGGAGAGAGCAGTTGCCGCAGGGGATGCAACCGCATTTTCACGGTGTGCTGTCACCATCGACACGATTTGCAGAACGGCAATTCTTTTGAATGGTGCGACGAGGTTTGTCGCCGAAGGAGCCCGGCTTGCCGGGTATCGCCGGAATGAGATCGTGGCCAGGGAACAGATGTGAAGATGCTCGGGCACTCGCTACAGCGCGATGGCCTTAGTCCAATACCCACAGATCACCGCGACGGCCTGGGCATTGCGCCCAGGCCGCCGTTGCGTTTAGGGGTAGAACTGGAGGCAATTGGACTTTCGGTCGCGCAGAACCGGGCGCGGCTGAGGTACACTCAGGCCCATGCGGGTCTTCGGCATCGATTGCGGGACGGAAGTGACCGGGTATGGCGTGGTCGAGTCGGACGACTCCGGGCGGCAGCCGCGGCTGATGTTGAAGGGGATGGGGGCCATCCGGCTGGCCAAGACCAAAACGCTCCCGGTGCGGCTGGAGCAGGTCTTTCGCGAACTGAGCGCTGAGTTAGTGCGCTGGAAGCCGGATGCCGTGGCGATTGAAGAGGTTTTCTACTCAGTGAATGCAAAATCCGCGCTTAAGTTGGGCCAGGTGCGTGGCGTGGCGCTGCTGGCGGCGGCCACACAGGGGCTGCCGGTGGCCGAGTATGCTCCGCTCAAGATCAAGTCGAGCGTGGTCGGCTATGGGCTGGCGAAGAAGGAACAAGTCCAGTTCATGGTGGCGCGGCTTCTGGACATGGCTGAGGTACCCCAACCGGCGGACGCCGCCGATGCTTTGGCTGTTGCCATCTGCCACATTCACACCGCGCAGACGCTTGCGCTCCAAGGGGGGGCGCGATGAAGACGAGATGGCCCGTATTGGCCTCGTGTTTCTTGGTCGCGTTCGCGGTGGCGTCGCCGGGTCAGGCCGGGCCGGTTGTCCAGGTGGATTTTTCCAATCCCGGACTCTCTCCGTCGCACTGGACACTGATCCTTCACCCGGATGGAAGCGGCCATTTCCACTCGGAGCGGGGCAACGCGCCCACAGCAAGTCCGCAGGCCTCCGATGCTGCCCAAGTGGTCGCGCCCGATCAGGATCGCGATGTTCATTTGAGCTCGCAGTTTACTGGGCGCGTCTTTCAAGCGGCGCGCAACTACAGATGGTTCAATGTGGAGTGCGAGAGCCACCTCAAGGTGGCCTTCCAGGGACGGAAGAAGCTGAGCTATGCCGGCCCCGAGGGCCAGGGAGCGTGCACGTTCAACTACTCCAAGGATAAGGGGATTCAGGCTTTGGGCGACTCGCTGGTGGCGGTATCCAGCACCATTCTGGAGGGTGCGCGGCTGGAGTTGCTCTTGCAGCACGACCGCCTGGGTCTGGACAAGGAGATGGAGTACCTGACAGAGGCTCAGGGCGATGGGCGAGTGCAGCAGATTTGCACCATTCGAGCCATCTTGGAGCGGCTAGCCGAGGACCCGGCCGTCATGGAACGGGTGCGGAAGCGAGCCCGGTCTATGCTGGAGAGAACGGAGGAATAATTTGTCTTCAATGCACCGCCCGGCGCGACTTTTAGCCTCAGGTAGGTGTCAAAATAAAGTCGGACAGCTATCTGAATCAGGACGGCGAGTCGGGGGCAATGTGGGAAGGTAGGAAACCATGAATCGCGGAGAAGTGGTTGGACAGCGCCTGGACGGTTGGATGTTGGCTCTGGCGGTGCTTGCGATGGAAACGGCTTTGCTTGCACCGTTGCTAAGGGCTGACGATGCAGCGCAGACGGGGCGTGCGGCGCGATTGAGCTTCGTGGAGGGCCAGGTGCGGATCGCACAAGGCAGCCAGTTGCTCGCCGATCCGGCGCTCCAAAACACGCCTCTCTTCGAAGGCACACAGGTGCTGACCTCAGAGGATGGGAGAGCTGAGCTCCAGTTTGACGATGGCAGCGTGGTCCGGCTTTCGCCCAACAGTTCGCTGACGCTCAAGGTTCTGGGGGGAACTGGCGACGCAGAGATCGATCTCGAGAGTGGGCTGGCCTACTTTGAGTTGCATAGCGAGGGCGCGGCGGGCCAGACCCGGGTTCACTTTGGCGATAGTGTGGCTACAGCCAGCGGTTTCACCGTGTTGCGTGTCAACCTGGACAACCCTCCGGGCGAGCTTGCGGTCTTCTCCGGCAATGCCCATCTGGAAGGGGGCAGCGCCTTTTTGCTCGATCTGCATGGCGGAGAGAGTGTCGCTTTGAACTCCGCCGACCCCGCCCAGAGCCAAGTGGTTGACGTGATCGAACCGGACTCCTGGGATACCTGGAACTCCGACCGCGATCAGGTGCTAATGTCCGCGGAGACTGCGAGGACCGGGGCGGCCAACAGCATGCCCGACAAAAACAACCCGGCGTGGAATGACCTGGACGCAAATGGCAACTGGTATAACGTGCCAAGTCAGGGCTATGTGTGGACGCCCTTTGACGCATCCAACCCTGGCTGGGATCCATACGGAAACGGTCACTGGATGTGGACGCCGGGCTTCGGGTACATCTGGATTTCAGGCGATCCCTGGGGTTACATGCCCTTCCAATGCGGGGCATGGAACTTCTATAACGATTTTGGCTGGGGCTGGGCGCCGGGAATGTGCCAGCCCTGGTGGGGAGGCGGCGGGTGGCTCTCAAATATTGGTCTCGCGCCGGGTCGCTATCGTCCCCCTAGGCGGCCAGTTTCGGGCCCACCGCACAGGCCGGTCCCGCTTCCGGTCAATGGCCGGCTCCACGCCATGGCCAATCCGGTCGTCGCCGTCAACAGACGCCCGCCCGGCGGCACTGCGGGTCTGCCTGAGCCGAATAGGAGTGAGATCGTAACCATCGCTGGACATCTGGTGCGCCCGGTGCGTCCGGTCGTGGCGCGTCCGCTCTATGATGGCACGGCCTCAGGGCACGAGGTTTCTCCCACCCGACCCGCAACTTCGGGAGCAAGAACGCCAAGCCTTCCAGGCCCTGCTTCCGGTGCGGTCACTGGCGTTGTCCGTCCGGCACTAACTCCGGCTCCGACAAAGCCCGCTGTGAGCCCGCATGCGCCGGTGGTCAACCGTCCAGCTCCAGCCGCAGCACCGCCGGTATACAACCGTCCTGCTCCAGCCCCTGCTCCGCCGCCAGCCAGCCACGTATCGAGCGGAAGCGGCGGAGGCTCGCGCAGCACCAGTGGCAGCAGCGGAGGAAGCGGGCATCGCTAAAGTCAACTGAATTAAGAAGGGGCTGCTTCGCAATGCGAGGCGGCCTCTTTTATTTGCAGGGAATTCCAGAGAGCGGCAAAGCTCTCGATGGAGAGGGCCTCGGCGCGGGCCATGGGGTCGATTGCAGTTTGCGTGAGCGCGTCGGCGATGGCTGCCGGCGGAACTCCGGCGGCACGCAGGTTGTTGGCCAGCGTCTTGCGCTTCTGAGCAAAGCACTGGCGCACGAAGCCGAGAAAGCCAGCCTCTGTTACACCCAATTCTTCAAACCGCGGAGCAAAGCGCCAGCGGAAAACTGTCGAGTGCACGTCGGGGGGCGGCGAAAAGGCCGCGGGCGGCAGCGTGAAGAGCCGCTGGGCCGGCCCGTAGATCTGGACGGTGACCGAAAGCAGGCCGTAGTCGCGCGAACCTGGCTGGGCAACGATGCGGTCGGCCACTTCGCGCTGCACCATGAGCACGGCGCGGTCAAGCGCGGCGTGGCTTGCGGCGAGCTTGAGCAGGATCTGCGATGTAATGCCGTAGGGCAGGTTTCCGACGACCAGAAGCCGTTCACCCGCAGCCGCGGAGGCTGCCGCGAAGTCGAATCTCAGCACGTCCTGCTCGACGACGGTGACGCGGTCCGGCGGGAATTGAACGCGCAGTTGAATGGCAAGGTCGTGGTCCAGCTCGACGGCCAGCAGATGGGCGGCACGGGCGGCCAGCGCTGCGGTAATCGCGCCGCGGCCAGGACCGACTTCGACCACGGTGCGGCCGGTGAGGTCTCCGATCGAGGCCGCGATGCGCTGAATGGCTTCAGAATCCACGAGGAAGTTCTGGCCGAGCTTGGGTTTAGCGGTCATGAGCTACCTTGATGGTAGTCGAAGGCGGCCAGGCCTCACACCGTCGGCAGATTTCAAATAGGTCTGGGATGAATGGAAAACGTTGATGCGTCCCTTACTGCGCGCGGGGATGGGTGCGGTCGTAGACTACCGTCAATTGCGCGGTGGTGAGCTGGGTGTAGCGCTGGGTGGTGGAGAGGCGCTCGTGGCCTAGTAACTCCTGGATGGCGCGGAGGTCGGCGCCCTCTTCCAGTAGATGTGTCCCGAAGGCGTGGCGCAGGGTGTGCGGATGGACGTCGGCGGAGAGTCCGCGCAAGATGGCGATGCGCTTGACGATGCGGGCTACCGAGCGCGTGGTGAGGCGCGCCTGGCCGGATGGTTGACCGGATTGCTGGCCTGCGGGCTTGCCGAGGCCGCGGAGCTGGAGATTCACAAAGAGCGCTGGTGTTGCGAGGCCCTGGCCCTCTGAGCCGGCGGCCAGGCGGGCGGCGCGTTCAGCGAGATAGGCGCGGATGGCTTGGGCGGCTGCGTCGCCGAGGGGGACGTAGCGCTGCTTCTGCCCCTTACCGCGAATCAGGATGGCTTCGTTGGCCCAGTGGATGTCTTCGAGGTTGAGGCCGGTGAGCTCGGCGTTGCGGATGCCGCAGCCGTAGAGCAGCTCCAGGATGGCCGTGTCGCGCGTGGGCCAACTGGCGGCGTCTGCGCGGACGGACTCGACGACGCGGTTCATCTGTTCGATGGAGGGGACGCGGGGCAGGTGGCGGGGCAGCTTGGGCGTAGCGACGAGCGAGGCGGCGTTCTGCTCGAGACGGCCGGTGCGGGCAAGCCACTTGAACCAGCTTCGAATGGCGGCCAGGGCGCGGGCGGCTGAGGCTTTGGAGAGGCCGCGGTCAAAGAGCGTGCCGAGATAGGCGCGAATGTGGGTGTGTTCGATGCTCTCCGGACCTTGGTCTTTCCCGTATTGGGCGGCGATCCACTTGGCGAAGGCGTCGAGCTCGCGGCGGTAGGCGCGAAGGGTGTGGGCCGATGCGCCGCGCTCGTTGACGAGGACGTGGAGGTAGTCGGAGACCAGGGCTTCGAGCAACCTGGGCGGGACAGGAGCGTTCTCTCCCACATCTCCCGCAAAAGGCGCGGCAGATATGGGGCACCCGGTCGGGGCTGGAGCAGCGGTGGCGCTCATGCTGTCTCCTTGGCGGGGTTGGCCCGGCTTGCGAGTGGGAGGAGTTCTGGCGCTGAGTTTGCCGACCGATGCAGCAGGTTAGCCCCCGCTTCGCGGGGATGGCAAGTTGGCGAGTTGGCGGCTTCGCGTGACTGAGCTGCTTTCTGGCTCTGTTCCATCTGTTGGCGCGATTGGCTGGGCACTGGATGCAAGCCTCGGCGCGGGGAGGCGTTGGAGACGGGGAGTTCAGCGGGCTCGGCGTGCTGCCGCGTGGCGCGGGGGTGGTGCTGGCGATGAACGGCTTTGAGGCGGCTCAGCGCCAGGTGCGTGTAGACCTGTGTGGTGGAGATGTCGGCGTGGCCGAGCAGCACTTGGACGCTGCGCAGATCGGCGCCGTGTTCGACCATGTGGGTGGCGCAACTGTGGCGCAGGCGGTGAGGGCTGGCGGAGGAGTCGGCCATCTTGACCACATGCCAGACCCACTGGCGCGTGAGGGGCATTCCGCGCAGGGAAAGAAAGAGCCGGGTGGCGCCGGGTCGCGCGCTATCTAGACGCGCGTTATCGTGACGCATGCTTTCAGGCCGCGTCGGGCCGGAGTTCTTTCGCCGCGAGTTGGCCGAACTGATGCGCGCCAGATGCGGTCTGCCCAGGCGCAAATACTCTTCCAATGCAAAAAGAGCGGAGCGGCCGAGCGGCACGATGCGCTCCTTGTCGCCTTTGCCGCGCACTTGCACGCGGCCGAGGTCGAGCGCAAGGTCGCCGGTGGAGAGGTCGGTTACCTCAGAGACGCGCAGGCCGCCGGCGTAGAGCAGTTCAAGAATCGCCCGGTCGCGGAGGGCCGTAGCGCGCGCCTGGGGATGCTCGGCGGCCATGCCCGCACGCTCGAGCATCTCAGCCACCTCCGGCTCGGCCAGGGATTTGGGCAGCACCTTCCAGGCCTTGGGCGACTCGATGTTGACAGTTGGATCGTGATGGGTGCGGCGGTCCAGCAGCAGCCACTTGTAAAAGCCGCGCAGGCAGCTCAGCTTGCGCGCCGCCGAACGCTGGTTGATGCCGTGGCCGCGAAGATGTTCGAGAAAGGCCGACACATCCTGCTCGGCCGCCGTCAACAGGACGCCGTGACGAGACTCGATAAACTCGGCAAAGGTCTTCAGATCGCTGTCATAGGCCTCGCAAGTGAGAGGGCGAAGCCCTTTTTCCACGCGCAAATAGGCTTGGTAGTCCTTCAAAAGCGACGAATTGCGCGCGGTCTCCACAGATTTGATTATCCGCGCCTGAAGCCCATTGCCGACCCGCTGAGCGCGCCGCCGAACCTCGTTCATCATGGACTCAACTTCGGCAACAGCGATTCTCGCCTGCCAAGACTTTGAGACTTTGGATGGTTCCACTGACCTTGGAATAGCAGACCCGAGGCCCGGCGGAGTATAACGCTGAAATGGGGCCCTTGGCGGCAGTTGAGATCGATACATGGCTCCGCGAAGGCGGCTTGGTGGTCACGGCCAGCGACAGAGCCACGCGCGCCCTCAAAACCGGCTTCCACCGCGCTCGCCGGACCGAAGGGCTGAGCGCGTGGCCCGCGCCGAATGTTCTGGATTGGAAGAGCTTTGCCCGCGGCGCATGGGAGCAGCGCTGTGCCGATGCTCGCCTTCTGCTCAATGCTGCGCAGGAGCAAAATCTCTGGGTGGAGATTGCCGGTAAAGACCTCTCTCTGGCTACGATGCTCGACGGCCCGCGACATCGGTTGGCGGCTCTGGCCATGGAGGCGCACGGGCTGCTTTGCTCTTACGCGCCGCGCTTGCTCCGCAAGACTGCGCGCGCCGATTGGCAGCAGGACGCAGCGGTGTTCAGCGGGTGGCTGGCCCAGTTTGACGAGATCTGCCGCACTGAGAATCTGCTCAGTCCGAGCCGTCTGCCCTTCGAGCTGATTCCGTTGCTCAAGGCGGATCGGGCAGGGCGTGCGGAGCTGATTCTGGCCGGCTTTGACCGCATTTTGCCTGTCCAGAGGAGCTTATTCGACGCATGGGGCGAGTGGCACGAGGTTGCTTCGGGCGAGCCTGCGAAGGAAGTTCTATTCCACGTGGCAGGCGACGCCCAGGCCGAGGTCGCGGCTTGCGCGATCTGGTGCGGCCGGCAACTCGCCGTCAACCCTAAAGCGCGTCTGCTGGTTGTGGCCCAGGCGGCTAACTCGAGGCGGGGCGAGATCGAGCGCGCCTTTCTTCGGCATACGGGGCCGGCGTTTGAGTTTTCGCTGGGAATTCCGTTGAGTCGGGTTGGACTGGCGCGGGCTGCGCACCTCGTGCTTCGCTGGCTCGACGGGATTCTGAATGAAGAAGAACTGGACTGGCTCCTTTCCACTGGCCACGCCGGGGCTACCACGCAGGAGACCGCCGCTCTGCAATCGTATATGCGCGCCTTGCGGCATCGCGGCCTGGAACGAACGCGGTGGACCTTGGCGGCCTTCATAGGCCAGCAGTGCGGCGCAGAGTTGCTGCCGGCGCTCTGGGTGGAGCGTGTCACCCTGGCTCAACGCCGTCTTGCCGATGTTGCGCGCCGCCCGCAGAGCCCGCTTGACTGGGCGGAACTGGTTCCTCGGCTGTTGGAGGAGCTCCACTTTGCCGGAGCCGGGCCGCTTACCAGCGCTGAGTACCAGGCCGTCCGCCGCTGGCAACAGGCGGTGGAGAGCTGCGGCTCTTTGGGCTTCGATGGCCGCTGGATCGGCTGGAGGGATTTCCTCGCACAACTTGGCCGCACGCTGGATGAGACTCTCTTTGCGCCCGAGTCACGCGACGCGCCCATCCAGATCGCAGGCGCCGTCGAGTCGGCCGGGCTCACCACCGACGCTGTCTGGTTTCTGGGTGCGGATGAGGACGCATGGCCTGCCAACGGCTCGATGCATCCGCTGCTGCCCATCGAAGTTCAGCGAGAGAGCGGGATGCCCCACGCCACTCCGCAGCTTGATTGGGAGCTGGCCGGAGCAATCGCGAAGCGGCTTCTGGCCTCGGGGCGGGAGGTTCATTTCAGCTATGCAAGACAAAATGACAACACTGAAGCACGCCCGTCGCGGCTGATCGCGCAGCTTGCCGGAGAGGCGAAAGAGTTGCCGCCGGAGTTGATTGGCCCGATGGTGGAAGCGCCGAGGGCGGTTTGGTTCGAGGATTTCAGCCGGATTCCCTTCCTTCCGGGCAAAGTCGAAGGCGGAGCCAGCGTTCTCACGTCGCAGTCGCAATGTCCCTTCAAGGCCTTTGCAACAGCGCGCCTTGGCGCGCAGGGATGGGAGGCGGCGGAGGCTGGGTTGACCCCATCCCAACGCGGCAACTTGCTCCACAAGGTCCTTCACGCCGTTTGGGCCGGGCCGCCGGAGGGGATTCGCAGTCATGCGGAACTGCTGAGGCTGAACGATCGCGAGACTTTTGTGGCGGAGCACGTGCGGCGCGTCTTTTGGCGAGAGCTGCGTCCCCACCTTCGCGAGGTCATGCCACGCCGGTATCTGGAACTCGAAGAGCTGCGGCTGACCGGACTGGTGACCGAGTGGCTGGAGTACGAGGCTACGCGTGTTGCATTCGAGGTGGCTGAGACCGAGGCCGAACGAACTGTTCACGTTTCCGGGCTGACGCTCGACCTGCGACTGGACAGGATTGACCGGCTCAACGACGATTCCCTGTTGGTGATCGACTATAAATCCGGGAATGTCTCGCCCAGCCTCTGGGATCTGCCCCGCCCCGACGATGTGCAACTGCCCTTGTATGCCGGGTTCGCGATCGATCGCGAGAGAGAGGTGCTTGGCGGGCTGGTCTTCGCCAAGGTGCGGTCAGGAGAACAGGTTTTTGCGGGGCGGGTTGGCGATGCCTTGGGGACTCTCTTCTCCGGACTCAAAGGGACCAGTCCATTGGTCAAGAATCCGTTCACAGCCGAGCAGCTTCTTGAATGGCGCGATTGCGTCGAACAGCTTGCGAGGGATTTCGTAGACGGAAGAGCCGAGGTAGATCCGCGCGAATACCCCGCGACCTGCGAGCGCTGCGGCCTGCAGACTCTCTGCCGCATTCAGGAGCATCAGGGGTTGCTTGAATCCGAAGACGATTCGGAGGGTGAGGAGGGCAAAGATGATTAAGGCGAAAACCCCATCTACGCCTCCCGATCAAGCTGAACGGCAGCGCGCTCTCGACTCCTCCCGGTCGATTCTTGTGCAGGCTCCGGCTGGCTCGGGCAAAACTGACCTGCTCACACGGCGCTTTCTGCGGCTGTTGGGCGAGGTCGAGGAACCGGGCCAGGTGGTCGCAATTACCTTTACCAATGCAGCGGCTGCGGAGATGCGGCACCGCATATTGGGAGAGCTGGAAAAAGCGGCTGAGGGCAAAGCTCCAAACACGCATGCGGCCTTAGATGCTGTGGAAAGACTCGGGGAGTCGCGTGAAATTGACAGAGAACGTCCCTCCGCGGCTAAAGCCACCGTTGATTCCGCCGGTATTATGCTGGGGTTGAAACCCCCGCCTCCCTCCGAATCGACTCCTTCCGCAGCCTGTAAGGCCGCGGCCTTTCAAAGCATTGAAGAAAATGGACGCGAGTCTCTAACTGGAGCATCCCCGGAAGAGTTCTCGATGGAGGCGCTGGCCCTTCGCGCACTGAAGCACTCGGAGGCGCTCGGCTGGAAGCTGCTCGATTTGCCCGCCCAGCTACGTGTACGCACCATCGATTCTTTCTGCCGGGAATTGGCACTGCAACAGCCGCTGCTCTCCGGATTCGGCGGCGGGCTGGAGATCGCCGAACAGCCAGACGAGCTTTATCGCCTTGCGGCGCGCGAGACGCTGAGGAAGGTCGATCAAACCAGCTCGACTCTTGGCGCGGCGATTGAGAGTCTTCTGATGTGGCGCGACAACGGCTGGCAGGAGATGGAAGAACTGCTGGTTGAAATGCTAAAGAATCGCGACCGCTGGATGCATGGCTTTGTCCTGGAGCGCGAGCCGGATTGGGTGGCGTTGCGCGAGCGGCTGGAACGGCCTTTTGCAAAGGCTGTGCGTGAGTCGCTGATTGAGTTGAGCCTGCTTCTGAATCAGGTTCCGGGCGCGAAAGAAGAAGCGCTGGAGCTGGCGCGGTTTGCCTGCGAACAAAGCGGAGGCCTGCTGCATCGGGAACTCGCCGAGCTGGTCGAGTTCCCCTCCGCTCCGTTCAACGGCAGCGCCGAACTTGAAGAGGCTCGCCAGATTGATTTAAGTCTAGCGGCACTGCTACTCACCGGCGATGGCGCCTTCCGCAGACAAATTGATAAGAGGCTTGGCTTTTCTGCCGACCGCAAGCGCGAGAAGGGCCGCATTCTTGAATTGATCACAGCACTGGCAGCTGTCCCTGGTCTTGAAACTGCATTGGCCGATGTTCGCAATCTGCCTCCGGCTCGTTATACCGAGAAAGATTGGGAGATCGTGCGCTTCTGCTTCACGCTGCTGCGCCAGGCCGCGGGCGAGCTAAAAATCGCCTTTGCCGAGGCTGGCCGGGTGGATTACACGGAGGTTTCGCAGATCGCTCAGCGGGTGCTCCGAGGCGAAGACGGCCTGCCGACCGATGCCGCGCTGGCTGTCTCCGACGGCATTCGCCACCTGCTGGTCGACGAATTCCAGGACACCAGTCGTCGGCAGCACCAGTTGCTGTCGAGCCTGATTGCGGCCTGGCCTGAGCGCGAGGGCCGCACCTGCTTTGTAGTCGGCGATCCAATGCAGTCGATCTACTTCTTCCGCGAAGCCGACGCCGAACTCTTTTCGCGGGTCAAGACGGCCGGCCTGGAGGTCTTTCAAGAGGAGCCGCTGATTTTCGACTTCGTTTCGCTGAAGGCCAACTTTCGCACAGAGCCTAAGTTGGTCGAGCGGGTCAATCAGGATTTCGAGAGGATCTTTGCGACCGACGATGGAAGCGGGGTGACGTTTTCCTATGCCCAGCCCGCTCGGAAAGAGATTACCGGCGCAGGGCCGGCCTTTTCGCTGCTTCTGAAGTTCGTTCAACAGGCCGGACGCGGCAGAGCAACTGGCCCTGTAGATAAAGAGGACAATCAACGCGAAGGGCAGATTACCGAGATCGTCGATCTGATACGCAGCCTTCAAGGCTCCGTGGATCATGCGCGTGCAAGCGGAGAGAGATTCCGGATCGCCATTCTGGGCCGCGCTCGGAGCCACCTCGTGCCGATCGCCGCAGCCTTGCGCGAGGCGAGAATTCCCTTTCGCGCTGTGGGACTTGAGAAGCTCGCCAGCCGCCCCGAAGTACTGGAAGCGCTTGCGCTGGCTCGCGCTTTGCTCAATCCCGAGGATCGCGTGGCTTGGCTAGGGGTTTTGCGCGCCCCGTGGTGCGGCCTCTCGCTCGACGACTTGCACACGCTGGCCGGTGGGCCGGAGTTGCTTGCCCGCCCCGCACCGGAGCTGCTGGCCGAAAGGCTGCCGCTGCTCAGCGACGCCGGCCGAGCTGCTGCTGCGCGTGTACTGGATGCGCTGGTTGCGGCGACTGCCTTGCGCTCGGCCCAGCCCACCGAATCGCTCGGTACGTGGCTCGAAGAGGTCTGGCTGCGACTGGGCGGGGCGGCTTGCGTGGACGAGACAGCTCAAGCCAATTTGAAGCTGCTCTGGAGCTACCTGGACCGGTTACCCGGCGGTGAATCCGATCTGATTGGCCCTGGGCTGGACGCGACGCTCGACAAGCTCACTGCGCTGCCTGATCCCGATGCCAGCAGCGACTGCGGCGTGCAGTTAATGACGATCCACAAGTCCAAGGGGCTGGAGTTCGAGGTGGTCATCGTTCCCGAATTGCAATCGGGTGGCGGGCGCGGCAAGGCCAGGATGCTGTCCTGGATGGAACGGGGTCTCGCTGAGCCGGATGAATCGGGGGAGATCACCGAGTTTCTGGTCGCGCCCTTCCAGCGCAAGGGGGATGACCGCGGAGAGGCGAAGGCCTGGGTTGATCGCGTCTATCGTGAGCGCGAACGGCAAGAGACCCGGCGCATTCTCTACGTCGCCGCCACTCGCGCTCGCGAGGAACTGCATCTGTTCGCGCGTCCGGTGTGCAAGGAGGAAGACGGGAGTTTCACCCTGGCGGAACCGGCAGGAAGCTTGCTGGCTACAGCCTGGCCGGCGCTTGAAGAAGAGGTTCGCGCGCGCTTCGAGGAATGGAAAACCGACCGAACTGCATCGGGGACCGGTGTCGAGGAAGAGATTGAATCGATCGCAGCCTCGGGCGAGAGCAATCTGCTGGTCATGTCTTCGCCTATGCGGCCAACGCTGCTGCGCCGTTTGCCGGCGGATTACCGGTTGACACAATCGCAAGCCTCGCCGCAAGCTGCTGCAGAATCGAACGTGCTCGGGGTTGGGACCGGAAACGGCCCGCTCTACAACCGTCATGAAGGAGGACTGCTCTCTCGCGCTTTGGGAACGGCCGTCCACAGGCTGCTGGAAGAGCTAGCCCGGCTGCGTACGAATCTCGAATGGGAGGCCGCGCGCTCGGCCTTGCGAGGTTTTGAAGGCCGCGTGGCCGCAGAGGTTCGCGCTGTCGGCGTAGATCCCTCCGGCGCTCGGAAGATTGCAGCCGAGGCGCTTGAACTCGCGCTCAACGCCTCCCATGATCGAATCGGCTCGTGGATTCTCTCACCCCTTGCGGGCGCAGCCAGCGAGACCGGCTGGGCTGGGGTTGTGAACGGCGGACTGCGCTCGGTGCAGGTGGACCGCGTCTTCAAGGCTGGTTCTGCACCAGGCGCGGAAGGGGAGGACTGCTGGTGGGTCATCGACTACAAGACGGCTCATGCCGACGACATTGAACCTGCCAAGGGGCTGCCCGCGCTTCGCGAGCTCTTTGGGCCGCAGGTCGAAGCATACGGACAAGTGATGCGCAACCTGCACGGCCCAGAGACGCCGATCTTTGCCGGCCTCTACTATCCGCGCATGCTGCTGCTGGATTGGTGGGAGCTATAGCCTGCATTTCGGCCAGAAGAAGGAGTCGGATAGGCTACTAGCAGCCCATAGCTCCAGAAGAACTCCAAGCCAGGACCGGGCTCGTCTGCGGGACGAATCCGGGTGTTCCGAGTTCTCTCCACCGATAAGTTTTTTTATTTCAGAAGATTCCTTGCACGCAAAAGACACTTTGGGCTGTACA
>Ga0302267_10004086_pt1 | contig 16225 bp, 17 predicted proteins | sample III_Bog_E1_3_FD_194555 | JGI IMG/M metagenome (GOLD analysis project Ga0302267, IMG submission 194555) | Peat permafrost microbial communities from Stordalen Mire near Abisko, Sweden - III_Bog_E1_3 | ecosystem: Environmental > Terrestrial > Soil > Wetlands > Peat | place: Sweden: Abisko... | reverse complement strand
TTTGCCAAGAATTTCATAAATGGTTCTTAATATTGATGCCAAGAGACCCGAAATCGTGTTTGTTGGCTGACCATAAGCCACTGTTCGCGGACGAAAGCAAGGCGGAAAAGCGGCGGCGAAATTGCGAGGGCGCATCTTGGGGCACTGCCCTCGTAGCGCAGGTTTCCAAACCTGCCGTATCGCCGATTTCCCAATCGGCAGATCATCCGAAGATCAAGGGCGCCATCGGGTTCAACGGCCCGCGGGTTTGGAAACCCGCGATACCGCAGACTTGGAAGTCTGCGGTACTTCGCGTCGGCCGGTGGAAATCCCCCGTTTTCGCTTTCCCGCTTTCCGCTTTTCCCGTCCATCTGAGGTTATGCTTTTTTTAACTGCATGGTTCCGGCTCAGGTTTGGGGTGGATCAAAACAACGTGAACTATGTGCCACCAGGCCGCTCGCGGGGATCAATGCTCATGGACCGACTGCAAGAAGCTCAATGTCGCCCGCCACCATTGGGGCGACTGGCTGATCGTCTCATTATGATGCGCGCCCGGAATGATTTGCAGCGATTTCGGGCCGGGGTAACCGTCATACAGCTTTTGCCCGCGCTCGGGGGGAATGATTTCATCCGCGCCGGCAATGATGATCTTGACGGGGCCGCGATAGTCTTTCAGCCAGTCCACGGGGGCGAACCGGTCCCGTAATAAATAATACACCGGCAAAACGGGATAATGGCTTTGCGCCACGGAAGCCAGCCGGTCATAGGGGACAAACATCACCAACCCCGAGACCCGCGCCGGATATTTCTGCGCCAGATGCGCGGCCACGCCCGTACCCAGTGATTCACTGACGACATACACCGGCCGGTTGGTCGGAAGATTCTCCAAAGCCTCATCCGCCGCCGCCAGAAGGCTGGTTTCATTGGGCGTTCCGCCGCGCGGGCCGTAGCCGGGATATTCAAGGATGTAAACATCCAGCGCGGCGGTGACATGAATATCGGAGGCCAAACCCGCCCGGTCCAGCGCACTGCCGCCGTTGCCGTGGACGATCAGCACACCACCAGTTGCCGTCACCGCCGAGGGAACTTCCCATCCCATGATCTCCCCGCTCCGGTTCAACCACGGACGCAAGCCATTTTCCGCTGCCAGGCTGACGGCGTTTGACATCGGCATCTTGCTGGGGACGTAAAGCAACTGCCGTTGAAACACCACCAGCACCACCAACAGCAACAGATAAATCCGCAACAAACTCAGCAGCAGCCGGCGCGGCCAACTGGATTTGGGTGCGACCATAAACCGCGATTATTCCTTCTTGACCGCCTTGAGTTCAAGGTGCAACTCCCGGAGTTGTTTCGCCGAAACCGTGGCGGGCGAATTGGTCATCAAATCCGTGCCCTTGGCCGTTTTCGGGAAGGCGATGACGTCGCGGATGCTGGGCGTGGCGCAGAGGATGGCGATCAAACGATCAAACCCCAGCGCGATGCCGCCATGCGGTGGCGCCCCGTAGCGGAACGCTTCCAGCATGTAGCCGAACCGCAACTGGGTTTCCTCCGGCGGAATTTGCAGCACCTCCTCAAACACCGTTTTCTGGACGTCGGGCTGATGGATGCGGATCGAGCCGCCGCCCAGTTCCACGCCGTTGACCACCACGTCGTAATGCTGGCCGCGCACTTTTTTCGGGTCGGTCTTGAGCAGCGGAATGTCCTCCGCCACGGGCGCGGTGAACGGATGATGGCTGGAATACCAGCGGTTCTGCTCGAGGTCGAACCCGAGCAGCGGAAATTCGATGACCCACAGGAAATTGAATTGATCGGCGGGCAGGGTCAGCTTCCCCTGCCCTTTGAGGACTTCGGCGCAATAGAGGCGGATTTTGCCCAGGATTTCGCAGGCGGTCAGCCATTGATCGGCGGCGAACAAAATCAAATCGCCCTCCTCGATGTTTAATTTGCTGATCAACGCCTGTTTCTCGGCGGGGTTGAAAAATTTCACAATGGGCGATTTCCATTCGCCCGCCTCGACCTTGATGTAAGCCAGGCCCTTGGCGCCAAAGCTCTTGGCGTATTCCGTCATGGTCTCAAGCTGGCCCTGCGTGGCCCCGGCCAGGCCCTTGGCGTTGAGCGCCTTCACCACGCCACCGCTGGCGATGGCGCCGCTGAAGACTTTGAAGGTGCTGGCGCGGAATTCTTCCGTGAAATCCGCCAACTCCATGGCGAAGCGGGTGTCGGGTTTGTCAATGCCGAAGCGGTTCAGCGCTTCCTCGAAGCTCAGCCGCTTGAAGGGCGTGGGGATGTCCAGGTTCAGCGCGGTTTTCCAGATGCGTTTGATCAGCCCTTCGATCAGGGCGTAAATGTCCTCGCGTTCGATGAAGGACATTTCAATGTCCACCTGGGTGAACTCGGGCTGGCGGTCGGCGCGCAAATCCTCGTCGCGGTAGCAGCGGGCCAGTTGGAAATATTTTTCAATGCCGGCCACCATCAGAATTTGTTTGAACTGCTGCGGGGATTGCGGCAGGGCGTAAAAAGTGCCGGGTTCGCGCCGGTTGGGCACCAGAAACTCGCGGGCGCCCTCGGGGGTGGATTTGAACAGCGTGGGCGTTTCCACTTCCAGAAACCCCTGCTCGTCCATGTAACTGCGGGTGGCGATGGCCACTTTACTGCGCAATTTCAAGTTGCGGGCCATTTCCGGGCGGCGCAGATCCAGGTAACGGTATTGCAGGCGCAATTCTTCGTTCACCTTGTTGGCGATTTCCGGGTCATCCACGGGAAACGGCAGCACGGCGGCCATGTTCAACACTTCGAGGGTGGTGACGCCCACCTCGATGGCGCCGGTGGGGATTTTGATGTTCGCCGTGCCCTCGGGCCGCTGCCGCACGGTGCCGGTGAGGCTGACCACGCATTCGCTGCGCAGGGCGGCGGCTTGATCGAACAGCGCCGCCGGCAGGCCGGAGGGGTCAAACACCGTCTGGGTGCGGCCCTCGCGGTCGCGAATATCAATGAAAATAAGGCCGCCCAAGTCGCGCCGGGAATGAACCCAGCCGGACAGGGTGACGGTTTGCCCGATGTGTGCCGGGCGCAGTTCGTTGCAATGATGTGTGCGTTTCATGTAAAGCGGGGAATTCCCGACCGGAATGCCCAAGCGAACCCCCATCATGTCGCAGGCCGGGGGCGATTTCAATTCATTTTGGCGGTGATGACACTCTGACCAACGCGTATGCATGAAGGGGGGGCACAATTTGGTTTGCAGTTGGGTGAGCAAGGCCATGGCCTTGCTCAAGTTGTCTTCCCCCGTGGCGGATTGGAATCAAGTCGGTGATCAGGCCGACTGTTTCCGGTGGGCGGCCGGCATGCTCGCGGGTCAACCGGGCGACTTGGGCGGTAAAGGGGAACCCGATGTCCCCGGGAATTTTTGTTTTTGGAAGCGGGAAAAGGCCCGCCGATCAGGCCCCTTTCAAAACGCAATGCTTGGTGGAGGGTGATGAATCTCTGGGGCGCGGGATTGGCATCCGTTTTAGTCAGAGACTCGCTCGTCGCCTACTTTTTTACGAGTGGTTTTGGCGGCGATTTGATTTGCTTTGCCCACCCCGGTCTTTACAGAATCACGGCTTGCATGAACTCCAACCGTTGTCCTTGGCTTTGCGGGGTGGTGGTGCTGGCGGTCACGCTGGCGCTCTCCGCCCAAGCCGACTTGTCCACGCTGTTCACCAATCTGAACGGCAACCCGCCCCCGGCCCGGCCCCGGCGGTCGAGCATCCTTTTCATCCAGTGCGACAGCCTGGGCTACCTCGATTTGAGTTGTTACGGCCAGAAACAGTTCGCCACGCCCAACCTGGACCGGCTCGCCGCCGGGGGCACGTTGTTCACCAACTACGATGCGCACGGTGCCGACGGCCCCGCCGCCCGCGCCGCTTTCTTGCTGGGCCGGGAGGCCGACCCGGGGCAGCCCCCGTTCCCGGCCGAGGACCGGACCATCGCCCAGATATTGCAGGCGGATGGCTATTACACCGGCATGATTGGCGAATGGAATTTTGGCCGGGCGGGCGGTGGCAACGCCCCCTGGGAGCGGGGCTTTGATGAGTTTGCCGGTTACTATGACCCGGCGGAGGCGGAAAATTACTATGCCGATGGCATTTGGCGCTACGCGCCCAAAAGCATTCTCAACACGAATAATCTGCAATTTGAAACCTACATTGGCCGGGAGCCGCTGGCGGATAATGCCAACGGCAAAAAGGGGATATATATTCCCGACCTCTACACCAAGGCGGCGCTGGAATTCATCCGCATCCACCATCCCGCCTTTGCCAACCATTACAAGCCGTTCTTTCTATGGCTGAATTATCCAACCCCGCGACCCAATCAGGCGGAATTCCAACGCACCGGCAACGGTTTCCAAGTGCCCACGGATGCGCCCTACTCCGATGAAGCCTGGCCGCCGGCGGAAAAAAACAAAGCCGCCATGATCGCCCGCCTGGACGCAGATATCGGCCGGATCTTGGATAAATTGAAGGCGGAGGGCATGACCAACAATGCGGCCGTCTTTTTTTCCAGCGCCACGGTGGCGCGCCCCACCGCCGGGCTGGACCCGCTGTTTTTTCCGAGCGTGGTTTCCACCAATGACGTGCGCCTGCCCATGATTGCGTGGTGGCCACGGCATATTCCCGCCGGGCGGGTGAGCGGGCTGCATTGGTCGCCCGGCAATTTTCTGGCCACCGCCAGCCAAATCGCCATGACCCGTTATCCCACCAACGAGGTGGCGCCGACCGTTTTACGGGCCTTGTTTAACCTGCCACTGACGAACACGCCGGCAAAAAACTAACGCGCCGAACCCGTTGCCGGCGGGGCGTTGAAATCCCGCTGCGCCTCCACCTGCCGGACGGCGATGCGCATCCACACCACGGCCAGCAACACCCACAGGATCAGCGCGACGCCCACGATCCACGGCCAGCGGTAGCGGCGTTTGGGCGGATCGGTGGGCGGCACATTCATGGACGGAAGATAACGCGAAATCGCCAATTGACACGTTTTTTTAAATCATCGGTTTTCCCGGCCCGCTTTTTGGATTAACCTCGTCGGTGACGCTACATGCACGAATCCAATTCCGCAACTAAACCTCCTGAGCCGGGGCCCGCAGCCCCGGCCGCCGAGCATCCTTACGCCGTGTTTCAGAACCGCGATTTCCGGCGCTTCCTGCTGGGGCGGCTGGCCGCCAGCATGGGGACGCAGATGCTGACCGTGGCGGTGGATTGGGAACTGTACCAGCGCACCCATTCGACGCTGGCGCTGGGTTTCGTCGGGCTGGCGTTCATGGTGCCGATGATCCTGTGCACCCTGCCGGCGGGGCATCTGGCCGACCATTTTAATCGGAAAAAAATCATCCTGGCGGCCTCGGTGCTGACGGCGGTGACGAGTCTGGGGCTGGCGTTGATCTCGTGGTGGAACGGGCCGGTGGCCTGGATTTACGCGTGTCTGGTGGTGCTCGGGGTGGCGCGCACGTTTTTGTGGCCGGCCAGCGCGGCGTTTTTGCCCGGTCTGCTGCCACGGCCTCAGTTTCCCCGGGGGGTGACGTACAACAGCGGCGTCTTCCAGCTTTCGTCCGTGCTGGGCCCGGCCATCGGCGGGGTGTTGTATGCCGTCACGGGCAGTGCCGCAATCATTTACGTGCTGAACGTGCTCGCCGCAATGATTTGTTTCGCCCTGATGTTTTTCATTCCCAACCGGCAAACCCCGGCGGAACGGCAGCCGGTGACGGTGAAGAGTCTGGCGACGGGTTTCAGCTTTGTATATCAGAATAAAATCATCCTGGGCACGATCACGCTGGATATGTTTGCGGTGCTGCTGGGCGGCGCAGTCTCGCTGCTGCCGTTTTTTGCGGGGGACATTTTAAAATCCGGGGCGGACGGGCTGGGGCTGCTGCGCGCGGCCATGCCGATCGGGGCGGTCGTATGTGCGCTCTGGCTGGCCCACCGGCCGCCGCTGCTAAAGGCGGGGCGGGCCATGCTGCTGGCGGTGGGGGTGTTCGGGCTGGCCACCATCTTGTTCGGCCTGGGCAACCCCGCCTGCCTCGGTCAATGGCTCGGGTTGACCGCCCTGCCGGCCGGGGTTTGGTTCTGGTTTGCCTTTGCCATGCTGGCCGTGTGCGGCGGTGTGGACAACGTCAGCGTGGTGGTGCGCCAGACACTGGTGCAAATTCTCACCCCGGATGAAAAACGCGGGCGGGTCTCGGCGGTGAACAGCCTGTTCATCGGCACCTCGAATGAGTTGGGCGGGTTCGAGTCCGGCTTGGTGGCGTGGTTGGGCGGGGCGGCGATTGGCCGCTCGAACGCCAGCGGCGCGATTTTTTCCGTGGTCACGGGCGGGATTGGCACGATCATTGTGGTGCTGGCGGTGGCGCGAATCTGGCCGGAAATCCGGCGTTATGGCAAGCTGGCTTGAATCGGCCGCAATACCATGGCTTGACGCGGACGGCGGTGGGAGTATTTTTCCGGCATGAAAAGAATTTCTTTATGGATGTTGGTTTTGGCCCTCGCCGCCGGCGCCGCCCCGGCCCAGGACGCGGCCACGCAGCAGCAAATGGACAAGTTGACCGGCCAGTTGCAGGACATCATTGACGCGCAGGCCAAGCAGGGCGAACGGTTGGAGGCGATGGAACACGAAATCTCGGATTTACGGGACAAGGTGAACACCCCGGTGGTCAATGACCGTGCGAGCGCCGACGATCTCAAGCAACTGGCGGAGAAGGTGCGGGAAATTGACCAGAAGCAGCAGGATGACAAGGAATTGATTCTGGGGAAGATCGAGGAGATCGGCAAAATCGCCGCCGGTGCGCCAACCCATGTTCACAAGGCCGTCGTTGCCCCAAAAGAGACGCCGGAGGACTCCGCCCCGGACACCGCCGAACCGCAAAAGGGACACGAGTATAAAGTCCAGCCCGGCGACAATTTATCGGCCATCATCAAGGCGTTCCGCGAAAAAGGGGTCAAGGTGACCCTGTCCCAGGTGTTGAAGGCGAACCCGGGTTTAAATGCCAACACGGTGTATGTTGGCAAAACCATCTTCATTCCCGACCCGGACGCGAAGTGAGGCGGCGGGGGGCGGAGAAGGCTGGCCCTTATTGCGGCAATTTATAATGGATGGCCAGCACCACGGCGGCCGCCACCAGACAGTAAAAGCCAAAGAACTTCCAACGACCGGCTTCCAGCCAGCGGGAAAGCCACTTGAGGGCCAGCAACCCGGCGATGAAACTGAAGACCATGCCGACCAGGCCCGGGGTCATTAAATGCCCGAGGGAAACATGGCTGCCAGGGGGTTGATCCTTGAGCAGACGGTGGAGTTCCTGGAGGATGATGGCCGGGGTCAGCACCACGGCCAGCGCGAAACTGAACTCCTCGAGGGATTTTTTGGGCAGCCCCAGCAGGAGGCCGGTGGAGATGGTGGAGCCCGACCGGGAAAAGCCCCGGAACGGCAGGCACAGCCCCTGGACGATGCCGATCCACAAGGCGTGGGCCGGCTGGATTTCCGGTTGGGAGGGTGATTTCTCCTCCCGCATTCCGGCGATCACAATCAGCACCCCGACCAGGGCCAGCGCCCCGGCGATGAGTGGCAGATTGGAAAACAGCGCCTCGACTTCGGCGTGCGCGGCCCCGCGCATAAACACCTTTTCAATGACCTCTTTCAGGCCCAAACCGACCAAGCCGGTGCAGAAGGTGGCGATGATGAGGAGGATGGCAAACCAACGGAGTTTTCCCGGTGCGGCGAAATAATTGTGCCGCCAATCCTTCCAAAAATAGGCGATCACCGCGAACATGGTGCCGGTGTGCAGCAGCACGAGCAGCATGACCATTTGCGGGGTGGAGGGGTCCAACCCCATGAGTTTTTCCGCGACAATCACATGCGCCGAACTGGAGACGGGCAGCAATTCGGCCGCGCCCTGAATCAACGCCAGAATTAGAATTTGAACAAAGCTCAACATAAAGCCTCAGTCTGCCGTCGAGGCGGGAAAAAGCAATGAACTTTGGACGAAACTTGATTAACCGGCACGGTCCCGGCCATGAGCCCAGGGAGGTGCGACGGGGGCCGTCGCCCCGCGTCGGCCAGAATAAGGGTGGCTTAACGCAAATTATTTAAAAAACTGCTTGTGAAAATTTTCACGATGCAGCATCATTCAAGGCCTTTGACGCCGCCCCGGTTATACCAACCGTAGGGGCGGGTGTCGCCGGGTGCGGAAAATTGTGAATCGAATTGGAAAAATATTGCTGTGGGTGGCGCTGTGGGCCGGGTTTTGCGGCAATGGCGCCCTTGCCGCCATTGCCGGGGCGAAGCCGGATTCTGCGGCGGTGCTGCCCCCCGTGGCCCCGACCGCCGAAACGATTTTCAACCTCGGGCCCATTCCCGTGACCAATGCGATGATTTGCACCTGGGTGGTGGTGGCGCTGATCATTCTGATTGTGCGCCTGACGACTTGGAAGGTGAAGGAAATCCCCACCCGCGGCCAAAATATAATGGAGGCGATTTTTGAAGGGTGGGAGAGCTTGATGGGCAACGTGCTGGAGCCCAAAGTCGTGCGCTGGGTGTTTCCGTTTGCCACCACGTTTTTCCTGTTCATTGTCATTTCCAACCTGATGGATTTGGTGCCCGGAGTGGGCAGCATCGGCTGGGGGGTCCGGGATGCCGCCAGTTCCCTGCCCTTTGCCTTGGAGGACGCCCACACGCCCCTGCTGCGGCCGCCGACGATTGACGTGAATCTGACCTCAGCCATGGCGCTGGTATTTTTCATCCTCAGCCTCTACTGGGGAGTGCGTTACAACGGTTTCTTTGGTTTGGTCAAACATGTTTTTGGCGTGAAAGTGGTGACCAACAAGTGGGGGTATCTGCCGCTGTTTCTGCTGTTTCTCTTCATTGGGGTGATGGAGTCGTTCTCGATTTTGTTCATCCGGCCGGTGGCTTTGGCATTGCGCCTCTATGGCAATATTTTCGGCGGGGAAACGATGTTGACGATGGCCATGACGCAGAAGTCGGTTTTTCTGGCGGCGCTGCTGGCGTTGCCGGGGTATTTCTTTGAACTGGTGGTCTGCCTGTTGCAGGCGTTCGTGTTCGCAATGTTGAGCGTGGCCTTTGTCGGCACACTCTGTTCCCACAGTGACGAGGAACACAGCCATTAATTTTAACGCAATTTAACAAATTTTTGCCGGTCGGACTGACCTTGGTCGGCCGGCGGCGATAAACTGAAACCATAAATAAAGACAAGCATATGATGCTCGGAGAATTAACAGGTAACATTCACATCGGTCTGGCGTTCGGCGGCGCGGCCATCGGCATCGGCATTGCCGCCGCCGGCGGTGTCATGGCCATCGGCCGCAATCCCGGCGCGTTCGGCAAGATTTTCACGACGATGTTGATCGGCATGGCGCTGGCCGAAGGGCTGGCGATTCTGGCCTGGATCGTCATTCACTAAGGCGTCTTTATGATGGAACAGCTTGGCATCCAATGGGTGAAGTTGATCACGCAGTTGATTGACTTTTCCCTGGTGCTGTTAGTCTTGTGGCGGTTTGCCTACCGGCCCGTTTTCGCCATGCTCGAGGTCCGCCGGCAGAAGATCGCGGACGGGCTGGCCAACGCGGAAAAAATCAAGGCCGAGCTGGCCCGCACCGAGTTGGACCGCCAGAAAACCCTGGCGGACGCCGGGGAACTGGCGAACAAGATCATCGCCGAGGCCCGGGCCGCCGCCCTCAGTGTTACCGAGATTGAAACGCAGAAGGCCGTGGCCGCCGCCGAACTGATCATCACCAAGGCGCGCGAAGCCGCCGCCCAGGAACGCGCCGCACTGCTCGCGGAATTGAAGCGGGAAGTCGGTCGCCTGGTGGTGCAGACCACGGTGACCGTCACCGGCAAGGTGCTGACGTCCGATGACCAGCAGCGTCTGGCCGAGGAGACCCAGCGGCAGATCGCCTGAGCGTTTGAACCCGCATGAAGATTTCCAAGCAAGCCCTGCGTGACGCCCGGCAACTGTTCCGCAGTTGTTTCGTCAACGATTTGCTGGCGGAAGCCCGCGTCCGGCAGGTGGTGGCGTTGCTGTTGGATAAAAAGCCGCGCGGTTATGTCGGGATCCTGTCCCGGCTGCACCGGTTGGTGAAATTGGAACTGGCCCGGCGCAGTGTCCGGGTGGAAAACGCCGTGGCCACCACGCCGGAGCAGCAGGCGGAAATCCAGGCCCGGCTGGCGAAACAATACGGCCCCGGCCTGGACCTCCAGTATGCGGTCAATCCCGCCCTCATCGGCGGCTTGCGCATCCAGGTGGGCAGCGACCTTTATGACGGCAGCGTGAAATATCGTTTGGACCAATTGGAGCACAGTTTTTAACCGGATACTATGAGTAATTTGTTGCAGGAAATTGAAGCGCAGATCGCGGGGGCGAAGACCGCGACGGCAAAACAAAACGTCGGCGTCGTCCGCGAAATCGGCGACGGCGTGGCCAAGATCGAGGGGCTCACGGACACGATGCTCAATGAGATGCTCGACTTTGGCGACGGGATCATCGGCCTGGCGCTGAACCTTGAGGAAACCGAGGTCGGGGCCATCATCCTGGGTGACTATACGAAACTCAAGGAGGGCTCCGAAGTCCGCACCACCGGCAAACTGCTCCAGGTGCCCGTCGGCAAGGGTCTGCTCGGCCGCGTGGTCAACGTGCTCGGCCAGCCGATCGACGGCAAGGGCCCCATTCAGGAGACTGCTTTTTATCCCGTCGAGAAAATCGCGCCCGGCATCGTCCGGCGGCGCCCGGTCAGCCAGCCGGTGCAGACCGGCATCATGGCCATTGACGCGATGATCCCCATCGGCCGCGGCCAGCGGGAATTGATCATCGGCGACCGTTCCACGGGCAAGACCACGATTGGCGTGGACACGATGATCAATCAGGCGCGCATCAACCAGGCCGCTGAAGCCGCCAACGAACCGAATTTCCGCCCGATTTACAGCATCTACGTGGCCGTCGGCCAGAAGCAGTCGAACATCGCCCGGGTGATCGGTGTGCTGGAAGAGGCCGGCGCCCTGCCCTATACCATCGTGGTTGTGGCGTCCGCCTCGGATTCGGCCGCGAATCAATATCTCGCCCCGTTCGCCGGTGCGGCCATTGGCGAATGGTTCATGGATAACGGCATGGATGCGCTGATCATTTATGATGATCTTTCCAAGCACGCGGTGGCCTACCGCCAGGTGTCGCTCATCTTGAAGCGTCCGTCCGGCCGCGAGGCGTATCCCGGTGACGTGTTTTATCTGCACAGCCGCCTGCTGGAACGCAGCGCGCGCGTGGGGGAAAAATACGGCAACGGTTCGCTCACGGCGCTGCCCATCATTGAGACGCAGGCGGGCGACGTCTCGGCCTACATTCCCACGAACGTCATTTCCATCACCGACGGCCAGATTTACCTGGAAACCGATTTGTTCTACCAGGGCGTGCGCCCGGCGATTTCCGTCGGTTTGTCCGTCTCCCGCGTCGGTTCGGCCGCGCAGGTGAAGGCCATGAAACAGGTTTCCGGCCGCATCAAGGGCGATCTGGCGCAGTTCCGCGAACTCGCGGCGTTTGCGCAGTTCGGTTCGGATTTGGATGCCAAGACCCAGGCGCTCCTCGAACGCGGCAAGCGGATTGTGGAGTTGTTCAAACAGAACCAATATCAGCCGCAGCCCGTCGAGGCGCAGGTGGTGGTGTTGTGGGCGGCGCAGAACAATTTTCTCGACGACGTGCCCGTGGACAAGGTCAAGGATTTTCAAGGTCGGCTCACCGATTATTTTCAGACGCGCCAGGCGGCGTTGCTCCTGAAAATCCGCAACGAAAAAGTCATCAGCGACGCCATTGCCGCCGAACTCAAGGCGACGGTCGCCGAATTCAAACAGACCTACCGCTGAACCTGATACGGCCGACCCAAACCCATGCCCAGCACGCGCGACATACGCCGGCGGATCAAATCCGTCAAGAACACCGCCCAGATCACCAAGGCGATGCAAATGGTCGCGGCCGCAAAAATGCGCAAGGCGCAGCAGGCGGCCGTAGTGGGCCGGCCTTATGCCGAGTTGCTGAATGAGATCATGGCCCAGGCGGCGGTGCGCACCGTCGGCTTTGACCATCCCCTCATGCAGACGCGCCGGGTGGTCCGGCGGGCGGTCATCCTCGTCGGCACCGATCGCGGCTTGTGCGGCGCGCTGAACAGCAATCTTTTCCGCGAGGCCTTGAAGCTCGACAAGGACACGACCGTCTTCATCACTGCGGGCAAGAAGGCGGCCCAGTTCGTCGCCCGCACCAAGCGCAACCTCGCGGGCGAATTCACTTACAAGGACACGCCGGCCTTTGCCGAGGGACGCGCCATTTCCAAGTTTGCGCAGCAGTTGTTTTTGAAGGGTGAAGTGGATGCGGTGGACATTCTGTTCCCGCGCTTCATCAACACCCTCACCCAGAAACCCGAAACCATTCCATTTCTGCCCATGGGCAAAGTCGCCGCCGTCACCGTGGGCGTGAACGCCGCCGCGCAGGAACTCGGGGCGGGCCTCCGGACGGATGTCTTTGAATTCGAGCCCGAGGAGGAGACGGTTCTCGGCGAATTGCTGCCGCACAGCCTCAATTTTCAAATGCATCAGATTTTGCTGGAGACCAAGGCCAGCGAGCAGAGCGCGCGCATGGTGGCCATGAAGAACGCAACGGACAACGCCAAGCAGATCATCAAGGATCTCACACTCGAATACAACAAACTGCGCCAGGCGAACATCACCAAGGAACTGTTGGAAATCACCACCGCGCAGATGGCGGTGGGTTGAACCCGGAATTAATATTTTAAGCACATGAGCACAGGCAAAATCGTTCAAATCATCGGCCCCGTCGTGGACGTGGAGTTCACCGGCGGCCTCCCCGCGATTTACAACGCGCTGACCGTGGAATATGACCTGCCCGGCGGGGGCGGCCACACCAAGCTCACCCTTGAGGTGCAGCAGCACTTGGGCGATAACTGGGTGCGCACCGTGGCCATGAGCACCACCGAGGGCCTCAAGCGCGGCTACGCCGTCACCGACACCGGCGCCCCCATTTCCATGCCCGTGGGCGAGGGCGTCATGGGCCGCGTCTTCAACGTCACCGGCGACGCCGTGGATGAACAGGGACCGGTCAAGGCCGACAAATATTGCCCCATTCACCGCCCCGCCCCCGCGCTCGTGGACCAGTCCACCAGCCCCCAGATTCTCACCACCGGCATCAAGGTCATTGACCTCATCTGCCCGTTCCTCAAGGGCGGCAAAGTCGGCGCGTTCGGCGGCGCCGGCGTCGGCAAGACCGTCGTCATCATGGAACTCATCAACAACATCGCCAAGCTGCACGGCGGCATCTCGATGTTCGCCGGCGTGGGGGAACGCACCCGTGAGGGCAACGACCTTTACAACGAAATGATCGAGGCCGGCGTCATCAAGGTGGAAAAGGATGAAAAGGGCCATGCCAAGCTGGGCGAAAACGGCCTGCCCATCATCAAGGAAGGCTCCAAAATCGGCCTGGTCTATGGCCAGATGAACGAACCCCCCGGCGCCCGTCTCCGCGTGGCCCTGTCCGCCCTGGCCGTCACCGAATATTTCCGCGACGAAAAGAACCAGGACGTGCTGCTGTTCGTGGACAACATTTTCCGTTTCTCGCAGGCCGGCTCGGAGGTTTCCGCGTTGCTCGGGCGCACGCCCAGCGCCGTCGGTTACCAGCCCACCCTTGCGGCGGAAATGGGCGACTTGCAGGAGCGCATCACCTCCACCAAGAAGGGGTCCATCACCTCCTTCCAGGCCGTGTATGTGCCGGCGGACGACTTGACCGACCCCGCGCCGGCCACCACGTTTGCGCACTTGGACGCCACCATCGTGCTCGAACGTTCCATCGCCGAACTCGGCATTTTCCCCGCCGTGGATCCGCTGGCCTCCAACTCCCGCGCCCTGACGCCGGAAATCGTCGGCCAGGAACATTACGAAGTGGCGCGCGGCGTGCAAAAGGTGTTGCAGCGCTACAAGGATTTGCAGGACATCATCGCCATTCTCGGCATGGACGAACTCTCGCCCGAGGACAAGCTGACCGTTTTCCGTGCGCGCAAGATTCAGCGCTTCCTGAGCCAGCCCTTCACGGTGGCCCAGGTGTTCACCGGACGCGAAGGCAAGCAGGTGCCCGTGGCCGAAACCGTCCGCAGCTTCAAGGAAATTCTGGCCGGCAAATATGATGACGTGCCCGAGCAGAATTTCTACATGAAGGGCGGCATAGACGAAATCAAAGAAGGCTAAATGGCTGTCACTTTCAAACTCGAAATCGTCACCCCGGAGGCGAAGGCGTATTCCGGCGACGTGGACTTTGTCCAACTCACCGGCATTGACGGCGAGATGGGCGTGTTTGCCGGCCACATGCCGCTGATGACCCAATTGGTGGCCGGGGAGATCCTCGTGCGCCATGGCGCGGAGACCCTGCTGCTGGCCGTCGGCGAGGGCTTTGTGCAGATCACCGGCGAAAAGGTGGCCATTCTCACCGACATGGCCGTCGCCGCCGACAAGATTGACGAGGCTGCGGCCGAAGAGGCCCTCAAGCGCGCCCAAGCCCGGCTGAATGAGAAGTTGACGGATGAAGAATCCGCCACCGTGCAAGCCGCCATCGTCCACGCCACCGTCCAGTTGAAGGTGAAGCGGGCCCAGCGGAAGTAAACTAAAGGAGCGAGGGAAGCCACGGGCAGCACGTCACTGTTAAACCCGGGCGCAAGGGCGGCACGTCCTCCGAAACGGTGCCGCGCACTTTTTCCTCCAGGATGGTTGACCCCACGCCGGTTTTATCGCTTCATGTCCCTCCGAAAATGATGTCTTTATCTGGAAACCGAGCGTTGATCATCGTCATATTGGGCGCGCTTTCAACCATCAGCCCGTTCGCCATTGACATGTATTTGCCGGCGTTCCCTCAAATCGCCGCCGCGCTGCACACCTCCACCGCCCGGGTTTCCCTGTCCCTCGCCTCCTATTTCGCCGGCCTGGCCGTCGGCCAGCTTGTTTACGGCCCGCTGCTGGATCGCTTCGGGCGGAAGCCGCCGTTATATGCCGGATTGATTCTGTTCATCGTCGCTTCCCTGCTCTGCCTGGGGGCGCGCAGCGTGGAATGGCTCATCGCCCTGCGTTTTGTGCAGGCCCTGGGCGGATGCGCCGCGCAGGTCGCGGCCATGGCGATGGTGCGCGACTTTTTCCCCGTACACGAAACCGCCAAAATTATTTCCCTGCTGATTCTGATCATCAGCGCCTCACCGCTGTGCGCCCCGAGTGTCGGGGTATTTGTGGCTGTGCATCTCGGCTGGCAATGGGTGTTCATCGTGCTGTCCGCGTTCGTGGCGTTGATGCTTGCCGTCAGCCGGTGGATTTTGCCGCCGGGCTGCCACCCGGACCCCACGGTTTCGCTGCGGCTCCGGCCCATTTGTCAAAATTTCGCCACCGTGCTGAAAGAGCCGCAATTCCTCACGTATGCGTTGTCCGGGGCGTTCGCCTTTTCCGGCCTGCTCGTTTATGTGGCCAGTTCGCCCATCATCTTCATGGAAGTGTTCCACGTCGGCCCGCAACAGTTTGGCGCCATCTTCGCCGGTTTGTCCGTCGGCTTTATCGGCAGCAACCAGATCAACGTCCTGCTGCTGCGCAAATTTTCCAGCGAACAAATCTTTCGCGGCGCGTTGCTGGTGGAATGCCCCCTGGCGCTGTTGTTTTTGGTGGGCACCCGGTGCGACTGGTTCGGTCTGGCGGGCACGCTCGTGCTGCTGTTCATTTCGCTGTCCAGCCTCGGTCTGGCCTACCCGAATGCGGCGGCGCTCGCGCTGGTGCCGTTTGACCGCCACATCGGCAGCGCCGCCGCCATGCTCGGCTTCCTGCAAATCGGCGTCTCCGGCCTCGCCGCCGCCAGCATCGGAATTTTTGATTCCCATACGATGCTCCCCGTGACGCTCGTCCTGGCCGCCACCTCCTGGCTCGGCCTGGCAATCTTGTTCCTCGGCAGACGCCGCATCCACAACCTGCGCTACATTGAGGAAAAAGACGCCCCACTGTTGCCGCACTAATCCGCTATGCATCGGCGCGCGTGTCGCACGGGCGCAGTTCCCCTGTGACACGTCCCGACACTTTTATTTCTTCACCGGATGCGCTTCGAGGCGGCCGATAATCTGCTTTAGTTTAGCCTGTGCAGCGGCATCCTCCGGCAGCGGCCCGGCTTGAAAGGCGGGACAGAGCTTGT
>Ga0302267_10004083_pt1 | contig 16229 bp, 13 predicted proteins | sample III_Bog_E1_3_FD_194555 | JGI IMG/M metagenome (GOLD analysis project Ga0302267, IMG submission 194555) | Peat permafrost microbial communities from Stordalen Mire near Abisko, Sweden - III_Bog_E1_3 | ecosystem: Environmental > Terrestrial > Soil > Wetlands > Peat | place: Sweden: Abisko... | reverse complement strand
CATGCGGCAGACGCCGGCCACCAGTTCGGGCCGGTGCGCGACCATGCTCTCGTAGCTCGCCTCGCTGGCGGTCTCGACACAGATGGTCTCGACGTCATAGGGCTGCATGATGTCGCGCAACTGCGCGGCGGTGACCTCGACATCCGCGAACAGCAGCTTCGACGTCTTCGGATAGGCTTTTTCGAAGACGTCGTCGTACTGCTCCTCCGGCGCCAGCCGCATCATGACATCGCGCGGCAGCAGGCGCCCCAACCGGTCGGCGTGACGGCCGCGGGCGTTGCTGGAACGGTCCCAGACGGACATCACCACCGGCATCTGCAACGGTCCGATCAGCCACTTGTGCAACGACGGCCAGGCCTGGGCGAAGCCACGCAACTGCCCGGACATGACCATCACCGGCCGAGGCGGCGGCGCGGCGCCACGGGTCACCGCGGGGGCGGCCAGCGATGTTTCCCAGGCGGCGAAACCGAAGGGGACGAAGCGGTTCAGCGCCTCCCGCTCCGCCGCCGTCAAAGACGGCTCGTGCCAGGGCGGGCAGGGGATGCCGATCGCCATCAGGCTGCGCTGCGCGAAGGCGCGGAACCGCGGGCTAGCCAGTGGCAGGGCGTCGGTGATCAGGTTCCGCAGCCGTTCCGCCACGCCGGCATCCTCGGGGGTCGCGGTGTCCGGATCCTGCTCCAGCCGCCGGATGCAGAAGATCGCCTGGTAGATCACCTCCTCGTCGAAGGCGCTGGCATCCATTGCGGCCAGCAGGGCCGCGCCGGCACGCCACAGCGTGTTGCCGGTGAGCTGGAACCGCAAATAGCGTTTGCGCAACGCCACCGAATCCGGGCAGGCCCGCAGCCCAAGCTGCAGCACATGCCGCCGGATGCGGTAATCCTCCCAGCTCGGCAGGGTTTGGGAGAATTGCAGGAAATCGACTTCCTCGGCCCGCGAACTGGCGACGAATTCGATCAGCGCGCGCCGGCCCCAGGCGACCTCGGCCGGCGTCGCGGGCACCAGCAGGCAGCGCCGCAGCGCCACGGCATCGGCGGCGCTGGTCGGACCCAGGGCGGCGGTGGCCTCGGCCAGGCGCTCGCGGCCACGCTCCGCGGTTTCCTTCAACGGCAGCAGAGTGGCCTGGAAACGGGGCTGGCGCTCCAGCACCTCCTTGATCAGGGCCAGCGCCTGGTCGAAGGCCTGCAGGAACAGCAGCAGGGTGACGGCGTTGTGCGCATCGCCATCGGTCCCCTTGCCGCGCGCCAGTTCCGACCAGGCCTCGACGGCGCCGGGATAATCGAATTCGGATTCCGTCAGGCGCGCCAGCCGGCGCAGCAGATGCGGCGAGACCGGCCCCTGGGTTTCCGCGATGCGGGCGGTGACGAACTGGCGCGCGGCGGCGGGTCCCTGTTCGGCGAGCACAATGTCGGCGTCCAGGGCGGAAAGGTCGGCGCGGGAGAAGCGCCGGCGTCCCGCCTCGGCCTGGATGGCCGCTCGGGCGAGGTCGCGCCGGCCCAGCCGGCCATAGACCTCGGTCAGCCAGACCAGGTCCTCGTAAAAATGGGTCTCGGCTTCGAGTTCGCGCAGCATGATCAGGGCGCGGACGATATCGCCCCGCTCGATCGCCGCGCTGGCGAGGGCCCGGGTGATGTCGGGCTGACCTGGCGTCAGCGTGGCCAGGGTGCGGAATTTGGCGTCGGCCGCGTCGTAGTCCTGCTGGCGCATGTCGAGCCAGGCCGCCCGCTTGAGGAAGGTGACGAAGGGTTCGCTGATCTTGACCAGTTCCCCCATCGCGGCCGCGGCCGCCCGAGCGTCGTGGCGGCGCATCGCGGCGTCATATTCCTGGACCTGGCGTTCGAACGCGTCGCTGGTCATGCGGACCTCGTAATCTGGTGGGCGTCTGCCGTTATGCCGCGGTTCGGGGCCGGCGCGATGATGGGCCGCGCGTCCTGCGCGGCGCCTGCTTGTCGTGTCAGGGGATGCTGTCCGGCAGGCCTCGCGATCGGTTCGGCAGGGGTGGGGAGACGTCGGGCGTGACGACAAGGCGTTTCACAGGCGACAACCTTCGCTTCGGGTGCTGGCGCCTGAAGTATCCCTTTTGAGACCCGACAAGCAAGCAATTGGACGGCTGCCAGGCGTGACCGGGACCTGTTGCCCTGCCAGTGTCCACACATGCACGGGATGGACGCCATCCCACCCCATCATGGCCAGCCATCTGTCCCGGTGCCGGACCGAGAACGCGGCAATACCCGTCAACCGGAAAAATGCGGAACGCCGAACCTGGTGATTGAGCCGGAACGACCGGGAACGCTGTCATGCCGGCTGCAATTTGAGGGCACCTTCCGAGTCAGCGGGTCGCCAATGGCGTGCTATGCCAGGACCTCATCAAGGCTTCCGGCGTCCAGCACGCGCAGGCCCCATGCCTCCAGCGCGGCGGTGTCGGCGGTGGCGATGCGGTCTCTTGCCCAATCTGGCAGTGGGCCGAACCGGCGCTCCAATTGGCGGAACAGAATGGCGGCCTCGCCGGCCCGCCGGCCCATCTGTTCACCTTCCTGACGGCCTCTCTGCTCGCCCTCCAGCCGGCCCTCTTGCAGCCACTGCTGCTTCCACGCCTCAGCCCGCGTTGCCAGCATGTTCCGTACCTCCAATAGCCCCTCCGGCACCCGGACCGCCGGGACCAGCGGCCCGATCAGCCCGCCCAGCAGGTCCGCAAACACCGACCGCAGCGCCTCGAACCCGGGATAGCGGGCAAACCACGCCAGCACCGCATCAGCCAGGACAACGACCTGCGCCGGATCAGGCGAACTTTCCAGCCGGAACAGCAACGCCGCCAGAGTGTCACGCCGCCCGAGGTCATCGTCGCTGAACCCGCCTTCGTCGATCAGATGGTAGCGCATCCCGGGCTGCCATTGCCACAATAGCGAATCCCCTGGCAGGCCGATGAGGTCGTGCAGCGCGACCGGTGCCGTCCAGCGGCGGTCGCCGTTGTACAACACCACAGGGAGGATCGGCGGCAGCCTCCCGTCGGCGGGCAGGCGCTGCTCCTTCACCAGATGCTGCCAGAGCAGCCCGGCATAGACCAGCGCCCGCAGTGCCATCCAGTGATCGGAGGTGGACTGGAACTCCAGCAGCAGGACCAGGTACGTATCGCCGCCTTCATGGCGCGGAATCCGCCAGATCATGTCGCCGTCACGGCGTTCTGTGGTCTCGGTGTGGAACTTGGCGTTCAGGCGTTCCATACGCGCCAGGTCGAGGTCGTCGAGCCAGGGGCCGGCGACGAACTCGCGCAGCAGTTCGGCCACCATGCGGGGATCGCTGAACAGGCGGTGGTAGAGCGTGTCGTGGTCGGGCATGGCGGGGGTTTAGCACGCGGCGTGCCGGGGCTCCGGCGGATGTCGTTCGGTGGGGACGATAGTCTGTATTTGCAACAAATGGCTGCCATAAATCCCTGGATTTTGCCGGTACCTGAATGAAGTGCGAATGACCGCCCCATCCGTCCGGAAGATGGTCCGGTGCAAGGACAGTCCCCGAACGCTAGGCGAACCCGGACAAACGTGAAAAGCTCGCCGCAAAGCTCTCCCGAGCCCCCCAACGAGGAAACCCCCATGACAGCGCACCTCATCGCCGGCGGCTTTCCCCCCGGCCAGCTTGCCGGCCACGACCACGACTACGCCCGCCTCCGCCTGCTTGGTTTGCTGGCGGAACGGGACATCCCGGCCTCGGTTGCCAACGACTTCGCCGACATCGAAAAATGGCTGCCCGTCAGCCGGCTGCTGATCACCTACGTCGCCGGCCCCTATCCCGATGCGGCGCAATGCCAGGTCCTGCAGCGCTGGCTGGAGGCCGGCGGCCACTGGCTGGCCCTGCACGGCACCAGCGGCGGCAAAGCCGAACGGGTGGCGGGCTTCCGCCAGCGCCGCACCGTCAAAGCCGAACACCACGCGTTGCTCGGCAGCTATTTCCTGACCCATCCGCCGATCCGCAAGTTCCGCGTGGACGTGACGGAGCACCCGCTGACCAGCGGGGTCGGTTCGTCTTTCGAAGTGGAAGACGAGCCGTACTTCATCGAACTGCAGGACCCGGCGGCGACGCAGATCCTGCTCACCGCGGATTATGGGCCGGATGCGGTGTCACCCAGCATCGGGACGCTGTATCCCGCGGACACGTCGCTGCAAGCCGACGGCCGGACCCGGGTCCTCGGCTATACCAAGCCGGTCGGCGACGGCGCTGTGACGTATTTCGCCCTCGGCCATTGCCACAACCCGGCGATCCACGCGGCCAGAAGCGCGGCCCCGCAGGAGACGACGCCGCCCACCTTCCACGGCGCGTGGGAGAGCGGCGCCTTCGCGACCGTGCTGCGCAATGCCATCGCGCGGGGGGTGGCGGGCTGAGCGGTGGCGACGATTGTGGCCTCAGGCCACGCTTTGGGTCATGCCGCGCCGCACCGGGACAATCGGGCTTGTTGGGATCGAGCATTTCCAGCAGCCGTAACGCCGGACCGGACGGCCGCTTGGCGCCACGTTCCCATTGCGCGACGGCGGACTTGTCCACATCCAAAAGCCGATCGAACACGGGTTGACTGATGCGGGTCGCGGCCCTGATCCGCCGTACGTCAGGGCCCGTGTCGTCGGACTGTGCGGCAGACAAAGCCGGTCCATGTCACGCATGCCAGGCTCGCTCATGGCACCAACACGATGCAGCGCGCTGGCCAGACCATGCGCGGTCGCGAGCACGTCATCTTCCACGCCCTGTGCCACGTGTTCAGGTCTGTTCGCCGCCATCGCACACCACCTCCGTTACGTCGCCAGACACAAGCAGCGCCGCGAACTGTTTCTCGTCCGCGGGCACCCGCGCGGCACCACCCAGCCTCACGCCGCGGGCGGGGCGATCTCGGTTTCGAAGTTGAACGCCGCCGTCACGTCATCCAGTTGAAAATACGGCTGCAGCATGATCTTGCAGGTGAAGGCCCCCGGCTTGTCCGGCAGTTCCGACACGCTGACATTGGCGTCGTACAACGGATGCGTCGCGCGCGTCTCCGCCGTCGCCTGGGTGTTGCGGTTGACGAAACCGGTCAGCCAGGTGCGCAGCTCCATTTCGATCTCCTGCGGCTGGCGGGTCCGCCCGACCGTCTGCCGGCCGCGGATCTTCAGATAATGCGCAAAGCGGGACGCGCAGAGCGTCGCGTTCATCTGCGCCGCCATCCGGTAATTCGCCGCCGCCCCCTGCGCGGCGGGGCCGGCCAGCCGCGGCGGCCGGTAGAGCCCGCGCACCGAACCGAACAGCAGTTCCTCACCGTACGGCAGAGCGCCCAGCGGCATCAGCCCGGCCTCGGTCAGGCTGCGTTCCTGCCGGTCGGTGAACACCACCTCCAGCGGCAGGCGCGGCAGGGACAGGGTGTCGCTCAGCCGGTGCGGCTCCATCGGCAGGCCGGTGACCAGGCCGCCGCCGACCCGGTCGGGATCGGCCCCGCGCACATCGGCGGGCCAGCCGAACCGAGCCACGGCGCGCGCCACCACGGCTGCGAAGGCGTAGCCGGCATTCATCCACAGACGGTCGGTGACCGCCGCCGCCCGCTCGCGATAGCGGAAGCCGTCGCCGCGCGTGCCGTCGTCCGGCCAGGGCGGGCGCGCCAGGACCCGCGGCAGAGCCACCGCCAGGAACCGGCTGTCCAGCCGGTCCCGCAAGCCGCGCCAGCGGGCATGATCGGGGTCGGCGAGGCAGGCGGCGGGGTCGGCGATGGGGCCGAGTTCGGCGAAGCTCTCGACATCCAGCAAGGCCGGCGCGGCGCCGACGACCACGGGTGCGAAGGCCGCGGCGCCGATCGCTGTCAGGTGCTCCAGCACCGCCTTGTCGTCGGTCGGGTAGTCGCGGTCGGGCCGGTGATGGCGCACCGCGTAATCGGCCACCAGCAGGCCGAAGGGCTCGCCGCCCGCCATGCCGAACTCGGTTTCATAGATTTTCCGGAACAACTGGCTCTGCTCGGGATCGCCGGCGCGTTCCATGTCGCGCGCGATCTCGCGCCAGGCGGTGTTGAGCACGCGGACGACGATGCGGTCGCCGGGCCCGTCCTCGACCTGGTCCAGCAGCCAGCGCAGGCCGCGCCAGCTTGCCTCCAGCGCCTGGAGGCGTTTGTGGTGCAGGACCGCGTCGAGCTGGGCGGCGATCATCCGGTCGAGGGCGAGGATGTCGCGGTCGATGGCATAGCGCAGCGCCGCCGCGTGACCGGCGCAGGCGGCCAGGGCGGCGGGGCCGAACCACAAGCGCAGGGCGTCGGGGGCCGGGGCGGTGAGGAACCGGCTCCAGGCCTCGGCGGGAAGCTGGCCGGCGAGCACCGGGTGGCGGAGGGCTGGGTCGGGATCAGGCGGGGGCATGGCGTCCTGATGGGTTCAGACGGGGTTCGCGCCGTCATGCCACGAAACCGGTGGGGTGCGCAGTCTTGCTTTGGCGCGTTTTTGCCCTGACCGGAAAACGACGGCCTGACGGACATGACCTGCACCGCGGGCGGCGTGCGGGTTCAGAATCACACACCCGACGAATGCTCGCTATCGACCCTTCTCGGACCTTTGCGCGAGGCCAGTCCCGCGGCTGACCTTGACCCAAAGCACCAGTTGCTCTGTGTCTGGAAGGCCGCATATGCGAAGCCCCGGTCACGTACTCCCCACTCGCGTTGCCGCAGAGCAGACAGCAGAGGTAATCCGGGGCCACAACCAACATGGCATTCATGAGACCGAGTCACAAGGGGGGAGACATTGGCTTTTTCGGTGGACGAAATTACCGCTCTGACGCGAGCCTTGTCCGAGGAGCGCATTGCCTACTGGAAAGTTCTGGCGAGGCACGACAACCTCGCCGGGTGGAGGGCACGGATTGGTTGCAGGGTTCCCGTTTCGAGTGAGTTTGCTATCCTGTTGCACGAGTGGAACGCAGCGCTCTCCTTCTGCTTCTTGGCGTCCCTTCAGATACTGGAGATTTCGCTTCGAAATCACATGAACGACGCGCTTTCGGCACACTTTGGATCGTCCACATGGTGGGGAGTGGAGGAGAACGGGAGGTGGCGACCGTCAGGTCGGGTAAGGGGGCAACAAGCGAATGATATCGCCGGAGCTATTAGCGTCGCAGCTAGGCGAACGAAGGGAATCACCCCGGGGGGTGTAATCTCCGAACTGTCATTCGGATTCTGGCTTGCGCTCATCGGGCCGGCCTATGATAATCCAGCTGACAAGGACCTTGCGTTTTGGCGTCTCTGTTTGCATTCGATATTCCGCGGGAGCTCGGGAGTAAACAGGAAACAGGTACATCAGCATCTGGAGCAGCTCATCCGACTGAGAAATCGATGCGCTCATCACGAGCCTATCGTACATCTACCGATTCCCACAGAATACGGCGAGCTTGTCAGGTTCACTCGCCTCTTTTGTCACACGACAGCCGACTGGATCGAACGCACGAGTCTCGTCCCCCACTTACTAAGGCAAGACTGGCTGAATGTAATAAAGACCGGTGGAAGGCTTATTGGCTCTGCAAACATTTAAGGCCGCATTGGCTGCGGCGTGGAACAAATGCGGCCAGTTATTAGCCCGCGTCCCAGAAGCCCGGAATGTCGCCTTGTGACACCTCCATGTGGTCGGGGCGGACTTCTCCGCCAAAGTCACGATTGCCGACTTCGCGCTTTTGTCCAGCAAAGGCCAGATCCGGCGGCGGGATATTCGCGACATCGCGGCATGGGGATAACAGCACCAGGATATGCTATATCTGAACTGGCAGCTTGCCCGTGACGGCAAGCCACCGCAGAAGATCACGGACTGACCATGCTGTATGAGATCGCAGACGCCGTCGCTCACCCTGACCACACCGTCACCATCACATGGTCGGACGGGGCACGGGGCGTTGTCGATTTCGCGCCGTTCATTGCGCGTGGCGCGCTTTTCGCTGCCCTTCAGGAACCGAACGACTTCGTGCGCGAGATGAGCATCCTGCGCGGCGGTCTCGGCTTGACCTGGCCGAACGAGGTCGATTTCTCCGCCGATGGTCTGCGGCATGACGCGTTCCCAGCCGAACCGATTGGCGAATATGACGAACCGGCCGGCGCAACGGCAGGCACACAGCCCCCGGTTCGGCAGCCCGTCGCGCCGTAACAGGCACGCCAGGATGATCGCGCAACACCCCAAGGCGCTTTGAAAGGGCTCGGTTCGCGCCGTCCGGGGCAACCTCAGCCGTATCTCCGGCACAATGCGCTGCGTGCGCCACTGGCCGTGCCGTGATGAACCGGCTGGAACGCGCGGCTTGAACGAGATTTGCTCGCCCCGTCGTCCTCGCGCCGAGACACCGCCCGGCCTGGTCCCGGCGGGGACTCCGCTCCACATCGCCCTGGCTCCAGGCATGCTCGACCGGAAGCAAACGATTGTCCGTGAGCCGGGCCAAAGCGACGGGCATTACCCGTCACGTTGCGGCCTGCCCGCTGCGTTGCTCGATGACGCCCGCGAGGCTTCGGCCTGAACCCGGACCGGCCGCGAAACCGGCTCAGTGCACCGCCGGACGGGCGCCCTCCGGACTGGCCAGCCAGCGCGCGAAACCGGCGAATTCGTCGGCCAGCGCCGCCGCTTCCGCCGCCGGAATATCCACCCGCAGCACCGCGATCGCCTGCTCGCGCTTGCCCGCCGCGACCAGCGCCAAAGCCAGGTCATGGCGGGCCCGCCGCGGCGCGGCCGGATCCTGCTCTGCGCCCGTCAGCGCCGCAGCCGCGTCATCGGCTCGGCCGGCCATCAGCAACGACAACGCGAGGTTGCTGCGGACCCGCCAGTCGCGGGGCGCCAGGCGCAGCGCCGCGTCGTAGTGCGTCTGCGCCTGCGTGTGGTGGCGCTCCAGGTCCTCGGTCACCCCCAGGCCATTGAGCGCGTCGATGTTGCCGGGATCGGCGTCCAGGATGCGGCCATAGGCGCGGGTGGCGGCCGGCACGTCGCCCGCCTCCAGCGCAATGCGCCCCTGTGCCAGCAGACGGTCCGGTTCGCCACCGCCCAGGGCCACCGCGCGGTCGAGTGCGGCCAGCGCCTCCGGGTACAGCTTGACCCGTTCGGCGGCGAGGCCATAGCGCTGCTGCAGGGCGGCATCGTCCGGCGCGCGCCGCGCCGCTTCGCGCAAGCTGTCCAGGGTCGCGACGTCGTTGCTGTCCTCCCCCATGGCTTCGAGCAGGCTGCGCTGGGCGGCCGGGGACAACGCAGCCGGCCGGTCGTGGGCTGCGCAGGCGGTCAGCACCAGCATGACGGCAAGCGCCAGACATCGTGGCAGCATCGATATGCTCGTCATCCGTTTGCTATTGTGCAGATTGTCCGCGCCCATCCTGGGCCGGCAAACCTAGGCAATGGCCGCGAGTCGCGTCAATCGCCGGCTGGTTCAGGACCGGGCGCCGCCTTATTTCAACTGCGCGACGGTATAGCTCATTGTGAAGCTCGAGCCGATGAAGGGCTTCATGATCGCGGCGAAGGCCGGCAACTGGTACTGGTACGTAACGGTGACCACGGCCCCGGTCTGTCCGGCGGCAATCACCGCCTTCAGGGCCGTCGTCTGGGCGGCGGAGAGCGAGAGACCGGCCGGATAGGCGTATTCGACAGTCAGAGTCGAGCCGCTCATCATGACCTGGGCCATGCTCAACGTCAGGTTCGCCGTCGTGAGCTGCGGCGCGATATTGCCCAAAGCCGCCGCCGTGCCGTACAGGTTCAGTTCGGTCAGGCACACGCCTGACGAGGTGTCGGAACAATCGGCGTAGCTGATGGCATACTGCATGGCGAGACGATTGACCGCCGCGGTGGCCCGCAGAACCGAACCGATGCCGTAGATCCCCCCCGCCAGAAGCGCCAGGATCGGCGCAATCAACGCGAATTCGATGGCGACCGAAGCGCGGCGGTTCCCGGCCAGCGTGCGCATCGTCAGTATGGCGGACGGCGGACGATGGAGGTTGCCAGGACCGCGAGCGACGTGGTGCCGGGCAGGAACGGCAATGTCGTCTGCGCCCGCACCACCAGGACGCTGCCGCTGCCGCCCCAGTCGTCGGTGCCGTCGGCCACCGCGACCGCACCGGCCGACAGGGTCGTGAGCTGGCGCACGTCCACCGCCACGCTCGACACGCCGAGGATCGCGCCGCCATTGGAGATGATCATGGTCTTGAGCGCGGCGGCGGTCGGCGGCGCAAAGGCACTACCGGCCACCATATTGCTGCGCAGCGTTTCGGCCGTGGCCAGCACGCCCGTGTCGAGCGAGGACTGCAGCGTGAAATAGACCCCGACCTCGATGATGAGCAGCAGCAGGGTGATGAAGGGCGGCAGGACGAAGGCCGCCTCGATCGCGGCGATGCCGCGCCGGTTGCGCCACGGGAAAAGCCGGCGTCGTGATGTCGCGCGTGCGCCCATGCCGGATGTCTCTTGCTAGTACTGATCGGCGATGATCGAAAAGCCGGTATAGCTGATCGTCGAGCCGGGCTGCGGATTGGGCACCGGGATGGTGATCGGGTTCGCCGGCGCACCGCTCATCCACGGGCTGCCGTACGCGGTGATGTAGATGTTGTCGATCTGCGCACCGAAGCCGTTGTAGGTGCCAAGGATCGAGAACACCAGCCAGTAAAGCGCCGGCTTCTGGATATAGACATACGCCGTGCGGAACTGGGACGTGGCCGCGTAGCCGCAGATGTCCAGCAGCGGGCTGGTCGTCGACTGGGTGAAGCTGGTCAGGCTGATGCTGTTGGGCGGGACGGTTGGCGAGGCGGTGACCGATCCGTCCGGGTTGGTATAGGTGACGGTCGCGCCAAGCGTGGTGGTGAAGTTCGGCTCGCTGGCCATCTGGGCATGGGCCATGAACAGGCCGACGGTGCCGGTGGCCCAGGACAAGGTTCCATGGTTGGCGCCATCGACCCGGTCCATGGCGGTGCCGCTGCCGCCCAGCAACGTGGCAATGCCGGCATCCGACGGGGTTGCGCCGCAATAGACCTTGCTCAGGCCGGTGAACGTGACTTCCGTCACGTAGTGGTAGCTGATCAGGTAATAGCCGGGATCCAGCAGGAACGGCCGGGCGATCCCCACGTCGTATCCGGTGCTGTCGTGCCAGCCGATTTCGACGCATTGATTGTTTTTCGGACAGCCGGACGTCCAGTAAGGGATCTGGTTGACCGGCGCCATGCTCCAGCCCGTGCCGGTCAGGTCCCAGTACGACGATGCCCCGACGCTCAGGCCGATATTGCCGTTGGTGTTGTAATAGGTGCCGGCATAGACCGGACTCTCGAACGTCTCCTTGAACAGAACGACGTCGGTGCCGCCGTTGCTGGACGCCAGCCACGATGTCGGGAAATCGTCGCCCGCCGAACCGGTGCAGGTGCCCGGACACAGCCGGATGTCGTCGATCTGCCCGCCAAAGCTGTCGCTTGCACCGTCGGCGGCGAAGCTGAGCCAGTAATAGCCGGCGGTGGTCACGTTGATCGGCACGCTGCGCTCGATCCACTCGTTCGAATAGACGCATTCGTCGATCAGGTTCGATCCGCCGAGTGTCTGGGTGGTGTCGAGCGTGGTATGCGTTGGCGGCGAGCCTGTGGTGTTCTGATCCAGATAGACATTGACCTGGTTGGTGCGCGCGCCGAGCCCGCCGGCATAGCTCGTGTCGTTCGCCCAGGATGTATCGGAGGCGGCCGTTCCGCAGATATACGCCGTGCCGTAGTCCGTGTTGGCGATGCGCCCGGAATAGTAATACCGCAATTCATAAGAACCCACCGCCATATAGACCTTCGTCGAGATCGATGAATTGCCGGCGGTGTTCGACCCGTTGTCGCAGTCGAGCTCGGCGCTGTGCGTACCTTGGGGAACCGAGCTGACCGTCTTGCCGACGTAATCGATCTCGAGGCAGTACCCCATGATGATCCATTCGCTGCCGTTGGAACCAACATAGCCCGCACTGGTCGGTGCGGTGTTGACCTTGGGAAAGACGAACGCGCCGTCCGACCACGGCTTGGCCGTGCCGTTCGGCAGGTACCATGTGATGGTGGAACCGTAATAAGCATTTTCAAATCCGTCGTTGACCAGCAGCGCCGTGGCGTCGGCCGTGGGTTGCTGCGGCGTGCTCGCCAGGACGGCAAAGCACTGCACCGATGTGCTGACCGGCAAGCTCGAAACCCCGACGACGTGCATGACCGAGGTCGGAACGCTCGCGGCGAGCGTCACCTTGCCCGCACCGCCCTGCGTGTAGGTGAAGGGTGTGCTGGTGGTCTGCGTCCAGGTGACATTCTGGTCGGCCAGGGCCACGGCGTAGTAGCTGTTGACGCTGGTGGTGTAGGACGACACCCCACCGCCGCTGAACGCCAGCATCACCACAGTGGGCCGGTTGGCATATTGGCAGGTCAGCGCCGCGACCGCCGAAAGCTGCTGGCGCGCCGTGTAAGCGCGGGCCAGGTCGATGCCGGTCCCGACGGCCAGGACCATCGCCGTGACCGACAGGGCAAAGACGATGGCAACCACGCCGCGCCGGTCACGGGCGAAGCCTTGCGTGAACAGCCGCCCGATGATCCGGCGCCGGCGTTCGGGCTGGCGGTTCGTGAGCATTGTCCTCTCATGGCCTGCCCACTGCGATGGACGGTTGTTGTTCCGGGGCAAAGCCGTGACTTAAGGTTGTACGTATTTAAAATAATACTATCACAGATTGGAAACTGCGGGCAAGTCAAACCCGCCCCCGGCCGGCCGCGTCGCCCGGCTCAACCGGCGATCGGGAAGCAGGCGGACGCACTCAGGCTCGACGGCAACGACACGAACACGATCGTGTGCGTGTAGGACAGTGTCACCGACACGACACTCACGGCCGTGCCGCCGCACGCCGCCTGCGCCGTCGCGCCGGTCTGGACCGTGACATTGCCGGTCGTGACGCTGCCCAACCCGCGAAGCTGGGCGATGCTGGCGGCATAGCTCTGGGTGGCGGTCACGGACGTCGCCACGTTCTGGCATGACGCCGCGTTGATCGCCGCGCAGCGGGCGGCATCGATCGCGGTCGCTTCAAGGGCTTGCCATGTCCAGAGCAGCAGGCCGCCCTGCAGGACACCCAGGACGAGCATCAGCATCGGCGTTGCCGTCATCGCGAACTCGACCGTGGTTGTGCCCGCGGTGCGCCAGCGCGGCCGGCCGGACGGGCGCGGCGTCACTGCAACCGCACCGTGACATTGCGGGTGAACGGATTGGGGAAGAAGGCCTGATCGGGCGGGAATTTCGCCGTGTAGGTGATCGTGGCGGCGATCGAAACGAACTTGCCGGCGGTCGATCCCGACCCGTCGACGCAGGTAGCGCCGCAGGTCATCGCCCCGCTATAGGTGGGCGTCGCGCCATGGACGCAGTAGCAGCTCGCGGCAACCAGGCCGTTGTTGTACTTGACCGTCACTGCGGTGAGACTGACCGCGGACACCGCATTGACGAAGCTCTTGACTTCGGTGGTCAAGGTCGAGCCGGACACGGACTGGCCCTGGGTAAAGGCGTACAGCGCGCCGGCCGACACCGCCGCGGACAGTTGCAGTTGCTGATGATAAGCCAGGCTGAAATCGGCGACACCCACCAGCAGCGTGGTAAAGACCGGCGCCACCAGCGCCAGTTCCAGCGCCGCCACGCCTGCCTTGCCCCGTCTGATGCCTGCGTTCCGCACCGCCGCCTGCCTCCGTCGTTACTGGACGAGCGTGATCGTGGCGGCCGCGGCGGATCCGCCGAGACTGGCGCAACTGGTGGAAACGCCGTTGGCATCGTTGCTGAATGTCAGGCTGGCCGAGACCACCTGCAGACAGCCGCCGCCGCCGTTGAGATTGCCGCCGCCATTGATCGTCAGCGCCGCATTGGGGACATAGAACGCACCGACGACGACCGTGCTGGTGGCGCCGGCGGTGACCGCCGCGGCCGTGGTCGAACTGCTGGCCAGTGCGATCGTCGCGGCCGAACCGACGCTCGAACCGTCGATGGTCGTGGGCGCGCTCAGATTGACCGAACTGTAGCCCGCACCGAAGCAGAGCGCGCCGGACGCGGCGATCGACACGCCGGTGCCGGTAATGGCGCCGCCGGAGGCGCAGGCGCTGAACGCGCCATTGACCGTATAAGTCCCGGCGCCGAAGTTGACGTTGCCGCCCATGGCCACCGCGCCGTTGACGTCAAAATTGGTGAAGCCGCCGATCGTCAGGGTGCTGTTGGACTGGGTATAGATGGCATCGTCGTACGAGTAGGCGATACCGGTGATCTGAAAAACCGAGCTGCCGTTGAGCTGGCTGCCGATGGTCAGTTTGGCGCTGGGTCCGAGGGTGATGCCGCCGTCTGCGCCGGAAATGATGAAGCTGCCATTGCCGAAGGTGACGGTGGCGTTGCTGTTGACGTAAATGCCGGTCCCGCTGGTGGCACCGATCGTGTAGGTGCCGTCCGGGAACGTGGCGGTTTCTTGCGAAACCGTAATCTCACCGGCGACGTAGAACGTGCTGGTCGAGGCACCGCCGCCGTTGGTGAAGGTCAGCGTGCCCGCCGCGCAGTTCGAATTGTCGGTGATCCCGCCTTGAATATAATAGGTGGCCGGGCCGACGACCCTGAGCTTGGAGCAGCCGGTGAGCGTGATGCCGTTCCAGATCTCGAACACCACGGTGCCCGTCACCTTGATGCTGGCCACCGCGTTGCTGCCGCCGGCGCTGACGGTGATGCCGCCGATCTTGTAAGTTCCCGCAGCGAAATTGAGGGTCGTGTTGCTGCCGCCCAGCGACAGGCCGCCGCTGATATCGGTTTCCGCGCCACCGGTGAAGGTGATGGTGGTGCAGCCGGAAGCGGCCGTGATCGTATTGTGGGTCCCGGAGCCGACCGACAGCGTGTTGCTGCAGGTCGCATAGCTGCCGCCCGACGGGGCGCTTCCCACCGACGGGAAGGCCGGCGCGGTCAGCGCCGCGACGGTGGACATGCGGGAAAACACCCCGCTCGACCCGAACGGGTCCGATTGGGCGGAGGAGTTGGGAAACTGGCTGCCGGTGATCGTGCCGTTGCTCGCGCTGATCGAACCCACCGCATAAATCGACGCGGCGGAGATCGCGCCGCCGTTCGTCACGGAGACGGTGTAGTTCGAAGCCGCCTCGCAGCCGGTTGCCGTCAGTTTGCCGCCGCCGCTCGCGACGATGCCGGTCCCGCCGCCGCTCGATTTGGCCAAAGCGATGACGCAGGGTGTCGTGGTGTGGAGCTCGGCATAGGCCGTGGTGCTGACCGTGACGTTGGTGGCGCCGGCCTGCGCGATGATCCGGCCGAAGGGGCTCAGCGTGACCGGCAAGCTGACGACCACCTTGAGCGCCTTTTGGCCATCGCCGGAGGGCGAAGCGCCGATGGTCGCGCTGACCGTGGCGCCGCTGGCGCCATTGACCACGGCCATGCTGGACGCCGCGTTCTGCGCGGTGGTGAGGCTGTTGCCGCTCTGGCTGTAGGCGAAGGCCGCGGCCAGCGCGGACTGGTCGGCGACCCACTGGTTGGTGGACTGCGCCAGATAGAGGTTGGCGACATCCAGCGCCATGGCCGAGGCGGTGACCAGCATCAGCAGGCTCATGGCCGCCAGGATCGCGATCGTGCCGCTTCGGTCCGACCGCAGGCGCCGGACAGTCTGACGGATGCGGCGGCCTGTGTCATCCAGATCGGCCTTGTTCAATCGGCAACCTCGCACGTCCCGGCGGGAAGGGTTGCCGGCAGGATAGACCGGCAAAAGTAAAGAAAGGATGAAGCCGCCGGCGGGAACGGTGACGTTCCTGGTTCCTGCCGGGTCTGCCGGACAACGGCCTGCAAGCATGAAAGCGTGGCTGCCATGAGCGATCTGTACGGCACCGACGTCCTGCTGTGGTCGGAGCACCAGGCCGCGTTGCTGCGCCGCCGCGCCGCCGGCGGGCTGGTCAACGAGGCTGAGCTGGACTGGCCCAACATCGCCGAAGAAGTCGCCGACGTGGGACGCAACACCCTGCGGGCCTGCCGGTCGCAACTGCTCCAGGCGCTGCTGCACGACCTCGAGGCCGCGGCGTGGCCGTTGTCGCGGGACGTGCCGCACTGGCGTTCCGAGGCCAGGGTGGCACGCATCAACGCGGCGGATGCCTATGCGCCGTCCATGCGCCAGCGGATCGACGTGGCCGAGCTCTACGCCAAGGCGCTGCGCGCCCTGCCGGAGACGGTTGACGGCCAGCCGCCGCTGCCGGTGCCGGCGGTCTGCCCGGTCACGCTGGACGCGCTGCTGGCCGACGATTGAATCGCGGT
>Ga0302267_10004074_pt1 | contig 16268 bp, 9 predicted proteins | sample III_Bog_E1_3_FD_194555 | JGI IMG/M metagenome (GOLD analysis project Ga0302267, IMG submission 194555) | Peat permafrost microbial communities from Stordalen Mire near Abisko, Sweden - III_Bog_E1_3 | ecosystem: Environmental > Terrestrial > Soil > Wetlands > Peat | place: Sweden: Abisko... | reverse complement strand
GGTGCTGGGCTATTTTCGTTCCCTCCCTCCGGGAGGAAGCGAGGCGGCTGGCCGGCTTGAGCAGATTTCATATCGCTTCTTGTGGCGATTTCTGGCTTTGATCGATGGCCTTCTCGTCTTCCAGCAGATCGACCACGGTAGCGTAGATACGGTTGCGGACGACGAGTTTCTCGGATGCGCGGGTTACGTAGCGGACACGGACGTTGATGCCGGCTACGGAGGGGCGGAGGACGAGGACGGGGTCGGCGCTGAAGCGGCCCAGGCCGTCGTCACGCTTGCCGCGCTTCCACTCCTGCTCGGCGATTTCGGCGTCGGCTGCGGTTTGCTCGACAACGGCGGTGCGGATGCGCTCGACGACGGCCTCGGTGTGGACGGCGGGCGGGAGGGTGACGCTGATTTCGTCCCACATCCACTGGCCGGTGGTGGAGAAGTTGAAGTACTGGCCGCGGATGGCGAAGTTGTTGAGGAAGGAGATCTGGCGGCCGGTGGGATGGCCGCGCTCCTTGAGGTCGCTGGTTTCGAGCAGGGTGGTGTTCATGAGGCCGATCTCGACGACCTCGCCGGCGACGCCGTTGATCTCAACCCAGTCGCCGACGCGGATGCCGCCCTTGCCCATGAGGACGAACCAGCCGAGGAAGGCGAGGATGAAGTCTTGCAGGGCGATGGTGAGGCCGGCGGTGGCGAGGCCGAGGACGGTGGAGAGCTGCCTGGGCGAGCCGAAGATGATAAAGAGAATGAGCAGCGCGCCGACGACCTGCACGCCGAGTTGCGTGAGGGTGCGCAGGGTGTGCATCTGGCGGCGATCGATGATGGGATGGGCGAGCAGATGGCGCAGCAGCGCATCACAAAGCAGCGTGGCGATGAAGATGACAAAGATGAGCACCAGCGACTGCATGATCATGTGCAGGACGATGCGATGCTGGAGCTGAACCTGGGCGGACCACTTGGTGTAGACGGCGGCGAGCTGCTGCTGGGTGTCGATGCGGTCGTCGTAGATGCTGAGGAGCTGGCGCTGGGCGCTGCCGGCCTGCATGTCGGCGAGGCGGGCGGAGGGAGCGAGCGACTGGTTGGCGGAGGCGGAGACGGCGGCGTCGGCTTTGACTTCGAGGGCGATGTGCGCGGCGGTGAGGGTGGCGATGTCGGCCTGGGCTTCAGCGAGCGCCTGGGCAATGAGGCTGGAGCGGGCGCGCTGGTTGTTCCAGCTGACGATGCGATGGGCGAGGGTGCTGCGCTGTGCCGCGGAGGCGACGGCGGTGTCGCGATCGGTCTGGGCCTCGGCGGAGAGTTTGGCCATGGTAGCCTGGTGCGCGGCCAGCTCGCTCTGAATGCGCCCGCGGTTGTCGCCGGAGGCGCGCTCGAGATCCTGCTGGGCGTCGGCGAGCTGGTCGGAGTCGAGCGCGAGCTGGGCCTGGGCTAGGTCGAGGGCGTTGTTGTTGCTGGGGGATGACGAGGCAGGTTTGGCGGGGGTGGGCGCGGGCGTCGAGCTGGAAGAGGGGGAGATTGCGGTGACGTGGGCCTGGTCGTCTTTGACAAACTGCTGGAGCTGGGCGACGCGCTGCGAGAGGGTGAGGGCTTCACCGCTGAGGACGCGGTGCTCGGCGTCGATGTTGGCCTGTCGCAGGGCGGAGGCGAAGGCCTGGACGACTTCGTGATCGGCGAGGCGCTGGGCTTCGTGGGCGTATTCGGCTTCCTCGGCGCTGACCGCGAGCGGGGCTAGAGCCTGGGCGGTCTGCCAGGGGCTCAGGTCGACGAGGGTCTTCTGCTTGTCCATGAGGCTGCGTGTGGTGCCCTTGCGCGCGAGAAAGGGCAGATTCGCCATGGCGTCGCGGGTGACCCAGGAGACGGCGAAGCAGACGGCCAGCAGGACGGCGAGCACGATGAGTGAGATGACTCTGGCCGGGCCCAAGGCGCTTGAAGCTGCGGCGCGCTCGGGAACAGACGGTTGGGTTGCCATGGAGCCATTTTTGCAGAGCGAAGGTGCGATTCGAGCGGATAAATTGCGGGGAGTTGAACGGCGAGCGGATTCAGTTCTGGCAAAACATGGGGTGAGCCCAGGGATCGATGCAGAGCGCGCTTGCGATTGGCGGGGCCTGGAAGCAGAATAGGGCCATGCGGAGAGCGGCGGGATGCGCGGTGATGGCGGGGGCGATGCTGTGGGTTTGCGCGGGCGGGCTTGCGCAAAACCAGGACCGCGACAGCGTGGGCGTTCCGAAGACGAGTGCGGCGGCGCCTCCGGTGGAACAGCGGGTGGATATCAACCATGCGAGTGTGGCGGAGTTGGCGAAAGTGCCGGGGCTGACGGAGAGCTGGGCGGGGCGGATTGTGCGATTCCGGCCTTACCGGACCAAGCAGGATCTGTTTGAGAGGGGCGTGGTGCCGAGCGACGTGTATGACCGGATCAAGGATTTTGTGATTGCGCACCGGGATAGGAAGTAGGGCGGCTTTTACGGTGGTGAGGTTGATTTGATTGGGGCGCGTCGGGAGTCGAGGCGTCCCGTCCTTGCGAGAAAAACAAGAGCCTCGCAAGGACGGGGCACCCCAGCGTCAGGCGGGTATGCTCGATCCCCGGTCCCCGAAAGCGAGGGACCGGGGGCACCCGGTGACTTGATGATTAAGTAACCAATTGAAACTTCGCAGCTAGGCGACGACGGGGGCTTCGCTGGGTAAATCGTGGGGTTTGTCGCCGCGGCGGAGGAGGCGGCTGAGGATGACGTAGAGGACGGGGATGAAGAAGAGGTTGAGGACGGTGGAGAGCAGCATGCCGCCGACGATGGTGGTGCCGACGGAGCGGCGGCCGAGCGCGCCAGCGCCAGTGGCGAAGACCAGCGGCAGCACGCCGAGGATGAAGGCGAATGAGGTCATGAGAATGGGGCGGAGGCGAAGCTCGGCGGCCTCAATCGCGGCTTCGGCGATGGTACGGCCTTTCTTGCGCAATTGCTCGGCGAACTCGACGATGAGGATGGCGTTTTTGGCGGAGAGGCCGATGAGCATGACCAGGCCGATCTGGCAGTAGACGTCGTTGGCCATGCCGCGCAGGGCGACCAGGCCGAGCGCGCCGAGCACGGCCATGGGCACGGCGAGCAGGATGATGAAGGGCAGGGCGAAGCTCTCGTATTGCGCGGAGAGGGTGAGATAGACGACCAGCAGGCCGAGGCCGAAGATGATGATCGCCTTGCCGCCGGACTCAATCTCGTCGAGTGTGAGGCCGGTCCACTGGAAGGTCATGCCGGGCATCATGGTATCTGTGGCCAGTTTTTGCATGGACTCGATTGCCTGACCGGAGCTGAAGCCGGGCGCGGCGGAGCCATCGATTTCAACAGCGCGGAAGAGGTTGTAATGGGAGATGACGGGCGGCCCGGAGCTCTCGACAACGGTGGTGAGATTGTCGAGCGGAACCATCTGGCCGGAGTCGGAGCGGACGTAAAAGTTGTGCAGGTCTTTGGCGGTCATGCGGAAGGGTTGATCGGCCTGGACGAAGACGCGATAGGTGCGGCTGTTGAAGTCGAAGTCGTTGACGTACTCCGAGCCCATGAAGACGCTGAGTGCGGTGGTGACTTGCGAAAGCGGAATGTTCATCGACTTGGCCTTCTGGCGATCGATGGTGACCAGCACCTGGGGATCGTTGGCGGAGAAGGTGGTGAGCAGGCCGGTGAGGTCTTTGTGGGTGCGGCTCTGGCTTACGATCTTGTGGGCGGTGGCGTCGAGGTCGCTGAGGGTGTTCTTGCCCTGGTCCTGGAGCATGAACTGGAAGCCGCCGAAGCTGCCGACGCCCTGGACCGCGGGCGGCTGGAACATGGCGACGAGGCCGCCGTTGGGCGCGAACATGAGGCTTTGCAGCTTGGGGCTGAGGTCGGCGACGATGTCTGCGGCGGAGTGGCCCTTGCCGCGGCGTTGATCAGAAGGTTTGGTGGCGAGAAACATCATGCCGGCGTTGGAAGAGCTGCCTGCGAGGCTGAAGCCCATCATGGAAAAGGCTCCGGCGATGTCAGGATCTTGCGCGACGATGGCTTCGGCGCGCTCGCCGAGGGCCGTGGTGTAAGCCAGTGACGAACCCGGCGGGGCCTGGATGATCACCATCAGGTAGCCCTGGTCTTCCTGGGGGATGAAGCCGGTGGGGACGTGCTGGTACATCCAGGCTGTTGCGCCAAGGCCGGCGAAGAAGACCAGCAGCAGGAGGTAGCGCAGCTGCAGGGCTACATGGATGGACTTTGCGTAGGTGCTGGCGAGCCAACTGACAGCAGCATCGGCGCCGTGGACGAAGCCGGCGAAGGCGCGCGACAGAGGCCTAATGTGGAGGAAGTCAAGCTGGTGGGGCCGCTCCTCTTCGCCGCGCAGGAAGAGGGCGGAGAGTGCCGGCGAGAGGGTGAGCGCGTTGAAGGCGGAGATGGCGATTGCAAACGCGATGGTGAGCGAGAACTGGCGGTAAAGAATGCCGGTGGTTCCGGGGAAGAAGGAGACGGGCACGAAGACGGCGATGAGGACGAGCGATGTGGCGATGACGGCGCTGGTGACCTCGCCCATGGCCCTCGAAGTGGCCTCGTGCGGGTCAGAGTGTTCCATGGCGATGTGGCGTTGCACGTTCTCGATGACCACGATGGCGTCATCGACGACGAGGCCTGTGGCAAGGGTGATGCCGAACAGGGTGAGCGAGTTGATGGAGAAGCCGAAGAGCTTGATGAAGGCGAAGGTGCCGATGAGGGAGACGGGGATGGTGACGGCGGGAATGATGGTGGCGCGCCAGTCGAGCAGGAAAAGGAAGATGACGATGATAACGATGGAGATGGCTTCAGCGAGGGTGACCATCACTTCGCGGATGGAGTCGCCGACGACGGTAGTGGAGTCGAACGCGACAGCGTATTCAAGGCCGGGAGGGAAGCTCTTGGAGAGCTCGAGCAGAGCGGCTTTTGCCTTGCGATCGACGTCGAGCGAGTTGGCGTTGGAGAGCTGCTGGACGCCGATGCCGAGGCCGGCGTGGCCGGAGTACTCGAGCGAGGAGCTATAGTCTTCAGCACCGACGGCGGAGTGGCCGATATCTTTGAGCAGCACGAGGCCGTTGGCGGAGTTTTTGACGATGATGTTGTCGAACTCGGCGGGGCTGGTGAGGCGGCCGACGACGCGGACCGGCACCTGGAAGGCCTGTTTGGAGTCGGCGGGAGGCTGGCCGAGCTGGCCAGCGGGGATTTCAACGTTCTGCTCGGTGAGGGCGTTGACGACGTCGGTGGCGGTGAGACCGCGGGCGGCCATGCGGACGGGATCGAGCCAGATGCGCATGGCGTATTTGCGCTCGCCGAAGATCATGACGTCGCCGACGCCGGGCACGCGCTTGAGGGCGTCCTTGACGTAGACATCGAGGTAGTTGGAGATGAACTCGCTGGAGTAGCGGCCATCGCGGCTGAAGAAGCCGGCGCCGAAGACAAAGTTGTAGTTGGTCTTGCTGATGGTGATGCCAGTGGCGTTGACGGCGGCGGGCAGACGGCCCTGGACACTGGCTACGCGATTCTGCACGTCGACGGCGGCGATGTCGAGATCGTAGCCGGTGTCAAATGTGGTGGTGATGGTGCTGACGCCGCTGTTGGTGCTGGAGGAGCTGATATAGCGCATGCCCTCGACGCCGTTGATGGCTTCTTCAATGGGGATGGTGACGGCCTTCTCGACCGTGTCCGCGTTGGCGCCGACATAGTTGGTTGCGACCATGACGGTGGGCGGGGACAAGGTGGGGTACATGGCGACAGGCAGGTTGGGAATGCAGACCGCCCCGGCGAGGATGATGAGCAGAGCGCAGACGGTGGCGAAGACAGGCCGGTGGATGAAGAAGTTAACAAACAAGATGAGCCTTCCTTATCGGGTTGCAATGGGCGGGATGCAATCAACGCCGTGGTGCGCGCCGCGATTCACTGCCGCACGGGGCGCGAGCCGTTTGCCTAAGCGCCGAGGAGCATGACGGGCATGTCATTGACCAGGAACTGGGTGCTGGAGACGATCACCTTGTCGCCGGGATTCAATCCAGACGAGACGGAGTAGTTGTTGCCGACGGTGTCACCCAAAGTGACAGGAGTCTGGCGGGCGACCCAGTGGCCGTTCTGCTGGTGGGCGACGAAGACGAAGCTCAACCCTCCCTGGCGGGTGACGGCGAGGACCGGGACTACAGCCATCGGGGTTGTGCTCCAGATGACGCGGGCCTTGACCATCTGCGCGTTGCGCAGCATCTCGGGCGTGGCGTGGACGGGGGCCTTGACCAGGATGCCCTGGAGCATGCTGTCGACCTCGGGTGAAAGGAAGTCGATCCTGGATTTTTCAAGCAGGTTGCCGCTGGTGTCGAGCAGGTCGACATCGAGACCGAGGCGAACCTGGGAGGCACGCTCGGTGGGAACGTAGATGTAGGCTTCAAGGTCCTTGTTCTCGTCCACGGTGGTGAGCATGGTGGAGGAGGAGACGTAGTCGCCGAGGTGTACGGGGATGTCGCCCACGACGCCGTCAAAGGGAGCGCGGATGCTGTAGTAGGCTAACTGCTCGTCCTGGGTCTTGCTGGATGCCTGGGCCGACTCGTAGTCGGCTTTGGCGTTGCCGTAAGCCTGCTGGGCCTGCTCGAAGGCGTCGCGGCTGGTGATGCCGGCCTCGAAGAGCTTGCGCTGGCGCTCGATCTCCAGGGTGTTGTAGTCGTAGAGGGCTTTCTTCTGGCGCTCGGTGGCGCGGGCCGCGTCGACCGAGGCGCGCTGATGGAGCGGGTCAATGCTCATGAGCAACTGGCCGGACTGCACGTGATCGCCGGAGCGAACGCGGATCTCGGTGAGCCGGCCGTCGACCTGGGGCTGCAGGGTGGCGGAGCGGCGCGACTTGATGGTGGCCACATACTCACTGCTCTGCGGGACCGGCGACAGGGTGACGGCAACGGTCTGAACCGGCAGGCCCTGCATGCCGGCGCCGGCCGGCGCAGCTGCCGGCTTGTGCTGGCAACCTGCGGCCGCAAGAGCGATAAAAACAAGAAAGAACAATCCATTTTTGCGGTTCAACGTGCTGATCTTCACTGAGATTTTCCTTTAAGGCCGGTGGATTTGTCTTGTGTTCCGATCGAGGCCGTAATGATCGCAAGCTCGAAGCCAGGTTTCTTTTCGGCTTGCCGCGTGCTCTTAGTTTGGCATGAGGCCGGCTGCGGTGAATGCCGCCCGGCGCAATTGGTGCGCTTGAACAAAGTCTCTGGTTATCTGACGTTTGGGCCCGCCCGGACGACGCAAAATTCTCACCGGCGGAGCCATTGGCGGGAATCTGGGGAACAGGCGGCAGGCAGAAGCGGCGAGCGGGTCCGCGGGGCGGGAGAGCTTTTGACAGGGCTTCCAGGAGTTGGTAGCCTCTAAAAGGGTTCATGCGGCCGAACGGGGCTGCAGTTTGCCCTGCAGAGCGTCCCCGTCGTCTAGCCCGGCCTAGGACACCGCCCTTTCACGGCGATAACACGGGTTCAAATCCCGTCGGGGACGCCAATATAAATCAACGACTTAATGTTAGATTTCGCCAAAATGGCATATTCCCAACCGATCAGCATCCAAACGCCGTTTCGGATACGGCAACGCGAATGCGCAGCTCGATGACGAGAGCTCGTGATCCTGACGATGCCGAGCGGTGAGTCACGGCGGGCTTCCATTGGGCGGAAGTCATTGGGCGGAGTGAACGCCGAGATAGTTGCCGTAGCCGACGACCATGGTGGAACCGACCAGGGCGAGCAGGGTGAGGAAGACGAGCGTCTTGGTTCTGGGGCTGACGCCGCGCCACTCCTTGAGGGCAATGCCCCAGAGGGTGCTGAAGATGATGATGCTGGCCATGTGCAGGGTCCAACTGGAGAACTTGTAGTGGCCCATCTGGGTTTCGCCCATGGTGTAGAAGAAAAACTGCATGTACCACGTGGTGCCGGCGATGGCGGAGAAGAGGTAGTTCAAAGCCATGGACGGGCGGCGGACCGGACCGGGGGGGAGTTCGAGGGCCATCTCGATGGATGCGGCGTCGGTGACGTTCTCAAGCGGCGGATGCTCGGACGTGGCCGCAGTTGCGGCGCCGGCGGGGATGCGGAGGTATTCGCCATAGCTGTGATTGCGCACGTTGAGGATGGCGCACCAGATGAAGTTGGAGGTGAAGCCACCGGCGAGGACAACAACCAGGACGGGCAGGCCCTGCCACAGGACGCTGGTTCCGTGCGCAAGAGTGAGCAGCTTGATGGGCGTACCGGCATCGAGACCGAAGGCGAAGCAGGCGCTGAGGATGCCACAGAACGTGGCTACGCCGAGGCCCCGCTTGAGGTTGAACTCGCGGATGCTGGCCAGCTTTTGCTCGCTGGAAAGCTCCTTCTCCTTGGAGATGCCGGCGGCGCCGCCGAAGAGGATTCCCAGGACGCAGATGCCGACGCCGATGAGGATGACGACGCCGGAGCGCTGGGTGAGCAGTTGCGCGAACTGGTGGTGAAACATGGGCGGAGCGAGGGTTCCGAAGACGGCTGTGTAGCCGAGTGCGACGGCCATGCCGAGGGACAGGCCGAGGTAGCGCATGGTGAGGCCAAAGGTGAGGTTGCCCAGTCCCCAGAGGACGCCGAAGAAGAATGCCCAAAGGATGGTGGAGGGCGGCGTGGCGCGCAGGACGGGGAGCAGATCGCGGGTGAGCAAACCGGCCATGAGCCAGGGAACGATGATCCAGCTGGCGATGCCGCCGACGAGCCAGTAGGTTTCCCACGACCAGCCGCGGACCTTGCGAAAGGGAACGTAAAAGCTGGCGGAGGCGAGCCCGCCCAGCCAGTGAAACAGCAGCCCCAACAACGGATTTGCGCCCAAGATGATCTCTCTCCACTCAATGTTTTATCAATCGAATACGCCGAACGGGGATACCCGGGGAAGAACACGACTCCATGGGCGATTCCCATTTGCAGTACAGGGATCTCCACACCCATAGCGCTGCGCTGAACAAGTGTATCCGAGGGCGGCCCAGCGTGGCACGCATCATGTGTTGGAGCGTAGACTGGGCGCATGAATCGGCGTGATTTTCTTCAGAACACGGCTGCGCTGTGTGCGCTCCCTTCGCTTGCGGATGCTGCTCCGCCTGCCAAAACCGGTGCGTTTGCTCCCGCGTTGCCGCTGTCGCGTTTGCCGCTGGGGGACGACTCGCTTTTGCAGCCGATCGATCTGAAGCCGGCGCGATGGATCTGGTATCCGATGGAGCGCTGCCTGCCGAGCACGGTGGTGCTGCTGCGGCGCGAGATTACGCTGGAGAGCCTGCCCAGCGCGGCGACGGGACAGATTTTGGCGGACAGCCGGTACAAGCTGACGGTGAACGGAATGCGGGTGCAATGGGGACCGGCGCCCTGCGATCCGCGCTGGCCGGAGGCGGACCCGATAGACCTGGCGCCCTATCTACAGAAGGGTAAGAACGTGATTGGCGCCAGTGTGCTTTTTTATGGCGAAGGGGATGGGACATGGGTTGCGGGCAAGCCTGGCCTGCTGTTCCAGCTCAACCTGGAATGGGCGGATGGGCGGCGGGAACAGATTGGCTCTGACGCGCGCTGGCAGACGCATGTGGCGCGGAGCTGGCCGCCGGGACACTTCAAGCGCTGGTATCTGCGCGCGTTTCAGGAGCAGTTTGACGCGCGGCTTTATCCCTACGGATGGGATGAGCCGGATTTCAAGCCGGACGACCGCTGGCGTGCTGCGGCAACCTACAGCGCGGGAGGGGACAAGCCGTCGGTTTGCGGAGACGCGCCTTCATTTATGCAGTTCGAAGGGGACGACAAACAGTGCTCTGTGCGCAGGCGCAGCGTGCCCATGATGAGCGAGACGGTGCTGGGCGGATTCAAGCTGGTGGAGAGCGCGCTGCTTACGTGGCATTGCAGCGCGGAGGAGTACTTCGAGTGCCTTCCGCCGGATGCCTATACGGGCGAGTGGGGTTCCGGGGCGCGGGAGATTTCGGCCGGGGCATGGCAGGTGGATGAGGTTGCGGGTAAGACGCAGGTGCTGACCTTTGCAAGAGACGAGGAGGTGGTGGGCTGGCCCATGTTCACAATGGATGCGCCGGCGGGAACGGTGGTGGAGATTCTGGTGCATGAGGCGCACAAGCCGGGAAGCTGCTTCCTGTTGAATACGCATTTCGACTCCTGGAGCCGGTTTATTTGCAGGGAGGGAGAGAACCAGTTTGAGACGTTCGACTTTGAGAGCTATCGCTGGATCCAGTTTGTGATTCGCAACCACGACAGGCCGGTGACGGTGAAGAATATTGCGGCGCGGCGGAGGGTTTTTCCGTGGCGCACCGGGCCGGAGATTCGCTGCTCGGACGAGAGATTGAGCAAGCTGCTGGCGGCGAGCGTGAACACCCTGAACAACTCGGCACAGGACACGCTGGTGGATGGGATGGCGCGCGAGCGGCAGCAGTACAGCGGCGACTGCGGACATCAGCTGCACGCGATCTGCCATGCGTTTGACGAGAACAGGGTGCATGGGCGGTTCGTGAACACCTTCAGCCAGGGAGCGACGCCGGCTGGTTACTTGCTGGATTGCTGGCCGGCGTTCGACCGGGTGTGGCGGGTGGCTGAACGCAACATTTCATTGACGCGATGGGGGCCGATTCTCGATCACAATATCGGCTTCCTGTTCGATTGCTACTCCTATTACCTCTACACGGGGAAGGTGGAGATGTTGAAGGAGGCGTATCCACGATTTGCGGCGATGGTGGGATATTTCCAGACGATCCGGGACGAGGATGGATTGCTGAAGGTTGAGAATCTTGGCGTTCCGTATGTGTGGATGGACCACAACGCCTACTTAATGCAGCGGCACAAGCAGTGCGCGTTCAACCTGTATGCGGCTGCGGCTTTCCGGCACGCGCTGGCGCCTCTGGCTCGCGCGTTTGGAGACACCAGCGCCGCCGATACAGTGGATGGACTGGGACGCGAACTGGAGGCCGCGGCGCAAAGACGGTTCTGGGATCGCGAGCGGCAGCTGTATATCGCCAACCTGCCATGGAGAGCTGAGGAAGGGAGAGCGAGGACCTGCGATCGGTCGCTGGCGACGTCGATGTTGTTTGACCAGTGTCCCGGCGGCGCACATGCGGCGGCGGTAAAGATGCTGACCGAGTGCCCGGAGGAGATGGGGCTATCTTATCCGGCCAATGCGGTGTGGCGCTATTGGGCCCTGGCTCGGGCTCGGGCGATGCAGACAGTGCTCGATGATTTTCGATCGCGGTGGACGATGGCATCGGTCGAAGAGAACAACACGCTGTGCGAGGATTGGGTTCCGCAGTATGACAGCAGCTCGGAATGGAGCCATTGTCCGGTGTCGCCGCTGATCCTGCTCTATCACGGCATCATGGGGTTGCGTGCGACGAGCCCGGGGTATGCGACATGCGTGATTGCGCCGCAGCCGGGGGATTTGAAAGAGATTGCTTGCCAGGCACACACGGTGCGGGGAGCGATCGACTTCTCTGTCAGGCAGACGGGGGGCGGGCGAGAGCTCAGGCTACGTGTTCCAGCGGAGATTGAAGCAGAGCTGATTCTGGATGCGCGGGAGAAGGTGACCTTGCCTGCCGGCCGCGAATTGGCGCCGACGGGCTGCGTGGCTTATCGGCTGCCGCGAGGTGAGGCGGTGACGCTGGCGCTGCTGTGAGGCTCTCACAGCAGCGCCAGCCTGGCTATGCTTTTGCGCTGATGGCGGGATAGCAGGTGAACTGTTCGTCGGCAAGCTGCCAGTAGGGAACGAGCTTGAGGCCGGCGTTGCCGCGCACGGTGTAGTGGAGCGGTTTGTCATCGACGGCTTGAAGATGAGCGGCGAGATGTTCTGCGCTGTGGCCGCTGTCGAGGGTGAGGTCCACTTTGGAAGAGCCGACGGCAGCAAGCAGAACGGGGCCGTACTCGATGGAGTAGCGGGTCTTGCCGGCGATCTGATCGACGCCGGTGTACTTTTTGACGCGGACCTCGGCGGGGAGGGTGAAGTCGATGGTGTCACCTGTGGACCACTGGCGATTGAGCGCGACGTAGCTGCCGGGCTTGCCTGAACCGGCGGGTTTGCCGTTGACGGTGATGTGCATTTCGCCGACGGCCCAGGAAGGAACGCGAATGCGAAGATTGGCCTTGGTGGGTGCGCCGGACTTGACGGTGCAATGGACGGCGTTTTCGAAGGGGAAGCGCGTGTCGACGGCGAGCTCAAGGGGATGGCCGTTGTGCTGCCAGGCGATGGTGGACGGCTCGAAGAGATGGACGTAGAGGCCGTCGGGCGCGATGGAGTAGATGTGCTCGGGGATGGAGCCGAGCAGGCGGGTTCCCTGGCCTTCGCAACAGGTGTTGATGTGGGTTGACTTCTCTTTCGTGCCTTCCATGTGGGCGTGGTAGCGGAGGCCTGAGCCGCCGTCCTGGTTGGCCATGGCGACGTTGTAGATGGATTTCTCAATCTCCGTTGCGTAGCGTTCGTCGTCAGGATAGAGCTGCTGGAAGCGCTGGCTCATGAAGACCCAGAAGCTGTTGCCGCAGAGCTCGCCGAGCTCCTTGTGCAGGTCGTTGCTGTCGGGGGGATTCTCGTCGAATTCGATGATGGAGATGCTGCCGCCGGCCTGCTGCCAGTGGGCGCGGTAGAGCTCCCATGCGCCGAGGACGGCATCGTAGTAGCGCGGCTCGCCCGTGATGAGGTAGAGGTCGAGATAGGCTTCAAGGTTGGTGAGCAGATAGCAGTGGGGGCGGTCATAGGGATACTGCCAGACCTGCTCCTTCTCGCGTTTGGCGAGGCCGGTGAGCCAGGCGTCTTCCTGGTAGTAGCGCTGGATGACATGGGCGTCGGCGGGTTTGCCGGCGGGGCTGGTGCCCATGCGGGTGTTGGCGACCATGCCCTGGCCGCCCTGGACGGCGTGGCGCGACATTTCAGGAAGGAAAGACTGCTTGTTGAACCAGTCGTAGTAGCCGCGCAGCATGGGCAGGGCTTTGGGGTTGCCCATGTAGGAGGCTTCAAGCAGGCCGTGGGTGAGCCAGGCGCGGGTGTAGGCGGCACGTTCGGAGTAAAAGAGCGAGTCTTCGGGATAGGCCATGATGTAGCCGTTGGGCTGGCGGCATTCTTCAATGCCGTCGACGACAGCGTTGACGCGGCGGCGCAGCTCGGGGTGGTCGATCCAGCGGAGGGTGTTGCAGGAGCCCATGAGGAAGCGGCCGGCGTTGGAGCCGGCGAGATCTTCTTCCCAGAAGGCCTGCAGGCCGGTGGCCTTGATGTAGGGGATTTTGCCGGCGCGCTCGTAGAACTGACGCAGCAACTCGTCGGTGGAGAAGGAGGTCAGCAGGTACTCGATGTTGTTCTGCATCGCTGTCTGAAAGACGCCGCCGTGAAGGGTGATGCCGGTGCGGGGTGCGAGGGCCTGATACTTGGCCGGCTTCCAGGAGGCGGGATCGGTGATCTTGTGAGGATTGTCGACGTGGATGCCTTCGCCATCCTGGCGGGGCGGGCGGGTGATCTGCTGGGCGAGTGCGGGATTGCCCTGATTGTCATCGACAGAAACTTTGCAGCCGACGGCGACGTCGCGGCCGGAGGAGAGAACGGAGATCTTGGCGAGGGTAAGAGTGAAGTTGGGGCTGTCAGGGGCTTCGACGCCGGTGGGTGGAGCGGGCCCGTCGGGCGGCATCTTGACGGGGCGGAGTTGGGTGGCGGTGAGGCGGACGTAGCGGCCGCTGGCGCCGCGGGCATGGTAAGCGGTGATGTTATCGGTCGGGTCGGGGAAATCTTCCTGGGTGAAGTCGGCGATGACGACGGGCGCGGTGAAGGCTGCATCGGCTGCCGCTTCAAGCTTGAAGCGGAGTGGAAAGCCCTCGCCGGCGTAGAACTGGTCACGGCCGGGATACATGATCTCCGAGGCGGGAAACAGCTGGATCACCTCAATGGGAAAGCTCTGGCCGAGGTCGATCTGAATCCAGGTGGGGAGCTTGGGGTCGGTGACTACTTTGGAGCGGTAGGCGCGATAGGCGGTGGCAGGCGTGGCGGCCATGCGCAGACCGGTCTTGTAGGGGGCAAGCTTGTCGGGGTCAGCAGCGGCGAGCGGCGCAAGGGGGCCGAGCGTGCCGGCGAGGGCGAGGCCTGCGCCCGCATAGGTGGTGCTCTGGAGGAAGGTGCGCCGGGTGAGGGGGACGGAGCTGGACGCGTCGATTCCGGCGGGTTTGGGTCTTGATGTCATTTTGGTGCGACTCTCCTTGGCGGGGGATGGCTCGCTGGAATTGTACTTGTTTGGTGCGGCTTTGCGCGCCGCAGACAGCTCGACAACGGCTGACGGAGAGCTTGATATGCGAAACGAGCGGGGATTTGTCTCTAAATAAAGCGCATAAGTTTGCGCGCTACGGCGGTAGTCAGTGTTGTTGGGACGAAATGATCGGGCTGATGGCGCACGGGGAAAGAGGTGTGGGACGAAGATCAGCCGCTTTTTCGGCTTTTATGCGGCTCATCCGGCAGCTTGGTGGCGCGGCGAATGGCCATTGCTTGCGATATCCAGATATAGCTTCTTGCCTGGCAATTGCGGCAGCGCACGGGAAGGCGAATGAGGAAGATATAGGGCAGATCGGAGACCCGGAAGCGCGAGTAGCGCAATCGGGAGGAACCACAGAAGTGACAGTTCATCGTTGTGCAGACTCCGAAGCTCTGGAATAAGAACGGTCGGCAGCGGGAAAGAGAGGACTGCAATGCCGCAAGTTCGGCCTAAACCGGTGAACAGTTAAGCTAACTTACCATGGTTGGCGCTTTTTGAGTGAGTTTTGCGTCAGTGCAGGAGGGATTGGCAAGGGGTGCCTCCGCTTGGACACGGGCACAGGCAGAGGAGCAAAGCGATTGCAGCCATGCGTGAAGCCAGGATTGACATGGAATTTGGAGAACGGCGACGGCGGGAGGACGGGGCTGAACCGTTTGCCGATCAAGGTGCGCAAATCTATGTGGGAAAGAGCAGGTCGGAGGTAATGGGAACGGCGGTCAGGCGGGGGCGGCGGCGCACAGGGCGCGGCGTGGGTGAGGCCAGGAGGGCGGCGAGTTCGCGCAGTTCGGCGCGGGCGTGGCCGATGGTTGCGGCGATGGCGTCGCGACGTTGGGAGTCAGAGGATGGGCCAGGGAGGCGCGAGGGCTGGGCCTGCTGAGACTCGGGGCGCGGGTCCTGGGTCGCGGTGCGGCGAGGGGAGCGGTGCTGAAGGTCGAGAGCCTGGCGGGCGCCAGCGAGTGTGTAGCCCTCGGCGTGGACGAGGCGCTTGATCTCGAGAACCAGCTCAACTTCGCGGCGGCGATAGAGGCGCTGGCCGGTTCCGCTCTTGTTGGGTTTGAGCTGGGGAAACTGCGACTCCCAGAAGCGGAGGACGTAGGTTTCGAGCTCGCAAATCCGGGCGACATCGCCAATCTTGAAGTAGAGGCGATCGGGGATGGTCGGTGACTCGAACGCGCGCTTGCGGGAAAGCTGTGTGGCCATAGTTACGACGAGGAGGACTGGGGACCGTGAAAAACCTCACTCTAGTGGCAGTATAGGCCACAGTTTGCACTCTTTGCGAAGCAAGATATGGATTTTGAGTTGATGTTTGTGGGTCGGAACCACCTGCGGTGGGGTCCAGCGCGGCGGACTCGCTATTCGCGCGGAGAAGGTTCGTGGTTTCCCACCCATTCGCGATGAAGGTGGCGAATGGATGGGGCACGGATGTTGCGCGCGGGAAAGGGCTCAGGAACGGACGGCCGGGGTTCGGGATGGGGAGTGGTGGGGCGCGGCGCGGAGGTACTGGGGCGGCCAGCTGGCGGCTTCATCTAGGGCCGCTGCGGCGTGAAGGGGCCAGTAGGGATCGCGGAGGAACTCGCGGGCGAGAAAGACGAGGTCGGCTTCGCCCGCGGCGACGATGGCGTTGGCCTGGGCGGGATCGGTAATCATGCCGACGGCGGCGGTGGCGATGCTGGCTTCGCGACGGATGCGGGCGGCGAAGGGGACCTGGAAGCCGGGGCCGACGGGGATTTTTACGTTGGGAACGAGGCCGCCGGAGGAGACGTCGATGAGATCGACGCCGCGCTCGCGGAAAAGGTAGGCGAGCTGGACGGACTGGTCGATGTCCCAGCCGCCTTCCTCCGCCCAGTCGGTGGCGGAGATGCGGACGAACAGGGGCAGATGATCGGGCCACTCAGCGCGGACGGCATCGACAACTTCGAGGGTCAGGCGGGTGCGGTTGGCGAAGCTGCCGCCGTAGTCGTCAGTGCGCTGGTTGGCGAGCGGAGAGAGGAACTGGTGGAGCAGGTAGCCGTGGGCGGCGTGGATTTCGACGAAGT
>Ga0302267_10004058_pt1 | contig 16317 bp, 14 predicted proteins | sample III_Bog_E1_3_FD_194555 | JGI IMG/M metagenome (GOLD analysis project Ga0302267, IMG submission 194555) | Peat permafrost microbial communities from Stordalen Mire near Abisko, Sweden - III_Bog_E1_3 | ecosystem: Environmental > Terrestrial > Soil > Wetlands > Peat | place: Sweden: Abisko... | reverse complement strand
CCTTGCATATTCCCTGATATGGGCAAGGGCTTCTTTATAGTGTTCGCAATCGGCTTCATAAATTTCCCATGGTGGATTTTCATTCCAGTCTAGTTTTGGAAATTTACGCAAGTTTGCAAGTGTCTCTGCGGCCTTATCGCAAATCACGAAAGCACCAATATCTGTCGCCCTCTGAATTTTCCAATAAGCCTCCGAATAGCGTTCCCCAAATTCTTTTTTCTTTGGATGCTCCTGATCGCTTCCAGAGATATATTCCTGTGCACATAAATCCGAGTAGCGAATGAGGTCATGCAATGCTTCGACTATTTCGGCATACGCTCGCTCTTTTCTATCCCACCACCGCTCTTGAAATGCTCTTCTAGCTGCCCACCGTGCCGAGAAATACGCCGTGGGGATTGCGGTCGCAAGCCCCACAACGCAGGGTATCAAAAGGTTTTTTATCCAGTCAGGCATTTCAAACCACACTCCTATAGCATGGCGATTTTGTGTCAAATCAAAAACATCAAAATTATGAATGATAAAAAATCTTGGGCTGATTTCAGATAAATTACAAAAAGCCGCCGGAAATGGGTCAGTCCGCAGTATTGACAAAAAGCCGCACCAGCACGGTGTTTCATCGCGGACGATGGTTATTTGATTTCCAATTATCACGTCGTCAAGGGTGCGGCCAAAGTGCGCTTGCTCACGGGCGCAGGCTTGATTGACGCGACGGTGGTGAAGGTGGATGCGGCGAATGATCTGGCTTGGTTGAAAGCCGTTGGGCGGTTTGCACCGCTGCCGATTGCCGCCAGTCGCACGGTGAAACTGGGCGGGACGGTGGCCACGGTGGGTTTCCCGGACATCGGGTTGCAGGGGTTTGCGCCCAAGCTGGCCAAGGGGGAAATCGCGTCGCTGGCGGGCGCGGCGGATGACCCGCGGTATTTCCAGATCAGCCTGCCGGTGCAGCCGGGCAATTCGGGCGGGGCGCTGGTGGACGCGCGCGGCAACGTGGTGGGCATCGTAGCGGCCAAGCTGGACGCGTCGGCGGCGCTGGCGGCCACCGGGTCGCTGCCGGAGTCCTTGCGGACGGCCACCAAGTGAATTACGCGGTGAAGAGCAGCCTGCTCTTGAGCTTCCTGGAATCGGTGCCGGACGTGGCGGCAAAGCTCAAGGAGCCGAACACCAAGGATGAAGCGTTTGAGGAAGTGGTGAAGTCGGCGCAGGACGCGGCGGTGCTGGTGCTGGTGTATTGATTGGTAGGGAGGGCAGTCCTCTGCCCGCCGCCGGTTGCCAACGGACGCGTTCTGGTTCACCACGACGGCGCGCACGGAGTGACGCGCCCTACCAGCCGCCTATTTCACCAGCGAGCGGCAGAACTTGTCCATGCGCGCCAAACCTTTTTCGATGTTGGCCATGCTGGTGGCGTAGCTCAGGCGGATGTAGTCGTCCGCGCCAAACGCGATGCCGGGCACGGCGGCGACCTTTTCCTGCTCCAGCAGCCGCGCGCAGAACTCGGCGGACTTGAGGCCGGTCTTGGAGATGTTCGGGAAGAGATAGAATGCGCCCTTGGCATTGACGCAGGTGATGCCGGGCATGGTGTTCAGCTTGGCGTGGGCGTAGCGGCGGCGCCTGTCGTATTCCGCCAGCCAGACCGGCAGATGTTCCTGCGAACCGTTGAGCGCGGCGACGCCGCCCTTTTGCGCGAAGGAGGTGGGGTTGCTGGTGCTGTGGCTCTGCACGGCGTCAATGGCCTTGGCAATCGGTTCCGGCGCGGCGAGAAAACCCAGCCGCCAGCCGGTCATGGAATATGCCTTCGCCAAACCGTGAACGATGATCGTGTGGTCGTAATGCGCCTGCGAGAAACTCGCGACGCTCTTGACCTTGGCACCGTCGTAGAGCAGGTGCTCGTAAATCTCGTCGCTCATGATGAGGACGTTTTTCTCCACGCAGATGTCGCCGAGCGCCTTGGTTTCTTCCGGCGTATAGACGGAGCCGGTGGGGTTGCTGGGCGAATTGAGGACGAACAGCCGCGTGTTCGGCGTGATGGCGGCGCGGAGCTGTTCGGGCGTGACCTTGAATTCCGTCTTGTCCGTGGTCTGGATAATCACCGGCTTGGCGCCGGCGAGCTTGACCATTTCGGGATAGCTCAACCAATACGGCGCGGGGATGATGACTTCGTCGCCGGCCTCGCACGTCGCGAGAATGACGTTGTAGCAGGAATGTTTGCCGCCGCACGAGACGATGATTTGCGACGGCTTGTAGGTCAGGCCGTTCTCGCGCAGGAATTTCGCGGCGATGGCCTCGCGCAATTCGGGAATGCCGCTGCTGGGTGTGTATTTGGTGAACCCGGCGGCGAGCGCCTTGGCGGCGGCGTCCTTGATGTGCTGCGGCGTGTCGAAGTCCGGTTCGCCGGCACCGAAGCCGACCACGTCCTCGCCGGCGGCTTTCATGGCCTTGGCCTTGGAATCAATGGCCAAAGTGAGGGACGGAGCAAGCGAGGCGGCGCGATGAGAGATTTTATAGTTCATAAAATTTGGGCCCGAAAAGAATAAAATGAATTGGCGGCGGCGCAAGCAGGGAAATTGGGTTTTGCGCGGAGGCCGAGGAAATTGACGGAGTTGGGCATAAAAAAAGCGCCCGGCTTAAAACCCAATAAAAGCCGGGCGCTTCAACCCAAACCCAAACCAATCTACATATGGTCAGACCGGACAGGTGGAATTTCGTTCAAATTATTTCGCCAAATTAATTTGCCACGAAAATTTGCCTGTTTTACTTGGCGGAGTAGCGGGCGATGATGTCGGCCACGACCGATTCGGTCAGCTCGTGACCTTCCAGAAACGGGAAACCCTCCCAGCGGACGTAGCCCTGTGGATCCATGATCATGACGTGCGGGATGCCGGTGACGCCAATCATGTTTTTGGTGACGGCGTTGGAATCAACGGCGATGGTGTATTCAATCTGGGGATCGGTCATGCGCCGCACCGCCGCTTCGCTCTCGTCGGACAGGCCGATGACCACGAGCTTGTCGGCGAACTTTTTCTGGAAGCTGTTTAATTCAGGGATGGCCTTCCGGCACGGCCCGCACCATGTCGCCCAGAAATCAACCAGGACAAATTTCCCCCGGATGTCGGGCGCGGCGGTCAGCCATTTCTCGACGGCGAGGCCGGGGAATTTCTGGTTCAAAAAAGATTTCGCCCAGATTTTCTTGCCGCCGTTGGACGTATCCGTGCCGATGGTGCGCGTCATGTCCTCGGGCGGCGGCTGGCGGAGCAGTTGCCGGTGGTATTGCACCTGGTCAGCGGCCTGCTTCTTTTCCACCGCGCCGGCCTTGGCGGGGTCGTAGCCGAAATGTTGCTGGAGCGCGGGGTCGAGGTCTTTCAACTTGGCGTTGGCCGTGCCCTGATCGTAGATGAAATAAATGTCCGTGGCGGAAACGCCGGTGACCGTGACATTGGTATAAGTGTCGTCGCCAGCCTTGAGCAGCGGAAACTTCTCATCCGCGCGGACGGAAACCGCCAGTAGAGCCCCGCTCAAAATGAAGAAATGCACCAGACGCATGGCTGGTATATGGAACGAGCCGCCACCCATGTCAAGCCGATGCGCACCGACTGGCGCGCGGTTCCGGCCCGGAGCCATGGCTGCGTGATTGGGCGGCCGTCCGGCGTGCCCGGCATTTTATTAAGTCCGCCGGAATCATTCTCGCGAAACCCCGGGCGACGAACTATCGTCTCTGCTCGGGATGAACGGACGTTTCAAAATGCCGCTGTGGATGATTCCGCTGCTGATTGCCGCGCTGGTGGCGCTCTTCGGCTGGTGGGGCGACGGCCGCGTGCGTTCGACCATCCGGCAGGAGTTGCGGGCGCAGCTCACCGGCACGCTGGACGCCAACGTCACGGCGCTGAAAATCTGGACGACCGACCAGCTCAAGCTCGCCAGCGCGCTCGCCACCGAGCCGACCGTGCGCAACTTCAGCGCCAAAATCCTCACCAACGCCCCGGCCGAGACGCCGCGCTCGCCTGATTCCGAGCGCTTGGTCAATTATCTCCGCCAGCGGCTGAATGTCCTGGGCTACGAGATTGCCCAGGTGGTCAACACCAACTTCACCGTGGTGGCGACTTCCGAGCGGAACCGGTCGGCGGCCACGGTGCCGGTCTTTGACGCGCACACGAACAAGTTCGCCGAACTGTTTCTCACGCAGCAACCTGTCCTCATCACGCCCTTCAAGCCGGAACTGCTGCTGGAACGGCGCGCGCTCCGCTACAGCGGCGGTGGTGGCGGAACCAACTCATTTCTTCACCGGAAAAATCGGCTGCGGGAGTCTTTGTTAAAGACCGGCCGGCGCGGCGATGAGGCGTTGATGCAGGTGGCCGCGCCGTTGTGGTTGCCGGACAATTCCCTCGGCGGCGCGCTCGCGTTGGTCATCAACCCGGACAATGAATTTTCCCGCATCCTGTCCGTGGCCCGCGCCGGCGAATCCGGGGAAACCTACGCGTTCGACCAGACCGGTCTGCTGATTTCGCGCAGCCGGTTTGAACTCCAGTTGCACCAGCTCGGGCTGCTCGCCGTCACCAATTTGAGTTCCGCGCTGAATGTCCGCCTGCGCGATCCCGGCGGCGATTTGACGCAGGGTTACCAGCCGGCCACCAACGAGGATGAACCGCATCCGCTTATCCGCTTGGTCGAGGACGCGGTCGCCGGCGAATCGGGCGAGGATCTGGAGCCGAGCCGGGATTATCGCGGCGTGCCGGTGGTGGGCGCGTGGCGCTGGCTGCCGCAGCTCGGCTTCGGCGTGGCGACGCAGATGGACGTTCGCGAAGCGTATCGCCCGCTGCATCTGCTGGAATGGCTGTTCGTGTCGCTGACGCTGATGCTGCTGCTGTGCGCGGTCGGGATGTTTGTGTTCTCCTGCGCCAACGTCGCCTCGCAGCGGCGCTTGGACGAGGCGGAACTGAAGTTGAAACAGCTCGGCCAGTATAATCTGGAGGAAAAAATCGGCGAAGGCGGCATGGGCGTCGTGTATCGCGCGCGGCATGCTTTGATGCGCCGCGAAACCGCCATCAAGCTGCTGCTGCCCGACCGCGCGGACGCCGCCGCCATCGAGCGTTTTCAGCGGGAGGTCTGTCTCACCTGCCAGCTCACGCATCCCAACACGATCCAGGTCTATGACTACGGCCGCACGCCGGACGGTATTTTTTATTACGCGATGGAATATCTGCGCGGCCTGAATCTCCATGATTTGACGGCGCAATGCGGCAGCCTGCCGGAAAGCCGCGTGGTTCACATTCTCATGCAAGTATGCGATTCGCTGGCCGAGGCGCATGATCTGGGGCTGATTCACCGGGACATCAAACCGGGAAATATTTTCCTCTGCGACCGTGGCGGCCTGCCCGATTGCGTCAAGGTGCTGGACTTCGGCCTCGTGCGCGAATACCGCAGCGGCCAGGGCGAACACAGTCCGCTCACCCGCCATGACAATATCGAAGGCACGCCGTGGTTCATGCCGCCGGAGGCGTTCGCCGGTTCCGGCAACAGCGATCCGCGCAGCGATCTTTATTCTATAGGCGCGCTCGGTTATTACCTGCTGACCGGCGGCAAGTATGTTTTCGACGGCGGTTCGCTCACCGAAATCCACGAACAACAAATTTCGCGCCAGCCCATCCCGCCCAGCCAGCGCGCCGGCCTCGCCGTCAGCGCGGAACTGGAACAAATCATTCTGCGCTGTCTGGCCATCGCGCCGGACGAACGCCCGCAATCGGCCGCCGAACTGCGTGCGCTGCTGACGGCCACGCCGTTCGCCACGGCTTGGACACCGGCCGAACGCGTGGCGTGGTGGTCGGTCTATCGCCGCCAGCCGCAACCGGAACCGGCCAGCGGCGCGGCCTCGCCGCCGTGCCAGAGCGTGAGCATTGATGTCGCAGGGAGAATTTGATCGGCCAGCGGGCCGGGGGCGAAACGTTTTTCACCGGTGGCCGCCGATTTGTTTCTTGGCGTCAACGCGCGGCCTCGCTAAATTGCCGGCATGATCAATCACGGCATCCTTAATCCCCAGATTCTTTCCCTCCTCGCGCGCGTGCGCCATACCAACGCCCTCGTCATTTCTGACCGTGGCTTTCCGTTCTGGCCGATGATTGAGACGGTGGACATCTCGGTCGTGGACGATCTGCCGTCCGTGCTGCAACTCATCGCCGCCGTGCGCGCCAACCACAATTTCACACAGGCCTACCAGGCGGAGGAGTTTTTGAAGAACAATTTCAAGACCACGCAGCAGAAATTTGCCCGGGCCTTGAAGGGCATCCCGACGACGTTCGAGCCGCACGTCGAGTTCAAGAAGCGCGTGCCGCACGCCATCGGCCTCATCCGCACCGGTGACACGGTGCAATACGCCAACACCATTCTGATTTCGGGCTAAAAAACATTCTGTCCGCAGAGGTCGCAGATTCTCGCAGATGAAATTAAATCTGCGTTCGTCCGCGAAATCTGCGGATGCTTTATTCCATAAAATGAAACGCAACCTCCGCGTCGGTTTGTTCGGCATCGGCCTTGATACTTACTGGCCGCAGTTCAAAGGTTTAAAACCACGGCTGGAAGGGTATGTCCGCGCCGTCCAGAAAAAACTGGAACGCCCCGGCGTCGAGGTCGTGAACCTCGGCCTGATTGACAACCCCAAGAAGGCGCTCGCGGCCGGCCACCAATTCCGCGCGGCCGATGTGGACGTGATTTTTCTGCACGTCACGACCTACGCGCTGTCGTCCACCGTGTTGCCCGTCGTGCAGCGCGCGAAAGTTCCCGTGGTCATCCTGAACCTCGCGCCGGCCGCCGCGATTGACTACGAAAAATTCAACGCCCTGGGCGACCGCACCGCGATGACCGGCGACTGGCTGGCGTTTTGCGCCGCGTGCCCCGTGCCGGAAATCGCCAATGTCTTCACCCGCGCCCGCATTGATTTTCATCAGGTCACCGGGATGTTGCACGACGATCCCATTTGCTGGAACGAAGTGGACGCCTGGATCGAGGCCGCGCGCGTGGCGCACACGATGTTCCACAATCGGCTCGGTTTGATGGGCCATTATTACGGCGGAATGCTGGACATCTATTCCGACACCACGCTGCAATGCGCCACGTTTGGCGGGCACCTGGAAATTTTGGAGGTGGACGAACTCGCCGCGCTGCGCCGCGAGGTTTCCGCCGCGCAAATCAAAGAGCGCGTCGCGAAGTTCAAAAAAGTTTTTGCCGTGCAAAGCGACTGTTCGCAATTCGAACTGGAACGCGCCGCGAGAACTTCCGTGGCGCTCGACCGGCTGGTGAAGGAACACGACCTCGGCTCGCTCGCCTATTTTTACAACGGCACCGGCAACGCGGAAAATGAGGACGCCATCAGCTCGATCATTCTCGGCAACTCGCTGCTCACGGCGCGCGGCATTCCCGTTGCCGGCGAATACGAGGTCAAGAACGCGCAGGCCATGAAGATCATGGACACGTTCGGCGTCGGCGGCTCGTTCACGGAATACTATGCGCTGGATTTTGCCGACGACGTGGTGCTGATGGGCCACGACGGCCCCGGCCACCTCAAGATTGCCGAGGGCAAAACCAAAGTGCGCCCGCTGAAAGTCTATCACGGCAAGGTGGGCCGGGGATTGTCGGTGGAAATGTCCGTCAAGCACGGCGCGGTGACGCTGCTGTCCGTCGTCGAGACCGCCGCCGGGAAAATCAAGCTGCTGGTGGCGGAAGGCGAATCGGTGGCCGGCCCGATTTTGGAGATTGGCAATACCAACAGCCGCTACCGTTTTGCCTGCGGCGCCCGCCAGTTTGTGAACGACTGGAACGCGCACGGCCCGGCGCATCATTGCGCCGTGGGCATCGGCCACATCGCGGACAAAATTGACAGGCTGGGCAAACTGCTCGGCGTGGAAGTTGCGCGCGTCAGTTAGGGCAAGAAATGTTTCTATTTTGGTAAAAGACGGTTAGTCCGCATTCCCGCCGGCTGGCATTTTTATGTCTGAAACAGACAATAAATGTCCAGCCAGCCGCCAAAACTGCCAGCCGCGCCCGCCCACGCCCAAAAACTCGCCGGCGGCTGCTTTCATTGCGCCGAACCATGCTCCGCCGGTGCCTTCGTGCTGGATGGAAAATCCTTCTGTTGTTTCGGCTGCCAGACGGTTTTCAGTTTGCTGCGGGAAAACGGGCTGGAGCAATTTTACCAGTTGCAAGCCGCGCCCGGCACGCGCATCCGCGCCGCGTCCGCCGCCGCGAAATGGGCGTTTCTCGACGACCCGGCGGTGTCGGAAAAACTGTTTGATTACGCGGACCGGACGCAGGCGAAGGTGACGCTGCACCTGCCGACCATCCACTGCGTCGCCTGCGTGTGGCTGCTGGAAAATCTCTTCAAGCTGCATCCGGGCGTCGGCCATTCGCAGGTGAACTTCTCGCGGCGCGAGGCCGCCATCACGTTTGCGCCGGTCAAAATAAAATTCAGCGAACTCGTCGCGCTGCTTACGTCCATCGGCTACGAGCCGGAACTGACGTTCGGCGAGACGGAGAAAACCGGACCGTCGCCGTGGCGCAAAAAAGCGTGGCTGCAAATCGGCGTGGCCGGCTTCGCGTTCGGCAACATCATGATCATGTCGCTGCCGTTTTACTTCGGCCTCGACTCGTTCAACGGCCCGTGGTTCAAGGCCGTTGCCGGCTGGCTGGGGTTGGCGTTTGCGCTGCCGGTGGTCACGTTCAGCGCGGGTGATTTCTGGCGCGCGGCGTGGTTGAGCGTGCGGCAGCGCACCATCACGCTGGAAGTGCCCATCGTGATGGGGCTCGCGGCGATTTATCTTTCGAGCGTCATTGAAGTCTTCGAGCAGCGCGGCCCCGGCTTCTGCGATTCGCTGTGCGGCCTGATTTTCTTCCTGCTGTGCGGCCGGCTGTTCCAGAAAAAAACCTACGACCGGCTCACGTTTGACCGCGATTACAAAGGGTTTTTTCCGCTGTCGGTTGTCCGGAAAAACTCCGGCGGCGAGGCGAGCGTCGCCATTTCGCAATTAGAAATCGGCGATCATTTAATTTTGAGAAACGGTGAACTCTTGCCGGCGGATGCGAAACTGGTCAGCGGCGAAGCTTGTCTGGACTACAGCTTCGTGACAGGTGAATCAGAGCCAGTCGCTCGCGCCGCCGGCGACCATCTTTACGCCGGCGGGCGGCAGGTCGGTGGCGCGATTGAAGTCGAGACGGTAAAATCCGTCGCTCAAAGTTATCTCGCCGCGCTTTGGAATCACGAGGCGTTCCGCAAAAACTCCGACCACAATCTCGACTCGCTGACCAACCGCTACAGCCGGCGCTTCACCAAGCTGGTCATCGGCATCGCGCTGGCGGCGGCGGTGTTCTGGATTTTCAAAGATGCGACAAAAGCCTTGAAAGCCTTCACTTCCGTGCTGATTGTCGCGTGTCCGTGCGCGCTCGCGCTGGCCGCGCCGCTGGCGCAAGGCACGGCGCAGCGGATTCTGGCACGGCTGAAAATCTTCCTGAAAAACGCGCTGGTCATCGAGCGCATGGCCGTGGTGGACACCATCGTCCTCGACAAGACCGGAACGCTGACGACGGCGGACGCGCGCGGCGTGGAGTTTCAAAATGCGGAGTGCGGAGTGCGGAGTGCGGAATTGTCGGCGGAGGAAATGAACTGGATTGGTTCGCTGGCGCGGCACTCGACGCATCCGCATTCGGTGCGGATTGCCAAAGCGCTTTTGTTTTCAATTTTGCCGGTTACGGGCTTCAAAGAAACGCCGGGCGGCGGGATCGCAGGGGAAATCGCCGGACACAAGCTTCTGCTCGGCTCGCGCACGTGGCTGGCAAAACAGGGCGTTACGGCCGGCAAGAATGCCAGTCCGCCAAAAATCACCGACATCAAGAATGCTGGCAGCGCGGTATTTGTGGCGATGGACGGAAAACTGCGCGGCGCGTTTGCGTTGGAAAATTCGCTGCGCCCGGAAGTGGCGCAATTGATTGCGCAGCTTGGCGGCAAATTTGAGCTGGCGCTGTTGAGCGGCGACAATGAGCGCGAGTCGGCGCGGTTTCAAAAACTTTTCGGCGCACGCGCGGTATTGAAATTCAACCAAAGCCCGTCGGACAAATTAAATTTCATCCGCGAACTCCAGTCGCGCGGGCGCAAGGTGATGATGGTCGGCGACGGCCTGAACGATGCCGGCGCGCTGAAGCAGGCGGAGGTCGGCGTGGCGATTGTTGAGCAGATCGGCATTTTCTCGCCGGCGAGCGATGTAATTCTGGACGCGGCGGAATTGCCGCGTCTGGCAAGGGTTTTGGCATTTTCGCGCGGCGCGGCGCGCGTGGTGCGCGCGGGCTTTGTCATCTCGGCGCTTTACAACCTGGTGGGCGTGAGCATCGCGGCAGCGGGATTGTTGTCGCCGATTGTCTGCGCGATTTTGATGCCGTTAAGCTCGGTGACAGTCGTGGCCATTTCCTGCGGTGCGACGGCGTGGTTGGGCAGAAAGTTGCAGGTTGAAAAGTTGCAAGTTGCCGCTCCGGTTCGCCTCAACATTCAATATTCAACATTCAACCCCCAACCAATTGCCAAGGAGGCGGCATGAGCGTCGTCATCATTTTAATCGTCGCGAGCCTGGCGGTGGCGCTGCTGTTTCTGGCGGGCTTCATCTGGGCGGTGCGCAGCGGTCAATACGAGGACACGCTGACGCCGTCGCTGCGCGTGCTGGCAGAGGATTCCAACCAAGCAAAGCAAAATCCAATTTCTGAAACCAACTCAAAACTGAAATGAACACGAATATAGAAACCTTCAAATATGACAACCGGATCGTGCGCGCGTTTGCGATCGCGACTGTCGTCTGGGGCATCGTCGGCATGCTCGTCGGCCTGCTGGCGGCGGTGCAATTGTTTTTCCCGGACGCGAACCTGAACCTCCAGTTCATCACCTTCGGTCGCATCCGACCGCTGCATACGAACGCCGTCATATTCGCCTTCGTCGGCAACGGCATGTTCATGGGCATTTATTATTCGCTGCAACGGCTGTGCAAGGCGCGGATGTTCAGCGATTGGTTGAGTTGGTTCAACTTTTGGGGCTGGCAAACCATCATCGTCGCGGCGGCGGTGACGCTGCCGCTCGGCCTGACGACGAGCAAGGAATATGCAGAACTGGAATGGCCGATCAAGATTGCCATCACGATTGTCTGGGTGGCGTTCGCGGTGAATTTGTTTGGCACCATCGTTAAGCGCCGCGAAAAGCACATGTATGTGGCGATCTGGTTTTACATCGCCACGGTGGTCACGGTGGCGGTGCTGCACATCACGAACTCGATGACGATGCCGGCGGGCTGGTTCAAAAGTTATTCGATGTATGCCGGCGTGCAGGACGCGCTCGTGCAATGGTGGTATGGCCACAACGCCGTCGCGTTCTTTCTCACGACGCCGTATCTCGGGCTGATGTATTATTTCCTGCCGAAGGCGGCGAACCGACCAATTTTTTCCTACCGGCTTTCGATCATTCATTTTTGGGCGCTGGTGTTTCTTTACATCTGGGCGGGACCGCACCATCTGCTTTATTCCGCGCTGCCGGACTGGGCGCAGTCGCTCGGCATGGTGTTTTCGCTGATGCTGATCGCGCCAAGCTGGGGCGGCATGTTGAACGGCCTGCTCACCCTGCGCGGCGCGTGGGACAAGGTGCGGTCGGATCCGGTCTTGAAATTCATGGTGGCCGCCATCACGGCCTACGGCATGGCGACGCTCGAAGGCCCGCTGTTGTCCATCAAGACGGTCAACTCGCTTTCGCACTATACCGACTGGACGATTGCGCACGTTCACGTCGGCGCGATGGGCTGGAACGGCTTCCTGACGTTCTCGATGCTCTATTATCTTTTCCCCCGTCTTTACAACACGAAACTGTGGTCCACGAAACTGGCGAACTATCATTTCTGGATCGGGATGTTGGGGATCGTGTTTTACGTCGTCCCGATTTACATAGCGGGCGTCACGGAAGGCTTGATGTGGAAACAATTTAACAAAGATGGTTTCCTGCAATACCCGAACTTTCTGGAAACCATCTTGCAGGTGGTGCCGATGTTCCGGCTTCGCGCGATTGGCGGCACGCTCTATCTCGCCGGCGCATTTATGATGGCCTACAATTTGTATCGCACGGCGAAGGCCGGGCAATTTGAGCCGGACACCGAGGCGCAGGCGGCGGCATTGGAAAAACCTCCGGTTGTCGCCGGCAAATCCAGTTGGCATCGGATGGTCGAAGGCAAGCCGCTCTTTTTCACTGTGCTCGCCACGGTTTCAATTCTCGTCGGCGGTTTGGTGGAAATTGTCCCGATGTTTCTCGTCCAGGCAAATGTCCCGACCATTGGCAGCGTGCATCCTTACACACCGCTGGAAGTTTTGGGACGCGACATCTACATCCGCGAAGGCTGTCTCGGCTGTCATTCGCAGATGATCCGGCCATTCCGCTCGGAGACCGAGCGCTACGGCGAATACTCCAAGGCTGGCGAATCCGTCTATGACCATCCGTTCCTGTGGGGATCGGAGCGCAAAGGCCCCGACCTCGCGCGCGAAGGCGGCAAGTATCCCGCCGCGTGGCATTACAACCACATGGACGACCCGCGTTCCACCTCGCCCGGTTCCATCATGCCGCGCTACTCGTGGCTGCTGACGCAAAAGATGGAAACCGACACCTTGCCCTCACACCTCGCCGCGTTGCGCCGGATCGGCGTGCCGTATCCCGCCGGCTATGAAAACGGCCCGGCGCAAAAAGACCTGCAGGCGCAGGCGGACAAAATCGTCGCCGACCTGAAGCTCGGTTCGGTGAAGGCCGATTCCGACAAGGAAATCATCGCGCTCATCGCGTATCTGCAACGGCTCGGCACGGATATTAAAACCACGCCAGTCACGACGGCGGCGAAATAAAAAAGGAGAAACATGATTTACAACATTATTCATTCGCTGTTGCGGGAAGCCGTAAACCTTAATGCCTACGGGCTGTTTTCGTTCTTTCTGTTCTTTGGGTTTTTCCTCGGCGTGCTCATCTGGGCCTTTGCGCTGAAGAAAAAAGACCTGGACAAAATGGGTGCGATGCCGCTCGACGGCGGTGAGAAAAATTCCAACCACGAAATCAAATCCTGAAAACTTATGAGCAACGATCCCAAAGAGCCTTTGCTGCTCGACCACAATTACGACGGCATCCAGGAACTCGACAACAACCTCCCGCGCTGGTGGGTCTGGCTGTTTTACATCACCATCATCTACGCGGCGGCGTATCTGGTCTATTTCCACGTCACGCGCACCGGCGACTTGTCGGCGGCGGAATACGCCAAGGAAATGAAGGCGGGCGAACAGATCAAGAACGCCGCGATGGGCAAGTTCGAGTCGTCCATCCCGGCGCTGCAACCGTCCGCGGACGCCGCCGTGCTGGAAAACGGTCGCCAGACCTACGCCAAATTCTGCGCGCCGTGCCATCGCATGGATGGTGGCGGTCTTGTTGGCCCGAACCTGACGGACGATTATTGGATTCATGGCGGTGCCTTTGCCGACAACGTGAAGATCATCTGGGACGGCGTGCCGGCCAAAGGCATGATCACCTGGAAAACGGTCTTGAAGCCGGACGAAATCTATTCCGTCGCCAGCTACATTTACACGCTGCGCGGCGCCAAGCTCGCCACGCCCGGCAAGCTGCCGGAAAATCAGGCGCCCGCGAAGCCTGCCGGGCCGAGCCAGTTTGAATAAAATTCATAACTCCCGGCGCGTTGCCCGCAGCGCGCCGGGAAAATATCCCTTGAACCCCACGCCGCCCAAAGAAAAAAGCGAACCTGTCGCCAAGCCAGTGGACTGGTCGGATTTTCGCGACCACCTCGCAACCGCCGACCGCGACGGTCGTCGCCAGTGGATTTATCCTCGTCAGGTCAACGGACAGTTTTTCCGCTGGCGGACGTGGTTTAGCTGGCTGCTATTGTTCATCATGTTTGCCGGGCCGTTCGTTACCATCCACGGCAATCCGCTGTTGCTGCTGAACATAGTTGAGCGCAAGTTTGTTGTGTTCGGCCAGATTTTTTGGCCGCAGGACATGATCTTTTTTGCGATTGCCGTGCTGGTTTTCGCCGTGGGCATTTTGGTTTTCACGACGGCGTTTGGCCGGCTCTGGTGCGGCTGGGCGTGTCCGCAGACGGTGATGATGGAAATGGTCTTCCGCAAGATCGAATACCTCATCGAAGGCGACGCACACGAGCAGCGCGAGTTGAACAAGTCGCGGTGGAACGCAAAAAAATTTCTCAAGAAAATTTCCAAGCACGGCATTTTTTTCGCGCTCTCATTTTTTGTCGGCAATGTCCTGTTGAGCTACCTCATCGGCTGGCAGGCGCTTTATCAGATCATCACCGACCCGCCGGCGCAGCACGTCACCGGCCTGGCTTTCATGGTGGCGTTTTCGCTGTTGTTTTACGGCATTTTTGCGCGGTTTCGCGAGCAGGCCTGCACTTTCATCTGTCCGTATGGCCGGCTGCAATCGCTGTTGCTCGATGAAAATTCCATTGTCGTCGCCTACGATTACAAGCGCGGCGAGCAGCGCGGCCCGCTCCGCCATGAACAAAAAATCGGCGGGCGCCGCACCGCCGGTTTTGGCGACTGCGTGGCGTGCAACAACTGTGTCACCGTCTGCCCCACCGGCATTGACATCCGTAACGGCACGCAGATGGAATGTGTGCATTGCACCGCCTGCATGGACGCCTGCGACGCCGTGATGACGAAGACCGGCAGCCCGCGCGGACTCATTCGCTACGCCTCGCTCAACGGCATCGAGCGTGGGGAGCGCCTGCGCGTCACGCCGCGCCTCGTGGCGTATGCCGTGGTGCTGCTCGCGCTGGCGGCGGTGCTGGGACTGATGCTGTTCACGCGTGCTGATGCGGAGGCCACGGTGCTGCGCGCGCCAGGCGCGCTGTTCCAGCGGATGCCGGATGGCCGTTTCAGCAACCTTTACACCGTCCGCTTGGTCAATAAGACTTCGCGCGAACTGCCGGTGGAACTGCGCCTGGAAAATCCCGCCGGCACGCTCCAGGTCATGGGCGGAAACCTCGTTGTTCCGTCGCAAAAGCTTTTGGAAAATTCCGTCCTGATCGAGCTTGATCCGGCGGCGATGAAATCCGGCACCACGCCGTTGGTCATCGGCGTCTATTCCGGCGGCAAAAAAATCCAAACGCTCAAGACGGCCTTCATCGGCCCGCGCAACTGACTTATGAAAACCACCAACTGCAACCATTGGCCGCTCGGCATCTTCATCACGTTCGGATTGTTTTTTGCCGGCATGGCGACCGTCGTTGGCATCGCCTCGACGCACCGCGAGGATTTAGTGAACCAAAATTACTACGAGCAGGAGCTGAAGTATCAGGAGCACATTGACAGTGCCGGCCGCGCGCAGGCCGCCGGGGCGGCGATTGATTACGCGGCGGCGACCGGCAAAATTCTTGTCACGCTGCCGGCGGCGCAACTGGCGCAGAAATTTTCCGGCACGGTTACGTTTTACCGCGCCAACGACCCGAAGCTCGATCGCGAGTTTCTTTTGGAGCCAAAAGCGGATGGCACGCAGGCGTTCGACGCCGCGCAGCTGGCCGCCGGGCCGTGGCAGGTGCGCGCGGCGTGGACGGCCAACGGCCAGACTTATTTTCTTGAGGAAAAAATTGTCGTGGCTGCCAAATAAAAAATGGATTTCTCCGTCGCCTTCTTTTTGGGGCTGCTGGGAAGCCTGCATTGCGCCGCCATGTGCGGGCCGCTGATGCTGGCGCTGCCGGGCCGCGCCGCCGGTGCCGGGCGCTTCATCGCCGGAAGAATTATTTATCAGCTCGGACGTGTGCTGACTTATGGCCTGCTCGGCATCGTGGGCGGACTCGTCGGCAAATCAATTTTTCTTGCCGGAGCGCAGCGCTCGTTGTCCATCGCGCTGGGCGTGACGGTGCTGGCCGGGTTTCTCGTTTCGAAAAAAATCGCGCTGGCCGCGCCGGCGGTGCGGCTGGTGACGCTGTTGAAATCCGCGATGTCCGCGCAGTTGCGGCGGCGTGATTTTAGTTCGCTTGCGCTGCTGGGGATGTTGAACGGACTGCTGCCGTGCGGGCTGGTCTATGTGGCGCTGGCCGGTGCGGTGGCGCGCGGTTCGTTGGGGAACGCCATTGTTTTCATGGCGGTGTTCGGTCTTGGCACGTTGCCGATGCTGCTGGCGATCAGCCTTTCGGGAAAACTTTTTCCCGTTTCGCTGCGGCTGAAACTGCGCGGGGCGATTCCCGCCGGCGTCTGCGCGCTGGCGCTGCTGCTGATTTTGCGCGGGATGGCGCTGGGGATTCCGTATGTCAGCCC
>Ga0302267_10004056_pt1 | contig 16319 bp, 14 predicted proteins | sample III_Bog_E1_3_FD_194555 | JGI IMG/M metagenome (GOLD analysis project Ga0302267, IMG submission 194555) | Peat permafrost microbial communities from Stordalen Mire near Abisko, Sweden - III_Bog_E1_3 | ecosystem: Environmental > Terrestrial > Soil > Wetlands > Peat | place: Sweden: Abisko... | reverse complement strand
CAGGAACGAAACCACCATCTCCACGCAATTCCAGATGATGCCAAACACCCCCACCGACGCCACATTCGCCGGCGCCGCCGCCACGCGCGCCCCGGTCACACCGAGATTCGTCAGCGACGCCACGCCGCCGCCCACCGTCGCCGCCAGCGCCCATTGATACATCGGGTTGTGATCGCCCAACGGAATCGCCATCAACAACGTCCCGCCCACGAACGACAACGGCGTCTGCAACGCCTTCAGGTGCGTCCCCACTGCCGGCACAAAATGAATCACCGTCTCCATCACGAACGCCACGCACAGCAGGATCAGCGACCCATCCGACCCCAGCCACGCCACATTTTGCGGCAACGTGATCTCATGCTCATGCGCCAACAGGCTCACCGCCAGCAAAGGCAGAGTCACCCGCACCCCCGCCGAAAGGGCCAGCAACACCCCCACGATCACCGCAACAATGGGCTCGTTCATACCGCCATCTTAGACGAAATCGCCCGAACTTCAATTCAAGGTGATTTGGAGAGGCAATTTCACGCAACGCCGCAAAGACCGCAACGTGCCTCATGACAGGAATTTGTCGTAGCGTGCTTTGCGCCGTTGCGTGAAACTCCGTCGCTTGATCTCCATCCTCGCTGAAACCCCCGACTTCCTCGTCGTCGACAAACCGCCCAACCTGCTCGCGCACCCGACGCGGCCCGACGGCGCGCCCACCCTGCTCGGCTGGCTGCAGGAGCGCTACCCCGGCGAGTTCGTCGCGCTGGTCAACCGCCTCGACCGCGAGACGAGCGGCACCGTCCTCATCGCGCGCTCGCCGGAAGCCGCGTCAAAGCTCGGCGCGATGACCATGAAGCGCGCGATCGAGAAAACCTACCTCGCGCTCGTCTCCGGCCGCGTCGCCACGGAGCACGGCCTCATCGAAGCCCCCATCGGCCGCCTCGGCATCTCCCCCGAAAACCCGATCTGGCTCCGCCGCGGCGTCATCCCGCACGACGATCCGCAAGGCCGCAAAACCCAGGACGCGCAAACCGAATACTGGACCCTCGCCACCTCGGACACGTGCTCCCTCCTGCGCCTGCGCGCCCACACCGGCCGCCTGCACCAACTCCGCGTCCACCTCGCGCACCTCGGCCACCCCGTCATCGGCGACAAAATCTACGGCCCCGATCCCCTCCTCTACCTCAAGTTCATCGCCGAAGGCTGGACCGACGAGCACCAGCGCGTGCTCGGCCTGAGCCGCCACGCGCTGCACGCTCACGAAATCAGCTTTCCCTGGAATGGCGAAAATCTCACCTTCACCGCGCCGCTTCCGCAGGATATGAGCGCCTACGCCAAAAGCGCCGGCCTTCCGTGGTAGCGAGAATCCGGAAAAACCGTACCGTTACTGGGAAAGGGAAGCCCTGACCTTGGCGACTTCGTCCTCGTCAATGGCGGAGGCGCCGTTGCCGAATGTTGCGCGGATGTAGGTAAGCAACGCGGCGATTTTCGCATCACTCATTTTGGGCACGGGCGGCATGGGCGCGGGATATTTCGGGCTGTTCGCCGGCAACACCTTTTCGGGACCGAGGAGAATCAACTTGATGAGCGTATCCGGATCTCCCGCAACAACAGGCGCTCCCTTCAGCGCGGGATATGTCCCCGAAACGCCCGTGCCTCCGGCTTGATGACAGGCGACGCAAGTATTATCGACGTAGAGTTGCGCGCCGTCGGGACCATCGGCCATGGTGCGGCTCACGGTCAGGGCGAGCAAGGTTACGCCGGAAATGATGATGATGTTCGAGCTGATTTTCATAGTCGTGTCCTCAAGCTTTAACGTTGGGCCTTCACCTCTTCGGGCGTGACTTCGACGCCGGAATTTCCGAACGAGTTGTAAATGTACGTCAGGACATGCGCGATGTCCTGGTCGCTTAGCGGAAAAGGCGGCATGCTGTTGTTATATTTGACGCCGTTGACCACCACCTCGCCCTGTTTGCCGTGGATGATGATGCTGATGGCGCGGCCCTTGTCCGCGTTGAGGAAATCAGAACCCGCGAGCGGAGGAAACACATTGGGAACGCCCTGCCCCGTGGGCTGGTGACAGGCGGCGCAGGCGGTAAAGAGCTGCTTGCCCGCGGCGATCTGGTCATCCTTCGACTCAACCGTTCCCGGCGGTGGCGCGGCCGGGGCGACACCTTCCGGGGCGCCGCTTTCGACCCAGGCCTTGATCATGGCCCGCTGGTCGGCGGTCATGGCCAATGATTCCGGGCTATTGGGGACCGGCATGGGCTCCTTGTAATAGGAACCTTTCCAACTGTCCCACAAGCGCCGCTTGATTTCCCAGCGATCCGCATAGGCCGTTCTATAATCAAGCCAGTCGTAAACAAAAGGGGATTGTTGGTTGTGGCAGCGCGCGCAACTAGCCATGAAGATCGGTTGAATGTTTCCGAGGTAGGTGGGCCCTTGGGATGCGGCCGCCGCTTGCTGGCTCGCTCCGGCATGGGCCGTGCCCTGCATGTCCTTTGCGCCGGAGTCGGTATCCTTCGCCAGGCCATTCCCGAGGAAAATGCAGACGACGGCAACCCCGAAGCCGGTACCCACCGGCTTTAGTCGCGGCCAATTTTTGGAGAAGGTGAATCTGGGCATCGCAAATCCGTATTTCAAAAATCGCTATTCAAACGCCCGCTGGATCTAGAATCCCAGCGAAAGCTGCACAATCATATTGCCAGTGGGGTTTTGATTGGGATTCAAGTTATTCGTATTCATCCATTCGTAGTCGCCCTCCAGGAGCAGCGTATTGGTGAAATAATAGATAAAGCCCGCGGTCTCGCGCTGGGTGGTCGTGCCGAAGCCATCGTTGAGGGAATCGTAGCGGGCGACGAGCTCGGTGTTTCTAATGATGGGCAAGTCAAAGGGCAAACCGGCGAGCTTGTACGCGCCCTGGACCCACCAGCCGTCCTGGCGAATTTCGCCCATGTTGTCGGTGCCATACCACGTCTTGATATACTCGCCCTTCAGCTCAAAATTCGTCCCCAGGTGCAGGGCGGCATCGAAGACGCCTGCCGACCAGTTGTAATTTCCCGTATTGTCCCATTCACCGGTTTGGGCGGAGATGCCGACTTCCAGGTCGGTATGGGGCTTGGCGAACGGCACAAAGAATCCCAGGCGCCCGCCGCCACTCGGGTCGGGGTGAAGATTCGCGGTAATGCCGTCCGATCGGGCGCCGACGTTTCCGCCCAGGTCCAATGAGGTGGCATCTGCGGTGATATCGGTCGAACTCGGGCCATTGGCTCCGTACACGGCATAATTGAAAAATTTGCCGTCGTTCCCCACGGGAATCGCGCCCTGCAGCATCGCGCCGATTTCGGATCCGGGAAGCAGCGCGTCGACGGCCAGCGGATTATCCGGAATCTTGTTTAGCCAGCCCGCACCCCGCTGCTGATAGGTCCCGAGCGGGACCAAGAGCTCGCCGGCAGCCAGGGTCACGTAATCGTTGATGACGAAATCCAGTTGCGCGAAGCTCAAGTTGAAGGTGGTTGAGTAGCCGCCGCCATCGTTGTTCTGCAGCGTGGTATCAAAGCCCGCCTCGAACAAAATATTGTCCCCGGCGCGATAGAGAAAAACGGGCGCGAAATCGGCCTGGTAGAACGTCCCGTGCTGGTTGTCGGTCTTGATATATTGAAACTCGGCATCGCCGAGCATCTGGAAGTTGTGGTTGACGGTAGCTTCGTCGAGGGGAGCTTGCAGCGCCTGTTCCTGCGACTGGGCCACGGCCGTGCTTTTCTTCTCCGCGTCATCCGCGGCTTGCGTGGCTTGGTCCACCTTGTCCTGGAGTTGCTTGATCTGGTCGATGTCGACCTGGTGCGTCTGCTGCTGGGCGCTGTTGGCCTGTTGCAATTTCTGGACCTGGTCAGTCAGTTTCGAGACGGCGTCCTGTAATTTTTGAAAATCGGCCGGGCTCACGGTTGTTTGCTGGGCAGGTGCTTGATCGGTCGATTGGGCGACGGCCTGGGGTAGGAATAGCATGGCTGTCGCGTACGCTGCTGCCGCCAGCCCAAGCGCCTTCCCGCTTCTGATCGTCGTTGTCGTCATATATGCATGTGCCCTTGACTCAACGGCCGCTGTTGTCCTGGAGGTATTTCAGGATCAGCCTTGCTTGCGACGGCGGAATATTCGCGCGTATCTGCATGTGGAGATTGATCGTTTTCCAGTTCGCCGCCGTCCTCTCAGTCGGGTACCGCTCGGCATGGCACCGGTTGCAATTCATGGAGTAAAGTTCAGCCCCCGTGAGCGGTGCGGGAGCGGTGGATGGAGCTGCGGGCGCCGCATTCGTTTGTGCTGAAGTGGTGCGAAGTGCCGTCTGCGCGAAGCAGAGATTCGACGTCAGGAATCCCGCTACGGTTAAACTGATCACCACAGGCAAAATGGCGCGGAACGAGGTAGTGGAATGCTTGGATCTTTTCAACCTTTTCTCCCCCAATAGGCAATGCGTGCTCCTGATCCGACCTTTGCTTTGCGGTCGCAGACCTTCCTCTAAGAGCCAAAAGATAGGAAGACAGCCTATACCTGTATAGGGGACCTTAGTCCCCCATCGCGGGCAACCGGCTTACCCCGCACTGAAGTGAAAACCACACCAGCTCCACCGCGGAGCTGACTTCCAATTTCTTCATCAGATGTCCGCGATGTTTCTTGACCATCTTCTCCGTGATGCCCAGTTCAGCCGCGATCACCTTATTCAAGCGGCCTGCGATAACGAACCCGAAGACTTCCCGCTCGCGAGGCGTTAATCTGCGCAGAAGGGCATGAGCAGCCTCCTTTAGTTTACGCAGCCCGAAAAGCCGCTCGGAGCGAATGAGGCCCGTCCGCACAGCTCGAAGGAGCTCTTGGTTTTTCAATGGCTTGGCCAAAAAATCGATCGCTCCTGCTTTAAATGCCTGGGCGCACGTGAACGCATCGCCCCGGCCTGAGACAAGGATAACTTGTTCCGATCTCCCCGTGTTCGACAGGATGTTCTGAAAATTAGTTCCGTGGGAGCCCGCCTCGTCACCGTCGAGCACAATACAGCACGCGCCATCGTGGACCTTCCGGTTCAGAAATGCTTCTGACGTCGCGAAGGACTCGATCGGAATTTTTTCCGACTGCAAAAGTCTTCTAACCTCCTTGTGCAGGGAAGCGTCCGGATCTACCACGCAAATGAGGGCCTCCGCTTTATTTCCCAGGAAACCGGGCTGCGCATCGTCTTTGCTATTTTGTCGGCCGCCGTTGCCTGCAATCGTTTGTTTCGCAGGAGATAATCGTGCCCCCGCTGATGCGGTAGATAATGCTGCAGCAGGAGCACTCATATTCATCTCTTACTTCATCCACCCTACGCTCAAGAGAATTAGGGGCTAACCATGGGTTGTCTAAAATGCGGCGGGAATTGCTGTCGCGTTCAGGTCGCTGTGTGAGTAAACCGGACGACACGAAAAGTTTATATGGGGTGTTCACCCCATTGCCGACCCATCGGTGACCCCGCGCCCCCAGCTCGCGGGCCACCCCAACAGGCAATTGCCAATTCTTTCAAAGGGATTTGATTATCACTTTGTTTGACAAAGTAACTCCGCAATTATAGATTAGTGCCATGACAAATCCTCGTTTCTCCGCTTGCACGCTGTGCTTTGCTTCGCAAAGCTCCACCGCTTCCGACTGGCTACGGCACTACCAGGACAACCGGCTCAATCGCACCGAGCCCGAATGGGGCGTGCCCTGCCTCTTGGCGCCCGATGTGCGCCATGAGCTCGCCGTTTCCCTCTCGCATTTCCAGCTCGGCGAGACCGGCGGCGGCTCGTTTTTGCTCGGTCAGGCTTCGCACAACTCAAGCGCGGATGACCTTGCGGCGTTAACGCTCTTTGTACGCGAGGAAAACGAGCACGCGCGGCTGCTCGCCTGCATGGTGGACCGGCTCGGCGGCACGCTCGTGACGCGGCACTGGACGCATCGCCTCTTCAAGCTGGCGCGGCGAGCGGGCGGCTTTCACTTCGAGATCCAGATGATGCTGACGGCGGAGATCATCGGCACGGCTTACTATGAGCTGCTGCACGAGGCGGTCGAGGACGGCCCGATCACGCACGCGATTGGCCTCATGCTGCGCGACGAGGCCGGCCACGTCGCCTTTCACAGCGATCGCATGCGGGCCTGCTGGCATGGCTGGCTGCCTTTCGAGCGCACGCTGTGGCAGGGGCAGTTCCAGGCGCTCGTGCTCGTCGCGCTGCGCGCCGCATGGCTCGATCACGGCTCGTGCCTGCGCACGCTCGGCTTCACGTGGGAAGATTTCGACCAGCGCGCCCGCCGCACCGCCATCGCGTTCCTCGACGGCCTGCACCGCGAATCGGCAACCGCGATCGCACCAACCGCGGCCCACGCCTAAATCAACAGTAGATTCTGAATCACCTCTTTTTGCAGGCTCCCCAAGCGATTTAGGGGGCCTCGGACTAGAGGGTCCCGTTGAACAGCCGGGGCGCGGCGTCCTCCCCGATGAGGAGGGACTCGCCCCGGCCCTTGCGCCGCTCGAAGACAAGCTTGTCCAGTTCCGGGTTCACCGCGACGGGGTACTTCTGGTTGAAGCAGGCCAGGCAGAACTTGTTCTCCGGCCGCCCGGTGGCGCGGACCATGCCCGCCTCGTCGAGGTAGCCGAGCGAGTCGGCCTGGAGGTACTTGGTGATCTGGTCGAGCGAGAGCTGGTTGGCGATGAGGTCCGCGGGATCGGGGAAGTCGATGCCGTAGTGGCAGGGGAAGCGGTGGGGCGGACAGCTGATGCGGATGTGGACTTCCTTCGCGCCGGCGGCGCGGAGGTTCATCACGCGGGTGCGCGCCGTCGTGCCGCGGACGATGGAGTCGTCGACCACTACCACGCGCTTGCCCGCGACGCGCTCCTTGATGATGTTGAGCTTCACCTTCACGCCGAACTCCCGGCCGATCTGCGACGGGTTGAGGAAGGTGCGCCCGACGTAGTGGTTGCGGACGAAGGCGGCGTCGTACGGGATGCCCGACTCCTCGCTGAAGCCGAGCGCGGCGTAGTTGCCCGAGTCGGGCACGGGGATGACGAGGTCCGCCTCGACAGGGTGCAGACGTGCGAGCTCGCGGCCCATGTTCGTACGGACCTTGCTGACGTTGATGCCCTCAAGCATGCTGTCGGGCCGCGCGAAGTAGACGTACTCGAAGATACAGAAGCCGAGACGGTCGCGCTTGAGGAATGGGCTGTGCGACGTCAGGCCGTGCTCGTTGATGACGACGATCTCGCCCGGCTCGACATCGCGGATGAACTTGGCGCCGGGCATCATGTCGAACGCGCAGCTCTCGCTCGAGAGGATCCACGCGTCGTCGACCTTGCCGATGCAAAGCGGCCGGAAGCCGAGCGAGTCGCGCACGCCGATGATTTCCCGCTCGCTCATGACCACGAGCGAGAACGCGCCGGTGACCTTGCCCAGCGCATCGACGAGGCTGCTGACGCCCGGGCTGCTCGCCGGCTGCGCCATGAGGTGCAGGATGACCTCGCTGTCGACCGTCGTCTTGAAAATCGCCCCGCGCGCCTCGAGGTCGTGCCGGAGCACATTCGCATTGACCAGGTTGCCGTTGTGGCCGATGGCCACCTGCCCGCGCGCGCAATCGACCATGATCGGCTGCGCGTTCTCCAGCGTGCTTGAGCCGGTCGTCGAGTAGCGCACATGGCCGATGGCGCGAGTGCCGGTGAGCTTGCTGAGGTTCGTGTCGTTGAAAATCTGCGGCACCAAGCCCATGCCGTGATGGCTCTTGAATTTGCGCGACTTGCCGTCATGCGAGACGATGCCCGCGCTCTCCTGGCCGCGATGTTGCAGGGCGTAGAGCCCGTAGAAGGTGATTTCCGCGGCCTGCGGATGACCGTAGACGGCGAAGACGCCGCACTCATCCTTAGGACGGTGTTGAAAAACGGCATCCGCCGCTAACGAAACGTTCATGTCCATCCTAGTTATACACCAAGTTCGAAGAAGGAAAAGAATTCACGTAATTTTGTCATGTTTGTCATGGGCATTGTCCTCTTGGCCCGCGAATGCTTTGTGCTAATAGTACGAGCTCCCGCCCGCCATGAAACCTGACTCGATCCTGACGCTGCCGGCGCAACCGACGCCTTACGCCGTGGTGGGCAGCCCGATCAATCACTCGCTCTCGCCCGGAATGCAGCAGGCGGCGTTCGATCACGAGGCCATCGAGGCGCGCTACTACCGCATCGAGTCGGATGACGTCGCCCTCGAACAGGCCGTCGCCCGCATGCGACAGGTCCCTTTCGGCGGCTGGAATTGCACGATCCCCAACAAGGTCCGCATGTACGAGCTGTGCGACCGCCGCGCCGAGTCGGCCGAGCAGTTCCGCGCCGTCAATACCGTGGTCAATGAGAGCGGAACGCTCGTCGGTCACAACACCGACGGCGTCGGCTGGACGCGCGCACTCAAGGACGCATTCGGCAAGCATCCGAGCGAGCTGCGCATCCTCCTCCTTGGCACTGGCGGCGCTGGCCGCGCCCTGGCCACGCAGGCCATTCTCGATAAGTGCCCCGAGCTCGTCATCGCCAATCGCGACCCCGGCCGCGCGCAGGAGGTGCTCGACCATCTCAACGCCCAGTTCGACTCCGGTCCGCTCGCGCGCGCGCCGAAGAATCTCCGCTCCGTCCGCTGGTTCGAGAAGGAGCTCTCCGCCGCGTTGAAAGAAGTCGACCTCGTCCTCAACGCCACCTCCGCCGGACTCGATCCCAAGGCACCGCCCGTCCTGCCCGCGCGGATCATCCCCGCGAACGTGATGGTCTTCGACACTGTCTACGGCGCTTCGAGCGAGAAGTTCCGCGCCGAAGTCCAGACCGCCGGCGCGAAGTGGAGCGACGGCCTCGGCATGCTGCTGCACCAAGGCGCGGCGGCCTTCACGATCTGGACCGGCCGCGAGGCGCCGCTCGACGTCATGCGCAAGGCACTGTCCGGCGCGCTGGCGTGATCACAACTTTCCACGAATTAGGCCGTGCGTCGCGGCCAGCGCTTGAGTAGTGTTTTCGCTTCCCGTCTCATGGACCCTGCCACTGCTTACTCTGTCATTTATGACGTCGCCGCGTTCTTTATCGGCGCCTGCGTCGGCTCCTTTCTCAACGTTTGCGTCTACCGCATTCCGCTTAACCGCTCAGTCGTCCATCCCGGCTCGCATTGCTCGGCCTGTGGCGCACCGATCGCCTGGTACAACAACCTGCCGATCCTAAGTTGGTGGGTCCTTCGCGGCCGCGCCGCCTGCTGCGGCACGAAGATCGATGCACGCTATTGGGTGGTCGAGGCCGGCATGGCCCTCCTCTTCCTCGCGATCTGGATGCGCTATGGCGCCACCGACATCGTCGCCGCGTTCATCTACGCCATCTTCGTCAGCGGCCTCGCCGCGGCCTGCCTCATCGATCTGGATCACTACATCATCCCGGACCGCTTCAGCCTCGGTGGCTGCGTCGCCGGCTTCATCGCCTGCGCGATTCATCCCTCACTCATGGGCCAGACCACCGCGCTGCACGGCTTTTCGTGGAGCCTGGCCAGCGCGATCCTCGGCGCGCTGACGCTGCTCGGCGTGGCGTGGCTCGGCACACTCCTCTTCCGCAAGGAGGCAATGGGCATGGGCGACGTCAAGCTCCTCGCCGCCATGTGCGCGTTCCTCGGTTCCATGTCGATCACGTGGATCCTGCCGCTCTCATCGCTGATTGGCTCGATCCTTGGCATAGCGCTCATCTTCTACCAGCGCGGCGCCTGGGGCACCCGAATCCCTTACGGCCCGTTCCTCGGTTTGGCCGCGGTGCTCTGGCTCTTCGGTGGCTTGGAAGTAACGCAGGCCTACTGGCACCACGTCTGGGGCGCCTGGAGCACAACCAATCCCATGGTCCCGATGGTGCCGGAGAGTATGGCCAATCCGGGACACTAGTCGAATCCCGTCGCCAACCGCCCCTTCTTGCTTGCGCTTTGCGGCGCGATTCTGGAACGTAACTCGTGCTTCGGGCCATCGGTTATTTGTTCCTCACACTGGTCTTCCTCGTCCTCGCGGGCGCGGCGGTACTTCTCTACATCAAGAGTCAGCAGCCGCAGGAGAGTGTCTACGATCCGATAATCGTCAGCGTCGCTCGCAACGAGGGCGTCGACCCGTTCCTCATCCGTGCACTCATTTGGCGCGAGAGCCACTTCGACCCCCTCGACCACGGCTCGGCTGATGAACACGGCCTCATGCAGGTAACGCCAGCAGTCGGCCAAATGTGGGCCAAGGCGAACAAAGTCGAGGACTTCAACTCCGACAAACTCTACGATCCCGAGACGAATATCCGCGTCGGCACGTGGTACCTCAACAAGTCGCTCAAGCGCTGGAGCCAGACCGACGACCCCGTCACCTTTGCGCTGGCCGAATACAACGCCGGCCACAGCAACGCGCTCAAGTGGGTCGATCCCCTCGCGCCGCAGAACCACCTCGCGTTCCTCGATCGCATCACCTTCCCCGGCACGCGCAAGTACGTCGAGGTCATCCAGGCCAAGCGCTCCGAGTTCAATCGCGATTTCGCCGATGACCGCTGGTACAAACAGGACTACGATGCGCCGTCGACCACTTCCATCGTTCCGGCCACCAACATCGATACGCCCGCGACGAACACCCCCTGACACGTTGCACCGCTCAGAAATCCGAGCCGTAGCCCGCGCGGTTGGCATCGTTGAGAATCGTCGGTAACAGCGGCTGCTTCGCGCGAGGTCCGCGATGCGCAGTAACGAAATCACTAGGGCCGAGCCAACCAGAAGCGTTGGCCTGATAGCCGGGCCCGAGCCCCATGCCTGCGGCCTGCCGCACTTCCCAGCGCAGCGACGCGCCACTGCCGCCTTTCGCAATCGAGTAGGTGTCGTCGCCATCACCCACCGTGCCGATCTTTTGCCCGCGCTTCACGAAATCGCCCGGCTTCACGTCGATCGAGTCCATTTCCGCGTACATCACCTCGACGTACGGCGGCCACCGTCCCGCCGGCAGCCGGTAGCAGATGAAGACCACCTTCCCGAACGCGGTCTGGAAATCCTGTGCGACGGAAACCCAGCCGTCCGCGACACTGTAAACCGGTTCGCCCTTGGCAGCGTCGCCCTTGGCCGTCGTCCAGCTTTCGCCCAAGTCGCCCTTCTCGCCGAAAGGAAACGAGACGAATGCACCCGCGCCATCCGGCGGCCGCAGGGGCGTGTCAAATTCATCGGCCACGGGCAGCGACGACAGGACGTTGGCCTGGAAAAACGCGGCCCAGTCGACCTGCTTCGTCGGGACCGCCTTGGCCGGTTCCTTCTTTTGCGCGGCGAAATCGAGCCCAAACCAGAGCGCCGCGACCCACGCCGCGAGAACGACCAGATAAACAACGCGGGAAGCCATGAACCGTGACTAGGTTGCCCTCTCCGGGCTGCGCCTCGTCGATGCCGCGTATGCCTCCAGCGCCAGCCGCATACCCGAGGCTTTGTGCAGCGTTTCTTCGTACTCGCGCGCGGGTACGGAGCCGGCAGTGATGCCGCTGCCGGTGGAAAAGTGGAGCGTGTCGTCTTCCTGGATCATGGTTCGGATGGCGATGCTGAAGGCGGCATCGCCGCTGGCGTCGAAGTAGCCGATGAGGCCGGTGTAGATGCCGCGAGAACATGGCTCGAGCTCGGCGATAATTTCGCATGCACGCTTCTTCGGCGCGCCGCTGATCGAGCCGCCGGGAATGCAGGCGCGCACGGCGGTGAGCGCATCGATGCCGGGGCGCATCATGCCCTCGATGGTGGAGACGAGATGGTGCACCTGCGGGAAGTGCTCGAGGTGCGCGAGCTGCGTGACGGCGACGCTGCCGTACTCGCAAATCTGGCCGAGGTCATTGCGCTCGAGATCGGTGATCATGATGAGCTCGGCGAGTTCCTTGGGATCGGTCTGGAGTTCGAAGGCGAGCTGGGCATCGAGGATCGGGTCGCGGCTGCGCGGGCGAGTGCCCTTGATCGGCCGCGTGGTGAGATGCCGTCCGCGCACACGCAGGAACATTTCCGGCGAGGCGGAGAGAATGCGCGTGTCGCCGAAATCGAGGAAGGCTCCGCCGGGCGCGGGGCTGCGCGCGAGCAGGTGCTCAAAGAGGCGGTAGGGGTTGCCTTCGAAACGCGTGCTGAATTTCTGCGCGAGGTTGACCTGGTAGATGTCGCCGGCGGCGATGTATTCCTGCGCGCGGGCGACGATGGATTCGAACTTTTCCCGCGACATGTTCGAGCGCCAATCTGCGATATTCGGATCGCGCGAGGTGTCTTCGCTAGCTCGCCGCTCATTCCACAACGCACTGAAGCCGTTTTCGCGCAGGATGGAGATGCGCGGGAACCACGCAAAACGAAACGCACCCTCGTAGGTGATGTAGCCGACGGCGGCACTTTGCGGATGGACGGAATCTCCGCCGGTTTTGCGCCGGCGGGCGAGCAAGTCGCGCAGCTTGTCCCAGTCGTCCCAACCGCCCGTGACGATTTCCTCCGGCTCGGCAGCCTGCAGAATCGCGCCCGGCTCGTTCCAGGAGTTGAGGGAGATGAACGGAGGCATTATTTGAAAATGTAGCGGCGGTATGTGACCGCCGCACTTCAAATAATGTCCAACTTGGCCGCGGGGCTGACGGACGGGCAGGAGCCCGTCCCTCCAGAATCAATCGCGTGCTACGCGACGACCTTCGGTGCGGTCTTTGCAGCAGGCTTGGCCTTTTGCAGGTAGGGCAGCGCTTTTTCCACCGTGGCGGCGACACTGATACCGGCCTTGACGCGGAGAGCGTCGGGCTTGCCGTGGTCGACGAAGGCGTCGGGCCAACCAATACGCACCACGGGCACCTGAATGCCGACGTTCGAGAGTTCTTCCAGCACGGCGCTGCCGAAACCGCCGGCGAGCACGTGGTCTTCCATTGTGATGACCACATCCGCGCTGCGGGCGAAGAACGAGATCGTGTCGATGTCGAGCGGCTTGACCGAGCGCGGGTTGATCACCGCAGTGGAGAAGCCCTTCGCTTCAAGTTCCTTCGCGACGTCCTCGGCCATGCCCAGTAAGGCGCCGAGTCCGAGGACAACGGCCTGCGTGCCGTGCTTCACGACCTGCGCCTTGCCAATCGGGATCAGTTCGGGCTTCGGCTTGACCGCGACGCCGGGGCCGGTGCCGCGCGGGTAGCGGATGGCGATGGGACCGTCGTGGTGCAGAGCGGTGAAGAGCATGTCGGCGAGTTCGTCCTCGTTGCTGGCGTCGAGGTGAACCATGTTCGGGATGCAGCGCAGATAGCTGATGTCGAAGAGGCCGTGGTGCGTCGGACCGTCGTCGCCGGAGAGGCCGCCGCGATCCATCGCGAACACGACGTTGAGGTTCTGCAGGCAGACGTCGTGGACGATCTGGTCGAACGCACGCTGCAGGAAGGTCGAGTAGATGGCGCAGAATGGCTTGAAGCCCTTCGTGGCCATGCCGGCGGCGAAGAGCACGGCGTGCTCCTCGGCGATGCCGACGTCGTAATATTTATCCGGGTGCTTGGGCTGGAAGAGATCGAGCGCCGTGCCGTTGGGCATCGCGCCGGTGATGGCGACGACGTTGGAATTCATGTCGGCGAGCTTGATCATCGTCTCGGCGAAGACCTGCGAGTAGGTCTTCGGGCCGGACGACGTGGTCTCGACGTTCTTGGCTGCATCGTAGGTGCCGGGGCCGACGCCGTGGTACTTCTTCTGTTTGGCCTGGCCGATGTCGAAGCCCTTGCTCTTCTTCGTTAGCACGTGGAGCAGCAGCGGCGACTCGTGGTGCTTGGCGAACTCGAGCATGCGGATGAGCGTCGGCAGGTCGTGGCCGTCGATGGGGCCGTAGTAGGACAGGCCCATTTCTTCAAAGATGACGCTGGGACGATGGCCGGTGGAAACGAGGCCCTTGAGGATGCCCTCGGCCTTCAGCGCGAGCTGCTTGCCGGTCTCGCCGGTGAAGCGCTCCGCGAGTTTCTCCATGCTCTTGTGGAGGTTGTCGTAGCGCGGATTGGTGACGATCTCGGTGAGGTACTTCGCGATGGCACCGACGTTCTTGTCGATCGACCACTCGTTGTCGTTGAGGATGACGATGAGCCGCTTGGTGTGCGTGGAAATGTTGTTGAGCGCCTCGTACGTGATGCCGCAGGTGAAGGCCGCATCGCCACAAAGCGCGACGACGTGCTCCTTGCCGCCTTTCATGTCGCGCGCCGTCGCCATGCCGAGCGCGGCGGAAAGCGCCGTGCCTGCGTGGCCCGCGCCGTAGGAATCATGCTCGCTTTCGGTGCGGAGCATGAAGCCGTTGAGCCCACCCGGTTGGCGTATGGTGTCGATGCGGTCCCGGCGGCCGGTGAGCAGCTTGTGCACGTAGGCCTGATGGCTGACGTCGAAGAGAAAATTGTCCGTCGGCGTGTCGAAAACGGTGTGGAGTGCGATGGTCAGTTCCACCACGCCGAGGTTCGGGCCAAGGTGGCCGCCGGTTTTGGCGATGACCGCAATCAGCTCATCGCGAATTTCCTGCGCGAGTTGGGGAAGGTCCTGAAGAGGGATTTTTTTGACGTCAGCGGGCGAATTGATCGAGTCTAGGAGACGTGCCATCGGGGAGAAATAAGCGAAGGGTCAGCTATTAGCAAGAATTATATCGTTCGCAGCCTAAGGCGTTTTCGAAATGGGTTGCTGGAGGGCCTGTTGGTAGAGGTCCGGCGACTGTTTGGCGAGGGCCTTGAGCTTGGCGGATGGAGGATCGGCGGGGAAAAATCTCCCGAGCGTGGCCAGGGATTGGCGGTAGGAGCGAATGGCGTCGAGGGTCTGCCCAGCGGCCTCGAGCTTTTCGCCGACAAGATAGGCGTGGAGGCCGGCCAGGTCTTCCTGCAGCCACGATTGCTGGGCGTAGAAGCTATTGGCGAACTGGCCGTAAACGGTGAGCACCTGCTGCAGGCCGGTCCAGTCCGACGCCTTGGCGCGGAGGCCCGCGATGCGCAGGAGGTAGTCGGTGGCGTGCTCTTCCTTGTCCGGCGCGGGGGCGTCGGGCAGGTTGAGTAGGCCTTGAGCGATGTCGACGAGGAGCTGGTCCTTGAGCGCCAGGATTTCCTTGCGCAACGAATTCTGGCTGGGCGTTGCACCGGAAGAGGCACCGCTGACGCCGTTGGTGACCATGCCCGCCGTCATGAAGGGATAGCCCTGCAGCGATTGCAGCGCCCCGGTGTAGTTTTTGTCCTGATAGGCAAGGTAGGAGTTGCGCAGGTTCTGCAGCGCGTTGAGCTGCTCGGCGGCCTCCTGGTTATAATAGCCGCCGCTGCGCTGGAGGGACTGAAGCTGGCTGATGGCAGTGGCGAGGTCGTCGAAGCCGTGCACCTCCACCTTGCTGTCGATGATGGCCGGTTGCTGGCCGGACATTTTCAGCGACATGTCGAGCAGTTCGGAGCGCGGGATGGGCATGAAGCTGAAGGTGTCCGACCGGTTGGCAAGACCGCGCAGATCGTTGGAAGCGTTCATGGTGTTGCCTGACGCCGAGTCGGCGAGATAGCTCTGCCATTCCTTGATGAAACTCGCTGCGGCGTTGACCTGATTGTAGGTAGTGCGGCTTTCGACGTTGTTGAAATCCGAGCGGCTCGCGGCGACGGCCTGGCCGAGTTCCGCGATGATTTCATCGAGTTCCTTGGGATCCTTGGCCGACTTGACTGCCTTCGTCGCGCGATCGAGCAGGTCCTTGGTCCGCGAACTGATGGCGGCATCCTTGGTGTCCTTGAGCTTTTGCAACTCGGGAATGAGATCGGCGAGGATCTTCTGCACGGCATCGTTGGAATCGGCGCCGGCAATATTATTGGCCGCGGCAATGGCGTTGGGGTAATCCCTTCGCAACGCGTTTTGGCGCAGGACGTGGAAATAGCGAACAGCGGGAGTGATGGGGATTCCCTCGCCACCCGGGGCAGTGGGCGCGACCGGAGCAGCGTTGGTCCCGCCGGGTTGCGCGGGCGCTGAAGGCGCGGCAGGGGGCGTCTCCTGCATGATGATTTTTTCCAACGCAGTGATTTTTTGCTGCACATCGGCGTCGGCATCCACGGGCTGCTGCGCCCGCAGAAATGTCAGCCCGCCCGCGGCCAAAACTGCCCCAACTCCAACCAAGCGGATGATTTTCATCGCCCGCCAGCCTAAGCCCCGGCAGCCACGCGACTATCTCGTTTTGCTGCGATTAGAGGACGTACAAAATTGTCAAACTGCGAGAGCGGACTATGTTGGTTGTGGAGCACCGGATGTGACAATACTGGCGATAGTCCCTCTTGTTTCCCAGCTTCTCTGGGCGCTTTTGACAGCCGCAGCAGCAAGCTA
>Ga0302267_10004052_pt1 | contig 16327 bp, 15 predicted proteins | sample III_Bog_E1_3_FD_194555 | JGI IMG/M metagenome (GOLD analysis project Ga0302267, IMG submission 194555) | Peat permafrost microbial communities from Stordalen Mire near Abisko, Sweden - III_Bog_E1_3 | ecosystem: Environmental > Terrestrial > Soil > Wetlands > Peat | place: Sweden: Abisko... | reverse complement strand
CTCGGGGACGTCGAGCAGCGTCTCCACGTGGGCGCGCGGGATCACCAGGCAGTGCCCGGCGAAGAGCGGGCGGTGATCGAGGAAGACCACGTGCGCGTCGTCCTCGTGGACGAGGTGAGCCGCGAGCTCGCCGCGGGCGATGCGGCAGAAGAGGCACTCCTTGGCGGACATCCCCCAGGCTTGGCCCGGCCGGCGGGGCGGCGTCAACCCGTGGTAGCTTCGGCGGCATGGACCTGCGGCTGCGTGAGCTCGGCGCCCTCGACCCGCTGGCGGTCCCCCTCCCCAACGGGACGGAGGTGACCACCCGCGTCGACCGGGTGCTCTCCGCCGATCGCCGCGTCCCCCAGGGCGCGGTCGGCCGCATCGTGGCGCAGCGCGACGGCGAGCTCGACGTGATGATCGTCGGCGTCGGCGTCCTCCGCTACGTGCGCACCGAGCTCGTCCCCCGCAAGGTGGGCCAGGTGCGCTGGGCTCGCCGGCGCGAGGGCGCCTGGGCCGCGCTCCGGCCCTGCACGGTGCTCGAGGCGACGGTGGGATCGCGCGCCTGGGGCCTCGCCGACGAGGGATCCGATCACGACCTGCGCGGCGCCTTCGCGCTCCCGCTGGCCTGGACCCTGGGGCTGGGGGAGCCGCCGCGCGATCTGGTGAGCGCCGACGGCAGCGCCACCTACTGGGAGGTGGGCAAGGCCGTCCGCCAGGCGCTCCGCGCCGATCCCAACACGCTCGAGCTGCTCTTCGTCGCCTCGGCCGCCGCCACCGATCCCATGGGCGAGTGGCTCCTCGCCGAGCGCGACGCCTTCGTCTCCGTGGAGATCTACGGCAGCTTCGGCCGCTACGCGCTCTCCCAGCTCAAGCGGCTGGTGCAGTCCCGGCGCCTCGCCGAGCACCGCGCGGTGGTGCTGGAGTGGCTCCGCGAGGACCCGACCCCGACGCTCGACGTGGTCGCCGGGCGCCTCGCCCAGCAGAGCGCGCGGGTGGCGCCCACCGTCGCCGACCAGGTGCTCCAGGCCAAGGACTACGTAAAGCAGCTCTACCGCTCCCTCTACGACCAGGGGCTCCTGGAGAACCGCGACTACCCCTCGCTGGTGCGCTTCGCCCGCGAGGAGGCCCCCGACCTCGAGCTGCCCCGCGATCTCCGGCCGAAGAACGCCTACAACCTGGTGCGCTTGATCGGGGCCGCGATCGGCTGGCTGCGCACCGGGGCGCCGTCGTTCGAGGCCACCGGGGCGTTCCGCGATCTGCTGCTCTCGATCAAGAAGGGGCAGCTCTCGCTCGACGAGACCCTGCGCGAGGCCGAGGCGCGCGCCCGCGAGCTGGAGGAGGCGCGCCGGGAGACGCGGCTGCCGGTGCACCCCGACGTGGGACGCGCGGACGCGCTGCTCGGTCGGATCGGCACGGAGGTGGCGCGGCGGGCGCTCGCCGGGGAGCCGGGGCCGTTCGGGAAGGACGCGCCGCCGCGGCCGGAGCTGGTCTACGACGAGGGGGAAGGCGAGGAACCATGATCGACACCCTGCTGACCCCGCACCAGCGCACCGTGATGGCGCGCGTCGTCGCCGAGGAGGAGGCGAAGCGCCGCCACCTCGTCATCGCCCTCTCCGGCGCCCACGCCTACGGCTTCCCCTCGCCGGACAGCGACCTCGACCTCAAGTCCATCCACATCGAGCCGACGGCCCGCCTCCTCGGCCTCGCCCCCGGTGCGCCCACCGCCGACCGCCTGGAGGTCCTCGAAGGGGTCGAGATCGACTACACCTCCAACGAGCTCAAGCCCGTCCTCCTCGGCGTCCTCCAGGGCAACGGCAACTACCTCGAGCGCCTCCTCGGCCAGCTCCACCCCCTCGCGGCGCCCGAGCTCGAGGCGCTCGCGCCGCTGGTGCAGAGGTCCTTGTCCCGCCGCATCTTTCGCCACTACCTGGGCTTCGCGACCAGCCAGCTCAACGCGTTCGGGGCCGAGCCTTCGGGGTCGGTGAAGAAGCTCCTCTACGTGCTGCGCACCGCGCTCACCGGCGCCCACGCGCTGCGCACCGGGCGCATCGTCACCGATCTGCGCGAGCTGCTCGACGACGACGGCTTCGGCGCGGCGCGCGAGCTCATCGAGGCGAAGAGGGCAGGGGAGGCGAAGAGGCTTTCGGTGGAGGCGTCGGCGCGCTGGGGCGCGGAGGTGAAGCGAGCGTTCGAGGTGCTCCAGGCGGCGTTCCAGGGCTCGACCTTGCCCGTCGAGCCTTCGGGCGTGGCCGAGCTGGAGGCGTGGCTGATCGAGGTGAGGCGGCGGGGGTTGTAGGGGCGCCGCGTCGCCTTGACGGGCCCGATCGGTCACGTTGTAATAGGCCGTGAGCGACACGCCCGAGGATCCCGTGAGGCGGAGAGCGGAGGCGCGGGTCGGGGTGGTGCTCCGCGAGAAATGGCGGCTCGACGCCCTGCTCGGCGTCGGCGGGATGGCCGCCGTGTACGCGGCGACCCACCGCAACGGAATGCGAGGTGCCGTCAAGATGCTCCACCTCGAGCTCTCCACCGACGCGGACGTGCGCCGCCGCTTCCTCCGCGAGGGGTACGCCGCCAACTCCGTGGGCCACGCCGGCGCGGTGACCGTGCTCGACGACGACGAAGCGGCGGACGGATCGGTCTTTCTGGTGATGGAGCTCCTCGAAGGCCAGACTGTCGAGGCGCGGGCGGCCGCGGACCCCGGATCGAGGCTCGAGGTGGGCGTGGTGCTGGCCATCGTCGAGCAGGTGCTGGACACCCTCGCGGCGGCCCACGCCAAGGGCATCGTTCACCGCGATCTCAAGCCGGAGAACCTCTTCCTGACGAGCGCTGGCAAGGTCAAGGTGCTCGACTTCGGCCTGGCCCGCTTCCACGACGCCGCCGCGGGCCCGAACGGGCAGCGGATGACGCTGGAGGGCAACGGCATGGGGACGCCGGCCTTCCTGCCGCCAGAGCAGGCGCTGGGCAACTGGAGCCTGGTCGACGCCCGCACGGACCTGTGGGCCGTCGGCGCCTCGATGTTCACCCTGCTCACCGGCCGCTTCGTCCACGAGGCCGCCAACGTCCAGCAACTGGTGCTCGCAGCGATGACCCGGCCGCCGCCCCCCCTCGCCAGCGTCGATGCGGGCGTGCCCGCCGACGTCGCGAGCATCGTCGACCGCGCGCTGGCGTTCGAGCAGAAGGACCGCTGGCCCGACGCCTCCGCCATGCGCGCCGCGGTGCGCGAGGCCCGCGGGCGGCTGGGCGGAGAGATCGGCTCCACCCGCGCCGAGCCGGTGGTGATCGGGGGGACCGTGCCATCCGTCGAGCCGGTCTCCCAGGGGGTCGCGCGCGGCACGGTCCCCCGCGCTCCTGCGGAGCCCCGCCCGGTGCTTCGCCACGCGAGCGTCCTCGCCGGGATGGCGCTGGCCGTGGGGCTCGGCGCCGCCGTGCTCTTCTTCGCCACGAGGGGCCGCCGAGCGGAGGAGACCGTGGCCAGCGGCACGCCCCTCGTCGCCGCCCCCACGGCGCCGTCGCCTCCGGTCACGAGCGACGCGCTGGTGACGCCGGCCGCCCCTGCGGCCAGCGCGACGCCCGCGGATCCGGTTCCGGCCAGAGCCGCACCGACCGGGCCGAAGCGCGCCCCCGTGGTCGTGCGCCCCCCGTCCGCAGCCCGGACCTGCAATCCGCCGTTCACCGTCGATGCCGCCGGGATGAAGCACGCCAAGCCCGAGTGCCTGTGATCGGACCTCCCGGCGTCGAGGGCCTCAGTGCACGCACCGGACGTGGTAGGGCGTGCTCGTGAGCGCGCTGGCCGTGAAGCCGGAGTAGAAGTAGACGTACCAGGCGTTGCCCGGTGTCGGCACGTACGGCGATGCCGTCCACGTGAACGCCGCCGGCGCACCCGGGAAGAACGTCGGATCGATGGCCGGGTTGGTCCGGCTGTCGTCGACGAGCGTCTGGAGCTCCTGCATGGAGGGGAGCCGCCACGGCCCGCCCGTGAGCTGCGCGCAGTACGCGCCCGCATTCGCCCAGCTGTAGCTCAGGCTCGTGGGCGGCTGTTCCCAGGTGAGCTTCGTCTCGGTGTCGTACACGCCGGCGCTGACCACCAGGTACCGGCCCGGAGGCGCGTCGGCGGCGCCGCGGCGGGCCACGATCAGGGGGCCCGCGAGCGCAACGAGCGACACCAGCACGGGGCCTACCCTGAGTCCCTTCGTCCTCATGGACTGCTCTCCTCTCGCGCCGCGCCGAGCGGCTGCGGTCTTCAATGGACGCACCGTACCCGGTTGAGGGCGCCGGCGACCTGGGCGTTGGTGGAGCCGTCGCTGAAGTCGATGACCCAGCCGTCGCCAGCCGTGGGCGCATAGGACGAGGAGGTCCAGAACCCGCTGGGCGGGGCCCCTGGAAACGCCGTCTCGTCGATGGCCGGGTGGGAAGCGGTGGTGTCGACGATCGAGACGAGCTCGATGCGAGTCGGCAGCCGCCAGGTCACGCTCTGCAGCTCGAGGCTCTGGCAGTAGGCGATGGCGTCGGCCTGGGTGCAGCCGCCTGCACAGCTCGCCGGAGGCGTCGCGCTGTTCGGGGCGTCGAGGGGCTCTTGCCACCACAGGTGGGTCACGTCGTCGAGCACGTAGCCCCTGGCCACGCTGGGCGTGTAGCTCTCGACCGCGGGGGGCAGCCCGGCGTCCAGCGGCCTGGGCAGCCCGGCGTCCGGCGCGTTGGGCATCAGCCAGTCTGCCCAGTCGGAGCAGCCGCTCACCGAGCAGGTAGAGCCGGCCGGACAGACCGGCGCGCCGCCGTCGCACGCGCTCGGCATGCCAGTGCCCGAGCTCGAGCTCGAGCTCGAGGTGCCAGTGCCCGAGCTCGAGCTCGAGGTGCCAGTGCTCGCCAGGGTCCCGCCGGTGCCCGTGCTCGTCGCGGCGCCGCCGGTGCCGGTGCTCGCCACGGTTCCGCTGGTCGTCGCGCCCGGTCCACCGCCCGTGTCCGTACCGCCCGAACCGCTGAGCCCGCCTGGGTAGTGAGTGAACGTGACGGTGCACGCCCCCACCGCGACCAGCCCCGCCGACCCCACGAGCCTGCCGATCCTCATGCCGCTCACCAGCTTCCGCGGAACGTCCAGCGGCCACCGTCCACGGTCAGCGCAGGACCCATCCCCACGGCGCTCACCGGTACCGGGGCGCTGGCCGGCCCTCGTACGATCAGCCACACCGCGGCCGCCGCGACGCCCACGCTGCCCACGACGAGGCTGACCGTGGTCGCCGGGCCGAGCGCCGAGCCTTGCTGCTCGGCGAGGACGCCGGCGCTGGTGCACATCGGCTTCGCCAGCATCCCGTCGCACACGGCGGGGTTGCCGGTGAGCGCCTTGTCGTGGAGCAGCAAACCCCCGAGGACGCCCGCCGCCGCGAGCCCCACGATCCCGACGCCGCCGACGATCCACGGCCCGAGCGATCGCCGCGGCGGCTCTGCCGCGGGCGGGGCCGCCAGCGGCGGGAGGCGGGCAGGGTCCGGCGCGGCGCGAGTGAACGACGCGTCCAGCGCGCGGTTCTTCTCCCCCTCGCGGATCTGCACGGCGTCTTCGTGCGAGCTGCCGTCGGCGAGGACGTAGCGCAGCGTGTGCGGGCCCGGATCGACCGGCTTGGCTTTGCCGTCGAGCGACGCGAGCCACGGCGCGCCGTCGAGGTCGACGCGCACCGCGCCGGTCTCGTGGCCACCGAAGTCGCGCACACGGAGGACCACCGTGGGCTGACTCGCGTCGAGCTCGCCGAGCCACCGCGCACAGTCGGTGCGGATGAACTCGGCGCAGGCGTCGCGCGTACATGCCGCAGCCTGCTGTCGCGCCGTGGAGAGCTTCCCGGCGGCGCGGAGCGCCTGCGTGCTGTCGTAGGCGGCGCTGCACGCCTGTTTCTCGTCGGCTCGAGCCACGCTCGGCATCGCGAGACTCGCGGCCAGCATCAAGACGGTGCCCCGGAGGTGAGGCTTCGGCGCCGATCGCATGTACGGAATCCACGCTATCACCAGCCACTCGGTCCCGATACGCTTTCGGGCGTCGCTCGGGCGGGGTCGGGATCGGCTGGGGGGCCCCCCGGCCGGGTCGGGGTGAGCGCCGCTCCCCTCGCGTGCGGCGTGGCGGGAACCCGCGCTCGGGCTCGGTGATGTCGCCGTGCTGCGCCCGTTCTGATAACTCTCGAGTCTCGCGATCGGAGTGGATCCACATGAACCAGGTGTCGAACGCTTCCTCCCGGCGCCCCGGTGTCCCCCTGGACCGGTCGCTCGCCGTGGCGATCCTCGCGGCGGCTTCCGCGGTGCTGGCCGGGTGCCCCGGCCCCACCCCGCGCGAGGGCCTCGGGGGATCCGGGGGCGAGGGCTCGTCGAGCACCACCTCATCGTCATCGTCGTCACCTTCCTCCTCGTCCTCGAGCGGCACCTGCCCCCTCGTCGGCGACGTCTGCGCTAGCCCCGCGCCGTCGGGGTGGTCCGGACCGTTTCGGGTCTACGAGAGCTCGACGACCGTGCCCCCGTGCCCGTCAGGCACGACCGCGAAACTGATCGGCGGGCTCAGCGCGAGCTACGCTCCCCTGACGTGCCATCAATGTGGGTGTGGGACGCCGAGCCCCGCCGTCGCCTGCGCCACGACGGCGACCGTCTGGAGCGGCTCGACGTGCAACAGCGCAGCGCCGGGCTGCGAGACGGGGCCCATCACCAGCACCTGCGCGCCGCTGATGGCCAACGCGACCGCCACGTGCGGCGCGTCGTTGACGGGCTACTCCATCGAGGTGTCGACGGTCGCCACCAGCGGGTCGTGCGCGCCGATGCCCACCTTGCAGCCGACGGCGGGGTCGCCGACGTGGGACGGGAACGTCGTGGCGTGCACGCTGGAGGCCGGGGGCACGTCGTGCGACAGCGGCGGGACGTGTACGGCCGCCCCGCAGAGTGCGCTCGACGCAGGATCCGCCTCCTGCGATGCCGGCGGGCCGTGTACGGCGCCCAAGGATGGCCCGTTCAAGCTCTGCATCTTCCAGCTGGGGGCGACGTCCTGCCCCGCGCCTTACCAGGCCTTCTCGACGCCGGTCTACACGGGGTTCGGCGACATGCGCACCTGCACCGAGTGCTCCTGCGGGGCTCCGACCTGCCCCAAGGGCACGGCGACGATCTCGGCCACGCCGGGCTGCGACGCGGGCTTCGACGTCGGCTTGCCCAACTCCTGTACCCAGGAGACCCTCCAGGATCTCACCGGGTACTACGCGGTGCTCAACAAGACCACCGCCGTCCCCTCGTGCGCGGTCTCTGCCGGCGGGACGCTGACCGGCACCGCGATGCCGACGGGGCAGACGCTGGTCTGCTGCAGGTGATTGGTCATCCTGGGGAACGCCCGACCTACCCCCGCTTGTACTCCATCCGCCGCGGCGCCACGCCTGAGCGCGTCACCATCTCGTAGGCCTCTTTCTCGAGCAGCGGGTGCACCCCGCGCGGCGAGACGCCGGCCGGGTTCTTCTTCCGGGTGATGAAGCCCATCAGGTACTGCGGGTTGATCTGAGCGATCTTGCGGAGCACCTGCTTCATCTGCTTGGTGTCGCTCGCCCACGCGTAGGCGAAGGCCCGTGCGCGCAGCAGCTGCGGGCGGAGGTCGGCGTAGATCTCGTCGTCGGGGTCGATGGTCTCGAGCAGCTCGACGGCGCGCTTGGCCTGGCCGGAGCGGGCCCAGGCCTCGCCCACGATGGCGGCGACGGTGGCCCGCGACTTGGCCTCCTTCTGCTCGGACATGTTGATGACGTCGACGAGCTGCCGCGCCTCGTCGGTCTCGCCGAGGATGAGGTGGATCATGGCGCGCTGGGCGCGGGTCTCGTCGGCGACGGGGCCGAGGACCTTGTCGAGCTTGATGGTCTCCAGGGTGCGCAGCGCCGCGCGCGGGTCCTCCTGGAGCTGGAGCTGGGCGCGGGCGAAGATGGCCGCGGTGTCGTCCTTCTTGAAGTCGGTCTCGAGCTTGGCGATGGCCTCTTTGCGGGCCTCGGGGGTGTTGCCGACCTCCCGGACGATGGAGGCGACCTTGCGCGAGCGGGTGGCGTAGCGGAACACCCAGAAGAGCACGCCGGCGAGCGCGAGCGTGAGGACGCCCATGATCGCCTTCCACCACCAGCCGTTGAGGAAGAGGGCGAGCGCCCACAGGATCAGCAGCGGGAGGCCCGCCCGGATCGCGATGGGCTTGAGCGCCTGCATCGAGAACGGGTCCGGCGCGAGCGGCGCCGCCCGGGCGCGCGCGGCCATGTCCTCCCGCGCTTGCTTGGGGTTGAGCTTCCGGGGCGGGGGCTTCGAGGGGGTGTTCAAGGTGACGGGGCCTCCATACCACGTCTCCACCCGCATCACCTTCCCGGGCTGGCTGCCTCGGGCGCGGGCTCCGCCGACGGGTCGGAGGGGGTGTGCGCCTCCTCTGCGGCGGGCGGGGCCGATCCCCCGTCGCGAGACCCCCGCCCCATGGTGGATTCACGGAAATGGAGGAAGACCGTCTGGGCGATGGACATCGCCGGCACCGCGAAGAGCGCGCCGGCGAGCTGGAAGAAGTGCTCGCCCACGATCAGCGAGAACACCACCAGCACCGGGTGGATCTTGGCGGTGTCGCCGATGATCTTGGGGTTGAGGAAGTTGGCCTCGAGCTGGTGGATGCCGAGGATCCACGCGAGCACGCCGATGGCGGTGGCGGGCGACTGGGTGAGCCCGATGGCGACGGCGGGCACGCTGCTGAGGATGCTGCCGAAGATGGGGATGATCGACATCACGCTCGCGACCACGGCGAGGATGGGCCAGTACTTGAGCCCGAAGAGCTTGAAGCCGATCGCCGAGAGGACGCCGTTGACGAGGCAGATGATGAGCTGCCCGCGCACCACGCCGGAGAGCCCGCGGTCGAGGTTGCCGAGGAAGCGGTCGAACGACGCGCGGGAGGGCGGCGCCCAGAGCTCGCGGAAGAACGCCACGATGCGCTCCTGGGTGAGCATCAGGTAGGCGCCCAGCATCAGCGTCATGAACAGGGTGAAGATCCCGCCCCCGACCGCGAACACCACCTTGCGCCCGATGTTGATGAGCTCGAACGAGTTCTCCTGGAGGAAGGTCTCCCCCTTGTCGAACCCGTCACGGAGGAGCTGGGCGCTGGAGATGACCCGCGTCTTCTCCACCTGCTCGATTTGCCACACGCCCTCGCGCCGCTCGCGGAAGACGACGCCGTCGGCGACGCGCACGTCGTAGGAGCCGTCGGGCTGCTTCACCAGCTTGAAGGGGGCCGGCTTCTCCTCCGGCGCCGCGCCTTCGGGGTGAGGCACGAGGATGGGATCGGCTCCGACGGGCTGCCCCGACCAGGCGGCGAGCTTGCGGTCGACGGCCGGGAGCCACTCGGTGCGCGCGGTGGCCGTGAGCTGGGGCCACTCGGCGGCGAAGTCGCGCCCCTCGGAGACCAGGCGCGGCACGATGGCGGAGATGAACAGGCCGATCGAGCCCAGCGTCATCGCGTAGACGACGAGGATGGAGGCCCAGCGGGGCACCCGGAGGCGCTCCACGCGGCGGACCAGGGGCAACAGCACGTAGGCGACCACCAGCCCCAGCACGAAGGGCATCAGCACCTGGCGCGCCGCGAGGATGACCGCGACCGCCGCGGCCCCGCTGAGGGCGAGGAAGACGTGCCGCCGAGATCCCTCGGTCACCGATCGGCCCCGGGGAGGTCGGCGAAGTGGCGCGCGAGCTGCTCCCGCGCATCGTCCAGCGCCTGCGGGACCACGCGGGTGCCCGCGAGGACGGGCATGAAGTTGGTGTCGCCCCGCCAGCGCGGCACCACGTGGACGTGGATGTGCTCGGTCACGCCGGCGCCGGCGACCGCGCCCTGGTTGACCCCGATGTTGAGGCCCTCGGCGTTGACCGCGCGGCGGAGCCGGATCGCCGTCTCGCGCACCAGGCGGAAGAGGGCGTCGTGCGTGCCGGGCTCGAGATCCTCGAGCGCGCCGGCGTGGGCGTGGGGCACCACGAGGAGGTGGCCGGCCGCGAACGGGTAGCGGTTCAAGATCACGAACGCGTCGGGCGTGCTGGCCAGGACCAGGCGCTCGCGGCGCTCCTCGTCGGGGGCGCCGGCGACGCCGCAGAAGACGCAGGGGTTGTCGCGGCTCCTCGGCGCGAGGATGTACTCCATGCGCCACGGCGCCCACAGGGGATTGCCCATCGCGGCGAACTTAGCACACCGAAAAAGGCGCTCCTCGGGAGGAATCAGTCGACGGGGACGGGGTAGGCGGCGCCCACCGTCCACAGGCCGTAGATCGCCGCCCAGCTCATCGCCAGGAAGACGACGAAGAGCACGATGCCCGCCGCCTCGAAGCCGCGGAGCGCGCGGCGGCTGGTGGCGAGGCCCCAGCTCATCGCGAACCCGGAGAGGCCGTTGCCGAGGTGGTAGGCGACCCCGAGGGTGCCGAGCAGGTAGACGATCAGCGTGGCCGGCTCGCCGTGCATGGCGCCGGCGATGTCCTCGAAGCGCTCGGCCTGGTGCTCGATCAGCCGGGGGTGGAGGAAGGCCTCCCAGACGTGGGCCCCGAGGAAGAGCATCACGCCCACCGCGCTGAGGCGCTGGAGCAGGTACTTGAGGTTCTCGAAGTAGCCGTAGCGCACGTTGTTCGGCCGCGACGTGCGCAGCCGGGCGAGGCCCCAGAGCGTGTGCAGGAGGAGCGGCGCGAGCACCACGATGGTGGTGATGGCCAGGGCGACGGGGTGCTGGTGCCCGGTCACGTCCTGCTGCCACTCGGCGCCGCTCTTGAAGATGGAGAGGTTGTTCCAGACGTGGAACACCGCCCAGATGCCGAGCGGCGCGATCGCCAGGAGCGAGCCCAGCTTGGCCCGAAAGAAAGCCGCGTGCCCGCCGTGAGCGGTCGTCGTGTCCATGGTTTCGGGGGGTTTAGGGCCTCCGGGGGGCGGGAGGCAAGCCCCCCGGGAGATCCGCGTGGAATCTCCCGGAGGAGCCGCAGGACGTAGCGTCACGTCGGCGAGGGCGAAACCCTCGCCGGGACACTACTCCTTGGTCTTGAGCTCGGTGATCTTGGCGCCGAGCTTCTCGCGGATGAGGTCGCCGATGGTGCCCGCGATGGGCTTGTCCTCGGCCTCGTCCGCCTTGGCGCCGCCGCCGCCGGTGCCCTTCTGCTTCTTCACGCGCTCCGGAGCGGCCGGCTTCTCCACGCCGATGTTCTTCATCGTCAGGAAGAGGCGACGGTCGATGGTGTCGAGGGAGGAGATCTCCGCCTTCACCTTGTCGCCGGGCTTGAGCTTGGAGCCTTCGGGCTCGAGCACGTCCTGGGTCGAGACGAGGCCCTCGACGCCATCACGCAGCCGAACGAAGACGCCGTACTCGACGGTCGAGAGCACCAGGGACTCGTCGATGACGCGGCCGGGCGGGTACTCGGTGAGCATCGAGGGCCACGGGTCGTCGAAGAGCTGCTTGATGCCGAGGGACACCTTCTTCTCGTCATGGTTGATCGAGAGGATGATGGCCTCGACGTCGTCACCCTTGTGATAGAGGTCGCTCGGGTTGTTGACGCGCACCGACCACGAGAGATCGCTCTTGTGGACCATGCCGTCGACGCCCTCCTCGATCCCGACGAAGACGCCGTAATCGGTGAGCGAGCGCACCTTGCCGCCGATCTTGTCGCCGGGGTGGTACTTGTCGGTGAAGAGCATCCAGGGATCGGGCTCGAGCTGCTTGAGCCCGAGGCTGATGCGCTTGGCGCGAGCGTCGACCTCGAGCACCTGGCACTCGATCTCCTGACCGACCTCGAGCAGCTTCGACGGGTGCTTGACCTTCTTGGTCCAGCTCATCTCGCTGACGTGGATCAGGCCCTCGACGCCGGGCATGAGCTCGACGAAGGCGCCGTAGTCGGTGATGCTCATCACCTTGCCGCGGACCTTCTTCCCCGGGGGGTAGGCCTCCTCGGCGAGGTTCCACGGATCCTCCTGGGTCTGCTTGAGGCCCAGGGAGACGCGCTCGGTCTCGGCGTTGTACTTGAGGACCTTGACGGTGACCTCGTCGCCGACCTTGAAGAGCTCCTCGGGGTGGTTGACCCGGCCCCAGCTCATGTCCGTGATGTGGAGCAGGCCGTCGATGCCGCCCAGATCCACGAACGCACCGTACTCGGTGATGTTCTTGATCGTGCCCTTGACGATCATCCCCTCGGTGAGGGTCTCGAGGGTCTTCGCCTTCATCTCGTCGCGCTCGCGCTCCAGGAGCACGCGCCGAGACAGCACGATGTTACCGCGCTTCTTGTTGAACTTGATGACCTTGAACTTGTAGGTCTGGCCGATCAGCTTGTCCAAGTTGCGGATCGGACGAAGGTCGACCTGCGAGCCCGGGAGGAAGGCCTTGACCCCGCCGCGGATGGTGACCGAGAGGCCGCCCTTGACGCGCTGGCTGATGGTGCCCTCGATGAGCTCGTCCGCCTCGCAGGCGTTCGAGATCTCATCCCAGACCTTCATCTTGTCGGCTTTTTCCTTCGACAAGGTGACGAGGCCGTCGTCGTTCTCGCGGCTCTCGATGTAGACGTCGACCTTGTCGCCAGCCTTGACGACAGTCACGCCTGCGGCGTCTGCGAACTCGCGCAGGGGGATCACGCCCTCGGACTTGCCGCCGATGTCGACGACGACCGTGTCGCGTCCCACCGCGACGACGGTGCCGCTGATGATCTCTCCCTCGCGGGCGAAATCGCCGCCCTCGACGCTCTGCTCGAAGAGCGCCGCGAAGGTGTCCATGCCCCCGGTATCACCGGTAATCTCGACGTTGGTATTGGTCATGTTGGTTCTGTTGTTACCTGCCTTCCCTCTCGAATTTCCCCCTGCAGGTCTCAGACGCCGCACGTCCGGACCGCCCGGCGTGAGCCGTGCGGTTCGGTGTAGAGGCCACCGCCTTTCGGTGGACAAAGTGCGGGCGCACTCACCTGTCTCGGGAGAGGGGGCTGCCTGTAGTCCGGGCAGCGCGCACTGTCAACGCAAGGTCCTGCCCGATCGCGCCGTGATTCCGGCCTCCCCTGGGGTCGGTCAGGCGCTGCCTGGTCATCCTGCGGGACGCCCGAGAGCGTCCCGCGACCGCTCAGCGCTTGCGGGGGGTCGCTGGCGGCTTCGGTGCCGGCTCCGGCGCCGTGACCGGCGGAGCAGCGGGCTCGTCGCCTGCCATCATCGCCAGGACCGCCTTGGAGGGGACCGTCAGCCGAACCTGGACGGTCTTCTCCACCTGCTCCACCCGCACGTCCCGGGCCGCCGCCGCGAAGCGCGGGACCGCGGCCAGGCTGTCGCGCATCGCCTCCAGGAAGCGCGCCGCCCGCTCGGCGCCGGCGACGGTGGCGCCGAGCACCTGCGCGTCGATCTTCACCCCCTCGTCCACCAGCACGGCGGTCCCCCGCACCCGCTCGACGCCGGCGAGGACGGCGCTGATGGCGGCGTACTTCTTCTCCAGCGCCGGCGGCAGGCGGCTGGTGCGGAGATCGAGGCTGACCAGGCCCTCGGCTCTGGGGTTGCCGCGCCGCTCGTCGGGCCCCGCGTCGAGGATCCGCCGGACGGCATCGAGCTCGACCGGCGAGACGAACGCGGCGGCGCGGTTGCTCAGGTTGATGATGCGCGCCGTCCCCGTCCGCGGCGCCCCGTCGGTGCGGTCGAAGATGCGCAGCCGGCCGTTCAGCGAGCGCACCCGCTCCCAGCGCGCCGCGGCGAGCTCGGGCATGGACGTGCGACCCTCGACCACGACGATGCGATCGCCCCCGTCCAGCTCGGCCGCGCGGGCGGCGATCCACACCACGTCGGCGGAGCCCAGCGCCTCGCGCAGCTCCGGCTCGGCGCTCTCCTGGAGAGCGCGCTTGGAGAGCGCGTCGGCGGCCGCGGGGCCGATCCCGGCGCGCATGCGGCCGACGTCGATGCGCACCACCAGATCGAGATCGATGGGGAAGAGATCGGCCGGATCGACGTCGCGCTCCACGTGGGCGCCGGGGGCAGCACGGCCGGCCGCAGCCTTCGGCGGCGCGCCGCCGCAGCCGGCGAGCGCGACCAGCAGGGCGATCGGCGCGACGAGGGCTCGAGCGCGCATCTAACGCAGGCGCGCGGAAGAGGGGATGGGTGCAGCCCGCTCCTCGACGATCCGGGCCATCTCCTCGATGATGTCGTGGGCCGGTCGCCCGCTGGAATCCACCAGGATGGCATCGTCCGCGCAGCGCAGCGGCGCCACCTCCCGCTCGGTGTCGGCCCGGTCGCGGGCGATCACCTCGGCGAGCGTCTCCGCCAGGGTCACCGGCTTGCCGCGCACCGAGAGCTCCTCGAAGCGCCGGCGGGCGCGGACCTCCGGCGAGGCGGTCAGGAAGAACTTGGCCTCGGCGTCCGGCAGCACCACGGTGCCGATGTCGCGCCCCTCGAGCACCACGCCGCCTTCTTCGCCGGCGCGGCGCTGCATGGCGAGGAGCGCCGCGCGGACTGCGGGGATAGCGGAGACGCGGCTGGCGCCGGTGCTCATCTCGGGGGTGCGGATGAGGAGCGAGACGTCCTCCCCGCGGAGGAGCACGCGCATGCCGCTGCCGCCGATCTCGGAGTGCGGGATCCCCGGGGGCAGGCTGGTGGGCGCCGACTCGCTGGCCTCGACCGCGATGGCGTCGGTGGCGACCAGCGCGCGGGCGACCGCGCCGATGCCCTCGACGTCGGCGAGGTCGACGTCGGCGCGCATGGCCGCGAGGGCGACCGTGCGGTAGAGCGCGCCCGTGTCGAGGAGCACGTAGCCGAGCCGCCGGGCCAGGCCGCGCGCGACCGTGCTCTTGCCCGCCCCTGCGGGGCCGTCGATGGCCACGCGGACGCGGCGGAGGACCTGGGCCGGGGACCTTTCGATCACGCCTCGCCCTCGACGGAGATCTCTGCGCCGAGCGCGCGGAGCGTCCCCACGAAGCGGGGAAAGCTGGTGCCGATGCAGCCGGCGTCGACGACCCGGGTGGGCCCGTCCGCCACCAGGCCGAGCACTGCCGCCGTCATCGCCACCCGGTGATCGCCGCGGCTCTCCACCGTGGCCGCGCGCAGCGGTCGGTCGGGGATCCCCTCGATGACGAGGCCGTCGGGCCGCTCCTCCACCGTCACCCCGAAGGCGCCGAGCACGCGGGCCATGGTCGCGATCCGATCGCTCTCCTTGACCCGCAGCTCGGCGGCGTCGAGGATCTCGGTGCGGCCGGTCGCGCGGGCAGCGAGGGCGCAGAGGATGGGGACCTCGTCGATGGCGCGGGTCACCACCTCGCCCCCGGTGCGCACCCCCCGGAGCGGGGCGAACGCGGCCCGCAGATCGGCCAGCGGCTCGCCGAGCTCGTCGCCGCGGGCTTCGGCGTCGATCGCGCCGCCCATGTCCCGGAGGATCTCGAGGAGCCCGGCCCGGGTCGGGTTGAGCCCGACGCGCCGCACGTCGACGCGGCTCCCCGGCACGAGCTGAGCGGCGACCACCAGGAAGGCCGCGGCGGAGAGGTCCCCCGGGACGTGGATGGTGAAGCCGGGGAGCACCCCCGACCACGCCGAGGGATCGAGCGAGACCATCGCGCCCACCGAGCGCACCGGGACGCCCAGCGCCGAGAGCATCCGCTCGGTGTGATCCCGCGAGACCAGCGGCTCGCGCACGTAGGTCGGGCCGTCGGCCCAGAGGCCGGAGAGCAGCAGCGCGCTCTTCACCTGGGCGCTCGCCACCGGCAGCTCGTACTCGAGCGAGGAGAGCACGTGGGGCGAGGGCAGGGGGCCGATGCGCAGCGGCGCGGTCATGTCGCCGGGGCGGCGCGGATCGAGCTGGCCCTCGATGCGGGCGCCGCGCAGCCGCAGCGGCGTGGCCACGCGCGCCATGGGGCGGCGGGTGAGCGAGGCATCCCCGGTGAGCTCGCTGGCGAAGGGCTGCGCCGCAAGGACCCCGGCGAGCAGCCGCATGGTGGTGCCCGAGTTGCCGCAGTCGAGCGGCGCCGAGGGGGCCCGGAGCCCGTCGAGGCCCTTGCCGGTGATGATCAGCGTACCGTCCTCGTCGGCGACGCTCACGCCCATGGCCTGGAGGGCGGCCAGGGTGGAGAGGTTGTCCTCCCCCAGGGAGCCGCCGGTGACCCGGCTCACCCCCGAGGCGAGGCCGGCGAAGAGGATGGCCCGGTGAGCGATGCTCTTGTCGCCCGGAACGGGCACGCTGCCCACCAGCGGCCGGCGGGCGGGATGGATGACGAGATCGGGCACCCCGGCGCTCTAGCAGAACCCGGGCGGGGAGGGCAGGGCCTGGGGGGACCGCAGGGCGCGGCGTCAGGGGGCGACCGAGTTTGGTCGGGGACGATGAGGCGTGGGGGCGGGGCGAGCGAGGTTTGTCGGGGACAACGAGGGGTGG
>Ga0302267_10004049_pt1 | contig 16329 bp, 18 predicted proteins | sample III_Bog_E1_3_FD_194555 | JGI IMG/M metagenome (GOLD analysis project Ga0302267, IMG submission 194555) | Peat permafrost microbial communities from Stordalen Mire near Abisko, Sweden - III_Bog_E1_3 | ecosystem: Environmental > Terrestrial > Soil > Wetlands > Peat | place: Sweden: Abisko... | reverse complement strand
CCGAATTTCACCCGGCCGTCCACGACGGACAGCGTGGTGGCGTCGGCGTCGTTGACGGCGAGGACAAATTCCGTTCCCTCAACCCCGGCCACCGCGCCGCGCGTGATGATGCGGATGCGGCCCGGTTGGTCGCGGTGAAAAAATGAAAGCACGCCGCGGATGAGATGCAGGCCGGATTGCGAACCGGGCGCGTCCGCCGGCAAAATTTCCAGCTCGGTCGAGGCGCCGAAGGGCACGATGCTCTGGTCAGACCAGCGCAGCGCCATGCGGCTGTTGGCGGCGGTGCGGATGCGGTCGAACGGTTGGAGCGACTGGTGGTTTTGCGCGGGCGTCCAGCCGGCGGCACCGGCGGGCAAAATTTCCACCGCGCCTTGAAGCTCGACAATCTGAATGACGTTGGTGGCGGGCGCGGCGGTGGCTGGCTGGTCAAAACCAATCAAAAAACAGGCTGCGCATAAAAAAGCCATCGCAGCCTGCACCGACCCACTTCTATTTTTACAATTCAGCCTCAAGCCGTCAGCCCAGTATTAAGTCAAACTGATTGTTGGCGCTAAATATGACGATAAAATATTTTTCTGCAATTTATTCTGGCGCGATTTATTTCATTTGCCAACGGTCGTGCAACCCGCCATTACTTTCGGCATGGACGAAAGGGCAGACGAATTAATCCCGACGCGGGCGACGCTGATTCACCGGCTGAAAGACTGGCAGGACCAGGTGAGCTGGCAGGATTTTTTTGACATCTACTGGAAGCTCATTTATGGCGTGGCGCGCAAGGGCGGGCTGACTAACGCCGAGGCCGAGGACGTGGTGCAGCAGACGATGATTGCCGTCGCCAGCCACATGCCCGGCTTCAAATACGACCCGGCGCTGGGCTCCTTCAAGACGTGGCTGCTGAACATGACCCGCTGGCGCATCGCCGACCAGTTGCGCCAGCGGCAGCCGCAGATCGTGCGCCAGCATTTTCCCGCACCTGACGGCGACGGTGAGGACGAACCGGCGCGCAAATTCACCAACGCCCATCACGTCGCCGCCGACCTGGAAAAGCTGTGGGACGAGGAATGGGAAAAGAACCTGCTCGCCGCCGCCACCGCCCGGGCCCGGCGGCGCGTGGATCCGAGGCAATATCAGATTTTTGACTGCCAGGTGAACAAGGGCTGGACGACGGAACGGATTGCCAAGGCGTTTGGCATCACAGCCAATCACGTTTATGTGGCCAAGCATCGCGTCACCGACCTGATCAAGGAGGAAGCCGAACGGCTGAAAAAGGAAGTCATCTGACTTCGCCGGACTTTTTTTTGGATTTTTTCCACCACCGACAACAACCGCCTGGCCGGCGGTTTCGCCCGCAGAAAAACAGGCTTATTTCCTTGTAAACAAAGGCGTTTTCCATCCTCCTGCCCGGTTTCGCCGCGCATAAAACGGCCTTCAACCGCCCACGCCCGGCAAAGATTTTTAAAATATTTTGTAAGATTTGGAAATTTGAAACGTATTAGCAAGTGAGCGGCGAGCCGGGCGGCGGCATGACCGTCAAAGGAATCAAGGCCTCCGCTCATGTCAGCTCCGCCTTCCTAGGGCTGGATTTGGGGGTGGGAAACGAGGTGGGCGGGGGGCGGGGCTGATTCTCTTTTTTTATGAATTTGCAAACGAATGGACAAATCGGGGACATGGTGCCGGCGCGGCTGGCAGCCCGCGACGCGGCGGGACAATGTGTGTCGCTGATCACCGGCCAGGAACCGCTGGATGAACTCCGCCGGCTGATCATCCAATTTTCCCAGGCCTGTCCCGCCAGCGCCGCCCATCTGGCCTGTCCTTTTCACATCATGGGAACCCTTTCCCATGCCTCGTTGACGACGCTGGTCAACAGCCTGCCGCGTATGGCCTGCCTGGATCTGTTCAAAATGGAACACGACTGCCGTTCCCAATACACCACCGTGTGTCCGCCAAACACCCCATGGGCATGAAACGAAATCCGTCGCCACACCAGAAGCAGATCCGGTTTTTGACCTTCTTTTTGGGAACGCTGCTGGTGCTGCTGGTGGTCGCCATCCTCTGGCTGGTCAACCGCGTGACGCCGCCAGGTTGATGAAAACTCCGCATGACCATCGCCAACCAGCTGGCTAGCCACATGAACCGAGAACGCGTTATCAGCCGATGCCGCAAATTCCTGCTGGCCGGCATCCTCCTGATCAACCTCGCCCTTTTTGCGCCCGACGCCGGCGGCCAGCAGCCCGGTTCCTTTTTCAAGCTGGCCGCGACGGCACCGTGGGGCAGGCTGTTGAACCTGACCGCCGCCTGGTGCAGTTGTAAAATCATCCTGCTGAGCCTCGGCCTGTTTCTGGTCATCGAATGCCTCGGCACCTTTCTGGCCATTTCCAACCGCCGGCCGGCCGCCTGGACAATTTATTCGCTCCAAATCCTGCCCTGCCTGGGATTTCTGCTGGGCGGCTATTGCCTGATCAAGGCGCTGTTCTAAAACCGAAACCTTGTCGCCGCCCGCGCTTGCATTAAACTTGGGGCGACGATGCCCGACCAAGCCGATCCCGATGCCGTCCTGATGCTGCGCGTGAAGCGTGGCGACCGCGCGGCCTTTGCGGAGCTGGTCGAAAAATACCGGCAGCCGCTCTTCAATTTTGTTTTTCGCACGCTCCGCGATGAGACCGAAACCGAGGATGTCGCGCAAAACACGTTTCTCCAAGTCTGGAAATCCCGCGCCCGCTACGAGCGCACCGCCAAATTTTCCACCTGGCTCTTCACCATCGCACGGAATTTGTGCCTCAATGAAATCCGCCGCCGCTCGCGCCATCCCGCCGAGTCGCTCGAAGAAACCCACGCCGAACACGACGACCAGCCGTCGCGACAATACGAGGACAAAAAAGTTTTCCTGCCCACGGAGAATGTCCTGCACGGCGAACTCGCCAAAAAAATCGAGGAGGCGCTGGACGAACTGCCGGAAAACCAGCGCACCGCGATTCTCCTATGCCGGCAGGACGAAGTCAGCTACGAAGAAATTGCGGAAATTCTGGGCTGCTCGCTGTCCGCGACCAAATCAGTTATCCACCGCGGCCGCGAAACGCTCAAGGAAAAATTGAAGCCGTATCTCCAGACCGGTGAGTGGGACATTTGAGCGGATGAAGTCGGGCGGACAAAACTTGCCGCTGAAATTTTCAAATCCGGTCACCAATCCCGAACCGGCTGGTCGGGATTGCGCGGCTTGGCCTGCGGTTTCATCTGCAAAATCTGCTCGTTGTCTTTCTGCGCGTCCAGCAGCCGCTTGGCCTCATCCTTCGTCAACTCGCCGGGTTTGACCGGCTGGGCTTGGGCCTCCGGCTTGTCCGGCTTTTCGCCATCGGATTTTTGCTGCTCCTGCTGTTTTTGCTGCTCGTCCTGCTTCTGCTGGTTCTGGGCATTTTGCTTTTGCTGCTGGTCTTTCTGGCTGTCCGATTTTTGCTGCTGCGACTGATTCTGTTGTTGCTGTTGCTGTTGCTGTTGCTGTTGTTTTTTTTGTTTCAGCAGTTCCTCCAGTTTTTTCAACTTCCCGTCATCGGGATAAGTTTTCAATCCCATTTCCACGCGCTCCAGCGCCGCCGGCACGTTGTTGGAAATGTAGAGCTGCGCGCCGCTGTTGAAAAAATCATCGGCGGGCGCGAGCTGCGCGCACAGTTTCTGCGCGGCGATGAGCAGCACGCTAAGGCTGATGAGGAGTCGCGATGTCATCAATGTCCTTCAATTTCTTGGTGAATTCTTCAAACTGCTTCTCGGCGATTTTATATTTCTGGGTCAGCTCCTGCATGATGCCATACGCCGTGTGAAACTCCGCGCGTTGCACCGCCGTGTCGGCGGTGCTCTTCGCCCGGAGCAGCGCCGCCTTGATCGCGCGCACCTGCTCCGCCGCGCCCTGGGCGAACCGAAAATTAAAAATGGCGTCCGCGTCGTTCGTGTTCAGCATGATTGCGCGCTCGTAGATTTTCGCCGCCGCGTCAAAGCCCTGTTCCAGCCCGTCCAAATCCTTTGCCTGTTTAGCCTTTTGAAACTGCACATTGCCCAGGTTGTAATACGCCGACTGCTGCAATTTCAAATCCGGCGCCAGCGTGACCTGCTGGAAAAGATTTTGCGCGAGGTCAAAATTCGTCGCGCGATACGCCGCGTCGCCCGCGTTAAAGACCAATCGCAGATCGTTCGTCTGCACTTCCGCCAACCGCTCATACTCCTGCAACGCATTTGTGAAGTTTGGAAATTTTCCGACGTTGTATTCGCGCAACGCATCCGCCGGTGAAGCGTTGGTGGCAACCGGCAAAAATAAAATCGCGAGCAGCGCGGTGATTGCCGCCACCTTGCCTTTGGCCTTGGTGGCTGTTTGCCAAGACCGTTCCGGGAAAAACATTTCGGCCAGCAGCAGCAAAATCGCCAGCGCCAGCGGCCAGTGATACTGCTCGTGATAACGCCGCACCATTTTTTCGCTGCTCTCCGATTTCGGCAGCGGTGCGAGCCCGCGCTCGTAAAGCGTATCCATCGTGTTCGCGCCGCGCAGCGGCAGATAAAATCCACCGGTCGCCGTGGCGATTTGTTGGAGCAATGCCTCGTTCAATTTCGATTTCACAACCTGACCTTTTTCATCGCGGATGTAATCAGTGTTGCCGTCCGCGCCGGCCACCGTCACCAGCGTTCCTTCCGCCGACCCGATGCCGATGGTGAAAATTTTCACGCCGGCCTTCGCCGCAGTTTGCGCCGCTTCGAGCGCGCCCGGCTCGCTGTCGTTGTCCTCGCCATCGGTGAGCAGCACGATGACCTTATGCCGCGTTTTTTCCTTGAACGCCGTCCGCGCCGTGTTGATCGCCTCGGCAATCGCCGTGCCGCCCTGCGGAATTGAGTTCACATCCAGCGCCTGCACGCTCTGCTGGAACGCCGTGTTGTCAATCGTCAGCGGGCACTCCAAAAACGCGTCACCGGCAAACGCCACCAAACCCATGCGGTCGGCGCTCGCGCGCTGCATCAGCTCCAGCGTGGCGAGCTTCGCGCGCGTCAGCCGGTTCGGAGCGATGTCCGTCGCGAGCATGGATTTTGAAGTGTCCACTGCGACCACAATGTCCAGGCCGTTGACCTGAACTTCTTCCAGATCAAATCCGCGCTGCGGTCGCGCGACCGTGAAAAGCAAAAACACCACCGCCAAAATCACCAGCGCAAAACGGAATTTTCGCCGCGCCGGTGACATGCCCACCATCAATTGCGCCAGCAACCGTGATTCGACAAATTGTGTCAGAAGCCGTTGCCGCACCCGCGCCGACCACCAAAAAAATCCTAGCAGCACCGGCGGGACCACCAGCAGCAGCCACAACAAATTGGAATGCTCGAATCTCATCTTCCAATCGTAAATCGTAAATCGTAAATCGTAAATTTCATGGCAGCCTCCGAAACGCGGTTTGTCCCAGCACAATTTCAATCAGCAGCAGCGCCAGCCCGGCCGCGACCACCCATGCGAATAACTCTTTATATTCCGTGTATTTGTTGATGACGGCCTCGGTTTTTTCCAGCTTGTCAATTTCCGCATAAATTTTCTCGAACTTCTCCGCGTTGTCCGCGCGATAATATTTTCCGCCGGTCAGCTCCGCGATTTTTTGCAACGTCTCCTCGTCCGGCAAATAGCCCGGCGGCAGGCCCATCTGCTGGACGATTTCGCGGTTGCCCAGGCCGATGGTGTAAATCTTCACGCCCAGCGCCTGCGCCGCGTGCGCCGCCGTGATCGGATCAATCTTGCCGGAATTATTTCCGCCGTCGGTCATCAGCACGATGATTTTGCTTTTGGATTTCAAGTCGCGCAGCCGGTTTAGCGCCGTCGTGATGCCGTCGCCAATCGCGGTCGCGTCGGAATTGATCGTGCCGATGCCGAGCCGGTCAATGTTGTCGAGCAGATACTCGTGGTCGAGCGTCAGCGGCGTGGCGATGAACGCCTGTGCCGCGAACACGACCAGGCCGATGCGGTCGTTCGGCCGGCCTTCGATGAATTTCTGAATCACCGGCTTGGCGATGTCAATGCGGCTGACCTGCTGGCCGTTGACGATGTAATCGCCGGTCTTCATGCTGCCGGACAAATCCAGTGCGCACGCGATGTCAATGCCGCTGGCCTTCACTTCCGTCGTGCTTTTCGACAAACGCGGCTGCGCGAGCGCGATGATGAAAACCGCAAGCGTGAGCCAGCGCAGCGAATTCAAAAATCCGCCGGAACGCGAGCGGCTGATGTTCTGCATTCCGCGCACGAGCTGCACGGATGAATAGACAAACGCCGGCGGCGCGCCGCGTTTGCCCTTCAGCCACGCCAGCAGCGGCAGCAACAACAGCAGCAATAGAAAATATGGATGGGCGAAGGCCATTTTGGATTTACGATTTACGAGTTGCGATTTCCTCTGGCAGTTCGTTTCCGCTTTCCGCTTTTGCTTCCGCCGGCTCCGTTTCTTCAATCAGCCGCACCGCCGAGCCGTGCAATTCGCGCAGCTCATTTTCTCCCGGCTCATATTTGGCGAACTTCACGAGGTCGCAGCTCGCCAAAAAATCGCCGAGGCTTTCCTTTTGCTCCGGCAGCAATAATTTTGTTCCGCCCAGCTCGCGTAAAAATTCTTCCGTCGTCCGCTCCGGCGCGCGAAACTGAAAACGCTCTTCCAGATAAAACCGCGCCGTGTCCGACACTGCGGTGACAAATGGCTTTGGCTGCGAAATCAGCACCAACGCTTCTGCCAGTTTTTGCTTTGCGCGAATGTGCGCCGGAATCGGCGGCACAATGGGAACAAAAGCTTTGCGCTTCCGCCACCACCGCCAAATCAAAACCGCAGCGATAATGATGACCAGAATCGCCAGCAACCACCACAGCCACGCCAGACCGTTTGGAATAGCAATCGGCGGCTTGATGTCGCGGATGTCCGTGGCCGCGTTTTGAGGTGTGGCGTTGGTGATCATCCGCGCAGCCTCCGTTTTTCCCGCGTCTCAAAAAATCTTCCCAGCGCCACGCCGTAGGCTTGATCCGTGCGCAATTGAATCGAGTCAATGCCCGCCTTGCGGAACAGCCGTGCCAGTTGCTCCTGTGACTTCGCCTGCCGCTCGGCGAATGCCTCCCGTTTGCGCGCGTCGCCGGTGTTGACCTCGACGATCTCGCCCGTTTCTGCGTCCTGAAACACCAACCGGCCCAGTTCGGGCAATTCCAATTCACGCGGGTCGGTCACCTGCACTGCCACCAGGTCGTGCTTGCGGTTCGCCTGCCGCAGCATCGTGAACGACGCCTGCGCCAGCGATTCCAGCAGCAGCATTTGCGGTCGCACCCGTTTTCCACCTTGTTGGCGCGGTGCGGCGGGCGAACCGATAAAATCCGAAACCACCACCGCAATCGCCTTGTGCGACTGCACGCGCAGCAGAAATTCCAACGCCGCGTTTAAATCCGTCCCGCGCCGCTTCGGTTCAAAAAATAAAACTTCGCGGATGACGCGCAGGACGTGGCTGCGGCCTTTGCGCGGCGGAATGAATTTCTCCACCTCGTCGCTGAAGAGGATGAGGCCGACTTTGTCATTATTGCGAATCGCCGAGAAGGCGAGCACGGAGGCAATCTCGGCGGCGAGTTCGCGCTTGGACTGGTCGCGCGAACCGAACAGGCCCGAGCCGCTCACGTCCACGACCAGCATGAGCGTGAGTTCGCGTTCCTCGACAAACTTTTTGATGAACGGATGGTTCATCCGCGCGGTGACGTTCCAGTCAATCGCGCGCACGTCGTCGCCGGGCTGGTATTCGCGCACCTCGTCGAAGTTCATGCCCTGGCCCTTGAAGACGGAATGGTATTGGCCCGCGAGCGTTTCGGTCACGATGCGGTTCGTGCGCAGTTCGATCTGACGGATTTTTTTGAGAATCTCGCGGGGAATCATGGGAATTTCAAATTACGAATTTCAAATTACGAATCCGGCAACGCCGTCCAATTCGCAATTCAATATTCGCCATTCGCAATTTGCTCACGGCACAGGCAGTTCATCAAAGATTTTCTGGATGACCGTTTCGCTGGTCTTTTCTTCGGCCTCGGCTTCGTAGGTGATGGCCACGCGGTGGCGCAGCACGTCCATCCCGATGCTTTTCACGTCCTGCGGTGTGACGTAGCCGCGGCCTTTCAGGAACGCATACGCCTTGGCCGCGAGCGTGAGCGCGATGGTCGCGCGCGGCGACGCGCCGAGCTGGATGAACTCCTTCACCGCGATCTTGTAATGGTCAGGGTCGCGCGTGGCGCAGACGAGATCCACGATGTAATCCTTCACCTTGTCGTCCACGTAAATGTCGTTGATGATTTCGCGCGCCTTGAGGATTTGCTGCGGTGTGACCACCGCGCTGCACGTCGGCTGGCCGGAAGTTTTCGCCATCGTCTCCAAAATCTGCCGCTCCTCGGCGCGCGACGGGTAGCCGATCTTCAATTTCAACATGAAACGATCCACCTGCGCCTCGGGCAGCGGATATGTGCCTTCCTGCTCGATGGGATTCTGCGTGGCAAGCACGAGGAACGGTTCGTCCAGCTTATAGGTCTGGTCGCCGATGGTGACCTGCTTTTCCTGCATGGCTTCGAGCAGCGCGCTCTGCACTTTGGCAGGCGCGCGGTTGATTTCGTCAGCGAGGACAAGATTGGCGAAGACCGGGCCTTTGCGCGTGCTGAAGCCGCCGGACTGCGGATTGTAAATCTGCGTGCCGATGACGTCGGCGGGCAGCATGTCCGGCGTGAATTGCAGGCGCGAGAATTTTACATGAATGCACGCGGCCATGGATTTCACGGCGAGCGTCTTGGCCAGTCCCGGCACGCCTTCGAGGAGGACGTGGCCGTTGGCGAGCAGGCCGATGACCAGCCGCTCGGTGAGATATTGCTGGCCGACGATGACCTTACCGAGTTCGTTAAACAGCGGATGCGTGAAGGCACTCGCTTCTTTTACCGCTTCGTTGATGGCGTTTATTCCTGTGCTCATGTTTTCTTAGTTTTTTTTGTGGACGAAAATCTGACAGCCAGCTTGTTTCTGTGTTCAACAAAATCTGATTCAAGCGCCGGGCACAACCGCAACTTGCTTCACCGGCAGCCACCCGGTTTTTCCCGCGCCGCTGGCCACTTGCACCCAGTCATCATGCCGGGCCAGCACGGACAGCTCCGCGCCGTCGTGAGTCGTGAAGTCGCTTTGTGCGTCGTCAAACGGGCCACTGCGCGACGTAGCTTCCGAAACCGTGACCACGGCGACGGCGGAATTGAAATGATTCGCCGCCTGCAAACCTAAAATCGCACCGGAGAAAATGGTGAGTGCCATGGCGAGTCGCGTGGCGGTGCGCAGCTTTGGCGCGAGCGCGGGCTTAATCTGGCAAACCGCAAACAAGGCGAACATCGCCCAGAAAAACACGGAGGTGAGCCAGGCGCCTTCGTTCAAAGTAAGTGTATTCACCCAATTCTGCCAGCGGCTGTCGCGCAGTGTCGCCCCCTGAACCTGATTGCGGACGAATGCGAGATTGGCGCGCAGTTCAGCGTCGCGCGGCGCAAGCAACTCCGCCTGCCGATACGCGGCGATGGCTTTGCCGAGATGCCCGGCCTTGAATTCGGCGTTGCCGTAATTGAACAGAAGTGATGGTGTTTGTCCGCCGGTTTGGAGAATTTTTTCGTAGGCTGTGGCGGCGTCCGCGAATTTTCCTTCGGCGTAAAGTTTGTTGGCCGCCGCGAAATCAACGGTGGCATCCGCCGCCAGAAGTTTCCCGGCGCAGACGACCGCGAGTAAAATGCAGAGCCAGAGTTTCATGACTTCAAGTTCTGGAGTTCGCCAAGAAGTTTTTCAAACTGCGCGGCGACGGAATTCAGTTCCGCACTGCCGCGCACCGGAGCATAACGCGCTTGGTTGCAAAGCTGAAATTTCTCGCGCAGGGTATCAAGCGTGGCCTTGGGGGCGCTGCGCAACACCGGATGTTCTTCAATCACGTTTTCGGTAATGGCCGAGGCCGGGCAATCCAGCCGTTCGCCAAGCTGCTCCTGCAAGAGCCGGAACAGCAGTGCAAAAAAATCATCCGGCTGGTTCTCCGCCGCGTATTTTTTCAAGTCGTCCAGGCCGCTGGCGACCAGCGCGGCCACGGCGCGCTGGCGGCGGAGGCGCGGATTGTTCGCAAGGCTGTCCGTGCGTTTGCGCCAGACGAACGCCACGAGAAACGCCAGCACCGGCAAACTTTGCGTGGCGAGAAAAACCGGTTGCGCGACGAGCGGCACTTGATATTGCGAAAGTGTTCCGAGATTTTCCTTGATGGGCAAAATGTCCTGCGGCGGCTGGTTTTCCGGCGCGGAAGTTTTGTTCGCGGCCAGCGCGGGCATCGGCGTCGCGCCGGCGGCTTTGACCACGAGCGGCACGGCGGGCTGGGTCAGCGTGTGATATTGGCCGTCGTCGGGATTGAAGAAAGAAAACGTCAGCGCCGGCAGTTCATGCACGTCGGAATTTTGTGGCGAGATGATTTGCTCGAAGGTTTTTGTGCCTTGAAAGCCGAACTGGTCTTTGTTTTCCAGCTTGGTCGTGGGCGGATAGGTTTTAAAATTTTGCCAAGTGTCCTGCACCGGTAGCGTGACCGCGTCAAGCTCGCCGCGCCCGGAAATTTGCACACGCACGGTGATGGGGTCGCCCACGGTGACGGTGGTCGGCCCGGCGGTGGCGTTCATGGTGAAACTGCCGACGGCACCGGTGAAATTCGCGGGCCGGTTCGCTTCCGGCAGCGGCAGCGATTCCACGTTGACCGGGTCGGTGGCGAGCGTGACCTGCTTTTGTTCACCCTGGTTAAACATCTGAAACAGCGGGTTGCCGCCCTGATTTTCCGACGGCAGCACCACCACGGCGCCCGCCGTGAACGGTCCGAGCACCAGCGGTCCGGTGCGGATGGCGGTGAGCGGCATGGCCAGCGGAATCACGGTGTAAATGCGGTTGCCCATCTGCACACGGCGGCGCTGGTTTTGCAGTTCAACGGTTTTGCCGGCGCTGAAACCGTCCGTGGGCGAAGCGGTCAGTTGAAAATTACCTAGGTTCTGCACGTCGTCGCGCAAATAAAGTTCCAGCCGCCCGACCTCCGGTTCGCCGACGTAGAGTTTATTTTTCGGAAAAATAAATTTCAGGAACGCGACCTCGCTGCCGGAGTTCACGGCGGCGGCGGACGGCGCGGCGACCTTGGACACAATAAGTTTGAGCGGCGTGGAAGCAAGCTGCTGGCCGCCAATGTCCGCCCGCAGGGCCGGAATGGTGAATTCGCCGTCGTGCTGCGCGGTCACGAGATAATTGTAGGTGATGCTGGAACTGGTCTGGCCGTTGATGAAGCTGAACGCGCTCGACGGCCCGACGTATTGAAACTGGAGGCCGGCGATGCCCGGAATGCCCGGCGCATCCTGCGGCTGGACGCCGTCAAACTTGAGCGACAGCGTCGCCTGTTCGCCCAGCGCGATGGTATCGCGGTCGAGCGACGCCGTGAACGACGCCGCCAGCGCCGCGCTGGTGAAGAGCGCGACGGACAACAGTGCCGCCAATGTTTTCAAGGTGAACCGCATTTTTATCGTGTCCATTCTGACAGACGCGAACGGGAAATGTTCACGATTTTTTGGCCGTGCGAAAGCCAAAACATTTGAACGGCCGACTGGCCGCGTCCGCCGCACGGCCGCACGGGACGGATTTTGCGGTTTGACCGGCGGCCGCGTGATTGCTAGGATTTCCGTCCGTCCCAGACGGTTTTTATGCGACACACCATTTCAGTTTTGGTCGAGAACAAGTTCGGCGTGCTCACGCGCGTGGCCGGCTTGTTCAGCGGCCGCGGCTACAACATTGATTCGCTCAACGTCGCGCCGACCAACGACGCCACCGCGTCGCGCATGACCATCGTCACGCACGGCGACGAGGCGACGCTGGAACAAATCGTCAAGCAGCTCAACAAACTACCGGACGTGCTCAAGGTGCAAAATTTTGCGGAAGGCGAATACGTTGACCGCGAGCTGGTGCTGGTGAAGGTCGCCGTGGATTCCAAGGCGCGCGCCGAAGTGATGCAGATCACGGATATTTTCCGCGCGAAAATCGTGGACGTGCAGCCGAAGTCGCTGACCATCGAAATCACCGGCAACGAAAGCAAGGTGGAGAAGTTCATCGGCCTGATGGAAAATTTTGGCATCCTGGAACTGACCCGCACCGGCAAGGCCGCGATGCCGCGCAAATAAATTTTAACCAAACCAAAAAATAATTTTATGGCAAAAGTCTATACCGACAAAGACGCCGACCTCGGCGTGTTCAAAAACAAAACGCTCGCGATCCTCGGCTTCGGCTCGCAGGGGCATGCGCACGCGCTCAACCTCAAGGATAGCGGCCTCAAGGTCATCATCGGCCTTTACGAAGGCAGCAAGTCCATTCCCGTCGCGAAGGAAAAAGGTTTCAAGGTCGTCACCACCGCCGAAGCCGTGAAGCAGGCCGACGTCATCATGGTCGCGCTGCCCGACACCAAGCAGGCCAAGTGCTACAAGAAAGACATCGAGCCGAATCTGAAGGCCGGCAAGACGCTGGTTTTCTCGCACGGCTTTTCGATTCATTTCAAGACGATTGTTCCGCCCAAGAACGTGAACGTCATCATGGTCGCGCCGAAAGGTCCCGGCCACACCGTCCGCCGCCAATACACCGAAGGCAAGGGCGTTCCCTCACTCATCGCCGTTTATCAAAATCCCGGCAAGGACGCGAAAAAAATTGCGCTCGCCTGGGCCAAGGGCATCGGCGGCACGCGCGCCGGCGTCCTGGAAACGAACTTCAAGGAAGAAACCGAAACCGATTTGTTCGGCGAGCAGACCGTCCTTTGCGGCGGCGCGAGCGCGCTCGTCCAGGCGGGCTTTGAAGTGCTCGTCGAAGCCGGTTATTCGCCGGAGATGGCCTACTTCGAATGTCTGCATGAATTGAAGCTCATCGCCGACCTGATGAACGAAGCCGGCATCAGCGGCATGAGATTCTCGATTTCCGAAACCGCCAAGTGGGGCGACGTGAGCGTCGGCCCGAAAATCATTGACGCCAGCGTGAAGAAACGCATGGCGGCGGCGTTGAAAGACATCCAGTCCGGCAAGTTCGCCAAAGATTGGGTCAAAGAATACGAAGGCGGCTACAAACGCTACAACGCGCTGCTCAAAAAGGGCGAAGCACATCCGATCGAGAAAACCGGCGCCAAACTCCGCGCGCTCATGCCGTGGATGGGCAAGAAGAACATCAAGGGCGCGCAGGCGGCCTACTGATTCAAACTCTCAACACAAAAGCCGCTGGAAAATTCCAGCGGCTTTTTAGTTTTCAGCTCCGGCAAAGCAGCGCTAAAACAAGTTTCTCTTTTCGTTCAAAGCTTTGGCTTCGGGTAGTTCTTGTTGAAGCATCAATGAAAATGACGGCCACTCACCCACTTTCTTGCCCTGCTCTAGCAAAGCGACAACAGTTCCATTTTCCTCCATAAAATAGCCGCTGTTTTCTTCGTGCGAATAGTGACGGCCTCCAATGTAGATTCGAGTTCCGACGTTCCGATACGAGCGAGCCCAAAAAGTATTTGCGGTTGTCAAATCATGACATTGCAACTTTCTTCTATTGAGCAACGGAACATCTTGCTCCATTGATGGAGGAAATCCATATAAACTCATTGAATAAGCAAAACAACCATTCACATAGGACAAGAATTTCAAATAATCGAGAGGCACTTCAAAAGCTCGTTTTTTTGTCAGCCAGTTTGATTGGGCTGGCGGGTAGAGCCGGAACATAAAATATTCTGGTGCAACTTTTATATTTCTTCCCATTTGAAGACTACCATCTTCTTCAAACAGACAATCTGTCGAAACGTATTTCGACAAATGTTCCTTCAAAGCCGAATAGCAATCTGGCAAAGATTCAATTTTTCGGAATACAGCTTCGTCTTGTGTTGCCATAATTATCCTCCTAGCGAACTCGGATCACCCACATCGCCCTTGTTGAAATCCACGTATTCCTCGGTCAAATCGGCGGCATACATCACCGCGTTCGCCTTGCCGAGATTCAGGTTAATATGCAGTTCAAATTCCTTCGGCGCCACGGCGGCGCACAGTTGCTTGAACGTCGCCTTCGTTGGCTGCCCGCGCTTCAAGCTCCACAAAATCTTGGAACTTCCCGTCGCGGAATAGCCGATGTCAATTTTCTCCTCCACCACCGTCGCGGGCGAGTAGCCGATGGCATCAATGATGCGGCCCCAGTTCGGATCGCCGCCATGCCAGCTCGTCTTCACCAGCGCGCTGTTCGCCACCGCGCGCGCGGCGGCATCGGCGTCCTGAATGGTCTTCGCGCCATTTACGCGCACGGTCACGACGCGGTGCACGCCCTCACCGTCGCGCACAATTTTTTTCGCGAGTTCGAGACAGACATGATTCAACGCCATCTGGAAAATTTTAAATTCCGGACTCTTGGCACTGATTTTTTTATTTTCCGCCAAGCCATTCGCCAAAACCAGCACCGTGTCATTGGTGCTCATGTCGCCGTCCACGGTGATGCGATTGAAACTGTTTGCCACCGCTTCATTCAGCGCCGCCTGTAAAACTTTTGCGTCAATCACCGCGTCCGTCGTGATGAAACCCAGCATGGTCGCGTGCAATCCTCCGTGTGGCAAAGTCGCCGGCCGCGCGCCGGTCGGACTCATTCCCGGCTGAATCATCCCCGCGCCTTTGCAAATGCCGCCGATGCGGACTTTTTTTTTGCCAAGCAAAAGTTCCACGGCGATTTGCTTTGGCCGCGAATCGCTCGTCATGATGGCTTCCGTCGCGCGGTCGGCGTGTGCCACCGAGTAGCCCAGTTCCAGCACCGCCTCAACGATGCCCGCACGAACATTGTCCATCGGCATCGTCACGCCGATGCGACCGGTTGAGCCAACGAGCGCCCGGCCGGCGGAAAAACCCAAAGCTTTCTCGGTGAACGCAACCATTTCGCGCGCGTCGGTCATGCCCTGCTTGCCGGTGCAGGCGTTGGCGTTTCCGGAATTCACCACGACGACCTGTGCAGCGCCTTTTTTCACGCGCTCGACGCAGACCTTCACCGGCGCGGCGCAGACCTGATTGGTCGTGAACATGCCGGCAACGGTCGCGGGCGTTTCGGAGACGATGAGCGCCAGGTCGCGCTTCTGGCCTTTGTTGGAACCTTTGCCGGTGCCGAGCTTTTTGATGTCGCAAAACACGCCGCTGGCGAGGAAGCCGGTGGGCGCGACGATTGAGCCGGGAATTTCTTTGAACTGCTTTTTCATTTTCAAAAAATTTAACCGCGAAAAACGCGAACCACACGAAAAAATTGCATCACAATTTCGCGGCCTCGATTTCCAGCCGCACCATGCGGACATGGACTTTGCCTTCCGCATCCGGCGGATGTTTGGCGACGTATCGCTGCGTGACGGCGGCGATGAATTCCTCGCGCAAATTTTCCGGCACGCGCTGGACGAACGGCAGCCACGTCGTGCGCAGCCACGTCGCCAAACCTTCCGCGCCTTGGTAGGTCGCGTCTTTCGGTGCCAGCTTTAGCGCATTGATTATGAAACCGTGTTTCGGCAGCCATTTTTCGTAATCGCCCGGCGAATAAAAAAAATACGGCATCGGCATCCGGCGGAAAAATCCGCGCCAGCGTTTCAACCGCATTTCCGGCCGCAGCGCGAGAAAAACGTCGTGCGCATTGCCTTTGCCACCGCAGGAAACGACCAGCCGGCCGCCGGATTTCAACACCGAGGCGGCACCGCGCAGGATTTTTTCGTGATCGTCAACCCAATGCAGGGCGGCATTTGAAAAAACCAGGTCGAATGGTTTTGGGAAGCGAATTTCCCGCGCGTCAGCGATTTCAAATTTGAGATTTGAAATTTCCGTCGCCGGAAATTGCTGGCGCGCAAAGGCGATCATTTCCGCCGAAGCATCCGCGCCCGTCACCGCGCCGCGCGGCACGGCACGCGCGAGTTCCGCAGTGATTTTGCCGTCGCCGCAGCCGAGGTCGAGAATGTGCTCGTCGTCGCGCAGCTCGAGACGGGCAATGAGTTCACGCGCCCAGACTTGTTGCACGACGGAATTCGCCGCGTAATTCGCCGCGTTCCATTTTACCGCTTGAACAGCTTTTGTCGGCACAACTTAAACCAAGCCGGCGGTTTCCGGCCAGCCGCTCAAGATGTTCAAGCTTTGCACGGCCTGACCGCTCGCGCCTTTGACAAGGTTGTCCTCGGCGCTCATCACGATCAGCCGGCCGGTGCGCGGGTCGAGCCGCCAAGCAATTTCGCAGACGTTGGTGCTGACCACATTTTTCGTGTCGGGAAAACTTTTCCCTT
>Ga0302267_10004046_pt1 | contig 16342 bp, 16 predicted proteins | sample III_Bog_E1_3_FD_194555 | JGI IMG/M metagenome (GOLD analysis project Ga0302267, IMG submission 194555) | Peat permafrost microbial communities from Stordalen Mire near Abisko, Sweden - III_Bog_E1_3 | ecosystem: Environmental > Terrestrial > Soil > Wetlands > Peat | place: Sweden: Abisko... | reverse complement strand
GAGAAAGAAACTCCACGATTGCGCCGTCCCTATGGGACTCCGGATATTTTGGCGGCTGCTGACCCCACGTTGAAACGTGGGGCTAACTTGCACTGCGCCTACGGCGCGGGGGCTCACCGGAACACATTTCATCCATCGTGGGTCGGAAATGCCGGTGCCTGACTGTTACAAGACCCTGCCCGTTCGCCCCTGCACTGCCGAGCCGGAGCTAGCTTGATATTCATCTTCGCGAAATGGGCGGAAAGCCTACACACTATTTATCCGGCTTATAATACGTAAATACTGTAGGCTGCCGGCGCCCCATCCTCCGGGGTCCCCTCGGACAGGTCTTCGTCCGTGGGGTGTGGATACTCGCCGCGTTCTTGTTCTTGCGGCTAGGATGGGTCCGCAAGGAACCCCTCTACAGCAATAGAAGAACTACTTGAGGGCCGAATCTTCAGCGCTGCTCCCGGCCCCCCATTGCCTGCCCCGCGTCGTCCCTGCCATCCACGATGTACACCCACCCCGTCAGCGGAGTACGCTCCGCCACACCCGGCCTACCCATGAACGAGTACCCGAAGCGCAGATCGGTGAACTTCACCGTGGTCCACGTCCGTCCCGGCCCCAGATTGGGTGGCTCCATGGCCTCCACCGGCATCTGGCCCACATCCTGCACCACGGCCCACGTGCCCCAGTCCAAGTACGCCTGCCCCAGCGCGGTCCGCTTGGCCGCCTCCACCGCCGCCGTGTCGGCCGGTTTCCACAGCACGTCCCGGTGCGCGTCGCTCTCGATCGCCTCGCTCCAGGTGTTCACCTCGGCGGTCTGGTAGAAATCGGCCGTCTCCATGATCGCGTGCCAGCGGTACGGGTTGCCCGGATAAGGCTCCAGAGCCACGCGCTTCGTCGGCTCGCTGGCCAACTGCGTATTCTCAACCATCACCTCGGCCTGCGCATGTTCTGCCCAGCGCCAGCACCACAGCACCACCATCCCAGCCAACGCAAAGATCGCCCAGCCCTGCCCCCGAAACCGTTTGCGCCGCGCACCAATCTCGCTGTCCGCCAACCCCAGCAACCAAGGCACCACCATGGCAGCGATCAGCAGCACCCACAGCACCGGCTCTGCGATAAACATAAAACTCCCCGCATACCAGCGCGGATTGAACGGAAACATCGGCCGAACGCCGTAGTTGTTGGTCCAGTCGAGCAGCAGATGGCTCAGGGCCGCCAACAGCGCCGTGGCATAGAGCCAGCCCCAATGCACCGGCTGGCCCGCCGAATCGCCCACTGCAGAACGCAGGCCGGGTGCCCGATCCTTCTTCGCGCCCTTTGCGAAGAAGGATCGGAACGAAGGCCGCCAGCGATCATAAAGCCACACCACGCCCACCACCGCCGCAGCCACAAACGGCGCGGCCACAAACGTATGCGTAATGCCGCGATGATGCTTGAGGCTCTCCACCGGCCCGGCCAGAGACCACAGCACGTCGATGTCCGCCGCCTCTGCGGCCAGCACGGCAACCAGCGTTGCATAGGCCGTCTTGCGGTTCAGTCCGGCACGGCCCATGCAGGCCCCGGTAAGGAAGTGCGTTACAGGTTCCATAAGCTCTTGTGAACCATACTATTGCTCCGGCCCTGGTATAGAAGCGCCGTGCTCTATCCATTTCGCAAGTTTTATCGCGAAATGGATGGGAAGCCTACGCACTATTCAAGAGCCAGATCAAGAACCGGCGCGCGCCCTCCTATAATCCACCCATGGGCCACACTCCCAGCCTGTTCCCTGACCCCGCCGCGCGAGCAGCCGAGCTGCGCACCTCCCTGCGCCGCCACGAGCACCTCTACTACGTCCTCGACGCGCCCTCCGTCACTGACGCCGAGTACGACGCGCTAATGAACGAGCTCAAGCGCATCGAAGCCGAGCACCCCGAACTCGTCACGCCCGACTCACCCACCCAGCGCGTCGGCGGCAAGCCAGCCGAGGGCTTTCAGAAGGTCGCTCACTCGCGCCCCATGCTCTCGCTCGACAACGCCTACTCGCCCGAAGACCTGGCCACATGGGACGCGCGCTGCCGCGAGCTGGCCAACGGGTTGCCGCTCGAATATGTTGCCGAACTCAAGCTCGACGGACTCAGCGTTGCCCTAGTGTACGAGGCGGGAGCAGATGGCGCGCTCCATCTGACGCGTGGACTGACGCGCGGCGATGGCCAGGTGGGCGAGGACGTGACCGGCAACCTGCGCACCATCCGCAGCATTCCGCTCTCTGTCCCTGCCGAAAAGCTCAATTGGCTCCGCTCTCCGCAGGAGTTCGAGGTGAGGGGCGAAGCCGTGATGCCGCGCAAGAGCTTTGAACGCCTGAACGAGGAGCGCGAGCAGCAAGGGCTGGCGCTGGCCGTGAATCCGCGCAACGCCGCCGCCGGCACCCTGCGCACCCTCGACCCCGCCATCGTCGCCAACCGCCAGTTGGACTTCTTCGCCTACTTCCTGCTGGTCGCCGGCGAGTACGTCGAACTCGACCAGGACACCACGCTCGCAACGCTCAGCGCGCTGGGTTTCCGCGTCAATCCCCTGCGTCGCGTGGTCCGCTCAGCCGATGAAATGATGGCCTTCATCAGCGAGATCGAGACCCTGCGCCCCACGCTCGACTACGAGATTGACGGCATCGTGCTCAAGGTCAGCGCCATCGAAACCCGCAAGCGCCTGGGCTCTACCGGCCGCGCCCCGCGCTGGGCCATTGCCTATAAATTCACCGCGCAGGCCGGCATCACCCGCGTCGAAGGCATCACCGTGCAGGTGGGCCGCACCGGCAAGCTCACACCCGTTGCCGAGCTCGCGCCCGTCTTCATCGGAGGCACCACCGTGAGCCGCGCCACCCTGCACAATCCCGACTTTATCGCGGGCCTGGGCCTCAAGATCGGCGACTGGGTCAAGGTCGAACGCGGCGGCGACGTCATCCCCAAGGTCGTCGAGGTGGTTGCCGACACCGAACACCCCCGCGGCGACGCCGACTACGTCTTCCCCACCGCTTGCCCCGAATGCCAGAGCGAGGTAGTCCGCGCCGAAGGAGAAGTGGACTTCCGCTGCGTCAACGCCGGCTGCCCGGCCCGCCTGCGCGAGGCCCTGCTGCACTTCGGCGCGCGCAAGGTAATGAACATTGAAGGCCTGGGCGATGCGGTCGTGGATCAACTGCTGGAGCGCAAGCTGGTTGCCAATGTAGCCGATCTCTACTCGCTCACCCTCGAACAGTTGGTCGCCCTCGACCGCTTCGCCGAGAAGAGCGCCAGCACCCTACTGGACGAGATCGAGCAATCGAAGAAGGCTGGCCTGGCACGCGTTCTCGGCGGCCTCGGCATCCGCTTCGTAGGCGAGCGCACGGCCGAACTGCTGGCCGAGGAATTCGGCTCCATCGAGGCTCTCGAAGCTGCCTCGCCAGAGCAGTTGGCCCAGGTGGAAGAGGTGGGTCCGCGCATCTCGCAGGCCATTGTGGAGTTCTTTGCGCAGCCCGCCAATCGCGCTCTGGTGGAGCGGCTCCACGCAGCCGGCGTCGATATGACAGCGGAGAAAAAGCAGCGCTCCACGCAGCTTGCCGGGCTCACCTTCGTGCTCACTGGCACGTTGCCCACGCTCACCCGCGACGAAGCTAAAGCTCGCATTGAAGCCGCTGGCGGCAAAACCGCTGGCTCGGTCAGCAAGAAGACAAATTATGTGGTGGCCGGCGAAGATGCCGGCTCAAAGCTCGACAAAGCGCAGAAGCTGGGTGTCGCGGTTATCGACGAGGCAGATCTTCTGGCCATGCTGGCGGCTCAACCACCGCAACCCTAGCTACTTCTGGCGGCCTCCGCAGCAGCAGTGGAAGCAGCGCCGCAACTAGCACAATCATATCCATCCACATGGCAACCTCCTCGGACTTAACCGTTGGAGCGCAGTCTTGTGGCTGCGCGCAGCTCCCGTTCCCGTTCCCGCTCCCAGGCCTCTGACCGCCAGTTGCGCGCTGAGTGACGCGCTGGCTCCTCCGGCGCAGCCTGCCGTTCGGCAGAGATTCGCTCTTCGACCGCTACCCGGCCCGGCATCCGTACCAGCTCGGCTGGCGCCCGGTAGGCGGGCTTGGCCGCTACCGCAACAGCCGTCGATGCTGCCGCCGGCGAAGGCGCAATCAACCGCGCCGACGATTCAAAGTCCTCAAATCCGGAATGAATGGTGAGGCTCGTGTCGTTGGCCATGGCAGCCATCATCTCCGCCTCGTTCGAGTCGGCATGCGCTGGCTGGGTCCGCACGATCGTCCGCGCCATGTAATCGTCCACCAGCTTGTGCAGGCAGGTTTGCCCGCATAGGTGCTTCGAGCCCGGACGCAGACGGTTGCGGGAGTTCCAGCCGCTCACCCGCAGCTCACCCGCTTGTTCATAAGCAACAAACCAGTGGTTGGTCTGCTTCTTCTCCGAAGCGCAGATATCACAAGAAATAGCCTGCCGGATCACCGTTTCACCTCTGCGCCGCACAATAAGCCCGCGGCTTCGGCCCCCGTCCACAGTCTTCGCCGCAGGCTCGGATTGGTATTTTCCCACTCCGCGCTCGCGACCCGTTGCATCCCTGGACGGGTTCGCCTTCCCCTATTTCATCGCGGAATCCGGCAGATAAGTGAGTTCAAAAGATCACAGACTGCTGAAATGCTTCAAGACTGGACAATTCCTGCCTAAACTGTCCTGAAATGGAACATATGCCCCGCCCTGCAAAAACAGCAGGAGCCATGCACCTCTCCGGTGCATGGCTCCTGCTGATTGCTTTAAAGCATTCCGCCTTCTACTGCAGACTCCAGTACCCCTGTCCCGATTCTGGGACCAGGGAAAGCACGAACTCAATGTACGAATTTATGTTGTCAGAGACCCGGTTATGGGCCAAATCAATAGCCGCCGCCTTACTGCCGCGGCGCGAAGTAGCCCTTCTTGGCGCGGACCAGGTAGCGGCGGTCGTTGCAGTAGAGGTAGATGGGCCGGAAGGCGCCGTCGTATTTGAAGTCGGCCGGCGTGTAGGTCAGCGCGTACTGGCTGCGCAGCTCTTCCTGAATATTGGTGAAGCTCTGCGAGATGTCTTCCACCGAGGGTGGGAAGAAGGACTGCCCGCCAGTCTCGCTGGCCATCTGCTCCATCACCTTGTCGCCCTGGCCGCGGCTGGGCGTCCAGTTGGTGCTGATGGCGTAGATAATGGTCTCCGCCCTCTGGCACTCCTTGATGGCCTCGCCCAGGTAAACGCGGCTCTGGTCGTCGTCGCCGTCTGAGAGCAGGATGATGGCCTTGCGCACCGGCTCCTGGCCGCGCGAGGCGTCCAGCAGTTTGTCGCGGCAAGCCGAGTAGACCGCATCGAACAGCGCCGTGCCGCCGCCCGGCTTGAGCCGGTTCACACCCGTCTGCAGCGCATCCAGATTATTGGTCCAGTCGGCGGTAATGTTGGGCGTCACGTCAAAGCCCATCACAAACGCGCGGTCACTGCGCGCCTTCAGAATCTGAAGAAGAAACTCAGTGGCCGCCTGCTGCTCGAACTGGAAGCGCGAGTGGATCGACGAACTGGTGTCGATCACGATGCCGACGCGCAGGGGCAGGTTGATCTGCTGGTGGAACGAGTTCACATGCGCCGGCGCCTTCTGGTCGTCCAGCAGTGCAAAGTCGTTCAGCTTCATGTTCGGGTTGTAATGCCCACGCCTGTCGGTCACCGTAAAAATCAGGTTGACCTCGTTGACGCCGATCTTGATGGTGGGCGCATTCACGTCCATCGACGAATCGGTATTCGACGCCTGCGCGTCAACGGCGGGCGCTGCGGGCTGCGGAGCGGCGGGCGCTGCGGGCTGCTGTGCAGCCAGAATCGCCGTCAAAAAGGCCGGCGCCAACAGAAGACCAAAGTGCTTGTTGATCATAGCTTCCTCATTTTAGCAATCGCCACCAGCGGGCGGGTATACCCCTTACCAATGGCATGAATCTTTTTCCAAAACTACGACTGATCCGGCCCTCAAATACAAGCACCGTATAGAAGCTCCGTGCCCCATCCATTTCGCAGGCTTTATCGCGAAATGGGTGGGATAGCAAGGAACCCCTCCGCACCAACAGCAGAAGCCCCCAGCGGTTGCTACTGCGCGGGCGCTTCCAGCCGCACCAGCAGAGTCTCCAGTTCGGCGGGCAAGGGCGCTTCCATCTTCATCGCCTTGTGGCTCACCGGATGCTCGAACTCCAGCTCGGCCGAGTGAAGAAAGTTCCGTCCCAACCGCAGCCGTTCGGGCTGGTTCTTGCGCCGCGCCGCCTTGGATGTGGCCGCCTGCGCCGCCACCTGATCCGTCAACTGTCCCGCGCCGCCATACAGCGTGTCACCCACCACCGGGTGGCCGATCGAGGCCATGTGTACGCGGATCTGGTGCGTACGGCCGGTCTCGATGCGTACCCGCACCAGCGTAAAGCGGCCAAAACGGCACTCGATCCGCCGCACCACCTCGTAGTGTGAGACTGCGGTTCGGGCATTTTCGTTACTCGATGTCGTCATCCGTGTGCGCCGCATCGGATCGCGGTCAATGGACGCGAGAATGGACCCGCGCGCCTTTTCCACCGTCCCTTGCACCAGCGCGATGTACGTCTTTTTCATCTTGCGATCAGCGAACATTGCGCCCAGCGCCGCATGGGCACGGTCGTTCTTGGCCACCACGATCAGCCCGCTGGTATCTTTGTCGAGCCGGTGCACAATGCCCGGACGCAGCTCGCCACCCACCTGCGACAGCTTTTGGAAGCGGTAGAGAAGCGCGTTCACCAGCGTGCCGCGGCTGCGCTCGTCGTCGTTCTGGCCAGAGCCGGCGTGCACCATCATGCCGGCCGGCTTGTTCACCACCGCCAGGTCCTTGTCCTCGTAGATCACGTCCAGCGGAATGTCTTCCGGCATGGCCTTGAGCGGCACCGGACGCGGCTCGCCAGTGAGCAGAATCCGCTCGCCGCCGCGCAGCTTCTGCGAGGCCTTCACCGGCTCCCCGTCCACCCGCACATCGTCCTGTTCAATCAACAACTGCACCCGCGACCGGCTTACGCCATCCAACTGCGCGGCGATGAACTGATCCAGCCGCTGCCCGGCGGCATCGGCCGTCACGTCCAGCACCTGCCCGGTTATCTTCTGTTCATCTGTCATAGCCTGCCTCATAACTCGTCTTCATTTCCCGCACCATTGATCCTTCAACTATCGATCCTGCCCTCACCTAGAACTACAGTTGTACTTGTTCCTTGATGCAGAAGTGGGACGAAGGCCCGGGCCTAAAGGCCGCCTTATTTTGCTCTCTTTCAGGGGGTTGAAACCCCCTGCTCCCTCCGGGACTTCCGATCTACAACTGTAGTACTAGAACCACCGTGCCCGATCCATTTCGCAGGTTTATCGCGCAATGGGTGGGAAGCCGACACACTATTCAAGGACCGGATCAATAGACGATGCGCCCATCCCCTCGTTCCGCCGTTCACGCAACATCCATGCACCCGCCAGCACCGCACCCACCGCGCCCAACTGCGGGCCGTCGATTGCGCCGTGTAGCAAGCGGCCCCGCCCTTCGCTGTCGCGCCAGATCTCGGTCAGGAAGATCACCACTCCAAATCCCATTAGCCACAAACCAGCCACATCGCCCGTCTGCCTGCGCCGCGATAAAGCCACATACGCTGCTCCCGCCAGAACCGCAAGCCCCAGCGCCGCGTAGGCCTGCACCGGATGCAACGGCACGCCCAGCGGCGTTCCGCTCCAGCGCGCCGCCAGAGCGGAGGTGTACGTCACCGCCCAGGGCAGCCCGGCCGGTGCATCCACGCCCCATCCCGCACCTGCCAATAGCGCGCCAATCTGCTCAAAAGCCAGCCCCACGGCCACCGGAGCCGCCAGTGCGTCGGCCGTGGCCCGCCACGGCATATTGCGCTTCCACGCATACACGGCAGCCACCAGCGCGGCCGCCAAGGCTCCCGCAGAAGCCAGCAGCGGATGGTGCACCATGGCTAAAGCCAGCATCCACGAAGGATGCGTGCGCAGGATGCTCCAATTTGCACCCACCAGCAGCAGCCTTTGCACCACAATCGCTGCAAAAACCGCCAAAACACACAGATTCCACACCTCGGAGGCATTCAGCCCCGCCACGCGCGCTGTGCGCTGCGCCAGCAGCAGCCCCAATAGAACGCCCAGCGACGCCAGCGCTCCATAGGCTGGAATCACCACTGCGCCAAGATGAAATAAAACGGGATGCACCCAAGAAGAATACAGGGCGAGGCCTTGGCAGGGGCAGACGTGCGCGCCCTACGCCAGAAATGAAGAAGCCGACCCGCTGGGCCGTAGTCGATGCGCTGGTGAACCCGTCCAAAGACGGTGGAGTTCTCCGCGGTTCATTAGGCATTCCGGACTGGCGGACACTGCACACAGAACCGATTGTCGAGTCGAACCCCTGTTCATGAATGTTGGTTCAACCAGCGTTAATCTACTACCTGCTTTGCAGGCCGGTATCTAGTGCGGATAGTAGGTTGCCCGGCCCAAAAATACAAGTCTTGTTCTTGGCCACGGCCTGTGCTATTTTGTTGACCCACTGCGGCCATTCCCACTTCCCGATTTAGGCCGCGCCCTTATTGCACCGCGCTCGAAGACTTCTCCGCGCGCGCGATCATCTTCTTCAGCTTGGCCTCAATGTCGGTGTCGCCCACGCGCTGATCCTCCAGAATGCCGTCGGCATCGATGGTGAAGGTTGCCGGTATCGCACGCACGGCAAACAACTTGGACAAGGCGCCGTCGAAGCCGCCGTCCCCGCACTGCGGCCACGTCATCTGGTAGCGACGCACCATCGACAACCACTTGTCCTGTTCGTTGTCGAGGTTGACGCTGATCACCACAAAGGGCTTGCCGGCAAACTTCGCCACCAGATCGGCGATCTTAGGAATCGATTCGCGGCAGGGCGCGCACCAGCTGGCCCAGAAGTCGATGAGCACCACCTTGCCGGCCAGCGAATCGCGGCTCATCGGACGGCCATCGGTGGTCTTCACGCTGAAGTCCGGCGCCAGCGGCTCCCGCGCCAGATCGATGCGCTCCAGGTAGCGCGTAACGCGCCGCTCCAGGCCGGAATGGTCGTGGTCGCCGTCAAGAAAGGCCTTGAACTCGGCCCGCGCCTGCTCGTCCTGGTGCAACTGGGCCAGCGCCACACCATAGCCGAAGTGCGCCATGGGCGCATGAGGATCGAGCGCGACCGCGGCCTTGTACTCATCGGCGCTTTGCGCAAACAGCGGCTTTTTTCGGTAGGTGAGCCCGCCCGCCTCCAGCGCCTGGCCCAGTTGCGCATGGATGCTGGCTTTCTCCGCATCGCTCGTGGCCATCGCCAGCCAGTCGTGCGCAATCTCCGTGGCGTCTTTGTAGTCGCCGATCGAAGCCGCAATCGCCAGCGCGCGGCTCAAACAACTGGCGCAGTGGCCGCCATCTTTCTCGTTGGCCTCGCGCAGCTCGTCGATGGCCACATTGTGGTAGCCCTTCTTTTCCCAGTCCAAAGCCGAGTCCCAGGTGGCCTGCGCCTTGGCGTCAGTGGGCCCGGCAGGCTGCTGCGCGCGGAGGCACGACGCAGCTCCGCCGCTCAGCAGCAGTGCACCGGAGAAGAAAAATATTTGCAGACAGAGGCCAGAGACGCGCGGCATGGATGGTTTTCCTCGCTTCAAGATGGAACCTGAAAGATCGAAGAAATCTTATACCCACAGCGCCAGGCCGTTCCTCACAGTAGCTTTAAGAGCCGGTCAGGCGCTCGTCTTCGAGCACCTCGTCCAGCAATCCGCGCAGATTCGCGGCCCGCGCATGGGCCTGCCCCATGTGTGTTGCCGTTCCCATCTGCGACAGCTCATCGGCCATGTTCAAGGCAGCCAGCACGGCCACCCGCAGCGAGTCCACGGTACGGCCCTGCGCCGCCACTGTGCGCATCTTGGCGTCTACCCGCGCTGCCAGCCTGCGAATGTGCTCCGGGTCCTGGCCTGACAGATGATAAGTCTGGTCGTAGATCTGAACCGTGACGTATTCGATTTTTCCATCCGCCATTTGCCGCCTCACAGTTCGAGGGCATCGAACTCGGCCAGCAAACGTTCCACACGCTGGCGCACGTGATCCCGCTCTGCCTTCAGCCCGTCCACGTCCTTCTGCAACTGCTCAACCGACGAGGCCTGCTCGTTCAGCCGAGCTTCTGCCTCGGTTGCGCGCAGCTCGGCCTCAGCCCGCGCCTGCCGTTCACGCTTCACCACTGCCACGGCCCGCAGAATGCGCTCTTCGAGCGCCGTAAATTCATCCGCGCTCAATGCCACAGCCTCTGGCTGCATCTGTCCGGGGTCAAACTGCACTTGCGCCTCTTCGGTTGCCTCGGGCTCCCACAGCGACTGCGTCATAATTTAGGCCTCCACTTCAATTGGGGATGATGCGTGTCAGTATAGCGCGAGTCTTATGCATTTTGTTGTTACGAACGGAGCCGCGCACCAACCTTGCCTACAGCCTCCACCACGCGCTCCTGATAGCTCTGCAGCTCTTCGTCGCGCAGGGTGCGGTCAGCGGCGTGGAAGGTGGCGCCCAGCAGCAGAGAGTAGTCGCTGCCCAGCCGCGCGTCGTGGAAGACCTCACGCACCCGCCACTCGGCCAACTCCGGCAGGGCCAGCGCCGCCAGCGCCTGGTCTATCTGCTCCCACTGAACGTTCTTGTCCAGAACCAGCGAGAAATCGCGCCGCACCGGCTGGAAGCGCGAGATGTCGCGCGAAGCCGGTTTACGCAGCGGCAGCTTGTAGAGCCGGTCCAGATAGAGCTCGCCCACCAGCACCGTCTCCTTCAGCTTGCGCTCGGCAGCCACGCGCGGATGCAGTTGGCCAAACCAGCCCACCGTCGCGCCCTCCACCACCACGCGCGCCGCGCGATACGGATGCAGCCACTCCGGCATCAGGCCCGCATCGGCCACAAAGCGGTCAAAGTACAACGAACGCATCTGGAAGCGCGCCAACACCTGCTCCACCGCGCCCTTCACATCGAAAAACTCGATCTTGCGGCTGGCGCTGAAGGCGCTCTGCTCGGCCAGGCTGCCGGCCGCGCCAAAGGCCACGGCGGGCCGCTCGTCCACCTTTTCCGTCGAACCGGAGAACACCGTGCCCAACTCGAACAGCCGCACGTCGCTCACATCGCGATGCAGGTTGCCGGCCACCATGGTCAACATGCCCGGCACCAGCGACGGCCTTAGCACGCCCGCCTCTTCACTCAGCGGATTGCCCAGCGGAACCACCTGCCCCGGCTGCGGAGCCGTCAGCGCCGCATCGGCCGCCGAGCAGAAGGTGCTGGCAATCGCCTCGTGGAAGCCGGCCGCACGCAGCGTCGCACGCACCGCCGCCTCACTCGCAGCCCAGGGCAGCGCTTGCACGCCCTCGCCAAAGGCCGGCAGCGTGTTGCGGAAGCGGTTGTAGCCGTAAACGCGCGCCACCTCTTCGATCAGATCGATCTCGCGCTCCACATCCAGCCGCCAGCTCGGCAGCGTCACCTGCCACGCAGAGTCCTGCTGACTTGCCAGCCCACATCCCAACGCCGTCAGCACCGTCTCAACGGTCTGCGCAGTAATGCCTTCCTCGTCCACCGTGGCGCCCAACATGCGATGCACCTCGCTCAGCCGCAGCTCGATCGGCTTGCGGCCAGCGGTCTTCGCGGCCAGCGCCGGCACCTGCGCATCCACCACGTCGCCATCGATCCAGCCGCCCGAAGCCAGCAGAATGGCAGACACCTGATCGGAGCCCGTCAGCGAAGAAGAAAAATCCGCACCGCGCTCGTAGCGATGGCTTGCATCGGTGTGCAGCCCATGCCGCCGCGCCGTGCGCCGCACTGCAACCTGCTCAAACCACGCCGACTCCACCAGCACATTCTTCGTCGCCGGCGTAATCATCGAATCCCAACCGCCCATCACGCCCGCCAAAGCCAGCGGCTTCACATGGTCGGCAATAATCAGATCCTCTGGATCGAGCACGCGCTCAACGCCATCGAGGGTTTTAAGTTTCTCGCCCTTCTTCGCACGGCGAACGACAATGCCGCCCTCCACCTTGTCGTAATCAAAGGCGTGTGTCGGCTGACCAATCGAGAGCCATGCGTAGTTCGACGCATCCACGGCATTCGAGATCTTCTTCTGCTCCAGCAGATCGAAGTAGGTGGCAACTTCTGCCCCCGCAAACCAGTCGCGCGACTCGCAAATCTTGATGTCGCGCAGAATCCGCGCGCTGTAGCGGCCGCAAGCGTCCTCCGCCTCAATGCGTACGCTCACCGGCTTGCTCGTGGGCTTGAACTCCGGCAGCGCGTACTTTACCTCGGGCAACGGGAGCCCATAGATGGCCGCAGCCTCGCGCGCCACGCCGTAGTGGTTCATCGCGTCCACGCGGTTGGTGGTCACGTCCATCTCAAAGTACGAACCGTTGCCCGCGCCCAGATCGTACACGCCATCCACGGCAATGCCACGCAGCGTGAGATCTTCAGCCAGCTTCTGGTCGTCCACCGGAATCGCCGGCAAATATGCTCTAAGCCACTTCGTCAAAATCTTCATTGGTAAGAAATCTCTCTTCGCAAGTTGGCGCTTGTCGCGTCGCTAGTTGGCCGGTTGGCCCTGTGCCGCATCCGGCTCCAGAACACCTAACAAGCCATTAATCAGCTTAGCAACGCGTGTGCCAAGATCCAGTAACTCTTCACTCGAATCGGCGGCAAAGAAGCCAAGACTTGCCGCCAGCTCAGTCTGTGTCTGCAACTCGTTGATCGCCGCACGCGCTGTTCCAAGCCCTTTGCGCATCTCTACATCGTTCAGCCGCCCATGCGCTTCAGCAATGCGGCTCGCAACATTTACCGCAGACCGGCGCAGCTGCATCCGCAAACCAAAAGTCTCCGACTTTGGAAACTCTTCCGTGGTGGCATAGACAGTTCGCGCTAATTCCATGGCCTTCTGCCACGCAATCAAATCGCGATAGTGCCGCGTCCTTGGCATCTCAGCTCTCCCATCCGCCCGCCAACCTGCCAGCGCGCCAACCCGCTAAACAAACTGACTCAAGAACCGCATATCCCCCGCATAAAACTGCCCAATTTCAGAGATGCCGTACTTCATCATCGCAATCCGCTCCACACCCATTCCAAACGCAAAGCCGGAGATCTTTTTCGGGTCATATGCAGGCTGCTTTTCTGCCGCAAACGCAAACACCGCCGGGTCCACCATGCCGCAACCCAGTAGCTCGATCCAGCCCGAGTCCTTGCACTTGCGGCAACCCCTGCCACCGCAGAAGATGCAGCTGATCTGCACATCGGCGCTCGGCTCGGTGAACGGAAAGAAGCTCGGGAAGAAGCGCGTCTTCACCGACGAGCCAAACAGCGCCTTCATGGCGTGGTCGAGCGTGCCTTTCAAATCAGAGAAGGTGATGTTGGTGTCCACGCACAGCCCCTCCACCTGGTGGAAGATCGGCGAGTGGGTCGCGTCAGCCGCGTCGTTGCGGTGCACCTTGCCGGGAATCACGATCCGCACCGGCGGCGGCTGTTGCTCCATGGTCCGCATCTGCACGGGCGAGGTGTGCGTGCGCAGCAGCAACCGGTCGCGTTGATTGCGCTTCTCCTGGCCAGCCACCACCAGCGTGTCCTGCGTGTCGCGCGCAGGATGGCCCGGCGGAAAATTCATGCTCTCGAAGTTGTAGAAGTCGGTTTCGACCTCCGGCCCCACGCCCACCGAGTAGCCCAGCGCCGCAAAGACGCTCACAATCTCGTTCAGCGTTTTGGTGATGGGGTGCTCCGCGCCCACCAGACGCCGCGTACCGGGCAGCGTAATGTCGATGGACTCAGCCGCCAGCGCCGCGTCCGACGGACCCGCGCCCGTTGCCGTATCCAGCAGCGCTTCCACCGTCTTCTTCAACTCGTTGAAGCGCTGCCCCAGAGTCTTCTTGGCCTCGGGCGGCGCGGCCTTCAGCCACCGGCCGGAAACGTCGTTCAGCCGGCCCTGCTTGCGCCCCAGCCACTCCAAGCGAAAGGCTTCTTGGGCCGGTTCGCCGTCAATAGCCTCAGCCGCCGCGCGAGCCTGCGCCGTCAGCGCAGCAAACGCCTGCTCAATCGAGGCCTCATCAAATGCCGTCAGGTTTGGAATCGCTTCGTTAGTCATTGCGTAATGAATAGGATAAATCACCATTGCGTGGAGCAACCGCGCCATTGCATGGAGCAGCGCTGGTGCACTTGCGCCCGCCTTCCAGGCCTAGGTAGCTTGGCTCCTGCTTTTTCCATGTGCAGCTAATTCAAGACAGCCGTTCAACCGCTGTTTTGTCGTAGCATGGAGCCCATGAAGAAGCTCTTCGCGATTCTCCTCGCCCTGCCCTTTGCCCTTGCCGCTGCCACCCCCTCCAGCGCCCAGGCTCCAACTGTCCTCAACCCGCAGGAAGGTTTCGTAGACGCCCACGGCGTGCTCATCTACTACGTCAGCTACGGCTCCGGCCAGCCGCTGGTGGTGCTGCACGGCGGCCCCGGCGCCAGCCACGACTACTTCCTGCCCTACCTGCTGCCGCTGGCCCGCACCCACCGGCTCATCTTCATCGACGAGCGTGGATCGGGTCGCTCCGAGCGCATCGAAGACGTCCACCAGTACACGGTTGAAGCCGACGTGGAAGACATTGAGGCCGTCCGCGTGGCGCTCAATCTAGGCAAAATCGACCTGCTCGGCCACAGCTGCGGCGGCGTGCTGGCCCAGGCCTACGCGCTCAAGTACCAGCAGAACCTTCGCCACCTGATTCTGAACTCCACCTTTGCCTCAACCGTGGCAATGAACAAGGTGCTGGCGGATGAGAAGTCCAAAATGCCCCCGGCCAAGCTCCAACGGCTTAACGAACTCGAGCAGGCGGGCCTGTACGGCAAAGGCGAGCCGTGGGAGCATGGCCGCTACCCGGCCGAGTATGCGCAGTTGGCGTGGGGCACCGGCTACTTTCCCTTCCTCTACGGCGCGCGGCCTGACGCCAATTACGACCCGTCCCAAGGCAATGCCCCTACCAGCTGGGAGCTCTACCGCGAGATGTGGGGCTCGCATGGCGAGTTCGTCATCGACGGGAACCTGAAATCCGTCGAGTACCTTGACCGCCTGTCGACCATCCACGTGCCCACGCTCATCGTCGTCGGTGACCACGACGAATGTGCACCCAGCTTGAGCCAGGCTATGCACCAGCAGATTGCCGGCTCGAAACTCACTATCCTGCCCAACAGCGGCCACATGAACTTTGTGGACCAGCCCAGCCTGTGGCACAAAGCGGTCGGCGAGTTCCTGGCCAACTGACAACCTGAACAAGCTACCCAAACGCAAAAAAGCCCCGGATCGCTCCGAGGCTTTTTCGCTGACTTGCTTCTCCTACGCTGCCTTCGGCGCCAGAGCGGCCTTGGCCTGCTCAACCAGCTTGGTAAAGCCGGCGGCGTCCTTGATGGCGATGTCGGACAGGACCTTGCGATCCAGCTCAATGCCGGCCTTCTTCAGGCCGTTGATGAACTGCGAGTAGCTGGTGTGGTTCAGCTTGCAGGCGGCCGAGATACGCACAATCCACAGCGAACGGAACTGGCGCTTCTTCTGTTTGCGGCCGGTGTAGGCAAACTTCAGGCCGCGCTCGACGGCTTCCTGAGCTGCCTGATAGAGCTTGGATTTCGTAAGGAAATATCCACTTGCTCTCTCAAGAATCTTTTTGCGGCGATCACGCCGCTTTGTGCTGCGTTTTACACGGGGCATTGCTGGTTTCTCCGTTTTTGCGTCTTCGGGTTACGCGGCTGAAGGCAGGAGGCGTCCAATCCCTTGCGGGCGGCGCTGTAGGCCTCTTCACTCGCTTGTTTCAAGCCTTGATTTCTCTGCTCCGGGCCAAAATCTCTGGCGCTCAGCAGGGGGACATGCGACGCATTCACAGGTCCCGGAAGCTCGGCTCCCATTCTGGGGGCCGGGCAGCTATCAGGCGTACGGAATCATGCGCGCTACCTTCGCGTAATCGCCATCCGACACAAGCACGGATTTTCCGAGCTTGCGCTTGGTCTTGGGCGACTTCGACGTAAGGATGTGACGCGTCTTCGTCTGGCCACGCTTGATTTTGCCGGTGCCAGTCTTGCTGAAGCGCTTCTTCGCGCCCGTATGAGTCTTCAACTTGGGCATTTGTCTTCTCGTTTGGGACCCTGGCAAAGCCAGGACCCAGTTTTTGACCACCTACAGACAGGGACTCCCCTGCCCATAAGGGCTTCAATCAGTATAGCGCAACCTTTGCCCGACGGCGAGAGGGGAGTGAAGCCAGGGAATAGGGAAGAGGGAAGAGGGAATAGGGAATAGCGTTCCGCCCCCCCCCCTGTCCAATTCTCGGATTACCCCCGCGCTGCG
>Ga0302267_10004044_pt1 | contig 16345 bp, 14 predicted proteins | sample III_Bog_E1_3_FD_194555 | JGI IMG/M metagenome (GOLD analysis project Ga0302267, IMG submission 194555) | Peat permafrost microbial communities from Stordalen Mire near Abisko, Sweden - III_Bog_E1_3 | ecosystem: Environmental > Terrestrial > Soil > Wetlands > Peat | place: Sweden: Abisko... | reverse complement strand
ATGCTCTCGCGTCCGCTCCACCCGCGGGTCCGTCAACTCGGCAAAATACTTCAGGGGATTTTCCATCTCCCCATCTCATCCGATCCTCTCTGCCTTGCATATACCGTTTTAGATGCGTTTGCCCTGGGCAATACAGGGCAGGGCATCGCATGAATCGTCTGTCTTTTAGCTGGAGAGCTGGCGTGAAGAGCCTTTCCCCTCTGGCTGAAGGACGTCCGCACCGTTTATAGTGCATCATGAATAGATTACGTATTGGTTCAGGAGTAAGTGCGTATACGACCCTGTTTTGTACCGCGTTTTCCACAATAGAGGGAGTGTGGCAGTGAATAACGCTGTGTGAAATCTGAGGAAAAACGGTGCACTACTATAACGAGGCGGTACTCTGGTTATATTGCTGTAGTATCGGTTCTGATACTTGATGGCTTGGCTTTACGTGTGCATAGATAACATATGATGATGAAAACGCAAGTAATTCGACACTGGGCCTCTGCAATCCTATGCGGAGCGGTGTTGACCGTTTTCTCCCATCCAGCGAGAGCCCAGAAGCTTGAGGTCGCCGAAGGATCCCCGCCCACGACAGGATCGCTTCCTGCAACTATGACCACCGCGCGGGCTACCTCGGCGACTCCGCCAGCGGAATCGATTTTGATGGCGCAGGCGCTTTCTGCTGCAAAGTTGCCCTCGCAGCCGGCCTCCAAGTCTTTGCTGGATAAGGCCCGCGCGTTTAAGGCGCAAGGGCGGATGGACTTGGCCGTGCAGACCTGGCAGCAGATCCTGCTGACGGCTCCAAACAATCCGGATGCGCTGAGTGGTCTGGCGCGGGCCGCCAAGCTGGATGGAAATACGGCTCTGTCAAACTCTTATCTGGAGCGTCTGCGGACGATCAATCCGAACGATCCGAATATTGCGCGGACGCAGAGCCTCAGCATACAACAGAGCCAGATAACGCAACTTCAGCAGGCCGGAAAACTGGCCGATGCAGGGCAATACGCAGCGGCGATGGCGATCTACCGCCAGATCTTCGCGGGAAATCCACCCCCGGGAGACTCGGCCCTGGCCTACTATTCGACTGAGGCGGCGACCGAGGCTGGGCGACCCCATGCGATTGCAGGACTGCGCTCGCTGACTGAGAAGTTTCCCGAAGACTCGCGCTACCAGATCGCGCTGGGACGAATTCTGACCTTCACTCCGAAGACGCGCGAGGAGGGGAGAAGGCTGCTGGCGCACCATTCCAACGATCCGCAGGCAAATCAGGCGTTACGCCAGTCGTTGCTGTGGGACTCATCGAATCCGGCGGCGGCTGGCGCGATTCGTTCTTATCTGGCAGGGCATAACGATCCGCAGTTGGCCGCAGCTTTGCAGGCCTCCGAGCACGGAAAGACCACGTCGAACCCTCCTCCCGTCGCCGTTGCAGTTCCGGCACGTCCTGCTGTTGCGCCTCCAACGCGTCCAGTAGATGAACTTTCGACGCGTCCAGCGGCACAGGTTCCCGCACGGACGCAGGTTACACCTGCCGCTCCTGCGATGCACAGACAGGCTCCCGTCTATACTCCGCGCACAGCCGCAAAGCCGCAGTTCGCCACGGCAGCGCGCACAGCCGGAACAGCCCAGCGCGCACGTTCGGAGATGGAGGTCGAGGCATATCGCGCGCTGGACGCCAAGCATATGGCCGAGGCCGAGACGCTTTTCATGGCCGTGCTGAATCGGGAGCCAAAGAACTCTCTCGCTCTCTCCGGCATGGGCTACATTCGCATGCAGCAGGGAAACTTTCTGGGAGCGCTCAGCTTCCTCGAAGAGGCTCACATTCAGGAGTCACGGATTGGGGCAGCCAAGATCCCCGGTATGGATGAGGCTCTGGATACAGCGCGCTTCTGGTTTTTCATGGGCGAGGGAAATGCGGCGCTCGTCAGCAACGATTTGACCAGAGCCGAGAGTCTGTACCGCTCCGCCGCTCTTGCTCTGCATCCCACCTGTTCGGAGGATGCCGCCGCTGGGTTTGCCGCGCAGCTTCTCCACACCACGCCGACACACCCAGCGCACTTGCCCAGCGCGGATAAGCCGTAGGTATTTTCAGAATTGCTATAGACCAAAATGAATCGTTCTTCTGAACGAAGCGAAGAACCCCCCCGGATTTTATTCGCGTTGCATTGATCTACACCATTGACTGAATTGTTCTGGACTAATGCGATAGCCTTTCACTGCCGCTTGCGTTTGACGATCTTCAGCGGCAGTTCCAGTGTTCCGGTCTTGTTCGAGTTCTGGTCGAGGACTCCCACGCGGAGAAACAACTGTCCCGGGGGAAGGTCGATCAACTGGGTAAACTGGATCGGCTGTTTGCTGGCGATCGTCTTTGTTTTCAGGCTCATATTCATGGTCTGGCTCAACCCCGTCAGTCGCTTGTCGTTCGCGTCATAGACTGCTATATCGAAGCCGAGCGCTCCGTCGTGCATTCCCCTCCTGATGCCATTCTTGAAGGTGATCTGCTCGACCGGTATGGAGTATTGGAAGCTGTATCGCGTCAGCAACTTCCCCTTCAGATTCTGGTTCAGCGTTCCCAGAACTGGCGGATCGCCCGGCTTGGGGGCGGCTGTGCTTGGCTCCACGCTTACGTCAAAGAGGATGTCGCTTGCCGTAGCCAAGCCGCGGCTCATTGGAGCCTTCATGTCGCCTCCAATTGCAGGAGGAGGCGTGATCGAGAGCGAGAGTCCGGGCTTCATCCCCAGCTTCGCTATATCGTCCGCGTAGTAGCCTTTGCGGTAGACCACCCTGATGCCCGGCTGGTTGACCTTGACCTCGATCTTATGGAAAAAGCCATTATTTTTTGTGGTGGGAGGGATGTACGAGAGCGAGTAGTAGTTGGCTCCGTTGTCGATAGCCTTGCCCACCGCCGAGGCGATATTGTTGGTTTCGGAGTAGACAATTCCTCCGGTTGCCTCTGCCACCGATTCTTCCGAGAGTTGGCGCGCACCCAGCTTATCCACACCCTTCACGTCGATCGGGTAGATGGAGACCTGCGCGGCGGTCAGCAGGTCGTAGGCCTGACTCAGTGGCACCGAGTAGTCCGGCAGGCAGGCTGACCGCTCGCTCGGATCCGTGATGGCCGGAATTCCCACCGTGAACCAGATCAGATTCTTTCTCCCCTTGATGGGGGTGGAATCGACGGCTATACGGCTGAATGCCTCCAGTACCGATTGGTTGCGGCTGTTTTCCTGATCGCAGTTCTTGGAGCCGACGCGGTTCATCGCGTCGCTTTTGATGTCCGTAACGTTGTCGGCTGGGCCATGTACTGTTCCTATGCCATGGCCAAAGCCGCTGCTAAGATTTGGGACTCCACCTCCGTTGCCGTGCATGTAGTACGGAATCTCGTTGATGGCTGCGGTCAGCAAGGCTCGATCCGAGGTGAAGCTCTGCACCATGCGCAGGTTGTCGGTCATGGCCAGAACCGCGATCCGCGTCCCCGTCGGCATATTCTGAATCGCCTCTAGTGCGGAGTCTTTCATCTTCTTCTGTAGCTTGATTGAGGTGGAGAGTTCTCCTATATTCGTATTATCCGCGGGGCCCTCGTTCATCAGATCCAGAAGCAGGATGTTGATTGCCGGACTGGGAGAGGCCTGCTGTTCGCTGGTGTAGGTGTTTGCCGGAAGATAGCGCGGAGCATCGACCCAGCGCGAGCTGATCTCGTCAAAGTTGCGGATGGCCTGCGGTTTGCCATCTTCCAGAATGGTGAAGTCGGAGCGCTGTAGCCCGTGAACGACCTGACCATTGGAATCCGTCGCGGTCACGTCCAGAATCTTCAACTGCGAGGTGATACGGATCGTCGGGGTTGTATCTGCCTCGGCTGCGCCAGTATTCTGCTGCGCCACTGCGTCCGGTCGCGCCCACACCGATGCCGCCGCTATCGTGATCACACCAACTACCGTAAGAGCCGTCTTGCTGTATCGCATTAGATTCTTCTCCCCTAGCTTAGACCCGGTTTCATAGACTTACACTCGCAATCCAGAAGGAAATCCCTCGCAATCCTACGTCTCTATCCGGTAGGATGCAAAACAATAATCAGGAAAAGTCGTTCCCATCTTCTTCCCCTTGAGAAATTTGCGACCAACGCTTCGCTCTCCGCTACAATGATTGAGATGGCAGAACAAGAATCAAGCAAGCTCGCGCATGTGCAGGAGACAGCTATCAAGGTGCCCGAAGCATGGCGCAGAACAGAGCTAGCGCGGCATCCCGAGCGCCCGTATCCGATGGACTTCATCGCAGCACTGTTCCCCGACTTCAGCGAGATCCACGGCGACCGAGCCTTTGGCGACGACGCCGCGATGACCTGTGGCATGGCGCGCTTCCACGGCCGCGCCGTGATGGTTGTTGCCAACCTGAAAGGCCGCACTCTGAAGGAGCGCGTCGCCCGCAAGTTTGGCTCACCCGATCCCGAGGGCTATCGCAAGGCTCTGCGCGCCATGAAGATTGCAGAAAAATATGGCCACCCAGTGTTCAGCTTCCTCGACGTCGCCGGAGCCAATCCCGGCATTGGAGCCGAGGAGCGCGGACAGGGCGAGGCCATCGCTCGCAATCTGCTTGAAATGTCGCGCCTGCGCGTCCCGACCATCGCCACCATCACGGGCGAAGGCGGCTCCGGTGGAGCTCTTGCGCTGGCTGTCGCAGACCGCGTCCTGATGCTGGAGAATGCCATCTACTCGGTGATCTCGCCCGAGGGTTGCGCGTCGATCATGTGGAAGGACGCCAGCAAAAAACAGCAGGCTGCCGGAGCGCTCAAGTACACGGCCTACAGCGTCCGCGATCTCGGATGCGTCGATGACGTTCTCGCCGAGCCAACGGGAGGTTCGCACCTCAATCCAGCCCTCGCCATGTCGCTGGTCGACGAGCGTCTGCGCTTCCACTTGGCCCAGCTCGACGCAAAACCTCTGGATCAACTCCTCGAAGAGCGCTTCCAGAAGTTCCGCAACATCGCCCAGTTCTACACCTCCGCAAAGTAGCAGGAGATCGCCGCGAAGACGTCATTGTTTTGAAGGGGCGCGGCTTTACCGTCTGCGGAAATACTCCTCCTATCGGAAGGGCACGGCTTCAGCCGTGCCGTAAATGGCATATTCTATAGCGATTTCACTATTTCTATAGAGCAACTTTGTTTGTCATTCCGTAGCGAAGCGAAGGAATCTGTTTTTGTTCGCTCCACGACGGTCTACACTAATGGCTAAAACACTCTGAACTCTAAACTGAGGACCCGAAGTTGTCGCAGACCACCACCTCCGTTGCTCCGCCGCCGCATCCCGTCGCAGGCCAGCGTTCCCGCGTCCTGTCGTTTTTCCTCTTCCTCGTCGCACTCCTCTGGTTTCTCTACGTGCGCGGCCTCTCGACCGCTGCTGCCACCGCTCTCGACCTGCGCTTCGATCTCGGCCCCGCGCTTCCTCTGGTTCAGACGAGTCTGCTTCTGGTTCTCGTCGTCTGTGGCCTCTCGATTCTGCGCTCCATCGAGCGTCGCCGCGAGCCTTTTCTTCTATCGCTAGGCCTGCCCCGCCGCGCAACCAGCGGGGCGGAGTGGGCAACCGGAGCGGCCATCGGCTGGGGAATCGCCGTCGCCACAATTCTCCCTCTGTCCCTCGTTCGCGCGCTCGATCTGCGTCTCTGGACGACTCCTCGCGCCTTTACTCTCTTCTTTCTCAGCCTTCTGACGCTGGCCGTCGTAAGCCTAACCCATGCGTTGGCGATCTACGGCTACGGCTTCCAGAGGCTCATTGACGCGACCAGCCCGGTGCGCGCTACCTTCATCCTCGTTGGCCTGTCGGCGATCCACACTGCGTATCTCTCTACCCCCGATGGCACTCCCAACGGCACTCGCGTTCTGATCGCAGTGCTGGCCAGCATCTTGCTGTGCCTCTGCTGGTTGCGCACCCACGGCCTCTGGATGCTTTGGGGGCTGCACTTCGCCTGGACCGCCTCAACCGCCGTACTCTTCGGACTGCCTCTGGCTGGCGATAATACCTTCAGCTCCGTCATCGACACGCGCGCCATCGGCCCCACATGGCTCACCGGAGGAGACTACGGCCCCGCAGCGGCAGCGCTCACCCTCCTCCTGCTCTTTGCCGCGATTCCCGTCCTGATCCGCCTCACCGACGACTATGCCTGGAACTACACCCGCACACCGCTCGTCCCCGGCGGTTACGACGTAACCATCGCCCCTCCGGCCGCGCACACCGCGATGGAGCAGTCCGACTCATCCAATCCGCAGCCCATCAATCCCGCCAAGCTGGTTCAGATCCTCCCCGCCGCCCCACCCAGTCCGCACACCCCGCCAGTGTAAGCAATGCTGCGTCGATCCAATAACGCCCTCGATCCAGAGCGTGTGCGATTAGAATAGGAGTCGATGAGTTCACTTCTTTCCAGCTTGGAGTTCAGTTTGGGAGCGGCGCAGGTCGCTGGATCCCACCCACGTCACAGCTTTCAGACCGACGATCCGGCGTTGCGCCCCATCGCCGCGAAGGTTGAGGCGGGCCAGCGGCTCAGCTTCGACGACGGCGTTGCCCTCTATCGCTCAAACGACATTCTGGCCATCGGTTGGATGGCCAACGCAGTGCGCGAGCGCATGCACGGCGACATAGCCTACTTCAACGTGAACCGGCACATTAACCACACCAACGTCTGCGTGGCGAGCTGCCGACTCTGCGCCTTTGGAGTGAAGAAGGGCCAGCCCGGAGCCTACACCATGAGTCTCGAAGAGGCGTGGAAGACGGCGGGAACCGGACTGAGCGAGGCGGTAACGGAGTTCCACATCGTCGGCGGTCTGCATCCCGATCTGCCGTTTGAGTACTTCGAGGCGCTGGTGCGCGGGCTCAAAGAGCGCTTCCCCAAGGTTCACATCAAGGCCTTCACCATGGTCGAGGTCGCCTTCTTCGCCAAGCTGGGCAAGATGACCATCGAAGAGACGCTGCGCCGGATGAAGGCTGCGGGAGTCGATTCCATGCCTGGAGGCGGCGCGGAGATCTTCGCCAACCGCGTGCGCCATATCATCTGCGACCACAAGATCGACGGCGGCGAGTGGCTGGAAACGGCGCGACTGGCCCACAAGATTGGCCTTAAGTCGAACGCAACGATGCTCTACGGCCACGTCGAGAACGACGAGGATCGCGTCGACCACATGCTGCGCCTGCGCGAGGTGCAGGACGACACCGGAGGATTCCAGACCTTCATCCCGCTGGCCTTCCATCCCGACAACACTGCGCTGGCACACATCCCGAAGACGACTGCAATGATGGATCTGAAGCAGATTGCGATTGGCCGATTGCTGCTGGATAACTTCGCGCACATCAAGAGCTACTGGCAGATGGTCTCGCCGGAGTTGGCGCAGATCTCGTTACGCTTCGGCGCCGACGACATCGACGGCACGGTGGTCGAGGAGAAGATCTACCACGACGCCGGAGCGACCACGCCGCAGGGAATGCGTCGCGCCGACCTCGTCCGCCTCATCACCGAGGCTGGCCGCATCCCCTTCGAGCGCGACACGCTCTACCGCGCCGTAACCCGCAGCGAGGATTCCTTCACCGTGGCCGTCTAAGCCTGCGGAAACAGATAAAACTTTACACCGATTTGCACCGATTGTACCGATCTTCACTGATCTAAAAAGGTTGTCATTCTGAACACTGCTTTTGTTTGTCATTCTGAACGAAGTGAAGAATCCCCGCATTTCGTCTTTGCCGTTGCCGTTGCCGTTGCCGTTGCTCGTTTTTTGTTTGTCATCCCCGAAGGGGATCTGCTTTTGTTTTTGCTGTTGCTTTTGCCGTTGCCTCTGAGATAGATCAGGGCTTTAGCCGGACACCAGAATAGGCGCATAAATAAAGGGCCTTTACAGGCCACAGAAGAAGTCGATTTATGTGAGCAAAATTCCCACGGGGGCTAAAGCCCGTTGATGATAGGCCGCTTTCGGCGCGGCTAAAGCCGCGCCCTTTCAAAACAACGATTTTTCCTGCGGCCTGTGAAGGCCAATCTAAATATTTAAGGAACCCGATGAACTTTTCCGACTTAGGCAAGATGAAAGAGATGATGTCTCAGGCTCGCGAGATGCAGACGCAGATGGAGCAGAAGCTGGTCGCAACCATCGTCGAGGCTGAGAGCGGTGGAGGCATGGTCTCGGTGCGCATGAACGGCAAGAAGGAAGTGCTGAGCCTGAAGATCGAGCCGACCGCGCTGGGTGCGTCGAGCGGCGACGTTGAGCTGCTGGAAGACCTCATCATCGCAGCCATCAACGAGGCGGGACGACGCGCCGATGCCGTTATGAAGTCTTCGGTCTCCAGCATGATGGGTGGCCTCAATCTTCCTGGGTTGGAGTAGCCGATGGCGCGTTTCGCCGAACCCATGACTCGCCTGATCGACGAGCTGCGCAAGCTGCCCGGCGTGGGCACCAAATCCGCGCAGCGCCTCGCCTTCCACGTCCTGCGTGGCACAGACGACGACGCGCGCGCCTTGGCCGACGCGATCCTCCACCTGCGCGCGCGTCTGCACCTCTGCTCCATCTGCAACAACATCACCGACGTCGATCCCTGCGGCTACTGCACCAGCCCCACGCGCGACCAGCAGACGGTCTGCGTCATTGAAGAGCCAACCAACATCGCCACCATCGAGAAGACGCGCAGCTACAACGGCGTCTACCACGTGCTGCACGGCACACTCTCGCCCATCGGTGGCGTTGGCCCGGAACAGCTTCGCATCAAGAGCCTGCTCGCCCGCCTCGCGCCCGAGCAGGTCAGCAACTCAGGCCAAGCCAGCAGGGAAGCCGCGCCCGTTGAGACGAGCAGTCCCGATGGTTTGCCCGAGCAGTCTGCCGAGCAACATCCGCATATCAATCATGTAAACCGCACCGTTCGTGAGGTCATCCTCGCCACCTCGCCCACCACCGAGGGCGAAGCCACCGCAGCCTATCTCGCCCACGAGATTCGCCGCATCAACCCTGCGCTGCACATCACCCGCATCGCCACGGGAGTCCCCGCCGGCAGCGACATCGAGTACGCCGACGAGGTCACCATGACCCGCGCCCTCGAAGGCCGCAGAGACTTCTAAGCATTTTAGGACTTGCTATAAACCAACATGTTTGTCATTCCGCAGCGAAGCGGAGGAATCTGCTTTTTGTTCGTTCGACAACGGTATAAACCTTTGAGGTATCTACTCTATAACGAATGCACAAGCAGTATGGGGATTATGGAGTAACCAGAATTTATGTAACTCCCGCTTGCTCAGGCGCAAAAAAATGCCGGGCTGCAATGCATCGCAGCCCGGCATTTTTTGTAGAATTGCTTGTTTGACTACGCGTAGCTGGTGACGCTCTTGGCGTTCTTGGCTCCGCGCTCGTTGCTGATCTTCTCCACGTAGCCCGATGCCTTGAGTTCGGCCAGCGGCTCCAACGGCAGCTTGTGCGTCTCGCGCCACGCCTTGAGCATCGGGCGAACGTCGGTCCAGAAGGCTCCACGGAACAGCTCTTCGGCCTCCACCAGGTTGCACGACTGCTGCAACTCGGCGAGCTTCTCGCGGTCGACCAGTGCGGCCTTGGCGAAGAGTTCCTGAGCGGTGACGACCGACTGAACCATCGCCTCCATCTTGCCCTTCAGGTTGTGGCTCTGGTCGATCATGTAGGCGATGCCCTGAACCGCAGGCGAGCTGCTGGACAGAATCTCGTGGAAGATGCGGAAGACCTGATACGGATCAATCGAGCCGATGGTCAGATCGTCATCCGAATACTTGCGGTCGTTGAAGTGGAAGCCGCCGAGCTGGTTCAGGTTCAGCAACCATGCAACGATCTGCTCGATGTTGGTTCCCAGCAGGTGGTGGCCTGTGTCGACCAGAACCTTGGCCTTCGGACCAGCGCCACGCGCCAGCTCCAGTGCCATGCCCCAGTCAGCGATGTCGGTGTGATAGAAGGCCGGCTCGAAAGGCTTGTATTCAACGAGCATCCGCTGATTGACGCCAAGGGCCGCGTGTGTGGCCGAGAGAACCTGCTGCATCCACTCGATGCGCTTCGAGATCGACTGTGTACCAGGGTAGTTCGATCCATCGGCGATCCACAGCGAGACGTCCTTCGAGCCAAGCTCCTGACCAATCTCTACCGAATCCAGAAGATGCGCCAGCGCATTGCCGCGAATCTCCGCGCTCGGGTTGCAGATTGAGCCGTACTTGTACTCCTGCGCCTGAAAGAGGTTCGGGTTGATGGAGCCCGACTTCACTCCGTACTTCTTCTCCATCTGCTTGATCTCGGCCACGTCGCCCTTGCCGTTCGGCAGATCCCACAGAACATGCAGCGCGACGGTTGGGCTTGCTCCGGTCAGGCGATTGACCTCGCCTGCATCGGCAAACTTCTCTTCAATCGAGGTTGCCGCACCTGCTTGCGCGAACTTGCCGAAGCGCGTTCCCGTGTTTGCGAAGCCCCACGAGGGAACCTCAATGCGAAAGCTGTCCAATGCTGCAAATACACGCTCCGTCGCACATGCTCCGGATCCTCCACAACAATTCCCCATGCCCCATCCCCTTTTGACTGCGAATTATGAAAATATACTCTCTGCAACGAACAACTCGCCAACTCTTGCCCTAGCCTATGTGACCAGAATCACATCCAGGAAGCGCGGCCCATGAACGCCCTTGATGCGCGTCATCTCAATGTCTGCGGTCGCCGATGGCCCGGAGACGAAGGTCGTCGCCAGTGAGGCCGTTGCTGCCAGCCGCGCCATCGCCTCTGGAACGTTCTCGACCACATCGCTTGCGCGCACAATGCACAGATGATAGTCGGGAACCAGCGTCGGAGCGCGTCGTCCCTCTCCGGCAACATTCTGTAGGACGATCGTTCCCGTCTCCGCAATCGCCACGGTGGACGCGGTGACGACGCCCTCAAAACTGTCCAGCTCGGTCGTGCTCAATCCCTCATCGACGACAAACTCGAAGCCCGTCGGCAGTGCCTCGCCCAGAGCCTCGGCGAGTCCCTGCGGGATCACCAGCCGATGCTTGCCGCGCTCGGTCAACTGCTTCGCAATCGTCTCTGCAACCGCGCCAGACTGGATGCGAATCACGCTGGCGTCATAGTCGCGCAGCCTCTCGTCGAGCATCTCCAGCACTGCTTCGCGGCTCAGCGAGCCAACGCGGTTGTACTCGCGTGGCAGCGCGTTCCACTCCGCCTCGATGGCCGGAGAACTTACCGCCGGAGCCCCAATCGACGTGCGAATCTTGCGCAGCACATCCTCGCGCGCGCCTACTGCAATCAACTCAACGCCCATTATTTGCCCCCCTGCTTATTCTTCTCTCGCTCTTCGAACCACTGGCGGAAGGTCTGCTTCGGCATTACACGCAGATCGCGCACCTGCGTCCATCCGCCCAGCATTCCCGGCAGCCAGTCGATCCATCCCACGCCCTGCCCGTCCTTGTGCGAGAGTGGTAGTTCGGCCAACCGTCCCAGCTTCTGCGAGACGCGGAAGACCTTGTCGCTACGGAAGACCTGCGCGACCGCCTTCAGCGCCATCACCTCGGGATTCGCCAGAATGTGGAAGCCGCTCGACTGCTGCTTCACAACCTTGTTGCGCAGATGAATCAGCACCTCGGGGATGTTGATCTTTACCGGGCAAACCTCGTAGCAGGCTCCGCACAGGCTCGACGCATACGGCAGGCTCTGCGCATGATGCATCTCCATCAACTGCGGCGTAAGGATCGCGCCAATCGGCCCCGCGTAGACGCTGCCATAGGCGTGTCCGCCGGTCTGCTGATAGACCGGGCAAGCGTTCTGACAGGCTCCGCAGCGAATGCAGTGCAGCGTCTGGCGAGCCTCTTCGTCGGCCAGAATCTCCGAGCGCGCGTTGTCCATCAGCACAACGTGGAAGGTGCGCGGCCCATCGCCGCCCTTCTCCGCCGGATCGACGCCCGTCCACAGCGAGTTGTATGGATTCATTCGCTCGCCGGTAGCCGAGCGGGGCAGCAATTGCAGCAGCACTTCCAGATCCTGATAGCGCGGAACAACCTTGTCGATGCCCGCAACCGAGATCAGCGTCTCCGGCAGGGTCAGGCACATGCGCCCATTGCCCTCGCTCTCGACGATGCAAACACTTCCCGTCTCCGCGACCAGAAAGTTCGCGCCGCTGACGGCGGTCTTGACGCGCAGAAACTTCTCGCGCAGAAAGCGTCGCGCCGCATCGGCCAAGTCCTGCGGAGTCCCGCCCAGGTTCGGCAGATTCATCTCGCGCATAAAGATCTCGCGGATCTGCGCGCGATTCTTGTGTAGCGCGGGAACCACGATGTGCGAGGGCTGATCGTGACCAAGCTGAATAATAAGCTCGGCAAGATCGGTCTCGTATGCGTGAACGCCAGCCTCTTCCAGAGCCTTGTTGAGCTGAATCTCTTCGGTGGTCATCGACTTGATCTTGATGACCTCGGTCGGCGACTCGCCCATTGCTCCGCTCGCCTTCACCAGCCCAATGACGATCTGCCGAGCCTCTTCCGCATTGCGCGCCCAGTGAACCACGCCGCCCGCCGCCGTACAGTTGCGCTCAAACTGCTCCAGATAGAAGTCCAGATGGCGCATCGTGTGCTGGCGAATTGCCTTGCCTGCCTCGCGCAGCTTCTGCCAGTCGGGCATCTCGGCCACAACCTTCGCGCGCTTGGTCTGAATCACCTTGGTCGCATGGCGCACGTTCTTGCGCATCTGCGAATCACCCACCAACACCCGCGCCGCTACCTGAAACTTCGGCGCCGTCCTTGGATCGAGTCCTGCTCCACTCATTGAAAAAATCCTCCGGGGGGAAGGCATTGCCTTCCAACCCTTAATTCCTAGCCCCTGTCGTACTACTCCCCAGCCAGAATCTCCGCGATATGCACCGGGCGAACGCCCGTTCTCTGGCGATGCAACGATCCGCCGATGTGCATCAGGCAGGAGTTGTCGCATCCGGTAACGACCTCGGCGCGCGTGTTCAGCACAGAGCGAACCTTGTCGGCCAGCATCGCGCTTGATACCTCTGCGTTCTTGATGGCAAAGGTTCCGCCGAATCCGCAGCACTGTTCGAGCGTCTCGAGTTCCACCAGTTCCAGCCCGCGAACCGCACGCAGCAGCCGCTGCGGCCCGTCGCCGAGTTGCAGACTGCGCAGTCCGTGGCAGCTTGCGTGGTAGGTGACACGATGGGGGAAGTACGCGCCCACGTCCTCAATGCCTAACTTCTGGGTCAGAAATTGGGAGAACTCCCAGACCCGGGGCAGGATCTCGGCGACGGCTTTCTTCAGCCCTTCGTCCTTCGACCGCTCGGCCATCAGCGGATAGTGATCCTTCATCATGGCGATGCAGCTTGTAGACGGGCAAACCACCACCTCGGAGTCCTTGAACTGCTCGATGAAGCGCGGCAGCAGCGGCAGTGCCTCCTCCTGATAGCCCGTGTTCCAGTGCATCTGGCCGCAACAGGTCTGTTTGGACGGGAAGTCGACCGTATGGCCCAGTCGCTCCAGTACCTTCACTACGGCCTGTCCCGTCTCCGGGAAGAGCGTGTCGTTGTAACAGGTAATAAACAGTGAAACTCGCAAGATTCCCCCAATTCCATTCAAAGCCTGTCGCAGAAAACTTTAGCCGGAGCGATCTGTCCGGTCATGAATCTCGACTCAAGCCACATTTTTCCGCGAAGATCCGCAGTCGCGTCCCAAAGATCGGTTCCATGTGCATTGATCGGTGTCGAGCTTTTTGAAAATCTCCGTCATTTTAGTTCAATGGATAAATCGTAGTCCAATTACGCCGGATTGACGCAGTGAAAACGATATAAATCCCCCATTTATTGGTGTCTGCTGACGACGTTGCGAAGCGCTTCGGTGAGCAGCGGGGAGGCGTTGAGGCTCTCCGGGCGGTAGAGGCGCAGGCCCAGATTGCGGGCCGTCTGCGCGAAGGCGATGTCGATGTCGTAGAGAATCTCGACGTGGTCGGAGAGAAAGCCGATGGGCTGGAGGATGACGCCGCGATGTCCCTCGGCGGCCAGCGCGGCGAGCGTCTCTTCGACCGTGGGGCCGATCCATGGGCCGCCTGCAACGCCTTGGCTCTGAAAGGCGAAGAACCAGTTGCGCGGGGTGGGAAGCTGGCGCACAGCGGCGTCGAAGACCAACGCGGCGGTGCGTTTGGCTTCGACCGGGTAGGGATCGGGCGTGGGGTTGGAAACCGTGCGGCAGGGAACCGAGTGTGCGGTGAAGAGGATGGGCAGCGCGGCTCCGGCCTCGGCGCAGGCGCGAGGGTAAGTTGCGATGAGGCGCTGGGCGAAGGCCTCGATCAGGGCAGGCTCGTCTGACCAGGATTCGACAAAGGTTACGGTCGGCTTGGATTCGCTCTGGGCGGAGTCGGCGGCTGAGTTTGCTTCGAGCGCGGAGGTCAGGGCGCGGCGATAGAGTCCGGTGCTGGTGCTGGAACTCTGCGGGGCGAGACAGAGGGCGAGGATGTGGGTGATGCCGTCGGCGCGCATCTGGGCGACGACGTCTGCGATGTAGGGATGCCAGTTGCGCATGGCGGCGTAGACGGGGAGCGGGTGGCCGGAGGCGGCCAGGACGTCGGCGAGTTGGCGGGCCTGTGCAAGTGTCCAGCGAGTCAGCGGCGGAGGCTCGGGGCCGGGAGTTTTGCCGAGGCCGATCTGGGCGTAGCGATGCTGCAACTCGGCGACGACCTGCGGCGGAAGGGCGCGCCCGCCGGTGACTTTGCCAAGGTACTCGGCCATCTCGCCGAGTGCATTGGGGGTTCCGTGGGCGAGCAGCAGGACGGCGGTTCTTTGCGGCGGATTGGCGGCTGCTTTCATCTCTGTCGTCTTTCCTCTGGGTGCGTAGTTGAGTTTACTCTTTGGGTTAGTCTCGACGGATAAGGGGTTGCATGGATATAGACTCAAAGGTATAGATTCATGCGGAGGTCTTCAGAATGGAAACGGGAACAGAGAAGCGGGCGAAGTTGTTCAAGAATGGGCAGAGTCAGGCGGTGCGTTTGCCCAAGGCCTTTCGATTTGTGGGTACAGAGGTGCGGATTCGTCGGGTGAAGGAGGGAGTTCTGCTGGAGCCGGTGGTACCGCAGATCGGAGCCGGAGACTGGGACTCGGTGCGCAAGGTCTTGAAGACGGCGGGATCGCTCGACGTGGAGATGTCCGCCAGAGTGGAAGGAGCGATGCAGAAACTACAAAAAGAGGTGGCGATCAAGCCGAAGCCCGTGCGCAAGCCTCGCGTCAAAAAAACGCGAACGGTTGTGGCGTCGGCAGAGAAGGCTGGGCCGCTTGGATTTGCGCTGGGAGCCTCGCTTAAGATGGCCGACTTATAACAACAAAGGAACTGCGTCGAGAAAGGGGTACAATTGCCGCGATGTTGAATCTGTGATTTTTCTTTGTTTAGCTGCGGGCTAAATTGTTGTTCCACTCTGAACTTATATAAGGAGTGACCAATGGCGCTGACTCGACGCGATTTTCTGGCTGGTACTTCGGTTGTGGGGGCTGGGCTTCTGGCGGAGCGCAGCAGTCTTGCGCAGCTAATCGCCGGAATAGTCGGAGAGAGTGGCGAGTTCGCAGCTCCCGGCGAGTTCAAGGTCAAGTACTTTGGCCAGTTCAGCGAGCTTCCAGTGGGCGCAGTGAAGGCGCGGGGGTGGATCGCCGGCTGGCTGGGCAGGCAGCTTGAAGGGCTGACCGGGCATCCAGAGAATCTTGGCTATCCATACAACACCTGCATGTTAGGCGGAAAGATTCCCCCGCCTCAGGTGAAGCATGGCGACTCGTGGTGGCCCTATGAGCAGTCGGGGTACTTCTTCGACGGATCGCTGCGCCTCGGCCTGCTCTCCGACGATGCGGCGGCGAAGAAGATTCCCGATGGAATTCTGCGGTATGTGCTGGCCAACAGCGGGCCGGGAAAGATCGGCGAATCGAGGTGGGGATGGCCGTGCGTTGTGTCGGGACGCGCGCTGATGGCCGAGTATACCGGAACCGGGAATCCGGCGTCAGTTCAGGTTCTGAAGAACTATGTATTGGGGTCGCATCTCTATGGCGGACGAGATGGATTTATTGCGGAGGAGGCGTTCTATCTGTATGGGCTGACCGGGGACGCTCGGCTGCGAGCGCTTGGCGAGGAGAACTATCGGCGATACTTCCTAAGCGATCCGTTGTCCTTCTCATATCAAGATAGGCTGAGCGGCAAAGCTCCGCTGCATGAACATGGGGTGACGGCTGCAGAGCAGTTGAAGCTGCTTCCCCTGATGTTCTCTTAGAACCTGTTTACGATCTTGATGCTAGATATTGCGAGGATGCAGAAAAGTGATCTTCGTGCTGTTCCCCGTGCAGTAATAGTAGGGGATGGGGCCAAGAAAATCCTATCCAAGCGATATCAG
>Ga0302267_10004041_pt1 | contig 16360 bp, 25 predicted proteins | sample III_Bog_E1_3_FD_194555 | JGI IMG/M metagenome (GOLD analysis project Ga0302267, IMG submission 194555) | Peat permafrost microbial communities from Stordalen Mire near Abisko, Sweden - III_Bog_E1_3 | ecosystem: Environmental > Terrestrial > Soil > Wetlands > Peat | place: Sweden: Abisko... | reverse complement strand
GCTCTTATCTGAGCCAAGGAGGTAAGCCGGTTGCCGGCCTGCCTCCTTTTTTAAGGCTGAAGGTTTGGCAATCATCTTGGAAAGGAAGACGATGAAGGCAATCGATCTCTTCGCTGGAAGCGGAGGCTTCTCCCTGGGTGCGGTGGGAGCTGGTGTGGATGTCGTCTGGGCGGCGAACCATTGGCCCCTGGCGGTAAAGGTTCACGCCCAAAATCATCCTGAAACCGAACATCTTTGCCAGGATCTTCACCAAGCAAACTGGCTGAACCTTCCTAAACATGACATGATTTTGGCGTCACCAGCGTGTCAGGGCCACTCTAAGGCCCGTGGTAAGGATCGTCCAAGTCATGATTCCGCCCGTTCGACCGCCTGGGCTGTTGTCTCGGCTGCCGAGGCTCATCGCCCACCAATCTGCATTATTGAAAACGTGCCTGATTACCTTAACTGGACGCTCTTTCCGGCGTGGGAAGCGGCGATGAAGGCCCTCGGGTATCAGGTTTCCTATTCCGTTCTCGATGCTCAGTATTTCCATATTCCTCAGATGCGCAAGCGAATTTTTATTGTATGTATGCGCAACCGCAGCTTTGAATTCCCGGACACCCAGCCTCACAAGGACCTGGTCCCGATCCGATCGGTCCTCGACCTCGAGGGCGGCGTCTGGGCCCCGACCGAGGACCATGCCAGGATCGCCGTCGGGAAGCGCCCGCTTGCCGAGAACACCAAGATCAGGATCGCTGCGGGGCGGAAGCGGTTCGGGGATAAGGTATTCTACTACCCGTATTTCGGTTCTAATCTCAATGGGTTTACGGTCGATGCCCCGATCTGGACGATCACAACCAGGGATAGGTATTGCCTGGTGCAGGGCGACCAAATGCGGATCTTGAACACCGCGGAAGTCCGCGCGGCCATGGGCTTTCCGCCCGATTACCGCCTTTCCGGGAAGTCCAAGATGGACAAGTTCCTGCTCGGGAACGCCGTGGTGCCGGCCGTCGCCATATGGCTGATCCGCAAGGTCATGGAAGCGGCCTGACAAGGAACGGCGCCCGGGGGAGGGCAGGGCACGAAGTTCTCCCCCCGGTGGTAGCCTTCCTCATGGTCCGCCTTGTCCCGCCCCCTGCCGTCGCCCGTCCCTGGGACGCTTGGCTCCAGGAGGCGGAGGCCGGCATCAGGGCCGGAGGTTCTTGGGCGGGCTCCTACGCGCAGGTCCTGCAGTGGGCTGCCGCCAAGCTGGAGATCGCCTCCGCCAGGGACCGGGCGCGGAGCGCGGCCGAAGGATGGAATACGCCCGAAGGGCTGCTGGGCCGCTGGGCCCGGCTTCACAGGTTCGATTGGTCGGTCACCGGCGACCGGATGGTGCTCGCGGCCCGGACGAGGCCGGCCAAGAAGGCCACCCCGGAGCCCCAAGGGGCCCGCGGCCTGTTTGATGAGGACTCCAGCGGCAACTGAGCGCGGCGGCGCCGGCCAGGCGCCAGCTGGGATTGACCAGCATCAAGAATTACTCTTCGGCGAAGAACAGCCAAGGGATGGCTTTCCCAGCATGGGTCCTGGAGGTTTTGCCATGCACCTGAGCCCTTTTGGAAACCTGGTCGTCCTTTTCGCCGCGGTCGGTGTCGGCACGCTGGCGGTCTGGACCATCGACCTGGCCGATCGCCTGCTCACCCAGTTCGTCCCGGTCTTCAAGGAGCAGCTCCGCCGGCGCCGGTTCGACTGGGCCCGGCGCCGCGCGCTGAGGATCCACCGCCCCATGAGCCAGGCCGAGCGGGCGGCGATGCACCAGGGCATGCAGGAAGCCATCGACGCTTTCCATCGCGCGGAAATGGCGGCCCACGGGAATTCCCTGGCCATCTGAGGGTGCGCAAATGAGCCACAGGTACGGCCTTAAACTAGAGGCTCCCGTGGCGCCAGTCCACGCTCCGCCTTCATCACGCCGAGGAACCCTTGAACCTGCAGCTCATCCCCATCGAATCGATCCACCCCGCGGTCCACGGGATCGGGGCGATCCTCGTCCTCCTGCCCGAAGGGGTAGGGGTTGCCCTGGTCGCCTACAGCAAGGGGTGCGGCGTGCTCGGCGGGATCCTGCAGACGTACTCGGGCGGCCCGCTGGCCAGCGATGCCTGCGACGTGCCGGCTCTGAAGTCGCTGCTCTCCAAGGCCGATTGGATCATGGCCCACGGCGCCCGGGACGCGAAGGCCGAACTGGTCAAGAGCCTGCCCGAGGTGGAACGCAAACCGTGGGTCTGCACCTACGGGATCCTTGAAAGGAACCCGGGCACCGCCCAGCCTCTGGCCGAGTTACTGCCCGAGAACAAGGGGCCATTCACCATCATGCCGGAGCCCCTTGAATGGACCTTCGGCTACCTGGACCTGCTTCTCCAGAACGACCGCATCAGCAAGGCCCTATACCGGGCCGGGATCACCACTTCGAACCCCTGAGGCCTTCAGCACCTACCTGGTGCCCGGGAGGACCTGGCCTGACTCTGCGAGGTTGGGCTTCATTACCGTGCGCAAAAAAGACTGCATTCTGGTGCGCAAAGGCTCGCTAGGCCGCTGCGCAAAAGCAGGGTGCCAACATCAATCCAATCAGGTCCAAGGGACCGAGGCAACGGGGGAGAGGCATGAGCATTTTGCAAGGGGGGGTCTCGCTGAAGCGATTCCAGGTCCTGGGGCCGGTCCCGGACGATATGGAGCTCGCCAGCGCTCTGGCGCAGGATCGGTTCCGGCCGTTCGAGGACGGCCTCGAAGAAGAGCGGCTCGGCTGGTGCGACTGGCGCAACCTGCTGATCACGCCGCCGGATCCGGACTGGATCGTTCAGGATAGATTCGCCATCTTCGGCCTGCGCATCGACGTGAGGAAGATCCCGACGGCCCTGCTGAAGGCCACCGTCGACCTCAAGCTGCAGAGCCTGCAGAAGGAGAAGGACCTGGCCTTCGTCAGCAGAGAGGCCCGGGTCAGCCTGGCGGACGAGGTCAAGGCCGACCTCCTGAGGAAGGTCCTGCCCACCCCGAAGGTGACCGAGGTCGCCTGGGACCTCAAGGGCGGCATCCTGCTGACCACCGCCAGCTCCAGCAAGTCCCAGAGCGCCCTGATCGGGCTGTTCATCAAGTCCTTCGGCTGCGAACTTTCTCCGCTCGTGCCCTTGCCGCTGGCCGGGAGAGTCGCTCCTGAAATCCCGAACGATGTCCTGATGGCCCTCAGCCCCATGGATTTCGAACAGGAACGCGAAGGAGCAACAGCATGAAGCCACAAGAACTTGTCGAAAGAGGGCGTTTCTTGGGCGAGGAGTTCCTGCTGTGGTTGTGGATGAGGGGCCTCACCGAGGGCGGCACCAGCAGCATGGAAGGGGATCAATCCGCCTTCTTCCTGGATGATTCCGTCCAGCTGGTCACCGAGAAGGGGGACGTGAAGGAACTGTCCCTGCGGAAGGGCAACCCTGCCGAGAGCAAGGAAGCCTTCGATGCACTCGGCCGCGGAATGCGGCTCTCCAAGGCGAAGGTCCGCATTCTCAGCGGGGACATGGAGTGGGTCTGCACCCTCTCCTCTTCCACGCTGGACACCTCCGCGATGAAGCTGCCGCCGAGCCAGTCCAAGGATCTCCAGGGCCGGGCATCCGATCGCCTTTTCCTGATCGAGGAAGGCATCGGCCACCTCGAACGGCGTTACGGAATCTTCCTCAAGATCCGGACCGAAACGGAGGACGCCCTCAAGGAACAGATCGACGCCTGGATCCGGCAGGGGGTTCAGGTCGAGAACCCGAGCGCGAGCCCGGACGATGTCCCCTGGCAGGGGAACTAGGCGCCAGGGCCCGAAAGGGCCCTTCGCCTTTTCTTCCGGATCTTCGCCGACGAAACCAGGTTCGAAGTCCGGAACGAATCTGAGCATGAAAGGGGTCTCACATGCAGTTCACCACCATCACCAAGCAGAACGTGCTCGAGCTCGATGACGAGGCGCTGCGAACCTCCATCAGCCACTACCAGGTGATCGAGGCGAACGCCCTCCAGGCCGGCCCGCTGGCTCGTGGCGTCCACCGGAGGGCGCTGGCCCGGAGCTGCGGTGACGCAAAGTTCATGCTGGAGAGCGTGCTGTGGCCCGAACAGGACCGCCGCCGGCGCGCGCAGCGTAGTGGTCGTTAGAGATCAGATCCGGAGGCACCCCATGCTCTTCAGGCCGTCATCCGCCATCACTCTACTTCAAGGCAAAATGACATCGGAACTGGGGTCGTCCTCTGGGCGCCCGATGCTGGTGGCCCTGGATGGGTCGACCTTTGGCCCGGCCGACGTGGCCTTCGTGATCCCGGATGACGAAGGCCAAGGGGCGACCATCCAAGCTGCGGGCTACCGCGTGCACACCCCCATGTCCATGTGCTTGGGCGATGGCTGCACGGAACTCTGACCTTTGACAAACCCTTCGGCGAGGCCGGCTTGAATTTCGACACGGCCATCCTCAGGGAGGAGGCAACCGTGTCGAATTGGTATGGGGCTGCAAAGAGCAATTTCGTGAAAGTGAAGGACCTGGATGCGCTGCGAAAGGCCTTGGAACCGTGGAGCATCAAGATCCAGGAGAGCTGCGCTGCAGACGGGAAGATCTGCCTCCTGGCCACCTCGGATGAGGGTGGCTGGCCGTCCTGGGGCACGGACGAGGAAGGAGCAGATGTCGAGTTCTCGTTTGCCGATCTCGTCGTTCCACACCTGGTGGAAGGCGAAGTCCTGGTTGTGGTCGAAGCCGGCCACGAACGGCAACGGTGCATCACCGGCTTTGCCGAGGCCTTCGACACCAAGGGGGGAAGGGTATCGCTCGGACTGGGCGACATCATGGAACTGGCCGCCAAGGAGTTCAAGGTCGACCTGGCCTCGATCGACGACCCCTGCTGAACACGGAGATCCGCCCGGGGTGCGCTCGCGCCTCGGGTTGATCCTGTTTCTTCTTCTTCGTCGAAGGAGCCATGAAGAACCTTGGGCTGAATCTGGACGAACTGGATAGGGAGTCCCATGAACAAGCCCGACCTTGTCACCTGCCCCGCCTGCAAAGCCGGCAAGTACACCCTGAAGGTCACCACGCACGGGAAACCGGGCGAGGAGTCCATCGAGCTCGACTGCCCGACCTGCGCCAGCACCGGCAAGGTCACCACGCAGAAAGCGGAGGCCCTTCGCCGTGAGGTGGATCTCTGGTGCCGCTGCACGGAACCGCATGACTCGACCTACCACCCCGACACCCGCCGGATGAAGCATCACTGGACCTGCAACGGCTGCGGCAAGATCACCCAGATTGGCTGAGGATCAACCGATGAACCTGCTTTCGATCGACTTCGATTTCTTCTTCCCCATCCCGAAGGGAGGGGATGCCCTCCAGCTCTACGACTGGGGGCATAGCGAGCAGATGCCCTTCCTTGCTGGCCCGGTCTGGATGTTCAGGGCCGCCGGCTTCCTGAACCATGGCGATGACCTTCCCATTTGCAAAGGGTGGGAACGGTTCTGGGACCGGTTCACGTTCCCGGAGAACGCCACCCTCTATTTCGCCGACAGCCACGTCCAGGCCCTCTACCCGGCGATCCGCGACCACGTCTTCGGCATGGTGCGGAACTATGACGCGCACCATGATCTGGGTTACTCGCAGAAGGCGGTCGACGACCTCCTGGAGCACGGCCGGGCCGACTGCGCGAACTGGGGCCTGTTCTACTCGGAGTTCGCGGATCTGCCGTACCAGGTGGTGCTCCCGCCCTGGATGACGGCCCGGGACGTCGAGGCGGTCCCCAAGCGCCACAACGTCAGCGCACAGCTGGATGACGGAGAACGTGTCGCAACCCCTTTCGAATCGGTGATCCTGGTCCGGTCCGGGAGTTGGACCCCCAGCTGGTGCGATGGGATGATCCAGGCCTTCCTCGACGCCTGCCCGATCAAGCGGAGGGTGGACATCCACCAGAAGCTGCTGGGCAAGCCTCTGGAGCCCCGCTGGTTCAGCCTGGAGGAGGCCCAGAAGGCGGCCGAAGGAATGCGGGCGGGGATGGAACGGGACAGGCAGCGCGCCGAGATGGGCGCCACCGGGTGAACCCGGCCGGCGGGCAAGGACGAGGCGCCGCAGGGCGCCCGTCCCCAATTCCATCCTCGGCGAAGAGTCCAATCAATGGGGCAGCCCGAGGATCAGGTTGGAGGTGCCCCTTGGGTTCGATTCTGACTTTGAGTCGCGTTGAGACTTTCAAAATGGGCGACCTGGCCCTGGTGACGGATCCTGGGTTCCCCCGCGGCGCCTGGTGCTCGGGGCGGGTCAGGACCCGGCCCGGGACCTGGAACGGAACGGTCTTCCGGCAGGAAGGGACCGATCTGATCACGGCCCTCATGGTCCACCACTCAAGTTTGGGGCCGCTGCCGCAGAAAGACCCCCGCTGGCGCCACCTCGGGTTCGAGGTCGGCGTGGACTCAGGCAAGGCGGGCATTTTCTGCGACAGCAGTCTCCCCAGCGGGATGCCTGGGCCCGGTTCCGCCCAGGCGGCGTTCAGCCGGCGCACCAGCGACCTTGTTCGGGGCGCCGAGCAATGGGGCGTTCTGCCAGACGGCATCGTCAGCAAAAGCGGGCATGGCGATGGCACCTATTACGCGTACGGGGTCAAGGACAGTTCTGGCCTGGTCGTGGCCATCTTGCTCGAGTTCATCCTGGAGGATTTGTGAGCCAAAAGACACCCTACGTTGGCAACTGCGTCCGGCACGGGGAGTTCTACATGGATGCTTCCGACAGCCCGTGCCCGTCGTGTGAGGATGGGCCGGCCGATGATCTGGCACTCGAGCCCGATCCCACCGAAGTGCGGGACGACAAGGTTGTGCTGGTCCCTCAGGTCGTCAAACCGGTCGGGTTCCGCGGGGGCCGGCTCATAGGGCTGAAACTGTTTGCCGCTCCGCCCCACGTGTGTGCGTTCCTCTGCGAGTGTTCCATCGGGGAGATGGTGCCGTTGGATCGGGCCGCTCATGTCCTGCTGGAGCTGGCCACCTTCGGCTACCAGGTCGAAATCCGGAAGGCCGAGATCGAGGAAGTCGGGGCCATGGAGTATTCCATCGGCGCCGGCGCAATCACCAAGAAGGAGGAGTAGGGATGGAATCCCTCAGATACGGAATGTCCCACCTCAGCCTCGAGCAGCTGGAGGCCAGGCCTGAACCGGTCAAGGAATTCCACCACAAGACCCTATTCGAGTGGTTGGTCCTCGTCGGGGTGCCTGCCGTGACGCCCACCACGGTCCCCTTGATCCTTGAACGGATCCGCCTCATCAACTACCTCGAATACAACCGCGCCGCGGTCCAAATCCGGAAGTCGATGGACATTACCATCCTCGTCCTCCTCCAGACCTATTTCATGGGCTACTGCGCGAGGGTTCACTACGTGAAGAACGGCGCCTTCACCCGGCGGATCTTCAAAGTGAAGCCTCCCATGGACAGTGGCGCCATCTATGATGAGCTCAAGGTCATCACGAACAGATAAATCCCCTGATGAACGGTAGGAGATCGCCGGTCTCAATTCTGCCTCCCGGTTGCGCCCGGCAATGGAAGGCCAGTTGTGCCTCTCAATGGTCTTCGACGAAGGCATGAAATCATGCGAGAAGGCGACCCTGAAGGTCAGGGAGGCGCCTATGCCCATGAAAACCAAGCTGGTCGAGTCGATCCACAACCTCGGGTCCAGCCAATTCGGAGCAACCATCCTCGCCACGGACCCGTGCTACAGCCGGGGCACCTGGTGCCAGGAGGTCGTAGATGGCGTGCTGCCTGGGACCTGGAACGCCTATTCCCTCAAGCAGTCCCTCAAGCTCTGGGGCACGCGCACAGCGGTCCTGGTCAGCCACCACGCTGAGCACCCGGTCAAGGCCTGGTCCACGTGCTGGGAGCACCTGTCCTCCGGCATCGGGGTGGACAGCGGGCAGGCGGGGCTATTCGACGCCCAGCGCTTTCCGGCGAAGGATGTCGGTGACTTTGAGGAGAAGGAGTCCTTCTACGGGCGGTGTTGCAGCATCACCTTGACCGAGCCCTCCGCCGGATCGGTTCCGGAAGGATTCGTGACGGAGAGCGGGATCGGGGACGGCGTCTACGATCTCCTGGTGCAGCGTGATCTGGCTGGCCACATTGTGGCCATGGCGATCATCTTCCTGCCCTTCAGCGGCATGTGGAGGGCGATGGCCACGTTCAAGTCGGCGGCCTGACGGATGATGGCAAGGAGAGAAGGCCGCGAAACCGCGGCCCGCTCCTCTCCAAGGCTCCTCGGCGAAGGTCTACAGGGAGGGGCCTGGCTTGGCCCCAGGCTTGCCCTGCCATTCAAGAGGCCTGGGCCACCGGCGCCAGGGCCTCCAGTTCACGGTCGAGATCCTGGAGCAAGCGCTCGGCCTCCTGGGCCTTCGCCTGGCTCTCCTTGAGGTTGCGCTCGAACCGAGCCAGGTCATTCAGCGCATCCCGGCGCTGGTCGGCCCAGTGGCTGGCGCAGAAGGTCTGGCTCTGGAAATCCCGGTTGGCCTCGTTGCGCTTGGCCGTCAGCAGAGCGACCTTGGCCTGCTGTTCCCATTCCAGCCGGGCGGCCTCGACGCAGGCCCAGCTGCGGGCATAGAGCCGGCCGGCGAGCCGTTCCAGGCGGGCCCAGCCGGCCGGGGTGCCGAGGTACTTGGCCAGCAGCTGGTGGCGCTTGAGGCCGACGAACAAGGTGTCCCCGAACCTGCTCGCATAGAGCATGTGGATGGAGTCATAGGCGGCGCTGCGGCGTTCGACCGAGATCGGGTCGAGGACGATCTTCTGGTACGCCTCGGGAGCGTGCTTCTGCAGGTTCTCGATCATTTCGCTGTGGAGCATGTGGCCCCTCCTGCTTCAAGGTTCCAAGGGAATCAAAGTGCGTTCTCTTCGACGAAGCGGCCAGGGAAGCACCCGAACCGAGACTGAAGGCTCTGAGGTGTCCCATGCAGTCCGACTCCTTTCCGCCAAATTTGACCCAGTTCATCGTGCTGGCGCCGGCGCGCTGCCAGGACTGCGGGGCGATCTTGCCTCCCAGAACCTACCGCCGCTGCGATCCCTGCCAGAAGGAGGCCGTGAAGGTCGCGGTCATCCTGCGGGAGCTCATGCGGGCCTGCAAGATTGGCCCGTACGCCGGAACCGCATAGCTTGCATCCTCAGCACAACCCAAAGCAGGAGCCCTCATGAGCATGGACAGCATCCGCAATGCCTATGGCGTCCCTGCCAAGAGGGGCGGGCGGATCCAATTCACGCCTCCGCTCTACCGCGCCCAGACCGGGACTATCACCGGCACCTACGAGGGTCACCTTCTGGTCCGCTTTGACGACCAGCCCGACCGGCTGGCCGCCATTCATCCGTCCTGGAAGGTCACGTACCTGTAGCCGAACGCCCCACCTCGCGCGGAGGCGCCATGGATTTCACCTACATCGATTCGATGGCGCGCCTGGGCTACCAGTTTGCCGCCGGCACGGGCCGCGTCCCCCACCTGAGCGACCAGCTGGGGATCGACGCCTTCAACGCCGGGATCTCAAACCACAACGTCCGCCGCGGAACGAGCGTGCCTCCCATCAAGGAGGGCATGAAGTCCGTCCACATCCAGGGTTCGAACAATGGCCAGGCCGACAAGGTCTTGGCCATCGTCGGTGCCTGATTCAATTCCAACAGCTATATACGCAGAGGAAGCAGAGGCGCTGAGGGCGCAGAGCGGGCTTCGCGAGGCAAAGCGCCGCCCCACCCCGCCCAGGTTCCATGTCCGCAAGCTCCTGACCCCTTAGGTTCGCGTCAGCCATGTGCAAACCCCAATTATTTCCATAGTTAATTATTGTAACCATTGATGATATTAAGCATCTCAAGGATGAGGATGATGGGATGCAGCAAGCGACGTTACGCCCTTTACCTCGGTCAGAAAAAGGACCCATGACCTCATGTAACCGAACGTTAAATTCCATGCGCCAGGCTGAATCCAGTTACTCTTCTCGTAGCCATTACGTCCCTTCAGGTTTGTGATGGTTAGGCCAAACGGGTGAGAAATACACCCGGTCTGGCCGCCAATTCACTGGGCTAGATAGAGGGGTATGTTCTTCGAGAAACGGAGGCAGGACATGAAAAGGCTGGAAGGCAAGACCGCAGTCGTGACGGGCGGCGGCAGTGGCATCGGGTTCGCTTCGGCCAAGCGCTTCATGGAAGAAGGGGCATTTGTATTCATTTTTGGCCGCACGCAGACCAGGCTCGACGAGGCGCTGGCGCAGCTTGGATCGAATGCGCGCGCGGTATGCGGCTCGATAACTGATACGGCCGACCTCGCCCGACTGTTCGACTCAGTAAAGGCGGAACGGGGCAATCTCGATATTCTGCTCGCCAACGTCGGAATTTCAGAACTGGCGCCGCTCGGCCAAATAACTCCCGACCAGTACGATCGGATATTCGGTACGAACGTCAAGGGCCTGCTGTTTACGGTTCAGACAGCTCTGCCGCTGATGTCGGCAGGCGGCTCGATCATCCTTACCGGCTCCATCGCAGGGTCAATGGGGATACCGCAATTCAGCCTCTACAGTGCCTCCAAGGCGGCGATCCGCAGTTTCGCAAGGACCTGGGCGCAAGACCTCAAAGGCACGGGCATCCGCGTGAATGTGCTTTCACCCGGCGCAACGCGGACGGAGAAGGCACTGGAGATCATGGGGGAGGAGGGGCTGGACGCGGTAGGGGCCGGCATGCCGCTCGGGCGCGCCGGCAATCCCGACGAGATTGCCTCAGTGGCCGCATTCCTCGCGTCCGGCGACAGCAGCTTCATGACCGGCAGCGAAGTGTTCGCAGACGGCGGCAAGGCTCAGGTCTGACACTGTCAGCACCGCTCGCAGTCAATTCCTCACCAACGTGGTGTAGCCATAGAAATACAAAAAGGGCGGCAAGGCTCGGACCGCGAAACCGTCCCACAGGGGTACTACCAACAAATTCACAATCAGGGATCAAACGCCCCCCGCCGTGTCAATCAGGCCTTACTTGGGGCTAAGTAATAGGGGGCTGGGGAGCAATGACCGATATCTGTTTACCGATGCCAACCGCCGAAGAGGCACGAGCCGCCTTCGGAATCAATTTCAATCCCGACAACACGCTCAATGGGGCAATCGCGTTGGCAGCTGCGGGCGATCTCGCTGGCCCAGCTATTGTGCTCATGAGGGCAGTCTTCGCCTGCCCAGCTGCCAACGCCAAATTGCGGGAAGCAATGATATTGCGAACCGCAGCGCGTTTGAACTGTATTTATGCTGTGCATGCTTCCACTCGTATAGCGCTCAATAGTGGGCTTTCAAAAGCTGATGTGGAGGCGCTCACCGCTGACGGCCCAGTCGCCGGAATAGATCCGGACATCGTTTTGATTGCGAGGATGGCGGATGACATCGCGGACCGCGCAACCCTCGGATTGGACTTGCTGGAAGCAGCCATCGAGCGCTGGGGTGTCTGTGACACGCGGAAACTGATTCTGATGCTGAGTTGGTTCAATCTCGTGAACCGCTATGAAAGCGCATGCCGCGTTCCTAATGACTCCGACGAGAAGCTAGCACGATCGTCGGGACCAACCTAAAAGAGGCCGCCGCCCGCCTCTCTGTGAGAGCGTGGGGGTGAAATTCCCCCGCGCTACTCGGCAGGGGCAAAGTAGCCCAGGCATCTTAAGCCATCCGAGCCCTCCAGATCTAGTTCAAAAGGGTCATAGGCGCCCATTACCGGTGCAACTGGGTGAGAACCCGGAGACACTCAGACCGGTGGTACCGACCGTCCGGGACCATACCCAACCAGGGGTAACCCCAACAACCGTGACACCGGCCGCCATTTCTCTCGGTGTCCGACCGGAACTTAAACCCCAAGCTCCAATCTGGCGTCCAGGTCCAGCTCGAAACGGCCGTAGGGATTGATGTGCTGGGTCAGGAGGTCCTTGTAGTCGTCGCCCGGTTCGGAGGCCATGCTTTTTAGGCCGGTGTTGGTTCCCAGCCCGAACAGGCAAAGCAGGAGCCGCCGCCGGAGGGTCGTGGGCTCCATGCGCTCACGGGGCGTGGGACTCCGGAAGGACTGGGTGAAGCTGGCCCGGATACCGCCCCCTCCGGAGAATCCAGCGAGGCCTCCGCCATGCGGACCAGCACCCCGATCTTCCCCGGCACCTTCTGGAGTTGGCCCGCCAGTTCCTCCTCCACCCTCTTCTCCGCCCGCTTGGTCATCTTCTGGATGGTTTCAATCAACAGGTCCGGAGGTTCAGTTCCTCTTCCGTCCATGCCCGCTTCATGCGGAAGGCTCCAAGGTGTGTTCCATGATGATGCCGAAGACCTATTACAGCGCATAGATTGTGATACGGTTTAATGGACATCCCGAGGGGGTTCGGAACAGCTTTTCGGGGCTGTCACACAAACGAGGGTTTACGTGACATCTCTGCTGGTCGGCTACATGCGGGTCTCCAAGGCGGACGGGTCCCAGGTTTTGGACCTCCAGCGGGACGCTCTGCTCTCTGCAGGGGTGGCTCCGGCCCACCTCTACGAGGACCGTGCCTCGGGGAAGCGAGACGACCGGCCTGGAATGGCGGCCATGCTCAAGGCCCTTCGCAATGGGGATACCCTGGTGGTCTGGAAGCTGGACCGCTTGGGCCGGGATCTGCGCCACCTGGTCAACACCATCCATGACCTCGAACAGCGCGGCGTGGCCTTCAAGGTGCTGACGGGGCACGGGGCCTCCATCGATACGACGACGCCGGCCGGGAAGCTGGTGTTCGGGATCTTCGCGGCCCTGGCGGAATTCGAACGGGAACTGATTTCGGAGCGAACCAAGGCTGGGCTGGCTTCCGCACGAGCACGGGGACGAAAGGGCGGCGCTCCGTTCAAGATGACACCTGCCAAGCTCCGTTTAGCCATGGCCTCCATGAGTAAGCGGGAAACGATCGTGGGCCAACTTTGCAAGGAACTTGGTGTGACCCGGCAGACCCTATACCGCCACCTTGGGCCGGACGGATCTCTTCGTGACGCAGGGCGAAAACTTCTCGGTGCCCAGTGAACCGGAAGCCGATGAATATCCATGAAGCACCCGAAGGGATCTCATGACGCCCAAGGAGTTCGAACACCCCGCAAAATCCAAGGATGTGGAGGTCCAAGACGCCTTGACCGTCCCGGAAATCATCCGTGCGATCCAGGCCACGGAAGGCAGCGCCCCTTGCTACCAATCGGAGGTCTCCCCGGTATGTGTTATCGAGGGTTGCCTCTGGCGCAACCAAGGCTGCGTGTCGGGGGAGGTGCCTCAATGCCTTTGGGTCCCCGGAGGATCGTCTCGCGGGAAGGGTGACCAATGATGAATTCCGGCAACGAGTCCTATGTCGAAACGGGGTGTGGCCATTCGTGGCTGGAGAATGCGTTCAGCGCCGGGAACGAGGCGGCACGCCAGGCGCTCGACGGTTTAATGGTCTCCCGGCCCTCGGTGGCCTTGGTCTTCGCGCCCGCCCGGCAGGATCTGGCCGCCACCCTGCGCGGAGTGACCCTTGTGCTCGGAGACGTGCCGGTGATTGGAACCACGACCGCCGGCGAACTCCAGGACGGCAGCCCTCTGGCCAGGCTCTGTCGCTACAGAGAACAGGGCATCGCCAACGAAGGCGCGGTGTCGGTCCTGGTGCTCGGCCAGGAGCTATCCCGAGATGCCCTGGCAGCCAGAGATAATGAAGAACTGCGCCACGAACTTGAAGGGAAGAACCGGCTGCTCCGGGATTTCTGTGCCAAGCAGGCGTGTAAGGTCTGCGAAACCAGCGTCAACCCGGGTGAGCCCATCGTCGAGAACGAGCTGGCCGATTCCATGGTGCGCTTCATGGCCTCCCATGATCCGCTCACGGGATTGCCAAACCGCAGCCTGTATGTCGACCGATTGCGGCAGGTGCTAGCTCTTGCGTTACGGAACGGCAGGCCCGTGATGGTGGCTTTGCTCCATCTCGACCACTTTCGGGGAATTTTCGACCATCCAGGACAGGAAACAGGGGAGGCATTCCTGAAGGATCTCTCCAACCGTATGTCAGCCTGCCTGCGCGGCTCAGATACCGTCGCCTACCTCGGGTCAGGCGAGTTCGCCCTTCTGCTGCAAGGGGGTGAAAACGGGGAGGAATTCCAGGCTGCCATCGACAGGGTCCGGGAGTGCGCGTCCGAAGCCCAATCCTTCGACGGCAGGAAAGCCCGCCTCACGTGCAGCATTGGTTGCTGTCTTTTCCCGAATGACGGAGGGGATGCGGAATCCTTGCTCCGGTCGGCCAGCGTGGCCGTGAAACGCGCCAAGGGGAATGGGGGTGCTTGTGTCGAGCACTTCAACCCGGAGATGCAGGCGCAAGTGGAGGACCGGGCACGGCTCGAAAGCGCTCTGCGCTGTGCCCTGGAGGAGGGCACCCTCTGCCTCCACTATCAAGCCCAGGTGGACCTTGAGAGCGGCCGGATCATCGGGGTGGAGGCACTGCTCCGCTGGCGACATCCGGAACTGGGCGAGATCCCGCCCTCCTGCTTCATCCCCATCGCCGAGGAGACGGGGCTCATTGAACCCATCGGGGCTTGGGTGCTCCGGCAGGCCTGCACCCAGGCCAAGGCCTGGCAGGAGGCCGGCCTGCCCCTCATCAGCATGGCCGTGAATCTCTCCCCCAAGCAACTCCGGAAGCCTGGTTTCGAGTTGTTCGTGGAGAAGGTGCTTGCTGAAACGAAGCTGGCCCCCGAGTTCCTGGAACTAGAACTCACGGAAAGCGCGTCCTTGGAGGATCCCGAAGGGACGGTCGTCCTCATGAACCGTTTGAAGCAAATGGGCATCGGCCTGGCCCTGGACGATTTCGGAACGGGCTTCTCCAACATGCACTACCTCAAACAGTTCCCCATCGATCGGCTGAAGCTGGACGGTTCTTTCGTCGAGCGAATCACGACGGATCCGGGAAGCTACACCATTTCGGACGCGATCATCTCCATGGCCCATCGGCTGGGCCTCAAGGTGATTGCGGAGCGGGTCGAGACGGAGGCCCAATTTTTGCGGCTCGCGGCCTGCGACTGTGACCAGATCCAAGGGTTTTTCTTCAGCCGCCCATTGCCGGTTGGAGAATGTGCGGAACTCCTGCGACGGGAGCGTCTCCCGAGGCCGAACCAGGGGACGGAGGCGCCGACCCTGCTCGTCCTGGATGACGAGCCGAATGTCACCGCCGCGCTTCAGCGGGCGCTCCGGGACGCTCCCGAGTTCCGGGGCTGCCAATGCCTGCTGGCGAACACAGTTGATGAAGCTTTCGAACTGTTGGCGCTGCATCAGGTCGGCGTCATCCTGAGCGATCTGCGCATGCCGGGGCACGATGGCGTCGAGGTCCTGAGTCGGGTGCGGCGGATGTACCCCGACACCGTGCGGATCATCTTCAGCGGTCACTGGGACTTCGAGGCGGCGGCGGCGGCGATCAATCGGGGCGCGGTCCACAAATTCCTGACCAAACCGGTGGACTTCAAGGAACTTCGTGCGGTACTCATCGAGGCGTTCCGTTTGAATAAAGGGCGTTTGCGTTCCGACTCGGTCTAAACTTCGGAGAGGGTACATCCCCGATTCATGCCAGGAGTTCCCATGAAAAAGAGGGTGCTTTTTGTTGACGACGAACCGTTGGTATTGCAGGGATTGCAGCGGATGCTGCGGTCCCTGCGGGATGAATGGGACATGGTGTTCGTAGAGGGGGGCGAAAGGGCCCTTGCCGTCATGGCCGAGACCAAGATCGACGTGGTGGTCACGGATATGCGCATGCCCGTCATGAATGGGGCACAACTGCTGAGGGTAGTTAAAGATAGGTTTCCGGAGACGGTCCGCCTGATCCTGTCGGGGCATGCCGACAAGGATCTGGTGGAACAGTGCCTGGGTGTAGCCCACCAGTACATCTCCAAACCCTGCGAACCGGAGAATTTGAAGAGCCTTATTCAAAACGCCTGTTGCATAGGAGGCGATCAGGTTTCGGACAAGATCAAGGATATTCTGGGGTCTATCGAGAACTTGCCAAGCCTGCCTGATCTTTACCGGCAATTGGAGAACGCCCTTACCGATCCGGACGTCAGCACTCAGAAACTGGGTGACATCATCGCGAACGACATGGGGATGACCGCGAAAATCCTCAAGATCGTCAACAGCGCCTTTTTCGGGCTGCGCAGGAGCATCTTCGATGCCCACCAAGCCGTAGCCTACCTTGGCATCGACACGGTCAAGGCCCTTGTGCTGGTCAATTCCATCTTCGAGCGGGCCGAACCGTTGCGAACCCGCCACCTGGGTCTCGATGATCTCTGGCGCCATTGCCTGACCACTGCCGCCGGGGCCAAGGCCATCGCCCTGACTCAAGGGGTCAGTTTAAGCCAGGCCGAGGAGGTCTTCGTGGGAGGGATCCTGG